>Ga0335077_10012808_pt1 | contig 10486 bp, 11 predicted proteins | sample Lox_Sample_31_FD_207151 | JGI IMG/M metagenome (GOLD analysis project Ga0335077, IMG submission 207151) | Soil microbial communities from Loxahatchee National Wildlife Refuge, Florida, United States - Lox_Sample_3.1 | ecosystem: Environmental > Terrestrial > Soil > Wetlands | place: USA...
GCTAGCGAATGCGGAAAGCAACCGTTGCACCGTCTCTGCGAAGGCATACGGACTACGGATGCTAACGGTGCCGCCCGAGGCGGATGTCGTCATATGCCGTCCATGTGCATGAGATGCCTAACGAACCAAGCTAACCGGCCGCGAGCGGACGGCGCGCCAGCGTCGCCAGCGAGCGGTCCGGTTGAGCCAGTGGTTGGGCGTCATATTGATAGCCAGACCCGGCAGCAGGGAACATTCGCGAGGATATCGGAGCCAATCATCGTACGCTACGCACCGAGTCGCTCGAGACGGGAGACAGCGTCAGCAGTTGAATGAAATCATTGAACGTGCCAAACGGTCCCAGAATATTCGCTCGCTTCAGCACGATGGCATCGCTCGACGGAAGTGGACGCGCTGGTGCAAGGAAATCGAGGCGCGTTTGCATGGCGCGAAACAATTCTGTACGCCCCGGTCCTGGCGACATGACTAGAGCCTTCTCATAGGCAGCGTCGAACACCGGATCTGAAAAACAACTTAGATTCACGCTGCCAACGCCTTTACTGTAGAACCATGACATCGCATTCATTCCGTCTGGAAAATCCAGGACGAAAGGCATCACGGCCATACCGTATTGGCACTGCGTCATGCGCTTGGTGAAATCGTTCCCCGGTACGGCATCAAACGTGACCCGAATCGCTATGCGATCAAGCATCCTCTTGGTGAACTCGGCGGTGCGACGGTCGCTAGCCGATGAGCCGCTCAGCCGGCTGACTGTAAGATTGGATCCATCGGGATTTTGGCGATATCCATTCGCCCCGCGTTTGTACCCAAAGCGATCGAGAAGAGCGTTTGCGGCCGTTGGATCGAACCGATTGGGATTGCTGTAGTCACGGATGTACCCTTCGATGCCCGGGGGGACGAACTGTTGACGTAGCGAATCAAACCCTCGACTGGCGCGAATCTGCTCGTCGTCGTCGAACGCCATCGCAATCGCGCGACGAAGCGCAATTTTCTCCTTCGTGTCGCCTCCAAGCACGGGGTCGCGCATGTTAAACGACCAAAATGGGATCATCGGCGCCGGTTCGCGTACGAGCCGGAGCCCGTCGGCCAATGCTTCTGCGTTCAGTTCGCCGTTTGCCGTCGTGATCGCCGGACTGTACCCATAGATGAGATCGAGCTCGCGGTTCCGGAGCGCGAGCAATTGCGTCGAGAACTCGACGGTGGTTGAGATCTCGATGCGGTCGAATCCGGGAAGCACGCGGCCATTCATGGGATGTCCGCGATGCGCTGCTCGAGATGCCGGGGTTATCATGTCCTCCCAGTGCACCGTTCGAAACGCCTGATTACGGGTCAGACTAACACGCTGACCGGGTGTGAATCGTTCGACGATGAAAGCGCCCGACCCAACCGGCTTCTGGCCATACGCACCGCCTTCAGCCTGGACGACTTCCCGAGCGACGCCGCCAGTCACGGGCAGAGCCAGGAGGAAGGGAAAGACGGGGTCCGGCGCGTTCAGATGAATGCGCAGGGTCCACCGATCCACGACCACCAGTCCGGCCACGGGCGCATCGTAATCGAGCGCGCGTCCAAGCTCCTTGGCACGTCGCGCCAGTGCATCGAGCCCGTCGATCTTGCCCTCAAAAAGGTACAACGAAGGCGAGTGAATGGCAGGGTCGAGTATGCGCTTGATCGCATAGGCGAAATCAGCGGCGGTCAATTCGCGGGGCTTCCCGCCGAAGCTTGGGTGCGAAGTGAAGTAGATTCCGGATCGAACGCGTACCAAGAGCGTGCGGTAGTCGGCGGAGACCTCTGGAAGTTCTTTGGCGGCAAAGGGCACGATCGCCGTCGGCACTGCGAGCGGATCAAGAACGTACAGTGTGTCGTAGATGGCCGCCGTGACCCAGTTCTCCATTAGATCAATCGCACGCGCGGGATCTAGGGTTTCGGCAATACTAGGGAGCCCCATACGGAGCGAATGCTGGGGCGCGTCAGCGGCGAGGGCGAGGCTGGCCGCCAAAGAGATCACACAAGTACCGACCGCAATTACGGCTCTAAGTGACATTCTGTCGCCCCGAGCATTAATCACCTCCGTTTGCGCCTTAACCGCGAAACAGTTGGAAGCTAACTAGGGCGATTCACCAGAACTTGACAGGTGCGCAAATGGCCTGTCATAGTCGCTGGCGACAGGCCGGTATTTGCGCCTTAAGTGGCGTCGTTATGGTCCCTATACATTCGGAAGCCGTGCACCGCTCTACCGTCTGCGCTCGTCCCTCCGTTGACGTACCGATAGCAGAAATATGTGTGCTCGATCATTCTTCCATTGTCCTTTTTCGGAAAGACGAGGCAGTACGAAATGTGGCCGTAAACAAAGAGTTCGATTTCCCCGCGCCGTGCGCGTCCAATGAAGTCGTCCGTGTCGTCGAAAATGAAGTCGATGGGCTGATTGGCCCCGAGAGTGCCCGTCGAGGCATCGGCACCGTGCGCCCCCAATTCAGGATACGCGAAGTCATCTGGCAACGAGCTGGTTCCTGGAGGTGTTGGATACCAAGTGAGATGCGAGCGGATTTCGTATGCGGGAGTTCTACCGGTGTTATGACAATGGATAGCCACGGCGTCAGGACGAGTCTTGCCCGTGGGCAAAACAACAGGGGCAGGAGTCGCGGAGACGTAGGCGCGCAATTCGGTCCTGGCGTTCTGCCGCATTTCTTTGACGGATTTCTCCGTCATTTCTGCGGCCTTAGCGGCGGCATCAGCGGATTGCCGAGCTATGGAGAGAGAATCGTTCATCTCTCTGGCTTGTCGCCAGCTAGCGTTTTTGGCTTCGTTCCACAATCCATATGTGAACCAAGCCAAGACGCCAGTAATGGCCGCGACGAGCAGAGTCGTGCCAGCAAGCACTCCGTTCCAGATCAGAAGCCACCGTTCATTAGCCGATTTTTGCTCTATATCGGTGGCCTCTGCGTCACGGTCTTCTTGACTTTTTTGAATTGTGACCGGGCGATCAATGGTTACGGAAAAGACAGACTGATTGCCGTCTTTTCTTGGTGTCTCGGACTTTGCGTCGGCCTGCTTGGAACGATTCTCTGGTTGCTGACCGGCTTTAGATGGAGTTGGGGCTGGTGGTTGTGAGTGCGCCGCCACGGCAAAGCATGACGCCAGTACTAAAAGTGCGGCACGCACGATCAGCACACCCGGATCGCCGCGCGGAAAATATCGGGGTTGTTGCGATTGTTGTAACGAAATTCGAACTCGTTGACATAGAGCGGAAGGTATTTGTGGCTCACCTTGTGGAAGGTCCCGACGATACCGCGCTTGACCAGCGACCAGAAGCCTTCGATGGTTTGCGTATGGACGTTGCCATGCACGTACTGGCCGTTCCAGTGATTGACCGTGCCGTGCGGGAAGTCCCGGTCAAAATAGCAGTAACCACGATGTTCGTCGGTCGAGATCAGGCTGACTCGGTGCGAAACCGTTTCGTGTACGAACGCGTTGAGCGTTCGCGCATCTACGTTCTCAATCACACGGCAAACGACGTTGCCTTTGCGTTGCACAGCCCCGACCACAACCGCCTTTCCGCGCCCGCCAGTGCCGCCAGCATCACCCGTTCCACCAGGACCGCCGCGCTTGTCTTTGTGCCGATTGCGGGCTTTCCCGCCGACATAGGTTTCGTCCACTTCGACGTAGCCGATAAGCTTCTTGAACTCAACGTTGCCGAGTGCGACGCGAATCTTGCTGCACATCAGGTGCGCCGTGTTGTACGACCCGAAGCCCATGAGTCGGTAAATTTGCAGCGCACTGATGCCCTTCTTGCTGGTGAGCATCAGGTGAATGACGCGGAACCACTCGCGCAGCGGCTTGTTGGTGTTCTCGAAGATCGTCCCGACGAGCACCGAGAAGCGATAGCCGACGCCATCAGGCGAGCACTGATAACAATTCCAGTGCTGCGGTCTGCTGTGTAGATGCACCTTATCGTTACCGCAGCGCGGGCAGCGTATAACGCCATCTGGCCAGCGATTAGCCTGAAGGTAGAGGCGGCACGCTGTTTCGTCCGGGAACAATTGCTCGAACTGAGCAATCGTCATCTGATGGATTTGCAGGTGCTTGGTCTTCTTATTCATTGTGGCCCCATTAAGTCTGGAGCCATTTAATCATGAATCCAATAACCTGTCAAGTACTGCGTAATCGCCCTAACTAGCATCCCACTAGAGTCCGAAGGGCACGGAGCGACGGATTTGACGCCCAACGAACCAAGCTAACCGGCCGCGAGCGGACGGCGCGCAAGCGCCGAGCGGTCCGCTTGAACGAGTGGTTAGGCGTCACTTGGGGGCCGAAGGTACGAGCCCATAGCGGCTCATGACGGCAACCAGCGCGGCCTTGTCGGGCGGCCCACCCGCGTTCGCCACGGCCGCGACATCTCTGAAGTATTGCGCTCCAATGTCCGGAGACAGGGTGATCAGCGCGCGGGCGAGACTGCCAAAGGGATTGGAGAATCCGTGCACAGTACCTCGCGGCGTATGCATGGTCTCCCCAGGCGCAAGATCTCGCGTATCGGCGCCCACGGTGTAGCGTAGCGTGCCCTCTAGAACATAGACGATCTCTTCGTTCTTAGAATGGCTATGCGGGGGCGGGACATTGGCGCCCGGCGGTACGGTGAGCTCAAATACGCCCATGCTCCAACTGGCCGAGCCATCGATGAGGTACCGGATAACGAGTTGACCGACTTTGATTTCTGCTGTGCTCATAGCGTGCTTTCGCAAAGGCAACGGTGATTGATTGGGTATGACGCCTAACCAACCAAGCTAACCGGCCGCGAGCGGACGGCGCGCCAGCGCCGCCGGCGAACGGTCCGGTTGAGCGAGTGGTTACGCGTCCTGTGGGGCGATCATAAGGTGGGCGTTGAGATGAAGGAAGGCGGCGTCACGCACTCGGCACGTGCATGCTCACTGGGTTGCGCCAGCTAAACCAGTCTAGTGGCTGTTCGGGTCTGACGTTGGGAGACGAACAATAAAGTCGCTGACTTTCGATCGCAATTGGTCAGACCAACCGAGGGTGCCGACAACGCCACAGGGTGCCTCAGCGTCCGTGAACGATGCATCCGCAGCCACGCTCAGAGCGGACACGATTGTTTCGATTCTAGCCTTTGTGAGGGACTGCTGCCGCCGTTGTGCATTCGGGTACAGCTCGACAACCCGACCATCTTGGGCGACCACGCACAGCACTTCTAGACGCTCGTAAGTGCTGCCCCCGCCAAGCGGTATTCCGGCGACCATCAGCGGAATAAAAAAGACCACCCCTCCGCCCGAGCTCAACGTGACCGTTTGGCTAAGGGATGGAAGCTCATTCCCCTTCATAAAGCGGGCGGCTACGCTGTTCGCGGCGACGCCACCTGCGCTGCCTCCGGCGCCTACGCCCGAATACGTATAGCGCGATGTTTGAATCAATACCAGGACTAGATCGCTGCTTGTTCCAAGATCGGCTGGAAGGTCGGGAGTGACATCCGACAACGGTTCGGATTTCAGCGCGTCAAGCCCGCTAACCACGGTGCCATTGGGATACACCCGAAACGGCGCACACGCTGACAGCAAGATGCTCGCAGCGACGGCGATAGCTGTACTGCTGCGCCACTTGGGGGGCCGTGCTGCGGCGTTCATGACGCCTAACGAACCAAGCTAAGCGGCCGCGAGCGGACGGCGCGTAAGCGCCGGCGAGCGGTCCGCTTGAGCGAGAGGTTGGGCGTCAAGTTCTCGCCGCATCTCGAGAGCCCGCTGTCGGCCATGATCGTCCTTCAAGGAGGTGTGGAAGATCTGCCAAAACCGGAAATTCGTGTGGTATCACTGGATCTGTTTTCTAAGAGCTTGCATTCACCATCTTGCAGCACGAAATACCCCCCGCGCTACCGCCTTCGCCAGGGCCTGATGATCTGCCTCGGTCTGGTCCGCATAAGCTCGAGCGAAATTGCACATCGCCGTATCGAGTTTGTCTGATGAACCGACATATCCTGTGATCATCGATGCACCGCTGGTGCGGGCATGCCCTTTCGCCAACAGGTGCCCTACGATCCCGGCGTAGTCGCTCAATGCGCGTGCATCGATCTCCTCGACCGCGATACCGCCCTTCATGTCGCGGAACTGCCGCACGTAATACTGGAGTCCAGCAACGGTAGTCCAACCGAGTAATGGATCGCTGACCGTCTGAAGAGCGTGCTGATACTCCACGACCCGCTGACCCTGGTGCGCATGCCATGCGGAGTCACCGTGGACGTATCGCGCCAGCACCGATCGTCTGGCCTGCTTGAGCTGCAGAAATATCACATCATCCGCGTTGCTGCCCTCAAGGAGGGCAACGTAAGCGCGCAAACCGACGCTACCTACGCCGACCACCTTGTGTGCTATATCGACCAGCGTGTAGCCCCCGAGAACGCGCCGCCACTCGCGTGGGATGGTGCCCAGATACTCATCCAACCCGCGCGCAAGACGACTTGCCTCAGTGCCGCGGATTCGGGTGATCAATGGAGGTTCGTCAACGATGTGTCGGCGACCCTGACGTTCGACCGTGAAGCGCGGCAATGCGCGATCGCTGGTGCGGGAGCGTGCGCGCTTCACCGCACGCGCGATCTCCTGTCCTAGAGACGTATCCGCGGCCGTCCGACGCAACTGATCGACATCTAGGCGCTCGTATGCACGCTCCAGGAGTGGTTGCTCCGCGAGGTAAGTTAATTCCTTGCGGTAGGCCATGACACTGGTAGCCACCGCATCGCGGCATTGCGCCTCGGTCGCCCCATTCTGTCGTCCCGCCACCCAGATGCTCGTAACCAGTCGCCGCAAGTCCCACTCCCAGGCCCCGGGGTGCGCTTCGTCGAAATCGTTTAGGTCGATGACAAGGTGTCGCTCCGGCGAGGCGTAAAGCCCGAAGTTGCCCAAGTGTGCGTCACCGCAGATGACTGGGGTAATACCAGTAGCGGGAAGGTGCGCGAGGTCTTCAGCCATCACGATCGCGCTTCCACGCAGAAAGCCATACGGAGAGGCGACCATTCGTTCCAGTCGCACCGGAATCAGCCATGGCAGCCGACCCTTGTGCGACTCTACAATCAGCGCGACGGGATCGGGCCGGTTCAGCGGAGCTTTCCAGTTGCCCAGTGCGCTGCGAGCCACCTTCTCTCGGAGGCCACGACCTAGCGTGAAGCGTTCAGCTCGAGGAACCGTGCGATGGCGTAGGGAACGATAGCTGTCGCTCTTTGCAGTCGACAGAATAACGTGACCGTAGGACGACCGAGTTCTGTTCATCGGCAGTGCGACGCCCACAACAAAGGCAGCTCACAACGCGCTGACAATTCGTTGATGCCCGACCCACTGCCACGGCGCGAAACCTCAGCGATCGGCTGGCCAGCAGGAAGAACCTACATCAGCACGGGGGATGAGACAAATTCTGTCGCTTTCCTGACGGCCTTTCCACCGGGCCGTCGCTCCCGAAGCAAGCAAAGCCCAGAAACATGCTGGCCACGGCTGGAGTACGCTCCCCCAGGCTTCGTGTATTGTGAGAGCAGGGCAGTCGCCCTTCATGACAGCTGGCGCTACTGAACGTGCTTGGGGGAGGCCAACGTGAACGACTTCGCTTGGACTGATTTCACTTGGACCGATGGTCTCGCGCTCGTTTTCTTCGTTGTCTGCTGGGTGGGCTTCGATCAGTATTCGACGCGCAAGGCGAAGCAATCCCCGAGTCTCATCGGTACGCTGCGAATCTATCGTACTTGGTGGTCAAAACGGTTGTGCAGCCGAGATAACCACGCCGGCGATGTAACCATCCTCACGAATCTACTGCGTTACGTATTTTTCTTCGCTTCTACTACGGTATTCATCTTGGCGGGTCTTGTTGCTCTGCTAGGCACGACGGACAAGGTCGTCGAAGTGGTGTCACGACTTCCGTTTTCGGGTGGTTTCGTCGTTTGGGTTTGGGAAGTCAAGGTCGTGATGCTGATCTATATCTTCGTCTATGCGTTCTTCAAGTTCACGTGGAGTGCATGGCAATTCAATGCAACGTCGATTCTCGTGGGAGGCACGCCACCCCCGAGCGATTCCCCCGAGGCGAGGCGATATGCCGAAGCAATGTCTCGCCTCGTGGCGCTCGCTGGAGAAAGCTTCAATCATGGAATACGCGCTTACTATTTTTCGATGGCAGCGTTGTCCTGGTTTCTGCATCCTTGGATTTTTGTCTTTTGCTCGGCTTGGGTTACGTTCGTGCTCTACAGGAGGGAATTCCACTCACACACCCTCGACGCCCTCCTTGTCGGTGTCAATTAAGTTTCAGCTTCAGCGGCATTCTGCAGGCGTGCTGTTGTGGCGGCACTACAGTGATCCGGGGCAATGTACAGGGCTGATGAGCGCTTTCGACGGACGCTTTGCGTGAATGTCCGGTTCGGCTTAGCAGAAGACCGGAATGGGTCGAAAGCGGACGAGATATCGTCTTGACGCCCAATGAGCGAAGGGAACCGGCGACCCGCGGCCGGCGCGAAGCGCTGCCGGCGGGGCGTCCGTGCTGACCGAGAGGTTAGGCCCCGCGAGCGCCCTCAAGGGTAAACGCAATCTCGTAATGTGCGGCGCGACGATCGAATTCAACCATCATCGCCTGCGCCACAGGTGGAACAACGGCTACCTCTACATCAGCGCCCGAAAATGCGCGGATCGCTTGCAAGGACTCCCAGACAGTGACCACTTGGAACTCTGTTCCGGTGGGCACCTCACGACGAAGGATGCTCGCCCGCACAAACCCGGCGAGCGACGCGAGCTTAGGAAACGTGTCGCTCTTAAGGTGACCGACGTAGCGGTCGGCATCTTCACGCCTGGCGATTCCCTTCCAGTGTCGAGAGATCATCGTGCCACCTCGAGTTGTGGGGCCTAACGAACCAAGCTAACCGGCCGCGAGCGGACGGCGCGCCAGCGCCGCCGGCGAGCGGTCCGATTGAGCGAGTGGTTAGGCGGCATCCCGGGAGAACTACAAGCTTCTGACCACAGGCGACCTATTGAATCACCTCGTCCGCGCGGAGCAGCAGCGATTGTGGGATCGTGATGGGCAGCGCTCCGGCTGTTTTCAGATTGATCGCCAGCTCGAACTTAGTTGGTTGTTCTACGGGGAGATCGCGGGGCTTGGCGCCCTTCAAAATGCGGTCGAGCTGGATACACATCTGGCGCAAAGCCTCGGCCAGTATAGGCCCGTAACCCATGAGTCCGCCTTGCCTCGCGGCTTCCGCAAACTGATAGATCGCTGGGAGACGATTCCGCGCCGCATATTCGAAGATACGCTGCCACAGGGAACCGAGCAACGGCGAGGCCAGGACATTGAGGGCCTCCGCATGCCAAGCTCGCGCTGATTCGAATGCCTTATCGAGATCTTCGGGACGACGAACCTCCAGGACGTTCAGTGCCACTCGGAGTCGAGCAGCTTCGGCATGCAGCGCCGGCAGGTGGTACGTGCCGGTCGCAGGATCCCACAGGACAGCGACGCGCACGGCGGTCGGGACGGCCGCATTCAGTAGCTCGAGCCGCTTCACATTGAGTTCCGACCCCAGAATGCTGACGCCTGTTAAGTTGCCTTCCGGGTGGGCCAAGTTCGCGACATGGCCTTCGCCGGCAAGATCGTCGCTCGATGCGATGATGGGCGTCGTCGATGTCGCTTGCCGGGCCGCTTGGATCGCCAAATCACCGATAGCCATAATGGCGTCCAATTTGAGCCGCGCCAGTTCAGCCGCAAGACCCGGCTCAACATTACGCCATTCGATAACGATGCTCTTACCCTCGACGTAACCGAGATCACCTAGGATCCGCCGAATTCCCATGTTGACGGGATCGGAAGCGGGGAAGGGGTCGATGACGCAAATTCGGAACATCTTCGCCATCTGTTGTGCGACAACGTCAACAGACGCAACGACCACACTGCCAGCGGCTGTGCCGATGAAGCGCCGCCGGTTCATTACTGAATCACCTCGTCGAGAAGGAAAGTCCAGCCATCGTACAGCTACAGCCGGAATTGAACCCCGCAATGAGTCGTTCCTCTGGGCCAATTCCGGGCGACGCTTCTTGGCAAGACCGCGTGCATGCCGGCAGCGCTCAAGAAGGCGCCGACTCTGTGCCGGTGCAACATGGCGCCAGCCCATGCATTGGCGGACACTTCACGGACCCGTAGGAGCAAAACACACAACAATCGCCAGGCTTCGCGCGTAGCCGTGCGTGACAGCCGACGCACTCATGGAAGAAAACGCAAGCGTCGGCGGGCATGCGCTCAGCGGACACGCAGCCGCAGAGCGGACACGTGAGGGTCGACTCGAGGATCGGCGCTTGTTGCATGGCTTGCCGCCTAACGAACCAAGCTAACCGCCCGCGAGCGGACGGCGCGCCAGCGCCGCCGGCGAGCGGTCCGGTTGAGCGAGTGGTTAGGCCGCAGTGTCAACCGCGTGCTCCCAACCGGGAAACACTAGGACTGCCGGATGACAACGAAGCGCACGCGCAAGGACCTT
>Ga0335077_10012810_pt1 | contig 10484 bp, 8 predicted proteins | sample Lox_Sample_31_FD_207151 | JGI IMG/M metagenome (GOLD analysis project Ga0335077, IMG submission 207151) | Soil microbial communities from Loxahatchee National Wildlife Refuge, Florida, United States - Lox_Sample_3.1 | ecosystem: Environmental > Terrestrial > Soil > Wetlands | place: USA: Florida...
ACCGGGGCCGTAGCCGAATCCCGATGTATCCAAGGAGTTCTTCACCGCTGAGGCAACGAGCTATGCGCACGCAGAACAAGATCTGCGCGTGCAGAACGAGCTGCGCGCATCCAAAGTGCCCCCGAGGATCGTGCCTGAACCCAAGCGAACCGGTCGGGACGCCGGGATTTGAACCCGGGCTCTCTGGTCCCCCAGACCAGCGCCTTAACCAAGCTGGGCCACGTCCCGTCGCCCTGTCGGACGATCAGATCATAGCGCAGCAAGCGGACCTCGGGCCGCCGCCGCGACCGCGCCGCGACCACGCCGCGACCACGCCGCAGCCTCGCCGCGGCCTCGCTGCCCCGGGATAACGGAGAGGTCCCGCGCGCGCCGGATCGGTAGACTGTGCGCAACGCGCTGACGGAGACGAGTAGCGCCGGGGACGCGAGCGAAGAGAGCCGCCGGAAGCTGGGAAGGCGGCGTCGCGCCCGGCGGCGAAGACCCTCCCGAGTGCGGGGAGGAACGGCGCCCGCCGCCAGCGGCCTGCCCCATGCCCCGTCGGCTAGCCCCCGTGACCGGGCCCAACGAGGCCGCGACGGCGCATCGCCAGCCGCAGCGGCGAAGGTGTGGTGGCACAGCGAGTTCCCTTCTCGCCCGCACTCCCAAGGGGCACGACGAGCCCAGGAGTGCCTCGTGACTTCCCCTCACCGTCCTGCCAGCCGGGTCCTGGCCGCGAACCTCGCCGCGCACGTCGGCGAGCGGGTGCGGATCGCGGGCTGGCTGCACCGCAAGCGCGAGCTCAAGTCGCTGACCTTCCTGATTGTCAGGGACCGCACCGGCCTGGCCCAGGTGGTGATCCCCGCCGGCGCCGACCTCAGCCGGCTCACCGAGGAGACCGTCGTCGCGGCGACCGGGCTGGTCACCGCGAGCAGCCAGGCACCGGGCGGCGCCGAGCTGACCGAGCCTGAGCTTTGCCCGCTCAGCGAGCCCGCCGAGCCGCCGCCGTTCGACCTGTACCGGCCGACCGTCACCGCCGCGCTGCCGACGGTGCTCGACCACGCGCCCGCCACGCTGCGGCACCCGCTGCTCCGCGCCGGGCTTGAGATCGCCGCCGCCAGCGTGGCCGGCTTCAGGGCCACGCTCGACGCCAGGGGCTTTACCGAGATCCACACGCCCAAGATCGTAGGCTCGGCAACCGAGTCCGGCGCGAACGTGTTCGGCCTGGACTACTTCGGCCAGCCCGCCTACCTCGCCCAGTCGCCGCAGTTCTACAAGCAGGCCATGGTCGGGGTGTTCGAGCGCGTCTACGAGTCCGGCCCGGTGTTCCGCGCCGAGCCGCACGACACGGCCAGGCACCTGGCGCAGTACACCAGCCTGGACGCCGAGTTCGGCTTCATCGAGGACCACCACGACGTGATGGCGGTGCTCACCGACGTCCTCGCCGGGATGGTCGACGCGGTCAGGGACCGGGTCGGCCCGGCCGCCGACCTGCTGAACGTCAAGCTGCCTGAGATGGCCGGCCCGATCCCGGAGGTCGATTTCACCCAGGCGCAGGAGCTGATCGCGCAGCGGGCCGGCTGGGACCCGCGCGGCGAGCCCGACTTGTCCCCCGCCGACGAGCGCTGGCTGTGCGAGTGGGCGCTGACGGCCCACGGCACCGAGTTCCTGTTCGTCACCGGGTACCCGATGGTGAAGCGGCCGTTCTACACCCATCCCGACCCCGAGCGGCCCGCCCGCTCGCGCAGCTTCGACCTGCTCTTCCGCGGGCTGGAACTGGTCACCGGGGGCCAGCGGCTGCACAACCACGCCGACTACCTGGCCGCGCTCGCCGCACGCGGCGAAGACCCGCGGCCCTACGAGAGCTACTTGCAGGTCTTCAGCCACGGGATGCCGCCGCACGGCGGCTTCGCGATCGGCCTGGAGCGCTGGACGGCCCGGCTGACCGGAGCCGCCAACATCCGCGAGGTGACCATGTTCCCGCGCGACCTGCACAGGCTCGCGCCGTAGCTGGCTCGCCGCCCGGCCCGGCCGGCGGCGCGGCTAGCTCGGCGCGGACGGGATGGCGATCACCTGGGTGCGCCGCCAGGTCCCGGCCGCGGACTGCTGCCACACCGCGACCGTGTCCAGGCCGGGAATCAGCGCGGTGAGCAGCACCCGGCCGGCCGCGGCGCCCGGCCCGAACACCAGCGTGGCGTCCTTGCCGGGCAGCGACGTCAGCCGACTGCTCAGCGCGGCCACCGCCTTGCGCGTGCCAGGCAGGGCAGCGGCGGCGCCATCGAACTGCGCCTGCCGGCCGCCGACCACCGCACCCCATCCGCCGGCGGAGGAGAAGAACGTCGAGGTCACCGGATCGCCTTTGATGCTCAACGGGGCGCTCGCGGTGACTGTCGTCGCACCGTCGGCCAGCCACGAAGGGATCACCGCCTCCCCGGCGCCACGGCCCGCCGCGAGCAGGACGCTGGTGCCGCCGCTGGCCGGGGTCAGCTGGAGCACGGTGACCGGCCGCCTCGCCAGCGAGCCGCTCAGCCTGGCCGAGGCGGCGCGCCAGCCGCCCGCGGTCTGCTCGAAGACCTCCGCCACGCCGGGACGGCCGCACTCCCCGGCCACGAGCGGGTCACCGGACGGGCCGGCCGCGGCGGCGGTCAGCGCGACCAGCCCGCAGGCCCGTCCGCCCGCAGTCGCCGCGAGCGTGCGCAGCGTAACCAGCGTGGTCCACTGGCCGCCGCCGGAGGCGGACTCCTGAACCCCGCGCGAGGTGATCGCCAGGAGCCGGCCGCCGCTCAGCGCGGCCAGCGCGCTGGGCGCCGCGGCCAGGCCGGCCGGCAGCAGGCCCTGGGTCCAGTGCGCGCCGTCGTCGGCGCTGCTCGCCAGCGGGGTGAACCGCAGCAGCTGGTTCGGCACGAAGCCGACGGTCATCGCGCTGCTTCCGGCCTCTGCCACCACCAGGCCGCCGTTGTCGGCCACGCCTGGAGGGGTCGCGAGACGCCAGCTCCCGTCGGCCGTGACGCGCACCAGCAGCTGCCAGACCGTGCCGCCTACGCTGGGGCCGCCGGTCGGCACCACGGCCCAGGACAGTCCCGCGGTCGCCACCGACGTCGAGACCGGAACAGCCACGAGGGGCCTCGCCGCGTCGGCGGTGACCGGACCGTGGCCGCCGCCGGACCGACCGGAGCATCCAGCGAGCAGCGCAGCGGCCGTCGCCGCGATCGCGGTCACTGCTGTCAGCCGACGCGTGCGCATCGCAGGTCCTCCCGCTCTAGGCCAGCCCGAGTGTAATGGCGTCGACCTCGCCGAGCTCGCCGGCCGACGGAACCCAGTCGGCGGCGTCGGCGTTGGCCTTGACCTGCTCTGCAGACATCGCGCCAGCGATCACGCTCGCGCAGCCCGGCTGCTCGGCCAGGCAGCCCACCGCTACCTTGAGCAGCGAGACGCCGTGACCGTCCGCCCAGGTCGCCAGTCCCTCGACGATGTCGAGCTTAGCCTCGGTGACGTAACCGTCCCGGCCAGCGAGCCTGGTGCCTTCCCTGGCCGGCTGGCCGCGCCGGATCTTGCCAGTCAGCAGCCCGTTGGCGAGCGGGAAGTAGGGCAGCACGCCGAGGCCGAAGTGCCGCGCGGCGGGCACGACCTCGGCCTCTGCGGCGCGCTCGAGCAGCGACCAGTGATTCTGCGCGGAGACGAACGGGACAAGCCCGCGCGAGTCGACCAGGCAGGCGGCCTCGGCGATCTGCCAGCCGGCGAAGTTTGAGTGGCCGAGGTAGCGCACCTTTCCCTCGGCAACCAGCTCGTTCAGCGCGGCGAGCGTCTCGGCGATGGGCGTTACTGGGTCGGGGGTGTGGATCTGGTACAGGTCGATGTAGTCGGTCCGCAGCCGGCGCAGCGAGTGCTCGACGGCCCGCCTGATGTAGCCGCGGCCGCCCTTGCCGCCCGCGGCGCGCCCGTAGCCCATGTCCGCGTGCTGGTGGCCGAACTTGGTTGCCAGCACCACCTGGTCACGCCGGCCGGCCAGGACCTCGCCGAGCAGTTCCTCTGACTTACCGCCGCCGCCGTAGGTGTCGGAGGTGTCGAGCAGCGTGATCCCCATGTCGATAGCCGCGTCCACCACATCCCGGGTGCCGGCCAGGTCCAGCCTGCTGCCGAAGTTGTTGCAGCCGAGGCCTACCACGGAGACGACGAGCCCGGAAGTACCGAGTGACCTGTATCGCATTGCCCCGCCTTCGCATCACCGTTACCTATGCCGATCAGATCGTACCGACAGCGCCCAGGTGGCCCGTGCCGCCGGCGCACCGCAGGACGCGCGCACGCGGTCGCGGTCGCGGAGGGATCGGCGATAGGGTGAGCCGCACCATGTCAGAGCCCCAGATTCCCGGGCCAGCCGCGCTGCGCATCAAGCTCGGCGCCACGCTGCGCCGCCTCCGCGAAGCGCGCGGGATCACTGCCCAGCAGGCAGCCAAGGCCATCCGCGGCTCGGACTCCAAGATCAGCAGGATCGAGCTCGGCCGCCATGCCGCCAGGGAAATCGACGTCGTCGACCTGCTTGCCCTCTACGGTGTCACGGACCCCGGCGAGCGTGATGAACTGCTCGCGCTGGCCAGCGCCGCGCTTGCCGCGCCGTGGTGGCAGCGCCACAACGACGTGCTCCCTGCCTGGATGCAGACCTATCTCGGGCTCGAGGAGGCAGCCGAGTCGGTCGAGTGCTACGACACCCACTTCGTGCCCGGCCTGCTCCAGACCAGCGACTACGCCGCCTCCCTGATCGCCATGACCGACCTGACCGAGCATCAGGCGGCGGGGCTGCTCGCGGTGCGGGCCGAGCGGATCGAGCGGTTCGCCGCCGCCGGGCGAAGGCTCGACGCCGTCATCGACGAGGCCGTGCTGCGCAGGCCGGTGCCTGACGCCAGCGTGCTGCCCGCCCAGCTGCGGTACCTGCGGGACGCGGCCGCACGGCCGGGCGTCAGCGTGAGGATCCGGCGGCTGTCTGCCGGGGCCCCGCCCGCCCCCGCCGGGTTCACCATCCTGCGGTTCGCCGATGCCGACCTGCCCGACATGGTCTACTCCGAGCAGCTGACCAATGCCAGCTACCTGGACAAGCCCGCCGAGGTGTCCCGGTACGCCGCCGCGATGAGCCAGCTGGCCGCCACCAGCGAGCCCGCCGCCCGGACCGCGGCCATCCTGGACGCCGAGCTGACCGCGCTGGGGTGAGGGGCCGACCGGTCAGAGCAGGTGGGCCAGCTCCCTGATCGCCGTCGCCGACTCGGCGGCCGGCAGCGCGGACCGGCTCAGCCCCTCGAAGACCTGGCGCATCGCCCGCACCTCGGCGCCGCGCTCCTCGAACAGGATCTGGCCCCGCAGGCCGTCGGAGCAGACCACGTCGGCGTCCTGCTGGTCGGCGAAGCCGAGGATGCCGAAAGAGCCTGCCAGGACCCGGTGCTCGGCCGAGAGCCTGAGCACCTGCACGGTCACCATCGGCCTGCTGGCCGCCTCGGCGACCCGGTCGAGCTGAGCCCGCATCAGCGGCCGCGGTCCCATCGAGCGGAGGAGCGCCGACTCGTCGAGTATGAGGTGCAGCCTGATCGGCTCGGCACCTGTCAGCACCTCCTGCCGCCGCAGCCGGACCGCGACCAGCTGCCCGACCTGAGCGGGCGACAGGCCGGGTCGCTCGGCGGCCAGCACCGCGCCGGCGTACTGCCTGGTCTGAAGCAGGTCGTGCACCACGTCCGCCTCGAACGCAAGCAGCGACCGCGCCTCGGCCTCGAGGCCGAGGTAGGTGTCAAGCCCGGCGGGGAGCGGCTCGTCGCACTCGGTCCACCAGCCCTTGCGCTGCCCCTCCCTCGCCAGGTCGGCGAGCTGCCTGCGCTGGACCTGGTCGGTGACGCCGTACAGGTCCAGCATGATCGCCAGGTAGCTGGTCCTGGTCGGGGCCTTGCCCGTCTCGATCCGCGACAGCGTCGACTGCGCCACGCCGAGGTGCGCGGCGACGTCCTCGAGCTTGAGCGAGCGCGCCTCGCGCAGGCGCCTTAAATCGGTGCCGAGCCTGCGCCTGCGGATGGTCGGGCCAGCGAGCATGAGATCGGGTCTCCTCACCAAACCTGCGGTTGCTGACGCTCACCATATCGTAATCTGGTCTTGTGACATCCCATATGCATTCCCATCTTGCTGATATGCTTCGATCTCCTGATGGTTGAGCACTCCCGGCAAGGAGCTACCGAGATGCCAGTCGAGGCCACTCGCGACAGCCATCTAGCGGCCGACCCTGCTTTACTGTCCACCTGGCTGGTCCTGGGCAGCGTCACGCTGCCCGGCCTGCCTGAGCACGTCAGCGACGCCAGGCGATTCGTGGCTGGCGCTATCGGCGATGACCATCCGTGCGCCGACGCTGCCCTGCTGCTCACCTCCGAGCTCACCACCAACGCGGTGCTGCACAGCAGGTCGCGGCTGGCCGGCGGCACGGTCGTGGTGGTGGCGGCGATCAATGCGGGCGGCTTGCTCATCACCGTGACCGACGACGGCTCCGACGGCGTCCCTGCGCTGACGAGCAGTCCCGAGGGCGAGCACGGCAACGGCCTGCTGCTGGTCGAGACACTCGCCGACGCGTGGGGCTACCTGCACCATCGCGGGCGCACCACGGTCTGGTTTAGGCTCGGTCAGGCCGAGCCTGGACCGCTCGGCGCCGGGCAGGCCTTACTGCGCGAGCACGGCCCTGCGCCCCCGGACCGGGACCTGGGCGCGGCACGGCGCGGTCCGTGGACGGGGCCGCCGGTACTGCGGTTCCCCGGACTTCGCGACCCGTCACTGGCTGTCGTACCTGGCGAGCAGCGGGACAAGCACGCTGACGACCGGACTGCCCCAACCGGTGACCGGGTCCCAGCCGGGCCCCGCCCGATAGCCCGTGATCATGGTGCCGGGGAATGTCGGCGCGTTGGATCCCGCGGTGACGTCGTGGAACGCCCGGTGATAGGCCGCGCTGGCCGCGATCCGGTAGATGGCGGGATTCACGAAGCCCAGGTGGCGGCCTGCGTACTGGTCGGCGAGCGCGATCACGCCCGCCCAGAACGGGGCCGTGGCGCTGGTACCGCCGCTGTTGCGCACCGGGAACTGGCCGTGGCCGGTCCCGATCACGATGGCCATGCCGGTGTGCGGTGCGGCGTCGGATGAGACGTCAGGCACACCGCGGAAGGCGCCGATTCCCCGCACGCCGTCCTGGTAGCTCGGCCGGGCGAACAGCCTGCTGAATCCGCCGCCCGAGCCCTGGAACTGGGTATCCGCCGTGCCGTACGGCAGGCCCCAGGCCCGCTCGCCTAGGTACGCCCCGGTCCGGTGGCTGGCGCTCAGCGTGGTGCCGCCGACCCCGAGCACGAGGGGGTCGGACGCGGGCAGGTTCACCTCCCTGACCGGCCGGAAGCTGCCGCCGGTCAGCGCCTTCATCAGCGCGCACGGCTCCCCCGCCGCGCCGACGTCGCCGGACGCGGCGACCACGGTTACCCGCCGGGCCTGCGCCTGCATGAGCGCCGCGTTCAGGCTGGCCACCTGCGCGCGGGTATCGCAGTGCTCGCCGCCGGTCTGCCCGGCGGCGCTGATCGAGATCACCGCGCCTTGGGCGACCCCGAGCCGCAGCGACGCAACCGAGGCAGCCACCGCGCTGGCGATATCCGCCAGCGACGTCGACTTCACCAGGACGATCACGATCGCGGCCGCCGGGGCGACCACGTGGACCATCTCGGCGTCGAGTACCTCCTCGCCGTAGGCCAGCCAGGGTGCGGACCGTCCGGCGAGCGTGGTGACCACGCGCATCCTGGCCGGCGGCAGCCCGAACAGCCGGTCGAACGCCGCCATGTCCTGACGCAGGTCGGTGACCAGCGGCGGCTGCGGCCGGGACTCGGCGAGCTCGGGCAGCACCACCGTCTCGCCGCGGCCGTCGATGCCGCGCCGCAGGAGCGGCTCGATGCCGTAGGCGACCTGGATCTGGCGCGGCGTGAAGCACGTCGTCACCGAATCGCAGTCGCCGGTCCCGCCGACCGGCGCAGGATGGCCGACGTTCGGGCGGGACGCGCCGGGCCCGCTGATCGGACTAGCCGGCCTGCTCGGGCCGGACGAGCAGGCCGCCGCGAGCACGGCCGCCGCTGCGATCGCCGCCAGCAGCAAAGCTGGCCCGCGCCGCGATGCCGCGCGCAGCGCGCCCTCCGATCGGGTCATTGTCACGTCGCCTCCTGGATGGGACGCTCCGGGCTGCCGGAACGCTGACCACGCTAGGAGGCAGCCGCCCGCCGGTGCCACCCGGCTGAGCGGCGTCTTGCCGGTGTCACCAGGTACACCCGAGCCCCTGTGCTACCGGCCGCGGCGCTACCGGCCACGGCGCTACCGGCCGCGCTGCCACTTCGGCGCCCGCTTGGCCAGGAAGGCCGACATGCCCTCGCGTGCGTCGGGCAGCTGGCTGGTCGCCGCCATGACCTCGATCGCGTATGCGTAGGCCTTGGGCTGGTCGAGGTCGATCTGGGCGTACAGCGCCTGCTTGCCGACTCCCTTGCTCTCGGCCGACCCCCTGGTCACCCGGCCGAGCAGTTCCGCGGTGGCGGCGTCAAGGTCGGCGGCCGGCACCACCCGGTTCACCAGGCCCCAGTCGAGCGCGGTCCGCGCGTCGATGACGTCACCGGACAGGGCCATCTCGGCCGCGCGCTTGCGGCCGACATTCCTGGCGATCGCCACCATCGGCGTGTGGCAGAACCAGCCGCCCTTGCCGCCAGGAGCGGCGAAGCCGGCGTCCTCGCTGGCCACGGCGAGGTCGGCGGAGGCGACCAGCTGGCACCCGGCCGCCGTGGCCAGCCCGTGCACCCGCGCCACCACCGGCTGCGGTACCTCCTGGATCAGGTTCATCAGCTCGGTACAGGTCACCAGCAGGGAGCGGACCGCCGCGTAATCGGCCTCGGCCACGTCGGCGAAGTCGTGGCCGGCGCTGAACACCGGGCCGTTGCCCGCCAGCGTGATGCCGAGTGCGTCGCTCGCACCGACCTGCTCGAACGCCGCGATCAGCTCCCGCATGTGCGCCAGCGACAGCGCATTCCTGCGCTGTGGCCGGTTCATCGTGATCGTGGCGAAGTCGCCGGACCGCTCCACCAGGATGTGCTCGAACCCCACGGCAGCCTCCTCTCGTCCCTTGAGAGCAAGCCTACGAGTGCGAGACCATCAGGCTAGAGTGCGCTGCATGCCGACGATCCAGGCCAACGGCATCACGCTGTACTACGAGGAGCACGGCTCCGGCGATCCGCTGCTGCTGATCGGTGGCCTCGGGACGGATCTCACGCTGTTCACCTGGCTGACCCCCCGGCTCGCCCGGCACCATCGCGTGATCGCCTTCGACAACAGGGGCGCCGGGCGCAGCGACAAGCCCGATGTCCCGTACACCATAGCCATGCTGGCGTCCGACGCCATCGGCGTGCTCGACGCGCTGGCAGTCGGCCGTGCCGACCTGCTCGGTGTCTCCATGGGCGGGAAAATAGCGCTCGAGCTTGCCCTGTCGCACCCGGCCAGGGTCGGTCGGATGGTAATCGTCGGGACGTCCGCCGCGGCGCGGACCGGGCCTTTGACGATCTCAGCCCCGATGCGGATCGCCGGCGTGCTCGAGCGGCTCGGGCTGATCCGGAGCAGGTACCCGCAGCCGCAGTACGCGTTCCTCCGGCAGCGCGAGGCGAGCGGCCGCTTCGACGTGACGGGCCGGCTTGGCGAGATCGCCGTACCGACGCTGATCGCGCACGGCCGGAAGGACCGGTCGGTGCCCCTGGAACGAGCCGAGCAGCTGCACGCTGGCATCGCGGGATCGCGGCTTGTCGTCTTCGGCGGCGGGCACATGTTCTTCGTGTTCGCCGAGCGGCAGGCGCTGCTCGACCAGATCGAGGGCTTTCTCCGCCCGGCCGCCGACGAGCGCGGGCAGGAGCCCGCCTAGGCGGCGAGCCGGCCAGGCGGTTCCCACACCGAACAGTCGTGGGCGAACAGCACCCGCCGCGGGTCGAGCGAGACCAGCCGCTCCAGCCACGGCGGCCAGGCGGGCAGCGGCTCGGCCGCCCCGTCAAGCGCGGCCGTCCTGGCCAGGTAGTCGGCACCGAACTCCGCCGCGAAGTCGCGCGCCTGCCCGGCGAGGATCACGGTGCCGTCGCCGCGGCGCACGACGAGCGACTGGTGCCCGCTGGTGTGGCCCGGAGTCGGCACGATCCACACCCCGGGCCAGACCTCGGCCTCGCCAGCCAGCTCCCGGTAGCAGACGCCGGGGAAGTCGACGAGTTCGCCGAAGGTGTAGCCGCCGCCGCGGGCGGCGGCGAGCTCGGCGCCCTGCACCAGGATCGGCCGCCCGGCCAGCAGCGGGTTGCCTCCGCAGTGGTCGAAGTGCAGGTGGCAGTTCACCACGACGCTGATGTCGGCGAGCCCTGCCCCGGCTGCCGCCAGCGCCGACGCCAGGGCCCGGCGCTGCGGCCGGTAGTGCGCATCGGTCTCGGCGTCGGCGGTGCCGAGGCCGGTGT
>Ga0335077_10012815_pt1 | contig 10483 bp, 8 predicted proteins | sample Lox_Sample_31_FD_207151 | JGI IMG/M metagenome (GOLD analysis project Ga0335077, IMG submission 207151) | Soil microbial communities from Loxahatchee National Wildlife Refuge, Florida, United States - Lox_Sample_3.1 | ecosystem: Environmental > Terrestrial > Soil > Wetlands | place: USA: Florida...
TCGAACAACAGCGTGCCCAGCCCGGCGTCATTCAGGACAGCGGCGACATGCCGGTTGCGCGGGCTGTGCCTGCTGCTGCCGCTGCCGTGGGCGAACACCACGATCCCGGCTGCGCGCTCTGGCACCGTGAGCCGTCCGGGCAGGGCAACCGGGCCGACGACGACGGCAACCTCGGTGTCGGTTCCTGGCGGGTCCCCGCCCGGATCGGCCGGCGCCCCCGCATCCGGGTCCGCTGCCGGGTGCTCCCTGGCGGCGCGGGCAAGGCACGCCGCGACCTCCTCGTCGGTGGTCTGCGAGAAGTCCGCGTAGAACTGCCCGATCGCGAAGAACGGCTCGGGCGTCGAGACGCTGACCAGGTCGTCCGCGTCGGTCCCGATGCGCTGCTCCCAGCCGGGCGGAGCGACCGGAGTCGCCAGCACCACCCTGGCCGCGCCCAGCGCGCGCGCGACGCGGCACGCCGCCCTGGCCGTGGACCCGGTCGCGATGCCGTCGTCGACTATCACGGCGATCTGGCCCGCCAGCGGCACCCGCGGGTGAGCCGACCGGTAGCGCTCCGCGCGCCGCAGGACCGCGGCGCGCTCGCGCTCCATGACCGCGGCGAGATCCGCCTGCGACACCCCCGTCCCGTCGACCACCCGCGGGTCGAGGACCAGGACGTCGTCCTCGCCGACCGCGCCCATGCCCAGTTCGGGCTGGAACGGCACGCCCAGCTTCCGCACGACGATTACGTCGAGCGGGGCGCCGAGCGCGTGCGCGACCTCCGCAGCGACGGGCACGCCGCCGCGCGGCAGGCCGAGCACCACGACGGGCTGGCCGGCCAGATACCGCAGCTTCCTGGCGAGCTGACGGCCTGCATCGCCGCGATCCGTGAAGACCATCTCCACCCCCGGCTCCAGCATCTCGCGCTCGACACATGATTGCGCCGCAGGACGGCCCGGCGTGGCGCAATGACCTCGGTCGCCGAAGCGACGGACTTCTGGCCCTGCCCGCCGCGGCCCCGCCGGGGCAGGCTGAGCAGGATGCAGGGAGGTGAGGCCGAGATGTCCACCGCGGAGGCAGCCGCCGCCGACGCCGGCCGCGCGCTGTATGCCGAGGTAGGCGACACCCTGGTCATCGACCAGCCCGACGGTGCCGGGCTGCCGCGCGTCGGGGAGATCGTCGCGATCCCGGGGCCGCGCGGTGCGCCGCCGTATCTCGTCCGCTGGCTCGCGGGTGATTACGAGTCACTGATCGTGCCGGGACGGATGGCGCACGTCGAGCGCCGCCACCACGTGCAGCGGGCCTGACCTGCCAGGCCGTCAGCGGCCTCCGGGCCCGCCCGCCAGCATGCCGACGGCGGCGGCGGCCGCCGAGCCGATTACCGCGTTGACGGCGGCGTCGTGCTGCCAGGGCTGGTGTGCCCGGGCGAAGACTGCGGCGGAGTATGCGCGGCCGTCCGGGAACTCGATCACGCCGACCTCATTCCTGACCACGCCGATCAGGCTGCCGCTCTTGGCGGACACCCTGGCCGGCGGCGGGAATGCCGCGGCGAGCCGGTGCCTGGTGAGCTGCTGGCTCATCAGCTTCCTTACCCGCTGGCAGGCGGGCTCCGGCGCGGCTTCGCCCGTCCAGATCAGCCGCAGCAGCGCGGCCATGTCGCGGGCGGTCGTCCGGGTGGTGGACTCGGGTCGCAGCGCGCTCACCCCGGCGAGCCGCTGCACCAGCGCCTGCTCGTCCTCGGCCGAGTGCGGCAGGTCGACCCACGCCCACATCGCGTCCCAGTCAGCGAACCCGGCCTCGCGGGCGATCGAGTTGACGATCGTGGCCTCGTCGGAGGTGAGCACCGTGGCGGTGAGCCCGAGGCGGGCGGACCGCTCGTTCACCGCGTCCACGCCGACCGTGCGGATCAGCGCGTCGGTCGCGTCGTTGTCGCTGATCGTCAGCATCGCGACGACCAGATCCTGAAGCGAGGCCTGCACGTCGTCGCGGAACAGCGAGAACCCGACCGGGCCCGGTGACCGGGTGGCGGCCGGCAGCGTGAGCCGTTCGCGCGGATCCAGCCGCCCCTCGGCGAACTGCGCCTCGGCCTCGATCGCGACGCTGACCTTGATCACGCTGGCGGCGACGGCCGGAGCATCGGCGTCCACCGCGATCTCGCCCGCGCCGTCCAGCGACTGCACGCATAGCTGGCCCGAGCACCCGGCCTGCCGGAACATCTCGGCGATTCGCTCGCTCATCGGCTGCGACCATACCGGGCAGCCGGGCACGGCCCGCGCGCGGCCCTGGTGCCGCCTGCTATTTCATCGCGACCGCGTTGGCGGGCGAGCCAATCCCGCCCGGCGCGTTGAAGGGCGCGCTCACCAGGAATGCCTCGTACCTGCCGTCGGCGGCGCAGTCAGCGGCGAGGTCATCCAGCCACCACAGCTCGCCGAGCGCCATCCCGAGCTGGCCGATCAGGATGTGATGCAGGAAGCCCATCGGATGCGCCTGCGGGCTCATGTCGGCCGGCCACACCTCGACCCCGAATGTGTCGCAGCCGATCGCCGCGGCGTGGCTGTCCCACAGGTACTCGCAGACCTCCTCGCTGTGCGCGAGCCCCGGTGCCTTGAGCCGGGCGGGCATGCGCTGCCGGACGTCGCGCGGCTGCTGCGCGTACCACGCCGCGAACCCGGTGCGGAGCAGCAGGATGTCGCCGGCCTGATACTGCACGCCCGCCCGGCGGCGTGCCAGCTCCAGCTCGTGAGCGCCGACAGCGATGCTCTCGCCGGGATGGTAGTGCAGGCCCGCGTCCGTCATCGCGGCGGCCACGTCCAGCAGCACTGCGCGGCCCGCGATCCCGTGCCTGGCCCAGTGATCGATCGTGTTCCGGGTGCCGGCCAGGATGTCGGCCTCGGTCGCGCCGTTGTAGAACACGTCCGGCGCGTACCCGACGTGACCCAGCGAGTCCCACTGGCTCGAGCACTGCGGGTAGAAGTTGTCGTAGAGGTCGTCAAATCCCGCGCTGCCCGGCTCGTGCAGGACCGTGTGCCGGGGCGTGCCGCGGGAGCGGGCCAGCGCCGGGTCCACGCTGCCGAGCGGCAGGTCCAGCGGGAAGACGCGGCCGCGGCGCACCAGCCCGGCGGCCGCCGCGATCCGCTCGGGTGTCAGCAGGTTGATCAGGCCGAGGTTGTCGTCCGGGCCGAACAGGCCCCAGGCGCTGCGCCCGCCGCGCGGAGCCGGCGGGAGGTCCCGGTAACTCGGCAGCTCTGCGATGGCGCGCCTCCCAACGGGCATCGGTAGTGTGGTCCGGATCATGCCATATGAGCGATGTGGCCGGCTGCGTGGCGCGGCAGTACCGGGTGCTCGGCTATCTTGACGTCGAATCGCCGACGTATGATCACATCGTTTCCGGCCGGCCCTGGGAGCGAATTGTGGAAACCGAGCAGAATCGGGTGAACGCGCTGTTCGAGGCCGTGGTCGCAGTAGGAACGAACCTCGATATAGAGGTCGTACTACGTGAAATCGTCGAGGCGGCGGTCAGCCTCGTAGACGCGCGCTATGGCGCGATGGGGGTCATCGGAGAGGGCGGCCGGCTCGCCGAGTTCATCCCGGTCGGCGTCACCGAGGAGGAGATCGCGGGCATCCACCACTGGCCAGAGGGCCGCGGGCTGCTCGGCGCGCTGATCACCGATCCGAAGCCGATGCGGATCGCGAACCTCGGCAAGCACGTCCTGTCCTCCGGCTTCCCGGACGGCCATCCGCCGATGCGGACCTTCCTCGGAGTTCCGATCCGGGTCAGGAACGAGGTCTACGGCAACCTCTACATGACCGAGAAGAAGGGCGGCGGTGAGTTCGACGAGGAGGACGAGGCCCTGCTCGTGGCCCTCGCCGCGGCGGCAGGCGTGGCGATCGAGAACGCTCGGCTCTACGACGAGGCCCGGCGCCAGCAGCGGTGGATGGCGGCCAGCGCGGAGGTGACCAGGACGCTGCTGTCGGGTGCCCCGCTCGCGGACGCGCTGAAGCTGATCACCTCGCTGGCCCTGGAGATGTCCGGCGCCGACCTGGTGGTGCTCGCGCTGCCGACCAATGACCGGGCGACGCTGCAGATCGAGCACGCCGCGGGGAACGGCGCGCGGGAGGCACTCGGCCTGGTGCTGCCCGCGCAGCAGTCGGCGTCTGGCATGGTGCTGGCCAGCGGCGAGCTGATGGCATTCGATGACTTCAGGAGCGACGAGCGCGTCGCGGCCGCGTCGCGGCTGCACATGGACCTCGGTCCGGCAGTGGTCGTGCCGCTCGGCGGGCCGGGGAACGTCCGCGGCGTGCTGACCGCGGGGCGCACTCCGGGCTCCATGCCGCTGCCCGCCGCGGGCGTGGAGATGCTGCGGACGTTCGCGACTCAGGCCGCGATCGCGCTCGAGCTGGCCGAGCACCGCCAGCAGGCCGAGCGCGTCGCGGTCTTCGAGGACCGTGACCGGATCGCCCGCGACCTGCACGACCTCGTGATCCAGCGGCTGTACGCGACCGGCATGTCGCTGCAGGGCACAGTGTCCCTGATCGGCAGCCGGGATGCCGCCGAGCGGGTGAGCCGGTCGGTCGACGCGCTGGACGAGACCATCAGGGAGATCCGCTCCTCGATCTTCGCCCTCCAGGCCCGGCCCGAGGTTGTCACCATCCCCGGGCTGCGGGCCAGGGTGCTGGCGATCGCGGACGAGATGACGCAGATGCTCGGCTTCCCGCCCACCTTGCAGCTGGACGGCAGGCTCGACGACGAGGTCCCGCCGGACGCGGCCGAGCATCTGCTCGGCGCCCTGCGGGAGGCGCTCTCCAACGTCGCGCGCCACGCGGGCGCCGGCAAGGTCGATGTCTCGGTGCGCGCCGCGGACGAGCTGTCACTAGTCGTCAGCGACGACGGGCAGGGCATCGGGGACGTCACCCGGCGCAGTGGCCTGGGAAACCTGGAGGAGCGCGCCACCCAGCTTGGCGGGTCCATGCGGGTCGAGCCGAACCCGGCCGGCGGCACGATCCTGCGCTGGCAGGTCCCGCTGGCCGGCGCCGGCGCGGCGCCCCGCGGCTAGCGCCGCTCCGGCTCGTGGCCGGGGCGGTGCTCGTGCTCGGGCTGCCCGAACACGCGCGTCGCGAGGGCCGCGGCCTGGGTCCTGCGCTCCATTCCGAGCTTGGCGAACAGCGCGGATACGTAGTTCTTGACCGTCTTCTCGGCCAGGTACATCCGCTCGCCGATCTGCCGGTTGGTCAGGCCCTCGCCGATCAGCTCGAGGATCTTCCGCTCCTGCGGCGTCAGGCCGGCCAGCGGGTCAGACCGGCTCGCCTGCTCGCGCATCCGGCTCATTACCTTCCTGGCGGCCTCCGGGTCCAGCAGCGACTCGCCGGACGCGATCGTGCGGACGGCGCCCACCAGGTCGGTGCCACGGATTTGCTTCAGCACGTAACCGGCCGCACCCGCCATGATCGCGTCGAATAGCGCCTCGTCGTCGCCGAACGACGTCAGCATCAGGCAGGCAAGGTCCGGCATCATCGACCGCAGCTCCCGGCACACCATCACCCCGTCGCCGTCTGGCAGCCGGACGTCGAGCACCGCGACGTCGGGCTTCAGCGCGGGAATGCGGGCCAGGGCGGACGCCGCCGTCCCCGCCTCGCCGATGACCTCGATGTCGGTCTCGGCCTCGAGCAGCTCACGGACGCCGCGGCGCACGATCTCATGATCGTCGAGCAAGAACACCTTGATCTTGCCCTGTGGCTGCGAATCTCCCGACATCGGCAGGACCCTCTCGTCCGTGGGGTGGCGAAAGCCAAACTGGCCAGGGCTCCACCTTAGCCGCACCCCAGGTCAGATGGCTTGGGACCAAGGTCCCGGACCGCCCCCTCCGAAAGCCCCGCCTGGCCGGCCGGGACCCGGGCTCAGATCCGCTCCGGGTGCATCTCGATCGCCCCGCACGGGCACTCGCTCGCGCAGATGCCGCAGCCCTTGCAGTAGTCCAGGTCGATCTGATAGCGCTGACCCGGCCCGAGCTTGATCACCGCGTTGTCGGGGCAGACGCCGTAGCAGTTGTCGCACTCGAAGCAGTTGCCGCAGGACATGCACCGGCGCGCCTCGAACTGCGCGGTGCGCTCGTCGAGGCCGCCCACCACCTCGTCGAAGGTACCGATCCGGCGGGCAAGCTCCAGCTGCGGCCGGACCGTCGCCGGCGCGTCGGAGTAGTACCAGGTGTTGAGCCTGTCCTCGGTCGCGAGCTCGTGCCGTCCGGCTGGCGCGACCGCGGTGCCGCGCAGCCACGCGTCGATGCTGCGGGCCGCCTTCTTGCCGTGCCCGATGCCCACGGTGACGGTGCGGTCGGCCGGGATCATGTCGCCGCCAGCGAAGATGCCGGCGTGGCCGGTCATCAGGTCGGGCCCGACCTGGACGACCCCGTCCTCGATCCGGACGCCCTCGACGCCGTCCAGCAGGGACAGCTCGGCCTCCTGGCCGAGCGCCAGCACGACGGAGTCGGCATCGAGCTCGGTGAACTCGCCGGTGGGCTGCGGGAACCCCGTCTCGTCCAGCTTCATCTTCTCGATCGTGAGCTTGCCCTCGCCGGCATGGGTGATCGTGGACAGCCACATCATCCGCACGCCTTCCTCGAGCGCCTCCTCGACCTCGATGTCGTGGGCCGGCATCCGCTCCCTGGTCCGGCGGTAGACCACGACGGCGTCGGTGGCGCCGAGGCGGCGGGCGGTCCTGGCCGCGTCCATCGCCGTGTTGCCGCCGCCGTAGACCGCGACGCGCCGCCCGAGCATGGGCTTGTCCGCACCCTCCATCGAGTGCAGCACGGACACCGCGTCCAGGATCCTGGCGGAGTCACCGGCCGGGATGTAGGCACGCTTGCCGCGCTGGGCCCCGACTGCGAGGAACGCCGCGTCGTATCCGCCCGCGCGCATCGTGGCCTGGATGTCGGTGACGGTCGTGCCGGGCTGCAGCGTGATCCCCATCGCGAGCAGCCGGCCGATCTCGGCATCGATGACGTCGCGCGGCAGCCGGTAGGCGGGGATGCCGTACCGCATCATGCCGCCCGCGACCGGGCCCGAGTCCGCGATCGTGACCTGATGCCCGAGCAGGGTCAGGTGATAGGCCGCTGACAGGCCCGACGGCCCGGCCCCGACGACCAGGACCCGCTTGCCGGACGGCGCCGCCGTCACCGGGACGGTCCAGCCCCGCCTGATCGCCTCGTCGCCGAGGAAGCGCTCCACCGAGTTGATCCCGACGGCGCTGTCGACCTGGGCCCGGTTGCAGGCCGTCTCGCACGGCCGGTAGCAGACCCGGCCCATGATCGCCGGGAACGGGTTGTCCAGCATGATCTGCCGCCAGGCGGCCTCGTACCCGCCATCCTCGGCGTGGTAAAGCCACTGCTGGATGTTCTCGCCAGCCGGGCAGGCGTTGTTGCAGGGCGGGAGCAGGTCCACGTAGACCGGTCGCTCGGTGCGCCAGGACCCGGTCTTGTTGGCCAGGCTCGACCCGACGTCCAGCGTGATCGCGAACGGCTTGTCCATTGCTACTGCTCCTTCGCTGCCTGCGGCGGTGCGACGTCGTCGCCGTTGTCCAGCAGGCCGAACCTGGCTATGTTGCGATCGGCGAGCCGTTGCAGCCGCGCGATCGTCTGCGCGCCCTCCGGGTTCTTGAACAGGTGCGCGTACCTGGTCTGCAGCTTCAGGTACTCCTCGACCGGCGCCTTCCTGCGGATCTTCGACACGCTGGTGACCTCGCCGCCGACGGCCTCGAACACCGGGAACAGGCCCGTCTGCTCCGCCAGCCGCGCGATCTTGATGGTGTCGCCAGACGCGCTTCCCCAGCCGAGCGGGCACGGCACCAGGATGTGCAGGTAACGCGCGCCGCGGACCTGCATGGCCTGCTCGACCTTGTACTCCAGGTCGTGCAGCCCGGCCACGGTCGCGGTGGCGACGTACGGGATCTCGTGCGCCATCGCGATCAGCGGCGCGTTCTTGCCCTGGCCGAACGTGTTGCCCGGATGCGGGCCGACGGCCGGGGTCGTCGCGGTGCGCGCGGCCGGGGGAGTGGCGCCCGATCGCTGCACGCCGGTGTTCATGTACGCCTCGTTGTCGTAGCAGATGAACAGCACGTCGTCGTTGCGCTCGAACATGCCGGACAGGCAGCCGAAGCCGATGTCGACCGTGCCGCCGTCGCCGCCCTGGCCCACAACCCGGACGTCGTCGCGGCCCTTGGCCCGCATCGCCGCGGCGATGCCGGTGGCGACCGCGGGCGCGTTGCCGAACAGCGAGTGGATCCACGGGATCTGCCAGGAGGTCTCCGGGTAGGGCGTGGAAAAGACTTCCAGGCAGCCGGTCGCGTTGACCGCGATCATCTGCCGGCTCGTGGCCCGCATCGCGGCGTCCAGCGCGTACCTGGCGCCGAGTGCCTCGCCGCAGCCCTGGCAGGCCCGGTGACCCGAGTTCAGCGAGTTGTTCCTTGCCGCCGTCGACTGGACGGTGCGCTGATCCGGGTCGAGCAGCCGGTTGCCGACCGCGAAGCTGCCGACCTGGTAGAACTTGATCTGCTGCGCTGGCATGAAGGGGCACTCCTATCCGATCCTGGAGGCGACTGCGCCCAGGTCACGCAGGATGTTCTCGGCGGTGGGACCGGACCGGCGGCTGGCCTGAGTCCGCTGCAGCTCGGCGTCGACGAGGTCGGTATTCAGGTCCAGGAAGATCAGCGGCGGCAGGTCGTCGGCCGCCGCCCGGCGGAACAGCGCGAGCAGCGAGGCCTTCGTGATCGCCCGGCCGCCGAGGCCCGCGATGACGGTGTAGCCGTGCGGCTGACTGCCGGCCGGAGCCGGCTGCGAAAGGGCCATCCGGACGTGCTCCGAGACGATGCCGCCGATGCCGACCGCTAGCGCGCGCTCCAGCACGACGACACGGCGCGCGCCCTGCAGCGCGCGGCGGACCGCGTCGAGCGGGAACGGCCGGAACGAGGTGATGCCGAGGACGCCGATCTTCATCCCGGCGGCGCGCAACTCGTCGACCGAGTCCTTGATGGTGCCGAGCACCGAGCCGAGCGCGATGATGATCGTCTCCGCGTCCTGGGTCCGGTAGTGCCGGACCAGGCCGCCGGAGTCGCGGCCGAACTCGCCGGCAAACTCGGCGGCGACCTCGGGGATGAGCTCGAGCGCCTGCATCTGCCTGGTATGCGCGAGGTAGCGCACCTCGGTGAAGGCCTCGGGACCGACCATCGCGCCGATCGATACCGGGTCGGCGGGGTCGAGCACCTGGCGCGGCAGGTAGGGCGGCAGGAACCGGTCCACCTGCTCCTGGGCCGGGATCTCCAGCCGCTCGTGCGCGTGCGTCAGGACGAAGCCGTCCATGCAGACCATGACCGGGAGGGAGACCTCCTCGGCGATCCTGAAGGCCTGGATGTGCAGGTCCAGCGCCTCCTGGTTGGTCTCCGCGTACAGCTGGATCCAGCCGCAGTCACGCTGCGACATCGCGTCGCTGTGGTCGTTCCAGATGTTGATCGGCGCGCCGATCGCCCGGTTCGCGACGGTCATCACGATGGGCAGGCCGAGGCCGGCGGCGTTGTAGAGCGCCTCGGCCATGTACAGCAGGCCCTGGCTCGCGGTCGCCGTGTAGGCCCGGGCGCCCGCGGCGGAGGCGCCGATGGCCACCGACATGGCCGCGAACTCGGATTCGACGTTCACGAACTCGCACGGCGCGAGCTCGCCCGACTTCACCAGCACGCTCAGCGCCTCGACGATGTGCGTCTGCGGTGAGATCGGGTACGCGCAGATCACCTCGGGGCGGCTGCGCGCCACGGCCTCGGCGACCCCGCGCGATCCCTCGATCTGGCGCAGGCCGAGCTGGCCGCGGCCGCCCGGCGCCGGAGCAGCGTGCGCTGGCTGCGCGTCGCCGCCGGACGCGGCGGACTGCGCGCGCACCGCCTCGTATGCCGCCCGTGCCGCCGCCGCGTTGCCGTCGGCTACCTTGCCGCTGAACCGATCCCGGATCGCCGCCTCGACCGCGTCGATCGTCACCATGCCGGACAGCGCGGCGAAGCCGCCGAGCAGCGCGGCATTGGGCACCGGGCGCCCGACGTGCTCCTGCGCCAGCTCGGTGGCCGGCACCGTGTGGACCGCGTCCGGGCCCAGCGTGCTGGTGAACTCCTCGATGCCGAGGTCGGCCGCGGGCCGGCCGGAGTTGATCAGCAGCAGCACGTCGGGCCCCGCGCCCTCGAACACGTTGACCTGATGCAGCAGCGTCGGATCCTGAATGATCAGCACATTCGGGTGCATGACCGGCTCGCGAACCCGGATCGGCTTGTCGTCGATGCGGCAGAACGAGACCACCGGCGCGCCGGTGCGCTCGGAGCCGAAGCTCGGGAACGCCTGCGCGTGCTTGCCGCCGGCGAAGGCGGCCGCGGACAGCAGCTCGGCGGCGGTCACGACACCCTGGCCACCCCGGCCGTGAATCCGGATCTCGAACATCGTGGCTTGATCCTCCCTGCGTCCGCCATCCGGCGCAGCGC
>Ga0335077_10012816_pt1 | contig 10483 bp, 10 predicted proteins | sample Lox_Sample_31_FD_207151 | JGI IMG/M metagenome (GOLD analysis project Ga0335077, IMG submission 207151) | Soil microbial communities from Loxahatchee National Wildlife Refuge, Florida, United States - Lox_Sample_3.1 | ecosystem: Environmental > Terrestrial > Soil > Wetlands | place: USA...
CAGGACCGCGGTCTGGATCTCGCGCGGGCCGGCCCGGAACAGGACCGGGCGGGGCGCGGGCAGCGCCGGCGTTTCGGCCAGCGACGCGATGGCCAGGCCACCCGCCGGGGCCGGGCCACCCGCCGGTGCCGGGTCGGCGTCACGGGTCACGCGGACGCTCACCGCGTCGCCCTCCAGGTCCCGGTGCCAGCTGACCGTGGTGCCGCCCGCGCGGGTTCCCGCCTCGACGCGGCCGCCCTGGCCGGCCCGGCGCAGCCCGGCCGGCCCGTAGCTCCACAGCCCGGCCTCGGCAGGGTCCTGCGACGCCTGGAACAGCACGGTGTCGCCGTCGACCGCCAGCACCCCGCGGACCTGCAGGCCGAGCGGGGTGACCGGCACCGGCTCCCCGCCGGGCACGGCCAGGACCAGGCGGCGGGTGTCCGGCTCGTCCCGGGTCCACACGATCCGGCCGTCCGCGGTCCAGGCGGGCACGCCGGGCACGATCTCCAGCCAGTGCGGGTCGGTGTCCTCGTGCAGCACGCTGGTCTTGCCGCTGTCGGTCGCGACGAGCAGGATCCGCATGGTGCGCTGGTCCCGGCTCTGCACCACGACGAGCGGGTCGTGCCCGTCCTGCCAGTGCGCGGTGACCAGGTACGGGAACGCGTCCGCGTCGGTCTGCACCGGCACGGCGGTGCCGTCAAAGGTATCGAGCCGGGCCAGGAGCAGGGACACGTCTGCGTTCGGCGTGCCGGCCGCGGGGTAGGCCATCTCGGCGGGCGGGCGTTCCGGGTGCGCGGGATCGGCGATGTGCCACCGGGTGACGGGGGTCTCGTCGACCCGCGCGACCAGCAGCGCGGAGCCGTCCGGGGCCCACCAGTAGCCGCGATGGCGGTCCATCTCCTCGGCCGCGATGAACTCGGGCAGCCCGAACGTGACCCCCGCCGCACCCCGCGGGTCCGCGACGGCCAGGTCCCCGGCGTCGCCGGCCACGCTCGCGACCCGCAGCGCGCCGTCGCAGACGTAGGCCAGCCGACGGCCGGCCGGGTCGGGCCGCGGATCCAGCGCCGGGGTCCGCGTGGCCACCTCGCGGGCCAGGGGGACCGCGGCGCCGCCGGTCAGCGGCACGGCGTACACGTGGCCGGACAGCGCGAAGGCGGCCACCGTGACCGCCCGGTCGGTGGCGTAGGCGACGATGCCGCCCGCCTGCTCCCTGACCCGCTCCCGCCGGGCCCGCTCCTGCGGCGGCAGGTCCTCCTCGTCGGCCCCCAGCGCCCTCGGGTCGGCCACCAGGCGCTCCTGCCCGGTGCCCACCTCGAGCACCCACAGGCACGTCACCGGGTCGGCTCCGCCCTTGGTCCGCAGGTAGGCGACCCGGGCGCCGTCGGGGGAGACGCGGAACGCGCGTGGCACCCCGAGCGTGAACCGCCTGGTCCTGGCCTCTTGCCGGGGGAAGCTCTCGGTCATGCCCCGAATCTAGTGTTTCCGGTGCGCGGGTAGGCTCCTGGGGTGAGTTCGGCGTACATTCCCGGTCGGCGGCTGCTGCTCGTGCACGCGCACCCGGACGACGAGTCGATCTACACCGGGGCCACGATGGCCAGGTACGCCGCCGAGGGCGTGCACGTCACGCTCGTCACCTGCACGCTGGGCGAGCTCGGCGAGATCATCCCGCCGTCGCTGGCGCACCTGGCCGCCGGGAAAGAGGACCGGCTGGGCGAGTACCGGATCGGGGAGCTGGCCGCGGCCTGCGCCGCGCTCGGCGTGACCGACCACCGGTTCCTCGGCGGCCCCGGCCGCTGGCGTGACTCGGGCATGATGGGCACCGAGGGCAACGACGACCCGCGCTGTTTCTGGCGGGCCGACGTGGACCAGGCGGCGTGGGCCCTGCTCGACGTCATCGGCGAGGTGCGGCCGCAGGTGGTGGTGACCTACGACGCCGACGGCGCCTACGGGCACCCGGACCACATCCAGGCGCACCGGGTCGCCTGGCGGGCCTGCGAGCTGGCCGGACCGGACGGGCCGGCCAAGTTCTACGCGACCGCCGCGCTCGGGTCCGGACCCGGTGAGGGACAGAACCAGGTCACTACCGGGATCGACGCGGACGCCTGGTTCGGCCGGAAGCTGGACGCGATGCGCGCGCACGCGACGCAGATCACCGTGGACCCGCCGTTCTTCGCGCTGTCCGACGGCGTACGGCGGCGAGCCAGCGGCACCGAGTACTACACCCTGCTGGCCGGCACCGCCGGCCCGCCCGGCCCGGGTGATCGTGAGGATGACCTGTTTGCCCGTTAACCTGGCCTCATGAGCATCGCGACGAGCGGGAAGGGGACAGAGGTGCTGCTCACCGGAGCCGCGTACACCGCCCTGTTCCTGGCCGGCGCGGTCGAGGGCCTGATCGGCAGCTTCCAGTACAGCCGGAACGTGCCGGCCGGGGCGATCGCGTTCTGCGTCGTGCTGCTGGCCACCTGCCTGCTCGGGGCCTGGGGCATGCGTACGGTCAGCGGCGCGCTCTGCCCCGCCGTCGGCTGGATGGTCGCGTCGTTCGTCCTGTCCATGCCGGTGGCCAGCGGCAGCGTGATCATCACCGACTCGGCCGCGGGCAAGTGGTACCTGTACGGCGGTACGGTGAGCGCGCTGGCCGGGGTGGCCGCGTCGCTGGTGGCCCTGCCGCTGCGGGCCGGGGGCCGCGGCGCCGGGAAGCGGCCCCGGTGAGCGAGCCGGAGGAGCGCGGCGCTGCCTGGACTGAATTTACTCCCCCAAGCCCACCCAAGGAGCGAGGAACGAGCGACGAAGGAAGGCGGCGCAGTGTGGAGGCATGGGGGAGGCGGGCGGGGCCCCGAGGCGAGCGGAAGACGCAGTGAGCGTGGAGGGCGTCTCGTTCCGGCTGGCCGCGGGCCAGTTCGCGAGCGGCATCGTGGTCGTCACCACCCGGGGCACCCACGCCATGACGGTCAGCGCGTTCGCCTCGGTCTCGCTGGACCCGCCGCTGGTGCTGTTCTGCGCAGAGAAGATCGCCCGGTTCCACGACGCGGTCCTGGCGGCGGGTTCCTGGGCGGTGTCCATCCTGGCCGAGGACGACGAGAAGACCGCGCGCTGGCTGGCCACCAGGGGGCGCCCCCTGGACGGGCAGCTGGACGGCGTGCCCCACCATCCCGGCCCGGTCACCGGCGCGCCGGTGCTCGACGGCGCGCTGGCCGCGCTGGAGTGCCGGACCACCGCCGTGCACGACGCCGGCGACCACAGCATCGTCGTCGGCCTGGTCGAGGGGGTCAGCGGCCCGCCGGATCCGGCGCCGCGCGGCCCCCTGGTGCACCACTCGGGTGCCTACCGCCGGCTGGGCTTAGCGCAGCACCTCTTCGATCTGGTCCAGGCCCCAGTCGAGGTCGGCCTCGCTGATCACCAGCGGCGGGGCGAGCCGGATCACGTTCCCGTGCGTCTCCTTGGCCAGCACGCCGCGGGCGGCCAGCCGCTCGCACACCTCACGGCCAGGCCGCGTGGCGAACTCGAGCCCGGCCCACAGACCGCGCCCGCGCACCGCGCTGACCGCCTCTCGCGGCAGCGCGGCCAGCCGGGTCAGCATGTGCTCGCCGAGCCCGGCCGCGCGGGCCTGGTACTCCCCGGTGCGCAGCATGGCCACCACCTCGCGGCCGACCGCGCAGGCCAGCGGGTTCCCGCCGAACGTGGACCCGTGCTGCCCCGGCTCCAGCACGCCCAGCACCGGCCAGGTGGACACCATCGCGGACACCGGCACGATGCCGCCGCCGAGCGCCTTGCCCAGCACGTACGCGTCGGGCACCACGCCCTCGGCCGCGCACGCGAACGTGAAACCGGTCCGGCCCAGCCCGGACTGGATCTCGTCGGCGATCAGCAGGATCCCGTGCGCCGTGCACAGCTCCCGCAGGCCCGGCAGGAAGCCGGGCGGCGGCACGATCACCCCGGCCTCGCCCTGGATGGGCTCGACCAGCACGGCGACCACGCGGTCGCCGAGCTCGCCGACCGCCGACCTCACCGCGTCCAGATCGCCGTACGGAACGACGCGGAAGCCCGGGGTATACGGCCCGAAGTCCGCGCGGGCGGCCTCGTCGGTGGAGAAGCTGATGAGCGTGGTGGTGCGGCCGTGAAAGTTCCCGCTGAACGCGATGATCACGGCCTGGCCGGCGGGCACCTTCTTGACCCGGTACCCCCACTTGCGCGCGACCTTGATCGCGGTCTCGACCGCCTCGGCGCCGGTGTTCATGGGCAGTACGACGTCCATGCCGGCCAGTTCGGCCAGCTCGGCGCAGAACGGCCCGAACTGGTCGTGGTCGAACGCCCGGCTCACCAGCGTGAGCCGCTCGAGCTGGCTCATCGCGGCCGCGATGAGCCGCGGGTGCCGGTGACCGAAGTTCAGCGCGGAGTACGCGGCGAGCAAGTCCAGGTAGCGGCGCCCCTCGACGTCGGTCACCCACGCGCCCTCGGCCTCGTGGATGACGACGGGCAGCGGGTGGTAGTTGTGGGCGGCGTGCTCCCTGCTCAGCCGCATCAGCTCGGTCGCGTTCCGGGTCATGGTCTCGATCATTGCCGCCTCCCTGGCTGACCCTGAGCCCAGGGTAGGGGCTGGCGCCGACGGAATGCATACGCCGATCATGCGTGCTGACGCAGGTTCATTGCGTAAAATCGTCCCATAGCGGCGATTCATTGCTTATTTTGTACTACCCGCCGTTGTGTGCCCTGCGCGCCCGCGCCTCGCCCGGCGGCGCCGGGAAACAGAACCCGCCCAGGCTTGGCACGCCCAGACTCGTCCCTTTGAGCTGCATCCCTGACCGGGTACCGATCCACGCCCGTCCGGGAGCTGCGGTCAGGGCTTCCGGGCCATTCCGCAGTGCACCGGCGGCTCGTCCGGCGGCGAGCCGCCCGGGCCAGCCGCGCGGTCGGCGCCGGAGCCAGCCGAGCGCCCGGTGTCGGGCGCGGACCCGGGAGGGGGCCCGCCCGCGCCGCCCGGCCCGCCCGCGCCGCCCGGCCCGCCCGCGCCGCCCGGCGCGTCCGGCTTCCAGCGCGGGCACGGGACGACGCCCGGCTCGATCAGGTCCAGCCCGTCGAAGAAGCTGGCCAGCTGGTCCGGCCGGCGCAGATGATAGGGCACGGGCGCGGTGTCGTTGTACCGCTGCTGGGCGTCATCGACAGGCCCGGTCCCGGCCACGCCGTCGGCGATGGCCAGGTAGCTGCCCGCCGGCAGCGCGTCCATGAGCTGACTGGTGATCGACCGGGCCGCCCCGTGGTCGTCGATGTAGCCCAGGACACCGAGCATGATCAGCGCCACTGGCCGGCCGAGGTCGAGGGTGCGCGCCGCGCCGGCCAGGACCGCGGCCACGTCGCGCAGGTCGGCATCCACATAGCTGACCGCTCCCTCCGGCGTGCTGGCCAGCATCGGGTTCCGCAGCAGGGCGCGGGCGTGCACCAGCACGGCCGGGTCGTTGTCCGCATAGACGATCCTTGCGTCTGGCGCGATCCGCTGCGCGATCTCGTGAGTGTTGCCGCCCGCCGGGAGGCCCGCACCGACGTCGAGGAACTGCCTGATCCGCGCCGGGCCGGCCAGGAAGCGCACCGCGCGGACCAGGAAGGCCCGCTCGGCGCGGGCGATCTGGACCAGATGCGGGAAGTCCCGGTTCATCTGCTCACCCGCGGCCCGGTCAGCGGCGAAGTAGTCACGGCCGCCGAGCCAGTAGTTCCACACCCGGGCCGGGTGCGCGGTGCTCACGTCGAGTCCCGGCGGCGGCGGCCCGCCCGGATCGCGGCCCGCCGCTCCGGAAGCTCCCGGCGTGCCCGGTGCGGCTGACGTGCCGGCGGTGGCGGGATGCGGTTCCCGGCTGGCGTGGCGGCCAGCGCCGGGACCCGCACCGCGACCTGCACCGGGAGCAGCGTCCGGATCAGAACCGGGAGCAGCGGCGGCACCAGCGGCCGTCAGCCGCTGGGCGTGACGGGGACCGGGCACCGTGAGATCCGGCTGGGATCGGGGGGTGCGTCTGCGGAACATTCCTCGTATTGTGCCCGACCGTCCGAGCGTCCGGCGGACTGTCCGGCAACCGGGCATACTGGTCCGGTGAACGCACCGGGACCGGCGTGGCAGCCGTCCCCCGCGCAGCAGCCGGAACCGCCGTCGCCGTCCGCCGCGGAGCGGCCGGGACTACCGGGGCCACCCCCGCTGCAGGTCGTGGCCGACAAGGACCGGCCGGGGCTGGTCCTGGAGACCTGGTTCATCGAGCTGGCGTTCCTGGTGCCCACCGTCCTGGCCGCGGTCGACGTGCTGGCCCAGCGCACCGGCGGGGCGGCCGTCACCCGGTTTCCCGACCTCGTGCGCAATCCGGCAGCGAACCTCGTCCTGGGCGTGCTCACCTATCTCGGGGTCGCCGCCGTGGTGCCCATCGCGCTGCTCTTGCTCAGCCGGACCGGCCAGGGTCCCGCGGCCATCGGGCTGTGCCGGCCGACGTGGCGGCGGGACGTATGGCCGGGGCTCGGCATCGCGGCCAGCGGCTTCGGCGTGGTCTGGCTGGCCGCCGTCGTCCTGATCGCCGCGGCCGGCCCGCACAACAGGCTGTTCGTCCAGATTCCGGTCGGGCACGTGCCCGCCTACTACGTCGTCTACGGGATAGCGATCTCGGCGATCACGGCGGTGGCCGAGGAGACGCTGGTCAGCGGGTACCTGCTCACCCGCCTGGAGCAGCTCGGGTGGGACCCGCGCCGGGCCCTGCTGCTCAGCCTTACCCTGCGCACCAGCTATCACGTCTACTACGGCCTGGGCTTCCTGCTCACCATCCCGTTCGGGTACTACGCCACCCGGTCCTTCCAGAAGCACCGCCGGCTGACCCGCCCGATCGTCGCGCACTTCCTCTACGACGCCGTGCTGATCACGATCGCCGTCCTGGCCTCCTGACCCGGGACCCGGGAACCGGCCGACGACCGGCAGATCTCAGGGACGACCGGCAGATCTCAGGGACGCAGGGCGGCCAGCCGCGACGCCGCGGCCGCGACCCGCTCGTCGGTGGCGGTCAGCGCCGCCCGCACGTGCCGCTCCCCGGCGGCCCCGTACACCGAGCCCGGCGTGACGAGGATCCCGCACGCGGTGGCCAGCAGCTCCGCGGCCGACCAGCAGTCATGCGCAGGGTGCCTCAGCCACAGGTACAGGCCGGCCTCGGAGTGGTCCACCGACCATCCGGCCGCGGTGAACGCCTCCCGCAGCACCGAACGCCGCGTGGCGTACCGCTCCCGCTGCACCACGGCGTGCGCGTCGTCGGATAGCGCCGCCGCCATCGCGGCCTGCACCGGGGCCGGCACGATCATCCCGGCCTGCTTCCTGATGGCCAGCAGCTCCGCGACCAGCGCGGGGTCACCGGTGACGAACCCGGCCCGGTACCCGGCCAGGTTCGACCGCTTGGACAGCGAGTGCACGGCCAGCACCCCGTCGGGAGACCCGCCGCACACCGACGGGTGCAGCACCGAGACCGGCGACGCCTCCCAGCCCAGCGTGATGTAGCACTCGTCGGAGGCCACCACCGCGCCGCGCTCGCGCGCCCACTCGACCACTTTCCGCAAATGCGAGACCGGCAGTACCCGCCCGGTCGGGTTCGACGGCGAGTTCACCCAGACCAGCCGGACCCGCGACGGCCCGGCCGCTACCAGCCCGTCGGAGGCCACCGCGGACGCCCCGGCCAGCCGCGCGCCGATGTCGTAGGTGGGGTAGGCCAGCTCCGGGTACACCATCACGTCGCCCGGCCCGAGCCCGAGCATCACGGGGAGCCAGGCGATGAACTCCTTGGTGCCGACGACCGGCAGCACGTCGTCCGGCGACACGGACACCGAAAGCGAACGGTCCAGCCACCGCGCCGCCGCGGCTCGCAAAGAAACGGTTCCCCAGGTCGCCGGGTACCCGGGCGCGTCCGAGGCCGCGGCCAGCGCGTCGCGCACCACCATAGGCACCGGATCCACCGGCGTACCCATGGACAGGTCCACCGCGCCGTCCGGATGCAGCCCGGCCTTCTCGCCGAGCGGCGCGATCCGGTCCCAGGTGAACGCGGGCAGGCGGCCCGCGAGAGTCATTCCTCCGCGGCTTGCGGGGGCAGCGCCGCCACCACGGGGTGGTCCTTGCCGATGCGTCCGGCCTTCGAGGCGCCGCCGGGGGAGCCGAGGTCAGCGAAGAAGTCGACGTTGACCTTGTAGTACTCCTTCCACTGCTCGGGCACGTCGTCCTCGTAGTAGATCGCCTCGACCGGGCAGACGGGCTCGCACGCGCCGCAGTCCACGCACTCGTCAGGGTGGATATACAGCATGCGGTCGCCCTCGTAGATGCAGTCCACGGGGCATTCCTCGATGCATGCCCTGTCCAGCACATCAACGCAGGGCTGCGCGATGATGTAGGTCACGGGTGAGCTCCTTTGTGTTACTGATCCCTGCTGCTAACACAGTATGGCGGCTAGCCGGCTAATGCCGAGTCAGTGCCACTAACCAGGCCGCGACAATACTGCCCGCGGCGCCGGGCTGGCGGTCTGGCCCGACCCCTTGGCTCGCTGCCAGCCCATACTGCCATTAGCCGCATTCCATGCGTAACCGGCATACCGGACCTGGGTGATGCCGTACTGCTGGGCGTGTGTTACCAGCCAGCCGGCCACCGTCCAGGCTCCGTCCCGCTGGGCGCGCACGACCGCGACGCTTCCGTCCTTTTTCTTTTTCCCCGAACGGTCCGTGGTGATCCGCACCACCACCTCGTCCCTGCCCTCCGGCCCGAACGTCTGGGTCAGCTGCCGCAGCGCCCCGGTCAGGTCGGGCTGGCCGGCCGGCGTGTACCAGCACGACACCCCGGCCGGCGAGGTGCCGGTGAAGTAGCCGGTCAGCAGGGTGGCCGCCCCGACCCACTGCTCGTAGGCGTACCCGTCCGCGCTGTGCTGGACTTCCTGGGCCGCCTGGTCGACCGGCATCCTGGTGTAGCGCGGCACCCGGATCAGCGCGGCGAAGAACTTGGTGGTGGCGTAGACGGGATCCTCGAGCTCGGCGGTGGTGCCCCAGCCCTGTGACGGGCGCTGCTGGAACACGCCCACCGAGTCCCGGTCGCCATAGTCCAGGTTCTGCAGCTGCGATTCCTGCAGGGCCACGGCCAGCGCGATGGTGACCGCCCGCCGCGGCAGCCGGTGCCGGGCCGCGACGCCCGCGATGGTGGCGGCTATGCCCGCCTGATCGGTGCCGAGCGGGATGGCCGCTCCGCCGGCGCCCGCCTGGCACCCGGGCGGCGGCGGGGGAGCGGCGGGGGTGGCGCCGTGCCGCGCCTCGCCGAAGGCCAGGTAGCCAGCCACCACGAGCACCAGCGCGGACCCGGTGAGGACGACGGCCCGCAGCCGGCGGGTAGCGGGAACTTGGGCCGACACACCATCAGACGGTACTAGATTCGAAGTTCGGGTCACTCAGATTCCCGCGGCGGTTCCCGCGTTGCCCTGCAGCGACCGCTCGGTGGGCTCGTTGGGCCCACGCTCGCTGGTCGCTCTCTGAATGACCCGCACGGACCGCTAAGCTCGGCCAACATGAGCACTGTGCCAGTCCGGGGGGACGACCCCCCGGAGCCCCCCGCGAGTGTGCTTCAGTCCCCTCTCCCGGCGGTCATCGACGAGCTGTGGGAACGGCGCGACGATCTGTCCCCGGCCGACGAGGACGCCCGCGTGGCGGTAGTCGGCGCGGTGGACGCGATCGACGCCGGGCAGGCCCGGGTGGCCGTGGTCGACCCGGCCACCGGCGAGGTCGTCGTCGACGAGCGGGCCAAGCGGGCCATCCTGCTGGCCTTCCGGGTCCTCCCGATGGCCCGGTCCCAGGTGGGTGACTTCCGCTACGACGACCGGGTGCCGCTGACCACGCGGCTGGACGGGGTGCGGGCGCTGCCGGGGGCGATCGTGCGCTGGGGCGCGTACGTCGCGCCGGGCACGGTGCTGATGCCGTCGTTCGTCAACATCGGCGCCTACGTGGACAGCGGCACGATGGTGGACACCTGGGCCACCGTCGGCTCGGGCGCCCAGATCGGCAGGAACGTGCACCTGTCCGGCGGTGCCGGGATCGGCGGCGTGCTGGAGCCGCCGAACGCGGTGCCGGTGGTGGTCGAGGACGAGGCGATGATCGGCTCGCGCTGCATGGTGGTCGGCGGGGCCCGGGTGCGCCAGGGCGCTACGCTCGGCGCGGGCGCCATCCTCACCCCGACCACCCACGTTATCGACGTGGAGACCGGCGCCGAACTGCCCCGCGGCGAGGCGCCGCCCTGGTCGGTGTGCGTGGGCGGGACCCACCCCCGGACCTTCCCCGGCGGCACGTTCGGCATGCCGTGCCTGCTGGTCCTCAAGCGGCTGCCCGAAGGCGCCCGGCACGACAAGGCCACCCTGAACGCCATCCTGCGCGACCACGGCGTGGCCGCTGAGTGACTACCCTTGGTTCACGATGAGCGTGAACTCCGAACCGCACCGGCGGATCCGTCGCCAGGGACCCGTCACGCTGCGCGGCA
>Ga0335077_10012817_pt1 | contig 10483 bp, 6 predicted proteins | sample Lox_Sample_31_FD_207151 | JGI IMG/M metagenome (GOLD analysis project Ga0335077, IMG submission 207151) | Soil microbial communities from Loxahatchee National Wildlife Refuge, Florida, United States - Lox_Sample_3.1 | ecosystem: Environmental > Terrestrial > Soil > Wetlands | place: USA: Florida...
CGCCAGCACCTGCTGTTGCCATGTAGGGCCGCTCCCGACCTGCTGCGCAAATTGCGGGAATCTCTTCGCCAGCATGGCGATGACCTCCTTGCTGAGGCCGAGTTCCATGATGACCGGCACCGGTCCCTTGGCATTCGCGGGTGTCGTCAACGTCAGTTCAATGTTCACATTGATCTTCGGGGCGGCGGAGTTGTCCACATGGCCTGTCAGTGTCTTTGTGATCACTTGCACGTCGCCATTCTTCTCGTGCTTCGTCTTCACAACCTCCCACGTCACTTTGGGCAATCGCGACGGAGTGCGTCCGTAGATCTCGCGGTCAAACAGCTCCACAATTTCAGGTCGGCGTTTATCCCACCACATCTTTGCGGAGGTGACCTGCGCTCCGTTGTTCATCCTGAGCGGATCGGGCACGTCCGGGTACACATCCGCCTTTGACTCGTCATAGTTGGCGGGGTTCGGTGCATTCGCATCCCCGTTGACTCCAGGCCGCAGTTCCTTGATTCCCAACTCGTCCATCACTCGCTGGTGATCCTTCTCCGATGCCGCCTGGATCGCCAGTTGTTCGGGCGTTGGCGTAAATCGTGGCGGAGCCGGCGCCTCCGCAGGAGCCTTTTGGGTTGCCGTCTGTGCATTCGTTGCCGTGGCAATCCCGGCCAGGATCAGCGCACTCAGCCCGCGGCGTAGCATAAGTCGCATGGACGTCATGGTTGCCTCGATTCAGATACAAAGCAGGAACGCCCAAGAATATCGGGCCCGGTCATGGGGAGCAAGAGCCGACGAGATTGCTGCCACCGTAACCGCCTTTTGGTATATTCGCCGAAGCAGAGCCTCTCCCTGGGCCTCCACTTCAGCGGCTGAGTAAGCGAATACCTCATAGCAGGTTGGCGGCTTTATCCTGTTAGATACCTGGGGCGCCCCCGACGATTGCCCCGCATACGACAAATGGAGACAAGCGCATGGGTGCCGTCAAGTACGACCTCACCGTCATTGGTTCCGGACCTTCCGGGCAACGCGCCGCCGTGGCTGCCGCCAAGATGAAGAAGCGTGTTGCCGTCGTCGAGGCAAGAGCCGTGGTTGGCGGCGTTTGCATCAACACGGGCACCATCCCGTCAAAGACCATGCGCGAGGCCGTTCTCCACCTCTCGGGATATAACTATCGCTCGGTATATGGCATGAACTATCGCGTGAAGGAGAAGATCTCCGTGGCAGATCTTGCCTTCCGCGTGCAGGCCGTGATCAAAACTGAGGTAGACGTAACCGAAGCGCAGCTTTCGCGCAATGGAATCGACATTGTCCACGGCATTGCGAAATTCATCGGTCCGAACCAGGTGCGCGCCGAAGGTCCGCAGACCGACACGACGCTTGAGTCCGACAGGATCATCATCGCGGTGGGCACCAAGCCGGCTGCCTCCCCGAAAGTTCCCATCAATGGCCGCACGATCATCAACAGCGATCAGGTGCTCGACCTGCCTGAGTTGCCAAAGTCGCTGATCGTTGTGGGCGGTGGTGTCATCGGCGTTGAGTACACCTGTATGTTTGCGACCCTCGGCGTGCGAGTCACGCTCATCGAAAAGCGCAACAAGCTGCTCGAATTCGCCGACCAGGAGATCGTAGAGTCACTCAGCTACCACCTGCGCGATAGCCGCGTCACAATGCGCCTCGGCGAAGAAGTGGAGAGCGTCGAAGAGCTGCCGGACGGAACGGTCGTCGCCAACCTTCTGAGCAAGAAGCGGGTCTCCGGTGACGCGCTTCTTTATGCCGTCGGTCGCGAGGGAAACATCACCGATCTCAACCTTCCAGCGGCTGGCCTTGAAGCAGATAATCGCGGTCGCATCCCGGTCGACGAGCATTACCAGACCAAGGTTCAACACATCTTCGCCGTTGGCGACGTCGTCGGCTTTCCATCGCTGGCCTCGGTCTCGATGGAACAGGGTCGAATCGCTGCTGCCCGCGCCTTCGATGATCACGCCACCTCTTCCAATCCCAGCTTTTACCCCTACGGCATTTACACCATCCCGGAGATCAGTTTCATCGGCAAAACCGAGGAGCAACTGACCGACGAAGATGTGCCGTACGAGGTCGGCATGGCCTTCTATCGCGAAACCGCGCGCGGCCAGATTCGCGGCGATACTACGGGACGACTGAAGCTCGTCTTCCATCGGGACACACGCAAGGTCCTCGGCGTTCACATCATCGGCGAAGGAGCAAGCGAACTCGTGCACATCGGGCAGGCCGTGATGATCTTGGGCGGTACGGTTGACTACTTCATTGATACGGTCTTCAACTATCCAACGCTTGCCGAGTGCTACAAGGCAGCAGCCTTCAACGGCCTTGGGCGCCTGCACAGGTATCAGACGGAGTAGAGAATGACAATTTCAATCGGCGTGGTAGTGACCGAGCACATCGTTGTCGGCCGCCTTCAGGACCAGCGAATCGCCGGCAAGTTGCTGCGTTATCCCGACAATGTGGACGAGGTCGATGCACTGACTTCCCTGCCCGGAAGTGAAATCGTCCAGATTCTTGCCGACCGGATTGCCGCACTCTCCGCGGAAGGCGCCGCTGATGCGATTGGCGTCGCCGTCCCCGGCGTTATTAGTCATGGAGTGGTAGAAGATTCGCCAAACCTGACGCAGATTAAAGGCATGCGCATGGCAGACGAACTGACCCGCGTTCTGTCGGCCAGGGGCGTCTCGGCTCCGGTGCATATCGCCAACGACGCCGACGCCATCGCCGCAGGCGTTGCCGCAACGCGAGGCCAGCTCAACAAGCTCACCCGCGTGTGGACGATCGGAAACGGTATTGGCTATGGCCGCTGGCCCTATGTTGAGGGTATCTGGGAAGGCGGCCACGTTACTGTAACGCTCGATCCAAAGGAGCGCTTCTGCGGGTGCGGTGGAATCGGCCACCTGGAAGGGATTATGGGCTATCGGGCTATGCGCCTCCGCTTTCTTGACATGGAACCAGAGGAGGTCTTCGCGAACGCGAAGAAGGGCGATGTGCGCTGCCGCGAGTTCGTGAATCTGTGGCACAGCGCTTTGGCTGCCGCAACAGCTTCCTTCATCCATCTCGCGGGTCCGGGCCGCTTCTATTTCACAGGGCACAACGTTGGATTCCTCGACCTGTCGGTGCTGCGCAGTCATCTGGAATCCATGGTGAAGATGAGCCCCCTGCTGAGCTATTCCCTCGAGATCCTGCCCAACGACGACGAGACGGCGTTGATCGGCGCCGGCGTTAGCGCGATACGCGCGCTCGCCTCATAGAGGAAGAGAAAAAGGGCTGGAATCGCGCGATTCCAGCCCCAACAATCGTTCGAGATTCGGCGCTCTAGCTCAGCCTGAGATAGGTTCGCGAATGCCGATCGTGCCAACTCATGTTGTCCTCGTCAAAAATGGCCCAGAGCATTCCCAGCCCCATCGGCAACAGAGACAGCAGCATCGCAACCAGGCGTGATTTCATTTGCTCGCGCGTCGGATACTCATCATCGAAGGTGCACAGGGAGAGTTCGGCGTAGCGCATACCCGGTGTGCTCTTTGCGTAAAGAAGAAACAGGCATTCATACAGGACGCCAACAACTGCAATGACAAAGATCGCGGTCACTTCAGAAGCCTTCATTCCCGGAAGATTGTTAAGCTTCGATGCCGCAAAGGAAACCATCGCGCTCACAAGACCAAAGATCAGCGCGACATCGATCATGATTGCCATCATCCGCCGCCCAATTGGAGCCTGGTGAAGCGACGGCGACGCTGTAACCGGCTCTTCGCAATATTCCGATTTGGAACTCCTGCGCTCATCGAGTTCGATAGCCGCCCACTCTCGATCGGTCCACGAAGGCAGATGTACTTCTTCTTCTGGTCTCGGAGGCTCAATCGAGATCGTGCCTGGATCCACTTCAAAGATGCTGAGTTGCGCGTAGGGTTCTGTAAACCCGGTGTGCGACTCCGTCAGGCGGGGACGCATCTTGCGCGTCGCAACCAGTTCGCGTGGAAACTCGATGAGGTTCGCATGAATCGGCTGGGCTCCCTCGACATGTTCGATGGCCTCTCCATCGCCGGAAGGGCTCTGCTCAACATGCGAAGACACCCACCAGTACCCCGAGGCAGAATCAGCCTGCTCCGGTCCGCCAATTCGCGTTGGCATATCCGGTTCCCACTCGATTGCGAAGGACGGATGAGTAGCGGGAGCCGGCTCGGGTCGAATGTGCGCCGCGAGTGGTTCGCGTCCTTCGACCTCGAACTCTTCGTCACTGGCCTCAAGATTTGCGAGCGCGGCTTGTGCCGCCGCCTGCGCTTCGAGCGCGGCTCGTGTAGCTGTTTCTGCGGCCCTCAAGGCCGCGCGAGCCTCCGCTGCCTGTATTTCGCTGTAGCTCGGCACATTTGCATAGCGTGCTGCCACGCGTGCTGCCGCCGCGGCTGCACGGCTGTTCGATGCACCCTGGTTCCCTTCTGACAGACGCTCATCAACGACGGATATGCCTTTGCGATTCTTGTGTTCCGCAAGGCGGCGGTTCACTTCCTGCTTCCACGAAGGCTGGGTCGCGGGCGAGGTGGGCATTGTGCTCAAAACTTCTGAGTCCCTTCTATGGCGGTCTGCGGGTCAGCATGCTGCACCGGCAAGTTGAATTACCGATGCAATCGAGAGCAATTTCGGCTGTTTGCTTCTGAGCAACACCCTGCGCTGGACGTTCGCTCGGTGTCCCTTTACCAGCACTCTCATTTGCTATGCTGGCCTTGGTTCTCGATGCATCCACGCACTTTCGTGTTTATCACGGTGATCACCCTCTGTCACTTGCAACTTGCAGGACAGATGTTGACCAATGCGTTACCCCCTTCGCAGAACCCTTCTGGCAGCACAAACTCATCAAACATTGTCCCGAGCGCGCAACTTCCCGAGGATCCGGGGCAGGAAGTCCTGCCCGTCGCAAAGCCCGAGCCTGTCCCGGAGAGCGGCGTTCCAATCCGTGTGGACGCGGACCGGCAGATGCGCTCCGGTGACAAGTGGACACTTAGCGGAAACGTCGTCATTCACTACGGCGATTACGTCATCCGTGGCGATAGGATTGTCTACCACCAATCGACCTCCGCATTGGAAGCGGATGGCAATCTGCGTGTCTCCGGTGGACCGAGCGACGCATATATCGAAGCCTCGCACGGCGAGATGCGGCTCAACGAGCATACAGCGCGCTTCTACAACGTGAACGGTTCGATGGGAGTCCGAACTGCAGGCCGCACAACGGTGTACTCCACGGCAAATCCATTCCTCTTTTCTGGCCGGGTCCTCCTGCAGACCGCGGAAGGCAGCTACAAGGTCATTGACGGCTCCATGACGAATTGCCGCTTGCCGCGACCTGACTGGGAACTGATCTCGCACGCGATCACGGTGAACAATGGCCATGCTTCGACTTCTAACATCTTTTTCAAGCTCTTTGGCGCGCCGATCTTCTACGTGCCTTACCTGCGCCATCCCGTTGACGAAGGCGGTCGCGAGAGTGGGCTTCTGATTCCGGTCATCAGCAACTCCACGATCAAGGGACTGGTCCTCGGCGAGCAGGCATATATCGTCTTGAATCGAAGCATGGACATGGTTATCGGCATGGAGTACTACAGCAAGCGTGGCTGGGCGCCGAACGGCGACTTTCGTTTCAAGGGGTCCGGTCTCAACTACCTCACGCTCCGCTGGAACGCGCTCTTCGATCGGGGAGTTCAGGCAACTCCGCCCGCAACCGGCCTCGTCGATCAGGGCGGCGCAGACATCTTTGCGGTCGGACGTTACGACCTCACGCCGCATACGCGCGCCGCCGCTTTGGCCGAGTACCTCTCCAGCTATGTATACAAGCTCGTCTTCAACGACAACTACACGCAGGCGGTCACGTCCGAGGTGCATAGCAACCTCAACCTGACCCACGTCCATAACGGGCTGGCCGCCTCCGGCTACCTCGACAGACTGCAAAACTTCGCAAGTTCTTCCGAGGGCGACGAGGTCAGAATCCTGCATCTCCCCAGCCTGCGCTTCGACGTGCTTGATCAGCCTCTGCACACTTCGCATCTCTACTGGGGGATGGGTTCTTCTGTCAGCTACCTCGGCCGGTCAGAGTACAACTTCCACTTCCGCAATCTTGGCCGGTTTGATTTTTATCCGCACCTCTCGATGCCGATTGTCGTGGGTGGGTGGAGCATCATTCCCGAAGCCGCCTTGCGCGAAACCGCCTATACCGGCAGCCAGATTCCCGACTTGACCGGTCTGAATCGCGGATTGCCCTCGGTAAGCCACGAACCGCTGAATCGCTCTGACGCAGAGGCCTTCGTGGACATTCGTCCACCTGCAATCGAGCGCGACTTCCAGGTCAATCGATGGGGCCGCCAGCTTCGACATGTAATCGAGCCCGAGCTCACCTATCGATTCGTCGGCGGCATCGGAGCCAAGGCCCGCAATGTGACCCTGATCGACACCACCGATATCGCCACCGATACCAACGAAGTTGGCTATTCGCTGATTCAGCGCCTCTATTCCCGAAGACTGAACCCGAAGCCCTGCACGGACTCAGAGGAAGCCGCCGACTCATGCAAGCCGGACCAACGAGAGTGGGCCAGTTGGCGGATCACGCAAAAGTACTTCCTTGACCCGGATTTCGGCGGCGCCATTATCCCCAATCGCCGCAATGTCTTCGACACCACGCTCGATTTGAGCGGCATCGCCTTCTTGACGACGCCGCGGAATCTGTCGCCCGTCATTTCGCGCCTGCGATTCGAGGCGATCGACAATCTGAGGATTGAGTGGGACCTGGATTACGATCCGCGTGGCGGTCGCCTCGGAGCAGACAACGTCTATGCCGGCTACAGCTTTGGAAAGACCACGATCGGTCTCGGCCATTCCCTTCTCAATGCCGTTGACGAAAAAGGAGTCTCCGCCACAACCATACAGAGCCAGCAACTACAGCCTTTTCTTTACTTTGGCAAACCAAACGGCGGTGGCTTCAATCTCGCGGCCAATGGCGGATATGACTTCGTCCAGGGGGCCCTTCAATACGCCGGGATTCAGGCCGTTTACAACTGGAACTGTTGCGGCCTGAGTCTGGGCTACCGCCGCTTTGCCCTCGGCTCTGTTCGTGACGAAACCCAGTATCTCTACAGCTTTACCCTCGCGAATTTCGGTTCAGTCGGAGATATTCGGCGCTCGAATACCGTCTTCCACGACCCCTCGATGCCCCCCCGCTACTGACCTCCTGCGTTCAAGTTGCTTGATTGGCTTGCCTTCTCGCACGCAAGCCGTCCACATAATTGGGGTTGTGCCCCGCGAACGCACCGGAAACAGGTCGCTGGAGTATCCTTGCTAAAGAGGATTTCTGCTTGTCTCGAGTTCATTTTTTGACCGGGCTGCTCGCGCTCGGCTTGGCTGTGGGCTGCAAGGCCCAATCTGCTGCATCCGCATCGGCTGATACCGCGATGAACCGCCGCATCGAGGTGATGGTACGATCGCAATTCAATGTTCCCCAGGACTACAACGTTGCCATTGGCACGCGCAAGCCAAGCAATATAACGGGCTTTGACAGCTTGCCGATCACTCTTTCGCGTGGATCGAAGTCAACCGTTGTCAATTTCCTGATTTCCAGTGATAGCAAGACGCTGGCTCGGCTCGAGACCTTCGACTTGACCAAGGATCCAGCGTCGTCCATCGATGTGGAGGGGCGTCCCGTTCGCGGCAACCCAAGCGCGGCAGTCACCGTGGTCAACTTTGACGATCTCGAGTGCCCTTACTGCGCACGGATGCACGCATCTCTCTTTCCGTCCACGCTCGACCGCTACAAGGACAAGGTGCGGTTCATCTATAAGGACGACCCCCTCGTTGAAATCCATCCATGGGCGATGCACGCCGCCGTCAACGCAAATTGCCTCGCGGACCAGAGCGGAGACGTCTACTGGAACTATGTGGACTACATTCACGCGCACGGTCACGACGTCACCGGCGAGGACCGGAACGTAACCAAGAGCTTTGAGACCCTGGACCGGATCGCGCGCCAGGAAGCGACGCTGGCAAAACTCGACGGGGACAGGCTCAGTGCCTGTATCGACAAGCAGGACGAGACAAAGGTGCGCGCATCGTCGAAACTCGCCGAATCGCTTGGAATCGACGGCACACCCGCCCTTTTTGTCGACGGTGAGCGCATCACGGGCGCGGTGCCGGAGCCGCAACTCTGGCTCGTGATCGACCGCGCGCTGCGAGCCAAGGGTGTGGAACCTCCGCCCTCCCCAAGCAACCCTGCGCAGCCCTCGGGGGGCGGGCGTTGAGTGCCGTGTTACCCCTGAGAGGTCCCTGCAGGACGCAGCGGTAACGCGATTGGAGCCGGAAAATGCTTCTCGTTCTACGTGAGGCCCGGCTCGGGGATTTATCCTGTAATGCCGGGGTTCTTGCGGGCCCCTCAGGAGAAACAGTTGCAAGTCCGAGCGCCTTTGTTCCGCCGTCTCAAGTTCGTTTCTTTGGGTCTATCCACAAGTCTCTTGCTCCTCGCAGTGGCCGCATGCCGCAAGGCTCCGTCGCCCGACGTGATGGCAACCGTGAACGGCAAAGAGATTTCCCGCTCAGAACTCGAGAAGGCCTACAAAGCCAGCATCGGAGACAATCCCCAGGAACCCAGCGCTGAACAGGCCAATATCGTTCGTCTCAATCTCCTTCGCCAGATGATCGACAGCGAGATTCTGCAGCAGCGTGCAGCCAAGCTCAATCTCGCCGCCTCCGATGAAGACGTCAACGCAAAACTGACAGAGTTCAAGGCACGATTCACGCAGGAGGGGTTTGACAACGAACTCAAGCAAAACAACATGACGATCGATGATCTGAGGACTCAGATCCGCAGGTCACTGACCGAGACCAAGCTCATCAACAAAGAGATCGAGTCGAAGATCAACATCACCGACGCCGATATCAGCGGCTACTACGCTGCGCACAAGCCTGAATTCAATGTCATCGAGCCGCAATATCATTTGGCTTGGATCGTGGTGACCAGCCTGCCCGCACAGCAGCCCGGCAACCTGCAGAACAACAAAGCCACAAGCGACGCAGACGCGAAGAAGAAGGTTCAGACCATCCACAGTCGTCTGGAAACTGGAGAAGACTTCAGCAATCTTGCAATGAATTTCTCCGAGGATCCCAACACCGCGTCGAGCGGCGGAGACATGGGCTTCATCCCGGAGTCCCAGATGCAGCAGCGGGATCCCGCGGCCTTTGCTGCGATCAGCCGGCTGAAGCTTGGCCAGATCACAGACGTGCAGCCTCTCTTTGGTGGTTCTGGCCCGGCACGCCGGGCCGTTGGCTACGCAATCTACAAGTTGATTGCCCGCGAACCTGCCGGACAGCGCGAGTTAAGCAATCCGAGCGTGCAGCAGAACATTCGGCAGAACCTCCGCGAGAGTCACGCTCAATTGCTCAAGAATGCGTACATCGAAGTCCTTCGCGACGAATCTAAAGTTCGCAATTACTTCGCCGAGCAGATCCTCAAGGAAGGCGCAAAGTAAACCCGCCGAGTCTCCTGGTCGGCTTCGATCGTATTTCCTGATAACTATAAGACTCCGACTTCGAGCGCTAATCTTAATGCCCTGCAGATCCGAAGCAGGCGCGCCTCGTTGGCTTCGCAGCACGTTGTTCTGCGCCTGACGGGCGCGCGCCGCGTCACCGTCTCTTCAGCGCGCGACCCGAACCGTCTCCTTGGGCTGGACGTCAGCTTGCCTGCGCAATCCCGGGGGGGGAATCCGCGCCCGCATCGCAAAGCAAGACGGCCTCCGCGCATTGCGGAGGCCGTCGATTCTGCGTACTGGCCGTCTTGATGGCTATTTCAGGTTACCGCTGGAGTCCATCGTAATGCCGCCGGGGCCCTTTTCCTTCTTGGCCTCGTTCTCCTTGCGCGTGCCCATGGCCTTGGAACTCCATTCCTTTGCGGACGCAACATCCGCCTTCACCGCATCCGCATTGCCGTAGTCAACGTCTGCCTTGCGCCGATACAGCAGGTTCAGATATGACATCGCATCGTCGTAGTTGGGACGGTTCGCCAAAGCCTGGTTCAGATACTGAATGCCCTCATCAACTAGAGCAGCATTCTGCTCCTTGATTGTGCTCATGATCTGCTTCGGCGCCTTTACGTTGCCTTCGCCGTCGTCGTTCAGTCCTGCGGGAACCAGCGCCTTGAGAGTGTTTTCGTGAGCGAGCGTCCAGTCGATCACGCCGACCGTGTAGGCCGCTTCTGCATCCTTCGGATCAACGGCAAGAACCTTCTTCTGGTATTCCTTGGCATCCCCAAACTTCTTGATGCTGAAATTGATGGCTGCTATCTGCTTCAGGCTGTTTACGTCGTTCGGATCTTTGTCAAGAACCTGCTGGAAGATGGCGATCGCCTGCTGTGCGTTCTTGAGATTATCCGGCGTGTCGAGCCCTGGAACCACGTTCTGCGCGAGCGCCGTGGCCAGATAGCTCTTCGCCATCGGAAGCGTTGGATCCA
>Ga0335077_10012818_pt1 | contig 10482 bp, 4 predicted proteins | sample Lox_Sample_31_FD_207151 | JGI IMG/M metagenome (GOLD analysis project Ga0335077, IMG submission 207151) | Soil microbial communities from Loxahatchee National Wildlife Refuge, Florida, United States - Lox_Sample_3.1 | ecosystem: Environmental > Terrestrial > Soil > Wetlands | place: USA: Florida...
TGTCGCCGTCGCGGTCGTGGAGCAGCGCATATTGGGGTTTACGCACGCGGAGAGCGGGCGCATCGCCGCCGAACTCTGGAAACTGCCGGTGGAAGTGGCGAACGTGATTGAATTCCACCACCGGCCTGGGGATCAGCAAGCCAATAACGAGGTGACGGTCGTCGTGCAGGTGGCCAATCAGCTGTGCTGGCAACATGGGCTCGGCTACGGTTACGAGATCCCCGCCTACGAGAGCACCTCGCCGGAGTTGCTTTGGCAGACGCTGGCGGGCAGATTCCCGCGCGTCAGCCGGCACATGGCCGAGGATTATTCTCTTGTGTTGGAATCACATTTGGCGGCAGCGCACGAGCTGACCGACCAGGTGTTTGGCCCAGCCACACGGCCGCAGCCGAAGATCGTACCGCAGATCCCTTCGATCAGTCGTTAAAGACGTTGGCGCGAAGCGTGTAGGAGCTCAGTACCTTCATGTAATTGCCGCGCTCGAAAGCGCCCGGATCCTCCACGGCGCCGTGGCTCATGCTCCCGCACATCTGCTGCACGGAGCTGTACTCGTGCTCGTCCAGCCAGCGGCTTACTTCCGTAAGCACGTGCGCGGCGTGGTGCACGCCATTGCGAAGCAGCGCCGAGGTCATGAAGGCGACTTTCGCCCCGGCCAGCATGCACTTGATGACATCGCGCGAGTTGTGCACTCCACCGGTGATCCCGATGTCGGCGCGAACATGCCCGTAGAGAATGGCGGCCCAGTGGAGGCGCAGCAGAAGTTCCTCGGGCCGGCTCAGTGTCAACGACGGCGCGACCTCCATCTGATCGATGTCGAAGTCCGGCTGGTAGAACCGGTTGAAGAGCACGATGGCGTCCACGCGCGCTTCGTCAAACCGCACGCCCATGTTGGCGGGCGCGCTGAAGAACTGTGAGAGTTTCACGGCGAGGGGAATCCGGATGCTGTGTTTGAGATGCCGGACAATATCGATGTATTCCTGCTCGACCTCGCTGCCGCTGACCGCCGGGTCTGTGGCGATGGAATAGATGTTGAGCTCGATGGCGTCGGCACCCGCTTCCTCCATCAACCTGGCGTATTGCAGCCACCCGCCGTTCGAAGAGCCGTTGAGGCTGGCGATAATCGGGATGTTCACGCCTTCCTTGGCGTGCCGGATCAACTCCAGGTAGCCGTCCGGCCCCAGATTGTAGGTTTGCAGGTCAGGAAAAAAGTTCGCGGATTCGGGGAAGCTGTCGGTGCCGCGGCCGAGGTCGGCGTCCACCGAGAGGCTTTCGAGCTGGAGTTGCTCCTCGAAGAGAGACGGGAGGACCACCGCCGCGAGGCCCTGATCCTCCAGGCGCTTGATGTTATCGACGGATTCGCAGAGTGGCGAAGCCGAGGCGATCAGCGGGGACTTCAGGTTCAAGCCAAGGTATCGGGTCGAAAGATCGCTCATTCCTCGTCTCCTCCCTTGCTCACGGGTTCGGCCGAAGATTCCGGTTCCACCGGAGCGATGTGTGGAGATTCGGAGCGGCCTGCCATGGCGGCGCGGTTCGCATAAACGCGCCATTCGCGCTCGACGTCGTCCTGTGCCAGCTTCAGGAGTTCGCGCGCCGCTTCCGGATCGCTCCGCAGCAACATCGTGTAGCGCGCTTCCTGATAGGCGTACTGTTTCAGCGGAATGCTGGGAGCCTTCGAATCGAGCAGGAATGGATTCTTGCCTTCCAGCCGGAGGGCCGGGTTGTAGCGCATCAGCGGCCAGTATCCGCTGAGCACCGCTTTCTTCTGCTGGTCGAGGCCGTGGACCATGTCATAGCCGTGGGCGATGCAATGGCTGTAGGCGATGATCAATGACGGCCCGTCGTGCGCCTCGGCCTCCAGGAAGGCCTTGATCGTATGCGTATCGCTCGAACCCATCGCCACGCGCGCCACATAAACGTAGCCGTAACTCACCGCTTCCATTGCCAGGTCCTTTTTCGCGGTGCGTTTCCCGCCCATGGCGAATTTGGCCACGGCCGCACGCGGCGTGGATTTGGACATTTGTCCGCCGGTGTTGGAGTAGACCTCCGTGTCCAGCACAAGTACATTCACGTTGCGGCCGGAGCCTAGCACGTGGTCGAGACCGCCGAAACCGATGTCGTAGGCCCAGCCGTCCCCGCCAACGAGCCACACGCTCTTGCGCACCAGGCAGTCGGCCACGGCCAGCAGGTCCTTGGTTCCGGGCGCCTTGATGTTCTGCAGTTTGGCCTTCAGTTCGGCCACGCGCTGCCGCTGCTCCCGGATGCCGGATTCCTTCTTCTGGTCGCCCTCGAGCAGGCTTTTCACGAGCACGTCGCCGAGCTGCCCGCTCAGCCGCGTCAGCAGTTCGCGCGCATAGTGATTCTGGTGATCCACGGCCAGCCGCATTCCGAGGCCGAACTCCGCGTTATCTTCAAACAGCGAGTTCGACCACGCCGGACCGCGGCCCTCCGCGTTCTTCGCGTACGGCGTTGTCGGCAAGTTGCCGCCGTAGATGGACGAGCACCCGGTGGCGTTGCCGATCATCAACCGGTCGCCGAACAACTGCGTCAGCAGCTTCAGGTAGGGCGTTTCGCCACAGCCCGCGCAGGCGCCCGAGAACTCGAACAGCGGCTCGAGCAGCTGCGAGTCCTTCACCAGCGCGTGCGACAACCGGTTGCGGTCCAGGTCCGGCAGCGACAGGAAGAACTCCCAGTTCTCGCTTTCCGGAGCGCGCAAGGGAGCTTGCGGCTCCATGTTGATGGCTTTGTGTTTCACTTCGGTCTTGCTTTTCGCCGGGCAGATTTCCACACAGAGTTTGCAGCCCGTGCAATCCTCCGGTGCGACCTGCAGTGTGTAGCGCAAGGTTTCCAGCTCGCGCCACTTCGGCTTCGCGGACTTGAACGTCCCCGGCTTATTGTTGAGCAGCGAGGAATCGTAGACCTTCGCGCGGATCACCGCGTGAGGGCAGACCAGGACGCACTTGCCGCACTGGATGCACAGATCTTCATCCCAGACCGGGATTTCCTGGGCGATATTGCGCTTCTCCCACATCGCCGTGCCTGTCGGGAACGTGCCGTCAATGGGCATGGCGCTGACGGGAAGTGAATCGCCGTTTCCGGTCACGATGGTGCCGAGAACGTCGCGGACGAACTGCGGTGCTCGCGGCGACACCGGGGGCAGCATATCGAAGGTTGCGCTGACCTTATCCGGCACCTTCACCTCATGCAAATGCGCCAGCGCCTGGTCCACGGCGGCAAAGTTCTTCTGGACCACGGCTTCGCCCCGCTTTCCATAGGTATCCTGAATCGCCTTCTTGATGGCGGCGATGGCCGCGTCGCGCGGCAAGACTCCGCTGATCGCGAAGAAGCAGGTCTGCATGATGGTGTTGATGCGATTGCCCATGCCCGCCTGGCGTGCCACGCTGTAGCCGTCGATCACGTAGAAGCGCAGCTTTTTCTTGATGATGGTTTCCTGCACCTGGCGCGGGATGTGATTCCAGATGTCGTCCGGGCCAAACGGTGCGTTCAACAGGAATGTCGCTCCCGGCTGCGCCCCGGACAGAACATCAATCCGGTCGAGGAACTGAAATTGATGGCAGGCCACGAAGTTGGCCTTCGAGATCAGATACGTCGAGCGGACAGGGTCGGGCCCGAACCGCAAGTGCGAAACGGTGACCGCGCCCGCCTTCTTCGAGTCATACACGAAGTAGCCTTGCGCGTAATTGTCCGTGCCTTTTCCGATAATTTTGATCGAGTTTTTGTTGGCGCCCACCGTGCCGTCCGAACCCAGCCCGTAAAAGAGCGCCCGGACCGTGCGCGGATCTTCCGTCGAGAACTCCGGATCGTAATTCAGGCTCGTGTGCGTCACGTCGTCCACGATGCCGATCGTGAAATGATTCTTGGGCTCGGGCTTCTTCAGCTCGTCGAGGACTGCCTTGACCATCGCCGGGGTGAACTCCTTCGACGAAAGGCCGTAGCGCCCACCAATGATGTGCGGAATCCCCGCGCCCGGCTTGGCCGCGTAGCGCTCCATATAAGTAGCCAGCACGTCCTGATACAGTGGTTCGCCGATCGCGCCGGGTTCCTTTGTGCGGTCCAACACCGCGATGGACTTCACGGTGGCCGGAATAGCCTGCAGGAAAACGTCCGTGGCAAAGGGACGGAACAGCCGGACCTTCAGCAGACCCACCTTCTCGCCCGCTTTGCGCAGCGCGTCGACCGCCTCCTCCGCCGCGCCCACGCCCGACCCCATCAGAATCACGATGCGTTCCGCGTCCGGCGCGCCGTAGTAATCGAACAGGTGATAGGCGCGGCCAATCCGTTTGGCAAACCGGTCCATGACGTCCTGCACGATGGTCGGGCAGGCCCGGTAGTAGGAATTGCACGCTTCGCGCGCCTGGAAGAATACGTCCGGATTCTGCGCCGTGCCGCGCAAGACCGGCCGGTCGGGCGTCAACGCCCGTTCGCGATGTTGCCGCACGGATTTTTCGTCGATGAGGACGAGCAGATCCTCGTCGCTCAGGCCCTCGATCATGTTCACTTCGTGCGACGTGCGGAACCCATCGAAGAAATGCAGGAACGGGATGCGCGATTCCAAGGAAGCGCATTGCGCGATGCACGCGAAGTCGCTCGCTTCCTGCACCGAATTCGAAGCCAGCAGCGCGAAGCCCGTCGCCCGCGTGGACATCACGTCGCTGTGGTCGCCGAAAATCGACAAGGCGTGCGTCGCCAGGGTCCGGGCGGCCACGTGGATGGTCGCCGCGGTCAACTCGCCCGCGATCTTGTACATGTTGGGGATCATCAGAAGCAGGCCCTGGGACGCGGTAAACGTCGTTCCCAGCGAACCACCCTGCAACGCGCCGTGCAGCGCGCCCGCCGCCCCACCCTCGCTCTGCATTTCGATCACATCGGGGATCGCGCCCCAAACGTTCTTCTTTTTCTCTGAGCTCCACTGATCCGACCACTCGCCCATTGGCGAGGAAGGGGTGATGGGGTATATGGCGATCACTTCGTTTATGCGGTAAGCGACCGCTGCGACGGCTTCGTTGCCGTCGACGATGGACATTTTTCTGCTCATGAGTTCTCCGGGGTGAAAAAGAGCTTCAAGAAAAATGGTAGGCTGAATGGCGCACTGGGCGGTGTGATGCGCGTCACTGAGTGCAGTACCGGCGTCTCTGATTGCCGGCCGCAACTCCGGTTAAATAATACCAGACAGAGCCTTTACGGTACTCGCTATACGGATTCGTCCAGTTCCGCTTCGCCGAGCGGCAGCCGGTCGGTGTCCCGCGCCACCCACACGTACATCGTCGGCAGCAGGTAAATGCTGATGAACAACGCGGCCAGAAGTCCGCCCACGATCACGATCGCGAACGGCCGCTGCGAATCCGAACCGATGCCGCGCGAAAGCGCCGCCGGCAGCAGCCCCAACGTAGCCACAAGCATGGTCATCATGATCGGGCGCAGCCGCAGGATGGCGCCTTCCACCGCGGCATCTTCGATCGAGTAACCTTTCGCGCGCAAATGGTTGATGTACTCGATCATGATCACACCCACCTGCACCGACACGCCGAACAGAGCCAGGAAACCGACGCCGCTGGATACGCTGAAGTGCGTCCCGGTGATCAACAGCGCCAGGATTCCACCAAGCGGGGCCATCGAGACATTCGCGAGCGTCAGCGCCGCCCATTTTGCCGATTTGAACATGGTGAACAGGATGATGTAGATGATCAGAATCGTGATCGGCAAGACAATCAGCAGGCGCCGCTGCGAACGCTTCTGGCTTTCGTATTCACCGGCCCAATCCAGGTGATATCCGACGGGCAACTTGACCTGGTGTTCCACTCTGCTCATGGCTTCTTCGACCGCGCTTCCGAGGTCGCGTCCCCGCACGCTGTATTTGATGGCGATGTACCGCGAATTGGATTCGCGGTAGATTTCCGAGGCTCCGTCCTTGACCTCCGTGTTCGTAAGCTGCGCCAGCGATACACGCTCGCCCGAAGGCGCGACAATGCGGATCTTCTCGATGGCCTCGCGCGTTTCGCGGTACGGGGCGAGGTAGCGCACCACCAGGTCGTACCGCTGCTCCCCTTGCAGCACCTGCGTGACCGCCTTCCCTCCGATCGCCGTCTCCACCGCGTCCTGCACGTCCGTCACATTCAATCCATACCGCGCGGCCTTAGCCCGGTCGATGCTCAGATTCAGGTTGGGCTGTCCGAGCACGCGGAACAATCCCAAATCCTCCACTCCCTTCACCGTGCGCATCACGTTCACCACTTCGTCGCCTTTTTCCTCCAGCTGCCTCAGGTCGTCGCCGTACATCTTTACGGCCAGTTCACCCTTCACCCCGCTTACCGCTTCTTCCATGTTGTCGGAAATGGGCTGCGAGAAATTCCAGAGCACGCCGGGAATCTTGCTCAACTCGTTGTCCATCGTGGAGATCAGCGCGTCCTTGTCTTCCCTGAAGACCGTTCGCCACTCGCCTTTCGGCTTCAGATCGACAAAATACTCGGTGTTGAAAAAGCCGGTGGTGTCCGTGCCATCGTCCGGCCTTCCCACCTGCGAGACCACTTGCTTCACTTCCGGAAACGACGCCAGGATCAGCCGCGCCTGGTTCATGATCCGCGTCCCTTCCGTCGGACCAGTGCTCGGCGCCAGCGTTCCGCGCGCCCAGATGGCGCCTTCGTCGAGGTGCGGCAGAAACTCGGAACCGACAATGCCGCTGAAGAGCAAGAGAAATGTCGCCGCAAGTCCCGCGGCCGCCGCACTCAGCGTCAGCTTCCTATGCTGCAGCGCCCAACGCACACTGCTGCGGTACTGCTTGCGCAACAATTCCATCACCGGATTGTGCCACTCGGTCACGCCCTTCCTGAACACGATCTCGGCAAGCACGGGCGCGATGAAGATCGAGAAGACCAGCGCCCCGAGCAGCGCGAACGATACCGTCCATGCCATCGGCTTGAACAACCGCCCCTCCACGCTCTCCAGTGTGAAAATCGGCATATACGCGGTAATAATGATGGCGCGGGCGAAAAACACGGGGCGGAGCACCTCGAATACCGCACCGCGAATCCTCTCGAACGGCGTTTTGCCCGCGTTCGCCGGCAGGTTGAAATGCCGCACGATGTTCTCGATCACCACGACCGAGCCGTCCACGACCATCCCGAAGTCCAGGGCGCCCAGCGAAAGCAGATTGGCCGGAATCCTGTTCAGGTCCAGGCAAATCGAAGCGAACAGCAGCGAGAACGGAATCGTCAGCGCCACGATCAGCGCGCCGCGCGCATTGCCCAGGAAGAAAAACAGAATCACGCTGACCAGCAGCACTCCCTCGGTCAGGTTGTGCATCACCGTATGCGTGGTGTAATGCACCAGGTCGCTCCGGTCCAGAAACGGAACGATCTGCACCCCCTTCGGCAGGATCTTTTCGTTCAACTCCTTCACCTTCGCGTGAATGTCCTCGATGGTCGTGTCCGCGTTCGCGCCTTTTCGGAGAAGCACGATCCCTTCGACCACGTCCTCGTTGTCGACGATCGTGCCGTCGCTCTTCCGGATTGCCTTGCCGATCTGCCCCAGCCGGATGCGCGGGCCCTCCGTGACCGCGCCGATATCCCGCACGCGAACCGGCGCGCCGTTTTGCGCCTTCAGTACGGTCTCCTCGATATCCTGCAGGTTGGTGATCAGCCCCACCGCGCGCACATTGATCTGCTGCAGGCCCAATTCAATGAAACTGCCGCCGGCATTCACGTTGTTGTTGGCGAGCTGCTGCTCCACCTGCCCGATGGTCAAGCCAAAGGAAATCAATTTGTTCGGGTCCACGCGCACCTGATATTCGCGTGTGATGCCGCCGAAGCTGACCACATCCACCACATTCGGCACGGATTTGAACTGTTTTTCGAGCGTCCAGTCCTCGATCGACTTCAGCTCCATCAGGTCGTACTTGGGGTTGGTGCTGCGCAGCGTGTACCAGTAGATCTGCCCGACCGGGCTGTAGTCCGGACCGATGGAAGGCTGCAGGTTATTGGGAAGACTTACCAGAGACAGGCGCTCCAGCACTTTCTGCCGGTTCCAGTCATTCGCGGATTCGTCGTCGAAAATCATCATTACGCTCGACAGGCCGAAGAGCGAAGCCGAGCGCAGGTGCTGCAAATGCGGCAACCCGTTCAGCTGCGTCTCAATCGGGATCGTGACCTGTTGTTCGACTTCTTCCGCTGCGCGCCCCGGCCATTGCGTGATCACCTGCACATAATTGTTGGCCACGTCCGGATACGCCTCCACCGGCAAGGCGTGAAAGGAAACCGTTCCCCAGATCAGCAGCAGGACCGTGAGGGCCAGCACCATGAAACGGTTGCTCAGCGCAAACTCAACAAGAACCGCAATCATCTCGCTCCCTCAAGCCGCTTCATCGCTTCTCCTACCTACTGCTCCACGGTGTTCTGGAACACCAGCGCGTTGCCAACCACCAGCTGACCCGGCTCGATGCCCGATCGAATCTCCTGCATCTTCTCGGGCAAAGTCGCGCCCGCGCGCACTTCCACGCGTCGGAACTTGTTGTCGCCGACCGGCACGTACACCCAGTCGCGGTCATGCAAATGCAGAATGGCCGTGGACGGCACGGCCGCGACACGCTCTTTCTTTTGTCCGTGGAAAGTTGCGGTGACGAACATCCCCACGCGCATCAACAAACCCGGGTTCGCCACCTGCAGCCGCACCTTCGCCGTGCGCGTATTGGGATCCAAAATCGAGCTGATGTTGCTGATCCGCCCGGTGAACACCTTGTCCGGATAGGCGTTCAGCCGGATCTCCGCGCTTTCGTCCGCATGTACGTTCGAAAGGTCGTTTTCATAGACGTCGCAGAGAATCCAGACTTCCGTCAGATCGGAGATGGTGAACGGATTGCCTCCCGCCAGTGCCTGAACACCGGACGCATTGGTCACTTGCTGGTCCGTAATCACGCCGGAGACCGGGGCTTTGATCTCCACGACCCCGCTCGGATGGTCCTTATCGGCGCCCAGAACGCGCAAGCGCTCCAGCGTGGTCTCCACGTCGACCTTGGCCTTGTCCTCCGCGTCCTGGGCCACCTGGAAATCGTTCAACGAGATCGCGCCTTTATCGTAGAGAATCTGCGCGCGCTCGAACTGCTTCCGCGTCAGCGCTTCGTCCGTCACCGATTTGCGGTAGTCGGAAAACGCCGCCGCAATATCCGGGCTCTGCACGCGCAGGAGGATTTGTCCTTTTTGCACCGAATCACCCAGCCGCGCGCGAATTTCGACCACGCGGCCCGAGGCCATCGAAATCACCGGCACCGTTCTCGTGATATCCGGCGCCACGGTTCCCGTCACGCTCAGCGTGGACGCGGCGAACTGCTCGCCCGCCGTCACCAGCGGAAACTGTTTCGGGTTATCCACTTTCATCACGTTGACGTCCTGCTCTTTTTCCACTTTGGCGTCCGGCGGCGCGCCGGCTTTCCCCACGTCCTCGGCTTTCCCGCCGCAGCCGGAAAGCATCAAAGCAATCGCCGCACAACACCAGAACTGGGATAGCCATCCGCGAATCATTGGAGAACCTCTCGTCCAACGGCGAGATTCAGTTGCGCCGTCGCGATCATGTACGAACCCACCAGGTTCAGATAGTTCAATTCCGTGTCCCGGTACTCTTTCTGCGCATCCAGAAAGTCCAGAAGCGAAGCGCCCCCGTGTTCATAGGCAAACGAAACCGTATCCCGCACCCGCATCGCCTGTTGCAGATACATCTGCTTGTACGGCTTCAGTAACGCTACGGTGCTGCTCACAGAGGCATAGGCGGAATCCACGTCACTGTAGACCTGCGCGCGCGCGGCTTCCGCCAGCCGTTGTTGCCGCCCGATATCCAGTTGCGTGCGCAGTTTTTCCCCTTGATTGCGGTCAAAGACGCGCAGTGGAATGCCGATGCTGATACCGATGTAGTGCTCGATCGGGGGGTTTTTCCCCACGTCGAATCCGAATGTCGGATCGGTCGAGCCGTTGGCCACCGCGAGTTGATGGTCCGTTTCCGCCTTATCGACGGCGCGCGCCGCCGCCTTCAGATCCGGCCGTGTCGCCAGCGCGTCCTGCCGGAAATCGTCAAGCGAGGAAATGTCCGGCACGAAGTCGTACGGCCCGCTCACATCGAACTGTTCCACCGGGGTCCGGTCGTTCAGCAAGCTGAGCAATTGAATCTTCGCCGTGCGCAGATTCACCTCAGCCGTCTGCAAATCGGAAAGGTACTGGATGCGTTGCAGCTCGAGGCGGTCCAGATCCATCTGCGAGATGCCGCCGACCTGAAAGCGTTCCCGGTTCACTTCCAGCACCTTGTCGTAGTAGCCCAGGTTTTCCTTGGCCAGACGGAGAACCGCTTTACCTTGCAACGCTTGCACGAACGCGGAACGCAGATTGAAGAGCAGTGTGCGTTCCAAATCCGCCTGGCTGTCGGCCACGATATCCGTGGTCCGTTGCGCGCTGTCGCGGCGCAGCTCCCGCTTGTGTTGGCGCTCGT
>Ga0335077_10012819_pt1 | contig 10481 bp, 10 predicted proteins | sample Lox_Sample_31_FD_207151 | JGI IMG/M metagenome (GOLD analysis project Ga0335077, IMG submission 207151) | Soil microbial communities from Loxahatchee National Wildlife Refuge, Florida, United States - Lox_Sample_3.1 | ecosystem: Environmental > Terrestrial > Soil > Wetlands | place: USA...
CCGCCAGGTACGGCCCCAGGATTCCGCGCGCCCCTTCATACGCGAAATCCGCGAAAAAACTCATCGCCCCCACCAGCAGCACAAACCGCAGCGCCGTCCTTCGCGGATCCCGCGGGCGCGAATCGGTGGCCACTGGCTCGGGCGGCATGGACGTGGAGCAGCCGCCGATTATCCCCCCCTGTCTGCCATTTCCTGCTGGAATTTTTCCCTTGCCGCCGCGCGCTCCGTCACGCCCGCGGAACATTCCCCGGCTGTCGCATGCGGTAGCGGTGAGGCGGGATTCCTGTCAGGCGCCGGAACGCGTTCGTAAAATGGCTCTGGTCCGCGAACCCGCTGGCCAGCGCCACCTCCGCCAGGCTCAGTCCCTGCTCCGGCAGCAGCATCTGCGCGCGCGCCACGCGAAGCTGCCGCACATACTCGCTGATCGTGCATCCAAAATGCCGCCGGAATTGCCGGCTCACCTGCACCGGATGCCGCCCCGCGCACTGCGCCAGTTCCGCCAGCGTCAGGTGCCGCGTCCTCTGCTCGTACAGCCTCTCCCGCACCCGCAGCAGCCACCGCGGGGTCGCACCGCTCCGTTCCCCGCTGCGCCTCACGCCGGAGGTCAACAGTTCCAGCAACAGCCCCTCCACCGCCGGGCCCGTCAGGTCGTCCTTCTGGCGGAACTCCAACTCCAGCCGCGCCCCCTGTGCCGCTGCCCCCGGCGACGCCAGTTCCCCGGATGCTCCCGGTATCGCTCCTTCCTCCTTCGCCAGTTCCACCAGGGGAGCCGGAAGTTCCACTCCCAGGCATCGGCACACCACCGGAAAGTAATTCTCGTGCGGCTCGCCCGCGGGCAGAAAACGCACCGTTCCCGGCAAGCAGTCATCCCCGCCCCGGCTGTGTCCGGACCAGTGCGGCCCGTTCAGGATGTAGATGAACTCCGCGCGCTCGTGCGCGTGCCGCGCCAGGCACAGCCCGGCCGCGTACTCCACCTCTTCAATTTTTACGGCAGCCGTTTCCAGCTGGTCCAGTACGCGCCGCGACTCACCCGGATACTCCCCCGGGCGCGCAATCCCCGCCGGCCTCTCCGCAGCCCTCACGCCGCCGCTCCGCCGCCCTTTCCGATTCCACGCTTCCTCCTACCCATAGACGCCGCCGGGCCATTCGCGTTTCTGCTTTTCGGTTCACCGCGGCCTTCACTCCTTCCTCCTCATCTTCCCCCGCATCGAAACGTGTCCCGCACCGCGTCAATCGCTTTCCACATCTCTCCCTCCCGCGGTTCGAGCGACATCCCGAAGAACATGGCCGTATGCTTCGTCCCCGGACACACCGCCTCCTTCACTTCCGAATTCAGCGTGATCACCTTCCCGTGCGTGTCCCAGATCGTCACCGTTCCGCTGAAGCTCCGCGCCCCGGCGCCGCCAAACGTCTCCCCCCCTGGCGCGTCCTCCCGGTAGCTCGCCGCCACCTTCGCTAGGTCCGGCGTGAAATGGTAGTTTCTCCCCCGTTCCTCGGCCAGCCCCCGGAAGTACACCAGCATGTCCGCTTCCAGCTTCTTCGCGTCGATCCTCGGCTCTCCCTCCAGCCACAGAAAAAATAGGTACGAGTGATATTCCGGAGAATTCCTGTCCGCGAAATTCGGCGAGAAGTACAAGTCCTCGAATCCGTGATACGCCAGCTCCGGCGACCACGGCAACGGGAACGGGTACCGCGAATCCGCCGCCCATCCCCCCGGCACCCGGTACGAAAAAGGGTCGCTGGCCGGATTCACGTGCGCCGGAATCGGCGCGCGCACCACCGTCACCTCCGACTGGCTTCCGTCCAGCCGCGCAATGCTCAGCTTCACCCTTCCCCCCACCGGCCCCTGCAGGTTTTTCCTCGCGATTTCCGCCAGCTCCCGGCCCATCACCGCCTCTCCGTCTACCGCCACCACAAATTCCCCGCAATGCACCCCCGCTTTTTCGGCCGGCGATCCCTCCACCACGTGCATCACCGCCAGCGGCCCGCGGTGGTTCGGCTCCGTTTCCGAATAAATCTGCTGGAACACGATCCCGATCATCCCGCGCTCCTGCGCCGCCGCCCTTCCCGGTGCGGCTGCGCCCGCGAGCGCGGCCATGGCCATCATCCATGCCCCCTGGTTCCTCATCCGTCGCGGCCTCCCATTCCCCGTGCTCTTCATTCCCTGCCTCCGCCTCGGTTTTCTGGCCTGCCTCTCCGGGTTCACGCTAGCCCCTGTTCCCAGGGCTGTCTTGCATCCTCTTAGCGCACCTGTCCGCTCAGGGGAATGCCCCGTCCCACAATCGGCCATTTCCTCACGCCCTCGCTCCCGCGCCTTCGCATAAAACCTTCGCCCGCAATCAGTTCCAGCCACTCCCGCCCGGTCATCGGCATGCTCTCTCCCCCGCCATCCTGGCGCTCCTAGGAGGCTTCGTGGAAACCCTCTGGCAGGACATCCGTTTTGGCGCTCGCATCCTGGCCCGCAACCCCGCCTTCGCCCTGTTGACCGTTCTCACCCTCGCCCTCGCCGTCGGGGCCAACACTTCCATCTTTTCTGTCCTCGATGCCGTCCTGCTCCGCTCCCTCCCCGTCCACGATCCCTCCTCGCTCGTCGTTCTCACCGACCCCGACAGCCACGGCAGCTCCTACGGCAGCGACATCGGCGAGCGCTCTCTGCTCGCCTGGTCCGAATTCGAATTTCTCCGCGACCACAACGAAGTCTTCTCCAGCATGCTCGCCTCCGATAGCGCTCTGGCCTCCCGCGCCGTCGTCATCGGCGGCCCATCGTCCGCGCCCGCCGCATCGCCCTCCGCCGCTCCCGGTCAGCAGGTCGAAACCGCCACCTTTCGCCTCGTCTCCGGAAATTATTTCTCCACCCTCGGTGTTCAGCCCATCCTCGGCCGCGGCTTCTCCCCGGAAATGGACCGCTCCCCCGGCGGCGCTCCCTACGCCGTCATCAGCTATGCCTGGTGGAACCAGCGCTTCGGCCTCGATCCCGCCATCCTCGGCAAAACCATCCGCGTCCGCCAGACCACTCTCGAGATCATCGGCGTCGCCCCTCCCGGATTTTTCGGAGAGACCGTCGGCGATTTCCCCGACGTCTGGCTCCCTGCCGTCATGCAGGGCGCCATCTATCCCGGCATCGATCGCCTCACTCCCGCACCCGGCATCACCAACCAGTACATGTGGCTCCAGGTGCTCGCCCGCCTCAAGCCCGGCGTCTCCCTCGCCCAGGCCGGCGCCGGCATCAACCTCACCTTCCGCCACGAAATCGAGCAGGCCCTCACCGCCAAGGGCGCTCCCGACTACCGCCAGCGCGCCTTCCTTCAACGCATCACTCTCCGCCCCGGCGCGCGCGGCGCCTCCACCATCCACGCGGACTATGGCCACCCGCTCAAAATCCTCATGGCCCTCGTCGCTCTCGTCCTCCTCATCGCCTGCGCCAATCTCGCCAATCTCCTGCTCGCCCGCGGCGCCGCGCGCCAGAAGGAATTTGCCGTGCGCATGGCCATCGGCTCCGGCCGCCTCCGCCTGGTCCGCCAGCTCGTCACCGAATGCTCCCTGCTCGCCCTGCTGGGCGGTGCCGCCGGGTTCCTCTTCTCCCGCTGGGCCGCTCCCCTCCTCGTTTCCCTCGCCGCCGGCACCGGTCCCGGCTCCTCCGTCATCGATCTCGATCTCACTCCCGACCTTCGCGTCGCTCTGTTCACCATCTCCGTCACCCTGCTCACCGTTTTTCTGTTCGGCCTGCTCCCCGCCGCGCGCGCCGTCCGTCTCGATACGCTCCCCGTCCTCCGCGCCGCTGCCTCCGGCTCCGCGCAGGGACAGCGCCGCATTCCCGCCGGCCGCCTTCTCGTCGTCGCTCAGGTCTCCATTTCCGTCATCATGCTCACCGCTTGCGGCCTCTTCCTCCGCTCCCTCCAGCAGCTCCGCGGCGTGGATCTCGGCTACAACCGCGACAATCTTCTGATGTTCCGCCTCGATGCCGCCGCCGCTGGCCATTCCGATAATTCCCGCGTCGCGTTCTTCCGCGACGTGCTCGATAAAATTCGCGCCCTCCCCGGCGTCCGCGTCGCCACCCTCTCCTCCAACGGCCTCTTCCAGCACTCCGAATCCGCCGACCCCGTTACCGTCGAGGGCTACACTCCCCAGCCCGGCGATGACCGCCACGCCCTCATGGATCACGTCGGCCCCGGCTATTTTTCCGCCCTCGGCATTCCCATCCTCGCCGGCCGCGAAATCACCGCGCAGGACGACGCTCCCTCACGCCGTGTCTGCGTCATCAACCGCGCCTTCGCCGACAAATATTTCCACGCCTCCAATCCCCTCGGCAAAATCATCCGCGACACCTATCCCGGCAATCCCGGCGACGCCGTCGTCGTCGGCGTGGTGGCCGATTCCCGCGGCAATAGCCTCCGCCAGGGTTTGCACCCGCGCGTCTATTTCCCCTTCTTCCACGAAATGTGGCTGCACACCAACGCCGGATTCGAAGTCCGCACCTTCGCCGATCCCGCCGCCGTCAGCCGCGAAATCCGCAACGCCATCGCCGCCGCTGCACCCGCCCACCCCGCCATCAACATCTCCACTCTCAATGCTCTCGTGGATGAATCGCTCAGTACGGACCTCTTCGTCACGCAGCTCTCCGGTGTGCTGGCCCTGCTCGCGCTCGTCCTCGCCGGAATCGGTCTCTACGGTCTGATGGCTTACACCGTCTCCCGCCGCACCCGCGAAATCGGCATCCGCATGGCTCTCGGCGCCCGCCGCCAGACCGTGCTCTGGATGGTCCTTCGCGAGACCATGATCCTCATCGCCGTCGGGTTCGCCGTCGGCGTCCCCGCCGCCGTCGCCGGCTCGCTCCTGCTCCGTTCGCTTCTGTTCGGTGTGGGTGCCGGCGATCCCCTCGCGCTCGGCGGCTCCATGTTCATCCTCGCCGCCATCGCCGCTCTCGCCGGCTTCCTTCCCGCGCGCCGCGCCGCGCGCGTCGATCCCATGGTCGCCCTGCGTTACGAATGATTTATTTTGTCCCGCCGGTTTCCCCTGAGGTATGAGGGGCCCGCCCGGGCCGTCAGCTCCGCGCGCGCAAATCCGCCGGCCGCGCCCCGCTCGCATGTTTTATTTTGTACCGCCGGCTTCCAGCCGGCGTCTTTGCCTTTCTCCTTACTTCCTTCTTTCCTTACTTCCCCACCTCGTTCTTAAACACCGCCCCGTCGTGCATCACAAATTTCACGTGTTCCAGCTCCGTGATGTCTTTCAGCGGATCCCCCTCCACCGCGATCACGTCCGCATACGCCCCCGCCGCCACCACCCCGATTTCTCCCTGCATTTCCAGCATCACCGCCGCCCGCGACGTGGCGGCCCGGATCGCATCCATCGGCCTCATCCCGTATTTCACCATGTAGCCAAAATCGATGGCTTCGGGAGTGGTCGTCCACGGCATGCCCCCGATGTCCGTCCCGTAGACGATCTTCACTCCCGCAGCCAGCGCCTTTTTGAACGACGGCTCGTGCACCTCCGCGCGTTTCCGGTCCCGCTGCCCCGCCGGCGTGTCCGCGGGCGCCCAGTCGCCGAAGTACACCGCAATCGTCGGGCAATACCACGTGCCCTGCCGCAGCATCTGCGCGATGTTCGCGTCCGTCAGCTCCAGCCCGTGCTCGATCGAATCGCATCCGCCGTCCAGCGCCCTCTGCAGCCCGATTCCGTTGTACGCGTGGCACGCCACTTTTTTCTGCCACCCGTGCGCCTCGTCCACAATCGCTTTCAGCTCTTCCACCGTCAGCGTCGGCTGCGACACCAGATTTCCCTCCCGGTCCAGCCACGACCGGTGCGTCATGTACACCTTGATCCAGTCCGCTCCGTGGTCCAGCTGTTCCCGCGCCGCTTTCCGCGCCTCCACCGGTCCGTCAATGATCTGCACTCCCTTCGGCATCTCCAGCTCCGGCGCGTAGCCTTCCAGCGGATAGCCGCCCGTGGTTGAAATCGCCCGCGTCACCACAAACAGCCGCGGCCCCGGAATCGTTCCCTCCGCAATCGCCTCTTTGATCTCCACGTCGCCGTATCCCGCGCCTTCCGTTTCCAGGTCGCGCAGCGTGGTAAATCCCTGCTCCAGCGCCCGCCGCACCGCCACCGTCGCACGCGCCGCCCGCAGCGCGATGCCCGCCTTCAGAATGTTCGCGTCGTATCCGCCCTTCGCCGGGTCCTCGCCCCACAGGAACATGTGCGTGTGCGAATCGATCAGTCCGGGCAGCACCGTCGCATTCGACAGGTCGATCACCTTCGCCCCTGCCGGAATCGCCGTCCCCCCGTCCGCCACCTTCTCGATCTTTTTCCCGCGCACGAAAATCAGTTTGTTGTGCGCCGCCGTCTCGCTCGTCCCGTCAATCAGCGTCCCCGCGCGAATCACCGTCAGCCCCCCCGGCGCGGACTGCGCTCCTGCCGCCAGCGCGCATCCCAGCACCAGCCCCGCCAACCCGCCAATAGATCGCCGCCACATCGTTCCCCCTCTCTACCGCCCCTCTGTAGCGCAGGGCGAAGCCCTGCGGTCTTTCCCCGCTCCTCGTCTCTTCCTATCCCTCAAATATCAACGACGAACACGTCAGCCCCGACTCCGCCTTCTGCAATTCCGAAATATCAATCGCCATCACCCGCAATCCGCATTTCTCGATCCGCTCCCGCGTCCGCGGATACGCCGCCGGAAAAATCACCGTCTCCCCCATCGCCAGCGCATTCGCCGCTCCCGGCTCTTCCGCCGCCACATCCACCCATTCATAACCGGAAAACGGCGCCGCATCGATCCACGCCCGGTTCGCCAGCAGCTTCCCCCGTCCCAGATACGTCACCGCCGATTTCAGGTGCAGGCACCCATTCACCGCCACCGGAATCACTTCGTATCCGTACGGCGCGAGAATCCCCGCCAGTTGCCGGATTCCTTCCGCGTTCGTCCTCCGCGAAACTCCCACGTACACTTCGCGCCCAATCCGCAGCACGTCCCCGCCCTCCGCCGTCCCCGGCAGCTCCACACGCGCCAGCTTCCGGTAGGGCTCCAGCGCCCGCGCCAGCGTCGCCGCCTCGCCCCGCCGCGACTCCGTCCCCAGCGGAAAAATCACCGCCAGCTCCTCCAGCACCATCGCCGGATCCTCCACGAACATCGAGTCCGGCAGCTCCGGTTCCTCCGGCAGCCGCACCACGCGCGCTCCCAGCCTCTCCAGCGTCCGCTCGTACTCCCGGTGCTGCTCCCGCGCCTTCGCCAAATCGATCGGCTCCCGCGCAACAAAGCTCAGCTCGCACTTCGCCAGCGCCGGACTCACTTCGCGTGTAATGGCCGTTAGCATTTTTGGCTCCCGCAGTGTACACCCCCCGCCGCGCGTTTCTGCGCTACGATGTTCCCCGCGCGCGCGCCATGCCCATGAAAAAACCCGGCATCGCTGTGGACATCCCCGGCTTCGGCTTCCGCCATTTCCGAATCCTCGTCAGCGATTTCACCGGCACGCTTTCTTTCAACGGACATCTCACCGCCGGCGTCCGTCCCGCACTCGCTGCCCTCGGCAAACAACTGGACGTTTACGTCATCACCGCAGACACCTTCGGCACCGTCCGCCGCGCCCTCTCTCGCCTCCCTCTCGAAATCCATCACCTCTCCGGCCCCGGCGGACGTCACGACCGCGAAAAACGCGCTTTCCTTCGCCGGTTCGATCTCCCTTCCGTCGCCGCCCTCGGCAACGGCAATCTCGACAGCTTGATGCTTCGCGCCGTCTCCCGCGCCGGCGGCCTGGCCATTGCCGTCGACAACGGCGAAGGCTGCGCCCTCGATGCCCTGCGCAACGCGAACCTCTTCATCTCCGGCGCGTCGAATGCGCTCGCTCTGCTCCTGAATCCCCGCCGCCTGAAGGCAACGCTCAGGTCTTAGTGCGACATCACTGAATTCACGAAGAAAGTCCCCGGCCTTGTGCGGAAGCGTTAGGGTGATGCATAGTTGGATTCAAACCCAAGGGCAAGGCCCTGCCACTCGTGAGGGGTAACGACATGCCCCGGATTCTTATCGCCGCCGTTCTCTTGGCTTCGTTGGCCCTGCCCGGACAGGACTCAAAAGATTATATTGTGGCAGCGCGCAGGTCTGGCGTCATTGAGTTCATTGACCCCGCCACGCTCAGCACTGTTGGGCGGATCCACCTTACGCTCCCTCAGGATAGCGTTGGGCTCAACGGAGTCTACCTAAGCGCCGATGGTTCGCTCCTCTATATCGAGGGCCCCCTTTCCGATTCCCCGAAGATGTGCTGTCAGCTCGATTCAGTTGATCTGAGGACGTTGAAGACCAATCGAGCAGCGGGTATTCCGGGAAGTCCCTCTCGCGAAGCCTTTCTCATCTCTGATGGTCTTGTCTATCCGACGCCCGCGCTCATGGCGCGCGGAATAATGAGGGACTTGAACGGTGATCAATTCTATTTCTCTCCGGATAGCCAATGGCTGTTTGGAGTCCGAACATTCCCAGGCCCTGAGGTCGACATAGTTGACGTTGCCCGCGCACAAATCGTCCGCCGCCTGACCTCCGGAAACCTGAAGGGGGAGGGTTGGTTCCCCAGCGGAACATGGTCCGCCGGTCGCTTCTATTTCTACGCGGAAAAGACCGAAGGCTTTGCCGCCCGCTTATGGCCGGTACAGCCGGACACCACCCAACTTGGCGACGGGATTTCCGTGGAGCCACACGGCCAGGTACAGGGCTGTTCCTCGCCTCGCCTGGAGAAGATTACGGCGTCCGGCGGAAATCTGTTCCTTTTTGAATTGTTTGGCACCAAGGTGGACCGCCGTTCCCAGTGTCACAACCGTGTGCCGGGAGGTGCCTGGTTGCTCGATCCCGAGACTGGTCAACTGCTTCGTCATGTTGCACCAGACCTCTACCTCTCCACGCTCATTCCAGACCGGACACACACGGAGTTGTATGGGTTGTCTATCGAAGACCTGATCGGGATTTGCCCGGTAAAATTGTCGCGAATCGATCCTCGCGACGGACACGTACTTCAGTCGCGGATTCTCGATACGGATTACTGGTTCATGGCAACGGCGCAACTGGAGAACGCGCCGACGCGAGATGTGCTCGCTGTTCCCTGAACGAATTTCTCACCTGCGCCTGCGCACCAGGACTCGCAGAGCACCCAGTCAAAATTTCGCGCAGGCCTGTAAATCCTCCGTGGCTGAAATCCACCAGAGCTACAAATCACATGATTTCAGCCACTTATAGCGCTACACTTGGCTGCCCAGTTGCCCTTCTTCCCGCAGCACTCGACCAGCAAGGGCGCGGCGTGGACGACATGGATGACGCCGCGCAGAGACGTTCCGGAGGCAGTTCTTATGCGACATCAACTCAGCATCGTTCTCGGTCTCGCTCTCCTGGCCTCGGCTCCCGCGTTCGCTCGCACGCAGCAGGAGCCCCGCCACGAAGAGTCCAAGCAGAAGCAATCCAAGCAGGCGCCGCCCAAGCACGTGGACAAGAACCCCCCGCGCGCCAATGGCGGCCACATTCCTCCTCCTCCTCCCAAGCGCGAGGATGTGAAAGCTCCGCGTGAGGCCGAGCATTATGCCGACGGCCGCTCCAGCGACCGCCCCCACGTCAGCAACAATCATTGGTACGGCCGCGAGCCCGTCAACGACGCGCGCTTCCGCCTCGATCATCCCTTCGAGCACGGACACTTCGCCCATTTCGGGCCTTCCTATCGTTACCGCATCCTTCGCGTGGACCTCAACGCGCACCGCTTCTGGTTCCCCGGCGGCTTCTACTTTGAGGTTGCCTCCTGGGATTGGGCGCAATGCAGCGATTGGTGCTGGACCTGCGGCGCCGACGACTTTGTCATCTATGAAGACAGCGACCACGCCGGCTGGTACTTGCTCTACAACGTGCACACCGGCGGGTTCGTGCACGTCCAGTTCCTCGGCCACTAGCCCGCGCTTCGACGGGCGATTCGAAAGGGCCGCGGCCTCCGTGCCGCGGCCCTTTTCGCATCTACAGCGGGCGGATGGCCCGGACTTCGTGCTCCTCTTTCTTCAGGGCAACTCACGACGACAAGATACCACTTCAAAAACTAACTCACGAGGAGCAAGACGAGGGTGCCCCACGCGTCGTGGTTACGCGTGGGGTTTTTCCAGATGTCGAAGGCTTTGAAGCGCTGCTACGGCCAGGGGCATCTGCATCTCCTCACGTTCCGTTGCTATCGGCGGCTACCGTTGCTGGGGCTGCTGAAGGAGCTTTGCGATATCAGAATGTCCCGCGCTGCGAGCAAACCAATAGGCATTCCGCCCCTCGTTAGAGCGAATGTCTGGGTCGGCACCGAGTTCGAGCAATAGTCGGACGACGTCGCCTCGTCCCGACCGAGCGGCCTGCATCAGCGCAGTCTCGCCCTGCAGATTTGCGGAATTCAATTGGCGGGTGGCCAACTGGACGTGTTCGGACCTGATAAGCCGCTCGGCCCCACGCGGCGAGAATACCACTTGTTTGAGTTCACCGGAGAGTACTGAAG
>Ga0335077_10012820_pt1 | contig 10481 bp, 9 predicted proteins | sample Lox_Sample_31_FD_207151 | JGI IMG/M metagenome (GOLD analysis project Ga0335077, IMG submission 207151) | Soil microbial communities from Loxahatchee National Wildlife Refuge, Florida, United States - Lox_Sample_3.1 | ecosystem: Environmental > Terrestrial > Soil > Wetlands | place: USA: Florida...
GGACGTAGCCAGCGGTCAGCCCGCTGACACCGCCGCCGATGACGGCGATCCTGCGGCCGGTCACGTTCGTCCTCCCCGGTGGCACACGGCCGTCATCCGGCGTCGGCCGGTACCCGGATGGCCGGGACGATGGCCGGCTCGCGGCCGAGCATGTGGCGCAGGGCCGCGTCGAGCTCGGGGTGGCGGAAGTGGTGCCCGGCGTCGGTCAGCCGCTGCGGGCGGACGTGCTGACTGGCCTCGGCGATCTCGCGGGCGCCCTCGGCGCCGAGCAGCAACCTCGGACCGAACCCGGGCACGGGCAGCAGCGCGGGCCGGTGCAGCAGGCTGGCCAGCGTCGCCGTGTACCCGGAGTTGCGCACCGGCCCGGGGGCGACCGCGTTGACCGGGCCGGACAGGGAAGGGTCGGTCACCGCGCGCAGGTAGATGTCCAGCAGGTCGTCCAGGCCGATCCAGGACAGCCACTGCCTGCCGCTGCCCAGCCGGCCGCCGAGGCCGGCCGCGAACAGCGGGTACAGCAGGCGCAGCATGCCGCCGCGCGGGGTCTGCACGATGCCGGTGCGGACCTGAACGGTCCGCAGGCCCGCCCGGGCGGCCGGGGCAGTGGCCTCCTCCCAGCCGGCGACCACGTCGGCAAGGAACCCGTCGCCCCGGGCGCTGGTCTCGGTCAGCACCTCGTCGCCGCGGTCCGGTCCGTAGATCCCGATGGCCGAGGCGGTGACGAACGCCCGCAGGCGCGGAGCGGCCGCGGTGGCGGCGGCGAGCTCGGGCGCGGCGCTGGCTGCGGCGAGTTCGGCCAGGCGGCGGGTCGGGATGATCCGGCTGTCGTGGATCTCCTGCTTGCGGCCCGGGGTGAACCGCCCGGCGATCGACGCTCCGGCCAGGTGGATCACCGCGTCGACGCCGTCCAGCAGGTCCGGTGCGGGATCCTCCGGACGCCAGTGGCGTTCCCCGGCGTGCCGGGGCGGCCGGCGCACCAGCTGGATGACGCGGTGCCCGCCGGTGCTCAGCAGCGCGGTCAGCGCGGTGCCGATCAGCCCGCTCGACCCGGTGACCGCGATCGCGAGCGGGTCCGGGCACAGTTCGCGGGCGCGCGCCTGAACGGCCAGGTCGTCGGCCAGCTGCCGGTGCCGGTAGGCGAACATCGGCCGGAGCAGCCGGGCCGGCAGCGGCGTGTCGACCAGATCGGTGACGCGGGTGGCCCGCTGGCCCGCCGGGTCGAACTTGTGGGTATGCCGCCACGGCAGCACCGCGGACAGCGGGAGTGAGGTCAGCGCGTCGGCGAACTCATGCGGCGGGTCATACTCGCCGGGCTGGTGGGCAGCCACCCAGCGCAGCCCGGCGGGCAGCCGCAGCACGGCTCGCCCGTCCCGGACCGAACCGGCCTCCTGTTCCAGCTGGACCGGCGGCCAGGGCGGTATCAGCCGGGAGATGGCTCCCGGCCTGGTGTGCCAGGCGAACACCTCATCGAGTGGCGTGTCGACCACGCTGGAATATTTCAGTCCCATGTCTTCGGTCCTCCCGGCGTGTCGTGGCGTGTGCGAGTTAAAACAATACTAAATTACACTAAAAATTGGGGCTCAAACCATCTTGGGTGAGCAGCAAGGAGCTGGGTGGAGCAATTGGGTGAGCAGCAAGGAGCTGGGTGGAGCAAGGAGCTGGGTGGAGTGACTGGCGGGGCCGGTCAGCGGAGCGCGAGGCGGGCGGCGAAGGCCGTGAGCTGGGCGCGCTGCCCGGCCAGGTCGGCCCGGCCGGGCGGGACCACCAGGCGGTCCACCCCGCGGGCGGCGTGCTGGGCCACGTCGGCGGCGGTCATGTCGATGCGTAGCCGGCCGCGCCGGTGCGGACGGCGGCGTGCACGGCCCGGGCGATCCGGGCCCCCCAGACCGAACGCGGCCCGGTGAACTCCTCTTCCCGCCCCGGGCCGATCGGCGCGGCGACGCAGATGGCGTCGCTGGCGGTCCCGGTGCCGGCGATGCCGGCGTCCAGGACGGCCTGGGTCTTGGCCTCGGTGGCGGTGACGACCGCGTTGACGAACGCCGCGGCGGCCAGCGGCACCGGCAGGGCGACGATCACGTTGATGGTGCCGGGCGTCAGTTCGGGATCGCGGTCGCCGGGCGGGGCCGCGGCCCAGGTCGGGACGCGCAGCCCGACCGTGGCGGCGGCCTGCACCTCCTCGTCCTGGCGCTGGACCAGGTCGGTGACCTGGGCGGCGGTCAGCAGGCCGACGCCGGGCCCGGTCAGGTCCAGGCCGCGGGCGAGGTCACGAAGGTGTTCGGCCGGGTCGGTGCGCGAGTAGGCCGCCGGGACCTGGGCGTTGAGTACCCACTCGCGCGGGCCCAGGCCACCGCCCAGCACGCCGCTGGAGATCATCCGGTAGCCCGGGCCCGGGTGCCAGAGCGCCATGGGCAGCCGCGCGCCGTCCTCGGCGCGCCAGTGCAGGTTCAGTCGCATGCTCGATTCTCCCCGCACGCTCGGGCCGACGGGCTGCGGCTCGACGAGCACCTGACCGAGGTGCTCGAGCGGCCGCCGCTGACCCGGATACCCCAGGTCGCCACTGTAACGTGAGCGTATGCATGTCGTCGGGTTGGTGCTGCATCCGGAGCGGGACTGCGGCGGGGCGGTGGCCTCGGTGCTGGACTGGGCCGACCAGCGCGGGATCGAGGTCCTCGGTATCGACAGCGAGCTGTCCAGGCTGGCCTGCAGCGCCAGCCCGGTGTCCGCCGACGAGCTGCGGCAGCGGGCGGACCTGCTGGTCAGCATGGGCGGCGACGGCACCATGCTGCGGGCCATGCGGCTGGCCGACCGGCAGCGGTTCCCGGTGCTCGGGGTGAACCTGGGCAAGCTGGGGTTCCTGGCCGAGGTGGACGTGCCCGACCTGCCCGACGCCCTGTCCGCGATCGACGCGCACTCCTTCACCACCGAACCCCGGCTGGCCGTCGACGCGGTCATCGGGGACCGGGTCATCACGGCGTTCAACGACGTGGCGTTCGTCCGGTTCCCCGGGCGCAAGACGGGCGCCGTCGCGGTGCGGGCCGCGGGCTACCCGTTCGTCAGCTACGCGGCCGACGCGATCGTGATCGCGACCCCGACCGGCTCGACCGCCTACAGCTTCTCGGCCGGCGGGCCGATCGTCAGCCCCGCGGTGGAGGCTCTGGTCGTCACGCCGGTCGCGCCGCACTCGGCCTACAACCGCGGGCTGGTGATCTCGTGCGGCGATCAGCTCGGGCTGGACATCCTGCCGGGCAGCGGCGGGCTGGCCGTCGAGGCCGACGGCATCGCATGCGCCGAGGTCGGGCCGGGCGACCGGATCGAGCTGATCTCGCGGCCGGGCGCGGCTCGCGTGGTCCGGTTCGGGCGCACCACGTTCTACCAGCGGGCCCGGCGCAAACTGCGGCTGACCGACTCGGCGGAGATCTCGGTCACGTTCGGCGAAGGGGAGGAGGTTGGCGCGCATGTCAGCGCGATCCGAGACTTACCTGCACGGCCACCACGACAGCGTGCTGCGCTCGCACCGGTGGCGGACCGCGGAGAACTCGGCCGGATACCTGCTGGCCCGGGTCAGGCCCGGCGCGCGGATCCTGGACGTCGGCTGCGGTCCGGGCACGATCACCGTCGACCTGGCCGCGCGGGTGCCCGGCGGGCAGGTCATCGGGATCGACGCCGCGGCCGGCCTGCTGGACGAGGCCCGGGCCGAAGCCGGCCGGCGCGGGCTGGCCAACGTCCGGTTCGGGACCGGGGACGTGTACCGGCTGGCCTTCGGCGACGGCACGTTCGACGTGGTCCACGCGCACCAGGTGCTGCAGCACCTGTCCGATCCGGTGGCGGCGCTGGCCGAGATGCGCCGGGTGTGCCGCCCCGGCGGCCTGGTCGCCGCGCGCGACAGCGACTACGGCGGCATGTTCTGGTATCCCGAAGACCCGGAACTGGCCGAATGGCGGGAGCTGTACCGGGAGGTGGCCCGGGCGCTGGGCGGCGAGCCCGATGCCGGGCGGCGGATGCTGGCCTGGGCCCGCGCGGCCGGGTTCGCCGAGGTGCAGGCGACGGCCAGTTCGTGGTGCTACACCGGCCCGGCCGACCGGGCCTGGTGGGGCACGCTGTGGGCGCAGCGGCTGACCGAATCGCCGTTCGGGGACCGGGCCGCGGAGCAGGGCCTGGCCACGCGGGCCGACCTGGAGCGGCTGGCCCGGGCCTGGCTGCGCTGGGCGGACAGCGAGGACGGCTGGTTCTTCATCCCGCACGGGGAGATCATCGGCAGTGCCTTAGACGAAACCGCCACCGGAGTCCGGAGCCGGCCGTCGGCGGTCGCTGCCTGTCGGCAGCGGCCGCGGCCAGGGGGCCGGGGTGCGGGGATCAACGGCCCGTTCGGTGAAAAAGAGAATTTCTGTGCCGAACGGGCCGTGGTGCCAGCGGCCGGTCACATGTTCATCGGCGCGCTGGCAAAGCCGATGTTGTGGTGGACACCGAGCCACCAGTTCCACACGTCCTCGTGCACCGGGCCCGCCACGTAGCCCAGCATGTGACCGTCGTCCTGGGTCCAGACGAAGCTTTCCTGGCCACCGCTGAAGGTGCAGAAGACCCGGCCCGCGGCCTGGGCGTCGGTCACCATCCCCGCGCTCATCTGCGCGACCGTAAAGGTCTTGGGGTGCTGGAACATGTGATTCCAGCCGACCTCGCCGAACGTATCGTTCTGCCCGCAGTCGTTGAAATTCTGGGTGAAGCTGCCGGAGTTCAGCGCCTTGACCCGCGCGGTGTACGCGGCGTAGAGGGCGGTCAGCGACGGGTAGGTCCGGAAGACGGCGGAGTCGATGCCGGGCGACGGGGGGGTGCAGGTCACCATCGTCGTGCTGTCCTGCTTGCAGGCCGAGGGCGGCAGCAGGCCCTTGGCTCCCCCGCTCTCGTTGGCCAGGGTGAGCGCGCTCATCAGCGCGCTGGGCGGCTTGGCCTTCGGCTTGGCGGACATCGACGGCATGGCCATGCCGCCCGTGTGCTTTCCGGATCCGCCGCTGACCAGAGCCCAGATGCCCGCGCCCGCGACGGCCAGGACCAGGGCGGTCAGCGCCGCGATCCACCGTGGCCGGGCGAACCAGTGCCGCCGGGGCGGCGCGGCCCGCCGCCCGGGAGGCCGACGGCCGCCGGGTTCACCGGTCCCGCCGGAGGGCGCCACCGCGGCGGCCTGCGGGACATGGACGGTCATGGTGTGGTCCCGCTCGGGGGACACGAGGGCCTGCGGTCCGGTCGCGTAGCCGTCCAGGGCGGTGCGGGCGGCGTCGATGAACTCGCGGCAGCTGCCGTACCGGTCACCGGGCCGCTTGGCCAGCACCCGCCCGAACACCTCGTCGATGGCCGGCGGCAGCTCGGGGCGCAGCACCGTGGGCATCGTGGGAGGCTCCTCGACATGGGCGAAGATGATCGCGGCGTCCAGGTCCTTCTCGAACGGGACCTGGCCGGTCAGGCACTCGTACAGCACGCAGCCCAGGGCGTACTGATCGGCCAGGCCCAGCACGGACGTGCCCCGGATCTGCTCGGGGGCGACGTAGTCGATGGTGCCGAGAAACTGCCCGGTGGCGGTCAGCCCGGTGCGGGACATGGCGTACTTGCTGATCCCGAAATCGGTCAGGTAGACGTGGTCGGGATCCTCATTGTCGCTGGCCCGCTCGACCAGCAGGTTGCCCGGCTTGACGTCGCGGTGCACCAAGCCCCTGGCGTGCGCGGCGTCCAGCGCCCGCGCGGCCTGGGCCAGCAGGAACAGCGCGGTGGGCGCCGGGATCCGGCCCCGCTTCTTGATCATCTGCCGCATGTCGGTCCCCGGCACGTACCGCATCGCGATGTAGAGCAGGCCGTCCTGGGAACCCGTGTCATGGATCGGGATCACGTTCGGGTGATTCAGGGAGGCGGCGATCCGTGACTCCTCCAGGAACCGGGAGCGGAACGCGTCGTCGGTGGCCAGTTCGGGCGCCAGTACCTTCAGCGCGATCACGTTCCCCAGGCGGGGGTGCTCGGCCTGGTAAACCACACTCATCCCGCCGCGGCCCAGAACCGAACGCAACCGGTAACCCGCGAACTCATCACCAACCATGGGCAGTTCAGGCACAGCGCCCCCCCTTTTACCGGGATATTACACACGTCAAGGGCGTTCCAACCAGTGCCAGCCCGTTACACCCCGCCGGGCCGGTGATCAGGCGTCGCGGCCGGTGATCAGGCGTCGCGGCGGGTGAGCAGCAGCGCGGCGGCCAGCAGGACGACGGCGGGCCAGGCCAGCAGGATCAGCAGGGACCAGGCCGGGGCGAACAGGTTGGTGGCCGGGTGCAGCGCGGTGACCCGGTATCTCGCCGTGAGTGCGGACCGGGGGGCTGGCGACCCGGGGTCGCGGACGCGACTGCCCACCGGCAGCCCGCGCAGGCCGGGTGTCGTCACGCTACCTTCCGCAATCTTAGTATCACTGCAAGTGTCGTAGACTGGGGCGGAAGTTACTCCAGAGCTGTGGGGGGTTATGGGCGCTTCTCGGGGAGCCAGGGTCGGGCCGGCCCTGGTCCCGGACCAGACGCACCCCGCCGGGCCGGCGGCCGCGGTCCTCGACTTCGCCGTCGCGCAGATCCTGCGGGACGACACCGCGCTGGGCGCGCTGCCCGCCGTGCTGGAACGGCTGGTGGCCGCGTTCGGCATCCGTGCCGCGCTGGCCTTCCAGGCGTCCGCGGGCCAGCCCGCCACGGTGCTCGCGGCCTATCCCCCGGGCGCGGCCGATCCCGCGCTGCTGGCCAAGCTCGGGGCGATGTCCCTGGCCCAGCGGGGCAGCCCGGTGCCGCTGCCCCTCGAATCCGCCGAGGGCGCGGGTGCCTCCAGCGCGCTACTGACCTACTCGGCGCCCGCCGACGGCCAGTGCCTGTGCGCGCTGGCGCTGATCGGCGACGCGGCGAGCTGGAACGAGGAGGCCCGCGTCACCGCGCACGCGGTGGCCGCCATGGTCGCGACGCAGATCCGCCACGCCAACGACGTGCGCAGGCTGGCCGAGCGTCAGGCGCTGACCCGGGCGCTGATCGCCGGGACCCCGATCGCGATCCTGGCCATGGACTCCGGCAGCCGCATCATCGAGTTCAACCCCGCCGCGGAGAAGCTGTCCGGCTTCCGGCGGGACGAAGTGCTGGGCCGGGAGCTGGAGGACTTCCTGGTCCTCGAGTCGTCCAAGCCGCGGTTCCGTGAGCACATCCGGACCTTCGTGGAGACCGGGGACCCGGAGGAGTTCACCGGGCAGATGGTCATGGCCATCCGGCACGCGGACGGCACCGAGCGCATCGTCGAGCTGACCCCCGTGCAGCTGACCCTGGGCGGCGCGGCCGTCTTCACCGGATTCCTGCGGGACCTGACCGAGATCGAGCGATCCCACGCCGCGCTGGCCGACCAGACCGAGCGGCTCAACTGCCTGATCGCCGCGGCCATCCCCGGCTTGATCATCACCGACGAGCAGGGCCGGGTCACCAACGTCAGCCAGAGCTTCGGCGCCATGTTCGGCATCGCGGATCCCGGGGAGCTGGTGGGCGCCTCGGCCGCCTCGGTCATACACCGGATCAGCGGCGTGTTCGCCGACCCGGACCGGTTCACCCGCCGGGTCGCCGAGGTGCGCGACGCCCGCCAGCCGGTGTCCGGGGAGCAGGCCCCGACCTCCGATGCCCGCACCCTCGAGTGCGACTACTGGCCGGTGCTCGTCGACGGACGTTACCGCGGCGACCTGTGGCTGGCCTGGGACGTGTCGGAGCGCACGGAGCTGGAGCAGCGGCGCGCGGTGGCGCTGGAGGCCGAGCTCGCGGCCCGGCAGCTGGCCGAGGAGGCCCAGCGGCAGCTGGCCGAGCAGAACGAGCGGCTGCGGAGAATCGACGAGAACAGGAAGCAGTTCCTGGCCATCGTGTCGCACGAGCTGCGTACCCCGCTGACCTCGATCGTCTCCTTCATCGAGCTGATCAGGGGGGAAGCGGACGGGCTCACCCCGGAAGGGGTGAGCTTCCTGGACATCATCGAGCGGAACGCCGAGCGGCTGCACCGGCTCATCGGCGACCTGCTCATGCTGGACCGGCTCGAGGCGGGCGCCCTGCCCTTGGACCTCGCGGAGGTCTCCGTCCCGGAACTGGTGGCCGAGGCGGTCCGCAGCGCGACGCCGGGCGCGGCCAAACAGGGGATCAAGGTGGAGGGCGAGGCGAGCGCGGGACCGGCCATCCAGGGCGACCCGCGGCGGCTGATGCAGGTGATGGACAACCTGATCGCCAACGCGGTCAAGTTCTCGCATCGCAGGGGGCGGGTCCGGGTCAGCGCCACCTGGCGGCAGGGGATGTGGCGGATCGACGTGGCGGACTCCGGCATCGGCATTCCCCCGGAGGACATAGACCAGCTGTTCAAGCGGTTCGTCCGGGCCTCCAACGCGCGGACCGCCGGGCTGCCCGGGTCTGGCCTGGGCCTGTCCGTCGTCAAGGTCCTGGTCGAGATGCACGGCGGGCGCGTCGACGTGCGCAGCACCCTGGACCGGGGCAGCACGTTCAGCGTCTACCTCCCGGCGGCGGCATGAAAGGCAGAGCATGAGGCCCGGGTCCGGCGGTTCCCGGTCCGGTTACGGCGGCGCCGGCGGCGGCCCGGCCAAGGGCCGGATCCTGGTGATCGAGGATGACAAGGACATCGCGCTCGGCATCCGCATCGTGCTGACCCGCAGCGGGTTCGACGTGGCCAGCTCGGGCGACGGAAAGCAGGGCCTGCGGGTCTTCCACACGTCGCGGCCGGACCTGGTGGTCCTGGACATCGGGCTGCCGGGGCTCAACGGGTGGCAGGTCCTGGAGCGCATCCGTGACCTGAGCGACGTCCCGGTCCTCATCCTGACCGCGCACGGGAACGAGGCGGACAAGGTCCGCGGGCTGCACTCCGGGGCCGACGACTATCTGACCAAGCCGTTCGGCAACCAGGAGCTGGCGGCCCGGGTCGAGGCGCTGCTGCGGCGGCCGAGGGCCGCCGAGCCGCCGGCCGAGGTCTTCGACGACGGCAGCCTGCTGGTGCGGCTCGACACGCGGGAGGTCAGCGTGAACGGGGCGGCCGTGACGCTGACCCCGACCGAGTTCCGCCTGCTGGCCGCGCTGATCCGGCATCCCGGCCGGACCCTGACCCCCGACCAGCTGCTCGAGCTGGCCTGGAACGACCCGCTCGGCATCGGCCCGGAACGGGTGAAGTTCGGCATCATGCGGCTGCGGCGCAAGCTCGGCCAGCACGACGGGCCGGGCTCGGCCATCCAGGCGGTCCGGGGGTTCGGGTACCGGTACGCGGTCCCGCGGCCGCGGCAGGGCAAGCCCGGCTGACGGGCCGCCGTCGGCTTGCGGGCCGCCGTCGGGTTGCGGGGCCGCCGTCGGGTTGCGGGGCCGCCGTCGGGTTGCGGGGCCGCCGTCGGCCTGCGGGCCGCCGTCGGGCGCAACGGTCCTGCACCGTTCGAGCAACGAGGCTGGACGGGCACGCGGTGCACAGTGGGCGTATGAAAACGACGTCGGCTGGCCGGAGCCCCGCCAGATTGCCCGCGCGGATCCTGGTCGTCGAGGACGACCCCGAGGCGGCGCTGTTCGCCGTCCACGTCCTGGCCAAGCGGGGTCAGTTCGAGGTAACGCACACCCCCGACCCGGCGGTCGCGCTCCGGCTGGCCGCGGCCGGCGGCTTCGACCTGGTCCTCACCGACGTGGACATGCCCGGCATGAGCGGCCTGGAGTTGCTCGACGCGCTCCGCCGGATAGCGCCCACGCTGCCGGTAGCGGTCCTCACCGGGCACGCGCACCTGAGGGCGGACGCGCTGCTGCTCCACGCGGACGAGTTCCTGGTCAAGCCCGTCCGGGTCGACCAGCTCCTGGCCACCGTGGCCGCCCTGACCGAGCGGCCTACCGGCCGGTAGGCCGCCGCGATACCCTGCGAGGGACGCCGGGGTCCCCGGGGTCTGACCAGACGCTGACGGTGGGTGCGGATGACGATCGTCGAGGGATCGGGAGCAGTCGTCACCGGCGGCGGCACGGGGATCGGCCGCGCCCTGGCGCGCAGGCTGGCCGCGGGTGGCGCGCGGGTGGTGGTCAACGACCTGGACGCGGAGGCGGCCACCGCGGTGGCCGAGGACATCGGCGGGTACGCCGTGGCCGGGGACGTCGCCACCGAGCCGGGCGTCCGCGAGCTCATCGCCGCGGCCCGCGGCCACCTCGGCGAGATCGACATCTTCTGCTCCAACGCCGGGATAGCCGAGGGCACCGGCCCGGACACGCCGGAGGAGTCCTGGCAGCGGTCGTGGGAGCTCAACGTCATGGCGCACGTCCGGGCGTCCCGGGAACTCCTGCCGGGCTGGCTGAGCCGCGGGCGCGGGTGCTTCGTGGTGACCGCGTCGGCGGCCGGGCTGCTCACCATGCTCGGCGCCGCGCCGTACTCGGTGACCAAGCACGGCGCCGAGGCCTACGCGGAATGGCTGGCGGCGACCTACGGCCATC
>Ga0335077_10012824_pt1 | contig 10479 bp, 4 predicted proteins | sample Lox_Sample_31_FD_207151 | JGI IMG/M metagenome (GOLD analysis project Ga0335077, IMG submission 207151) | Soil microbial communities from Loxahatchee National Wildlife Refuge, Florida, United States - Lox_Sample_3.1 | ecosystem: Environmental > Terrestrial > Soil > Wetlands | place: USA: Florida...
GTATGTGCAGCCTTCGCGGCGTCCAGCGGATGGGCGCTACGGCGAGAATCCCAACCGCCTGTTCAAGCATATGCAACTGCAGGTCATCCTGAAGCCGCCGCCAGAAAACGTACAGGAGCTTTATCTGGAATCGCTGGGCGCGATCGGCATTGACCTGCGTCAGCACGATATTAAGTTCGAAGAGGACAATTGGGAAGCGCCCACGCTGAGCGCATGGGGAGTGGGCTGGCAGGTGATGCTGGATGGTCTCGAGATCACCCAGTTCACGTACTTCCAGCAGTGCGGCGGCATCGATCTGCTTCCTATTTGCGCAGAGCTGACGTACGGCCTCGAGCGCATCGCACAGTTTCTGCAGGATGTGAACTCGATCTATGACATCGTGTGGTCACGCGACCCCGAGACGGGCACGCCGGTGAAATACGGCGATGTTCGCCTCGCGGACGAGTTGCAGTTTTCGGTGTACAACTTCGAGGCCGCTGATGTGGAGAAGGCTTGGAAGCACTTCGAGTTGTACGAGGCGGAGTGCAAGGCACTGCTGGAGCAGTATGCACCGGAGGGAAAGAAAATCGGGGATCATGCCTCCCACGTCTCGCAACAGCAGCGAGACGTGGGGCACCCGCCCATAGAAAGGCACAAGGCCCGTTTTCCCGTACTCGGCGCTTACGATCTCTGCCTGAAGTGCTCGCATCTTTTCAACATTTTGGATGCGCGCGGAGCGATTTCGGTGACCGAACGCGTAGGCGTGATTGCACGGGTGCGAGCGCTGGCGGTCGGCATCGCCAAGGCCTGGGTCGATCAGCAGAAGAGCGAAGCCATAGTGGAAAGTGCTGAAGAACCGGAGCCTGCACCCGAAAAGAAGACGAAGAGAGATAAGTTAGCCCCGGTCGGGTAGCATTCTTGCACCGAGAGCAGGATTCGCTTCACGAATCATGCTGGCTACGTTCAGGATGACGATAGATTTCAACAGGCCGAATGTGATGGATGTCACATTCGGGGAGATGCGGTTTTTGAGATAGTTGATGGTTTGAGAGCATGCCAGATTTCCTCTTAGAGATTGGGTGCGAAGAAATCCCGGCGCGGATGATCGACGCCGCTTCGCAAGAATTGCGCGAGCGGGTCAAGTCCTTGCTCTCGCGTGAGCGGCTGTGGCCAAACGACGTCACGACGCTGGAGACTCCGCGCCGTTTGGCAGTGATGGCCACAAGCATCACCGCGGCGCAAGCCGACGTGGTCGAGCAACTGACCGGCCCGTCGGTCAACGTTGCGTATAAAGATGGAGCGCCTACGCCCGCGGCGCATGCGTTCGCGAAAAAAGCCGGGGTTGATATCACGCGGCTTGAACGCGTCTCGACGCCAAGAGGCGAATACATTGCGGCCAAGGTTACGAAAAAAGGACGCAGCGCTGCCGAGATTCTTGCTGAAACTCTTCCTAAGGAGATCGCGACCATCTACTGGCCGAAGAACATGTACTGGCGCAAGCCGAACGAGCGTTTCGTGCGTCCGGTACGCTGGCTGGTGGCGATGCTTGACCGTGAAACGATCCCGTTAGAATTCGATGGAGTTCGCGCGGGAAATCTTTCGCGCGGGCACCGAATCCTCACCGATCACGCGGTCACGATTTCACAGGCCGGGACGGCATACGTCGAGTCGCTCCGAGCCGCCAAAGTGCTGGGGCGCGCCGAGCGTGAGCATCAGATCCGCAAAGCGCTCGATGCTGCGACACGCGCGATTCCTGGTGCACGTTGGCGTGAGGACAAAGCGCTGATCGATACGGTCGTGAATCTGACCGAGTTCCCGTCAGCGATCCTCGGCGGATTCGATCCGCAGTTTCTGGTTCTGCCCGAGGAAGTTCTGGTGACGGTGATGCGTGATCACCAGAAATATTTTGCGGTCGAAGATGCGGAGGGCAGGCTCCTCCCGCATTTCCTTGCCGTGCTCAACACAGACCGCGATCCGCAGGGGTTGATTCGGCATGGCAACGAGCGTGTCTTGCGTGCCCGGTTCAACGACGCCCGCTTTTTCTGGGAGACCGACCAGAAAAAATCGCTGCTCGAACGCCGCGAATTGCTGAAGCACGTCACTTTTCAGCGGGACCTTGGCAGCTATTATGAGAAGACGCAGCGCGTGCAGCGCCTGTGCAGTTGGCTCAGCGAGATTCTCAAGCAGCATGGAATTGCGGTGCGTCCGGGAGTCATTCACAAAGCGGCGAGCCTGGCGAAAACCGACCTGACCACGGAACTGGTCAAAGAATTTACCGAACTGCAGGGTATCGTCGGCGGCCTTTACGCCCGAGTGCAGCAACTCGATCCTACCTTGCCCGAAGCCACGCGATTCGCCGTTGCCGACGCGATTTACGATCACTACAAGCCCGAATCGACCGACGACGAAGTTCCGCGTTCGATTGAGGGCGCCGTGCTCTCGATCGGCGACAAGGCGGATTCGATTGCGGGAATGTTTGCGCTCGGTATGGTTCCGAGCGGATCGAAGGACCCCTTTGCGTTGCGGCGTCAGGCCAACGGGATCGTGAAGGTGATTGCGGAAAAGAAGCTGCCGATTCGTCTGAACGAGCTGATGCGGGATGCGCGCATCGGATATCAAAAATCAGAAGCGGAAAAGAAGTTTGTCAGCGATGACAAGTATGCGGAATCGATCACGGCGTTTTTCCGCGAGCGGATGGAGTTCTATCTGCGTGACGTCCGCGGATACGCATATGACGTTGTGAAGGCCGTACTGGCCGCGGATGAGAACGACGTTGTAGATGCCCTGGCGCGGGCTGAGGCCCTGGCCAAAGCTAGGATGTCACGCGGCGCAGATTTCGAAGCAGTATGTGTCGCGTTTAAGAGGATAAACAATATTCTGAGGCAAGCTACCGATAAGTCGATATCTATTCCAGAGCACCCTGATGAAGCTCTGATGGGTAATGTGGAGAGCGCGGAAGTAAATCTCTGGAGACAAGGGGTCGTGAACTTCTGGCCCCAATATGAGGTCGCACGCGAAAAAGGCCGCTACGAGGACGCGCTTTCCTACGCGGCAAAGCTTCGGCCCATGCTGGACAGGTTCTTCGATGAAGTAATGGTAATGGTGGACGATCAACGCGTTCGGGCGAATCGTCTAGCACTGTTACAAAAGCTTTGCAGAAGCTTTTCCACGATCGCCGACTTTTCGGAAATCGTGACCGAGGGCAGGGCGGCGTAAGGAGATTGTGCCGTCCCTCCGGGACTTGTTTGAGATCTGTTTGGCTTTGTCCCAGCGCTAAAGCGCTGGGCTACTATCACCAGCCCCTCTGGGGCACAAAGGACTCATATGGCGACAATGACTCTCCCTGAAACTGAAGCAAAAGAAAAGAAGCAGTCCTCCACAAAGTATGTCTACTTCTTCGGCGGTGGCAAGGCCGACGGCAACGGAAAAATGAAAGATGTACTTGGCGGCAAGGGGGCCGGATTGGCCGAGATGACCAATGCCGGGCTTCCCGTGCCTCCGGGATTCACCATTCAAACCGAAGCCTGCCGCGAATACATGCGCGGAGGCCTGTCGCCGGAAGTCGATAAGCAGATGAACGAGGCTCTGGCGAAACTCGAAGCGCTGCAGGGCCAGAAGCTCGGCACGGGCGAGAATCCGTTGCTCGTCAGTGTGCGCTCGGGCGCGAAGTTCTCCATGCCCGGCATGATGGATACGATTCTGAACCTCGGCCTGAACGACGAGAGCGTGCAGGCGCTGGCCAAGCGCGCCAATAATCCCCGATTTGCGGCGGATTCCTATCGCCGCCTGATCCAGATGTTCGGCAACGTCGTGCTCGACATCGAGAAGGCCGCATTCGATGAAGTTTTCGACGCCAAGAAGAAGCAGAAGAAAGCCAAACTCGACACCGATCTCGACGCGAAGGCGCTGCAGGAAGTGATTGCCGAATACAAGAAAGTCGTCAAGAAGCACGCCAAGCGCGATTTCCCACAGGATCCGCACGAGCAACTGACTATGGCGCGCGACGCTGTGTTCCGCTCGTGGCAGAACGACCGCGCGAAGCACTATCGCCGCATCAACAATATCGATGACATGCTCGGCACCGCGGTCAACGTCCAGGCGATGGTGTTCGGGAACCTCGGCGAGACCAGCGGTACGGGCGTCGGCTTCACGCGCAATCCCGCCACCGGGACGAATGAGTTCTATGGGGAGTTTCTTCTAAATGCTCAGGGTGAGGACGTCGTTTCCGGCGTGCGCACTCCGGTGCCGATCCTGGAATTGCACAAGATTATGCCGGATGTCTACAACCAGTTGCGCGAGACCACCACCCGCCTGGAGAAGCATTACAAAGACATGCAGGATTTCGAGTTCACCATCCAGGAAGGCAAGCTGTACATGCTGCAGACCCGCAACGGCAAGCGGACGGGGCTGGCGGCGGTGCGAGTTGCCATTCAGATGGTCGATGAAGGGTTGATTACGAAAGAGGAAGCAATTTTCCGCGTGGAGCCGAACCAGTTATACGACTTCCTCGTGCCGCGCCTCGATGAGAAGAGCACGAAAGTGGAAGTGCTGGCGACGGGATTGCCTGCCTCACCGGGAGCCGCGGTCGGCCAGATCGTGTTCACCGCTGACGCGGCGGTAGAAGCCGTGCACAAGAACGGCAACGCATCCGTCATTCTGGTGCGTGCGGAGACGACTCCGGAAGACATCCACGGCATGGAAGTCGCGAAAGGCATTCTCACATCGCGCGGCGGAATGACCAGCCACGCGGCGGTGGTCACGCGCGGCATGGGCAAGTGTTGCGTTGCGGGCGCCGGCGACATCGATGTCAACGAGAAGACGCGTGAGATGAAAGTGAAGGGCCAAACCTTCAAAGAGTTTGACTGGATCTCGCTCGACGGCACAACCGGGCGGGTGATCAAAGGCAAGCTGAACACGCTCGACCCGTCGCCCGACGATCCGGAACTGCAGAAGTTCATGCAGTGGGCCGATCCGCACCGCACGATGAAAGTTCGCGCCAATGCCGACATCCCGCGCGATGCCATTCAGGCGCGCGCCTTCGGCGCGGAGGGAATCGGGCTGTGCCGCACCGAGCACATGTTCTTCGGCGAAAAGAAAATTGGCCATATGCGGGCCATGATTCTGGCCGACAACGAGAAAGATCGCCGGGCTGCATTGAAGAAGCTGCTGCCCTTGCAGCGCGAAGATTTCGCCGGCGTCTTTAGAGCAATGGATGGCCTGCCGGTCACGATTCGCACGCTCGATCCGCCCCTGCACGAGTTCTTGCCACGCCGCGAGGAGCTCATGGTCGACATTGCGCTGCTTTCTTCCTACAGCGCAAAGCAGAAGAACGAGTTGGTGACGAAGTACAAGGACTACGGGGTCAAGGGCGTGGGAGATCTGAAAAAGATGCTGCCTCCGCTGCTAGCCCGTGTGGAGCAGTTGCACGAGTTCAATCCGATGCTCGGACATCGTGGCTGCCGCCTGGGGATCACTTATCCTGAGATCACAGAGATGCAGGCGCGCGCCATCTTCGAAGCTGCTTGCGATTGCACAAAAAAGGGAATCAAGGTTCTGCCTGAAGTCATGATTCCGCTGGTCGCCACGCTGAAAGAGATGGCGAATCAGGGTGCGATCGTGCGCCGCGTCGCGGAAGAAGTTTTCAAAGAAAAGAGAATGAAGGTCGAGTACATGGTCGGCACGATGATCGAACTACCTCGCGCTGCCCTCGTCGCCGACGACATCGCGAAGGAAGCGGAGTTCTTCTCCTTCGGCACCAACGACCTGACGCAGACCACGTTCGGCTTCTCGCGCGACGACGTCAACAAGATCCTTCCAACCTACTTGGCGGAAGGAATCCTGAAACAGGATCCGTTTGCCGCCCTTGATCAGGACGGCGTCGGACAGCTGGTGAAGATCGCCACCGAGCGCGGCCGCAAGACGCGCCCGAATCTCAAGGTCGGTATCTGCGGCGAACACGGAGGCGAACCGTCCTCGGTCGAGTTCTGCTATCGGACCGGTTTGAATTACGTTTCGTGCTCGCCATTCCGTGTGCTGACGGCGCGTTTGGCAGCGGCGCAAGCGGCCGCGGCAGAAGCGTTGAAGGTCGAGGGCGGAAGGACGAAATAGCTCAAGGCAGAGGGCGCGGAGGACATAAGTTCCGCGTCCTCTGCGTCCTCTGCGGTTTTGGTTTAAATCACTGCACCTTCTGCAGGCGCGCAAGCAGTTTTTGCGGCAGGCTTTCGTCCGATTCTGACCACAGCCGCCTGGACGTCGCCCGCGTCCTGGTCTCAATCCTGCGCGTGAACTCAATCAGCTTACTCACATTGTCCCGGATCTTTGCCTGAGTTTCGTCCGTGAGCCCCAGATTTTCCTGAACAAAGAGCGAATCGAGGCCGAAATCAATCTGGATATGGCCGGATACCGCCTGGGTTTCATTCTCGAATTCTTCTCCTTGCACTGTGAACTGCACCAGAGTTGGGACAAGCTGCCACTGTCCGCGATCATCTGGCGCCCACAAATCCCAGTAGGCGTCGAAGACGTAGGCGTAATCGTCGTGAATCAGATCGGCTGCCACGACCATCGCTTCTTCCGGCGCAATTCCAGGAGAGAAGCGGCGTTCGAGGACGCTCGCCTCGTTCCAGGACACCGGTTGCACGGCGATGTAGGTGAGTCCGGCGCGCTGTTCGGAGAACGGGAACTGCTGCAGGACTGCGAGAATGTGGGGCAGCATCGCGGGTCCGCTGAAATCGGGAAACCACAAACTGAGATAAAGAGCATCAGACATACAATGGGTTCTCTCCTACTCATTGTATCTTTGTATCTTTTTGCGGGGGCGCGGGGCGCCAGCGAAAGGCGCAACTGACTTCCATTCTTTGACATCGTCGAGATGCCGCTGCTACGATAAATTGTTCTGCGGCATCCTGCCTCACTGGTCCCCGTCGTCTAGCCCGGCCTAGGACATCGCCCTTTCACGGCGGTAACACGGGTTCAAATCCCGTCGGGGACGCCAACAAAACAAACTGTTTAGCGTCCCCACGCCTTTTCCATCGAACCGAATCGCACGATGAACGCACGATAGACGAACGGATTGTCGCAGCCGAAAAAATTCTGTCCTTGGCCGACAACAACACCAAGATCGTGCCGGGGCATGGCCCACTGGGGAACAGAGCCGATCTGACCAAGAGTCGGGACATGCTGGTTGTCGCCCGCGATCGCGTGCAAAAGCTGAAGACCGCCGGGATATCGGCCGTGGAAATAGCGGCGAACTGATTGCCCACTGTGGCGAGTCCCATTTCGCGGCGGAAGCGATGTACTGGCGGGCTGTCGCGCAGTACAGCTTCCCACGATCACACGGTCCTGGGCAAAGTCGCCGAAGAACTGCGAAGCAAACCGTCCAACGAGTGGGCAAGCAAGACATTCCCGTGGTTGAGTTAGTCTCCAGATGAAATGACTGACGTTCGACCCGGGCCGCTTCTCCGAAAGACTTTCTCGCCGGTGCTCCAAGTCTTCCCGGGTGTGATCTCCTTGTACCGACGGCAATCCAAAAAATTACGGATACCCTTGCCAGTTGTCGACTCTAACAAATATGGCCAAGCTCTCCTGCTGGTCGTTCTAGACAGATATGGTACAGATCGGAATCTGGAAAATTGTTTTATTGATCAGTTGGCTGGTTGTATCCCTGCTGCGCCCCACCGCTCGATGTTTTGAGCCGGCGCCGAAGCTGTATCGCGCCAAGCCCGAGAACGTAGCCGCCTGGGCGGAGCAGGGGAATTTTCGTTTCATTCGCCTGGATGGCGGCAGGATTGAGAGCTGGAAGGCCGAGCGAACCTGGTGGGGAAAAAACTTTACCGCCGAAGAGAAGGACGTGCTGACGCATATCTATGACCGCGACTTTGAGCAAACGCTCAAGTTGCTTAAGCAGGCGGAGTTCAACTGGATCTGGGTCACCTGGAGCAGCGGCTGGTCGATCAAAGACGAAGACGAGAACCGTGAGAATCTAAGAAGAATCATCGGTCGTTGCCATGAGAACGGCATTCACGTTTCCGCCTACCTCTCTGCTTCCAACATGTTCCGCAGCAGCGCTTACCGCGATGACCCGGAGACCAGGGAATACGGCTTGTGGATGCATGGCTTTCCCATGTTCTACGCAGGCCCGACCGCAACCGATCTGAAAGTCTCCTGGGACCGCCGCCTGGCCGACGCGCGCAAGCCTGAATGGCGAGCCTACCTCTTGAAAAAGGCTGAGCTCGCGGTCGATGCGGGGGTGGACGCGATCGTCTGGGACAACATGATCGGGTACGACGATGGACTCGCCCAGTTGCTTGATGATACTCAGCGAATGGCGGAGCGTAAGGCGCGGGAAACCGGACGTCCCAAGGTCATGGTGGAAGCGAATATCCATATCGCACCGGACCGCTTTGCGATGAACGACATCAATGAGGCGATCTGGGAGGAGGACGGCAAAGACACGCCGGGAGTATGGAACGGTCATTGGCAGGTGGGCAATGCGCGCAAGATCAAATTCTTGAACGGCGAGAAGCAGGCTTGGCAGCCCCTGAAATATGAGAACGATCTTTACCACTGCGGCCCGCGCGAGAGCTGTATTCCTAGCCCTTCGGAGCAGAAGCTTTCCATCGCCGAGGCCTACACCTTCGGCGCCGCCACGTCGCGCAACATCGAAGGCCGATTCGTTTCCGCGCTGATCCACGGCCAGCCGGAAGCCAAGGAGGCGTGGGCGGCGATCGCTCAATACAATCGATTCCTGGCCGAACATCAAGGGTTGTATAACGGGGCAGAGCCGGCGGCGCGCATCGCCGTCATTTCCGCTGAGGCGCACAATCCCATAGCCGATGAATTCCTCAAACAGAGCGTACTGTTCGAGACCAAAGTCCTTGTGCACCTAGACAAGGGAGTTCCCCTGGAGCGATTCAATGTGCTGGTGTTACCGGCGGATCTACCGAAGCTCAGCGCTGAGCAAAAGCAGCGGTTGGATGCGTTCGCCGCGGGCGGAGGCGTCATCATCCGGGGCGCAAAAGCGGGCACCGGGATTGGCGCGCGTGCGGAAGCGGCAGCCAGAGGGCCTCGTCTCAGCATCGGGCCACGCAGTTACGTGCTGGGCCATTTGACTCGGAAACCCGATGGCAAGAATTTCATGCTGCACTTGCTGAATTACGATCACCAACATGCAGCGGCGAATGTGAGAGTCAGGCTAGAGTTGAACGGTGTTGTCGGTGATCTGAGCAACTGGGAGGTTAAGGTCCTGTCTCCCGACAACTCCCTCCCTCAGTTTAGCGGGCTTTCCCTGCGCGGAAATGTTTGCGAATTTACTTTAGGCCGGATCGAGCACTATAGCGTCGTGACTGTTTCGGCTAAGCAGGAACATCACTGACAATTCCAGAATCGATTCTTGCTGATCTCTGCCTGCCCAAATTCGGGCACGGCCGTATGTAGTTCGTGGCCCTTCTTGTCCAACATCAAGATAAAACGTCAGTTAGAGATTTGCTGGTTTGGAGTTTCGATTGCCTTTGTCATTTCCAGAAGAACAGGATGCGATGACTGTTACGGCCGATCCTTGGATGGCGGCCGCATCGATGAAATTGCAAAAGGAGACTCCGGAAAAGATGTCGACTACTCGTGGGAGCGTTTATATTTTGGTCGCTTTCGTAACGCTATCATTCGCAAATCTATTCGCCGGCACCGAAAACGGAAAACCGGGGAAATTGAAGATTCATGTGAGTCCGAAGCAAGCGTATGTGTTCCTGGATGGCGCAGCGATCCGGGATGGCAGTCAATCGATCAAGCTGGTGCCAGGTCCGCACGAGGTGAGTGTTCGCAATAGTGGATACGCGCCGGTGACGCAGTCGGTGCAGATCGAAGCCGGCAAGACAACCGACCTGAGCGTAACGTTGCAGAAATCCGGCGACAAAGTTTCCGGGCCATTCGGCGATATCGAATTCAAAGGTGATCCGCGGGCTGCTGTGCTCCTGAACGGCGCAACGCCGGATTATTTCGTGGGACATGTGGATGAATTCAACTGGAACTGGATTTGGCATCAGCGATTACTCGTTCACCCCGGTACCTACAATGTGACCGTCACGCGCGAGGGCCAATCGATCTGGTCCGGCCCAGTGACGGTTCGAGCCGGTGAGCAAGTCACGGTTTATCTTGATCAGAATGGAAAAACAAAGACGAAATCATGGCGCCGGGGTGAGAGCATGGCTCCCCAACCCCGGTTCGAGGTGGGAATCGCAAGTGCCCAAGTACCAGTTGCTCCCGTAACTGCGGCGCTCAGTGCGCAATCGACATCTCTCAATTGTGGGCAGTCGACCCAACTCAATTGGAGCTTCACGGACGCCGTCGAGGTGAATATCACGGAAGTGGGCAATGTCACCGAGCGCGGAGAGCGCTCCGTTGCCCCTTTGAAAACGACCACTTATCAGTTGGTGGCGGAGGGGCTCAGTGGTGAGGTGACGCAGACGGTGACCGTAGATGTCAACACGCAGCCGGACGCAACGATCT
>Ga0335077_10012825_pt1 | contig 10479 bp, 10 predicted proteins | sample Lox_Sample_31_FD_207151 | JGI IMG/M metagenome (GOLD analysis project Ga0335077, IMG submission 207151) | Soil microbial communities from Loxahatchee National Wildlife Refuge, Florida, United States - Lox_Sample_3.1 | ecosystem: Environmental > Terrestrial > Soil > Wetlands | place: USA...
ATTTTTGGGTCGGCAACGACGGCGTTGATCTCACGGTTGAGTTTGTCGACGATCTCCATGGGTATTCGCTTCGGCGCGACGACGCCGAACCAACCGTTTGCGTCATAACCCGGCACGAATTCTCCTATTGTCGGAACGCCAGGCAATGCATCGGCCCGCGACGTGCTGGCCAGCCCGAGAGCGAGCAACTTGCCGGCTCTGATATATTCGATCGATTGCGGTATTGTTGAAAATGCCGCCTGCACCTGGCCGCTCAGCAGATCAGCGATGTAACTGGCCCGATAGGGCACATGGACGAGGTCGATGCCGGCCATCATTTTCAGGAGCTCATAGGCAAGGTGCGGCGTCGTCCCAATGCCGGGCGATGCCATGTTGATCTTGCCAGGATTGGCCTTGGCGTAAGCGATAAACTCCGGAACGGTCTTCACCGGCAAGGATGGATGGATCACCATTACAAAGGGAGCACTGTTGGTGACTGCGACCGGCGCGAGGTCGCTGGCGAAATTGAAATTGAGATTCGGATAAAGGCTCGTATTGATGGTATTGGCCGCTGTAGCCATAAACAGTGTGTAACCGTCCGCCGGTGCGCTCGCGACCTCTTGAGCGGCGATCGAACTGCCGGCACCCGGATGGTCCTCGACGACAAATTGCTGCCCGAGTCGCTCCGAAAGAGCTTGGCCGACGAGGCGCGCGACAATGTCGGGCCCGCTGCTGGCCGGAAATCCCACGATGATGCGAACCGGCCGCGCCGGATAATTCTGCGCTTTGGCGAGACGTGGGATAGCCGGCAATGCAACGGCGCCCGCCGCAAGACGAAGAACCCGACGACGGGAAGGTGCCATTGGATTTCTCCCAACAAAATCGGACGTCTCCCGCACCGGCGGAAGCTCGCGCAGTCAATTATCGACTTGCAGTCAGGTTGTGCGCCCGCCGGAGGCACTATCGCTGCCATGGACTCGCAGAAACTCGGCATATTCCGCCGACAGCTCTCGGCTGATGCTAGCAGACCGAAACGGCAATGCGAAAGGGTTGCCGCCCCTTGGCGGCGTCGTTCGTGATGCCTCGCGGCACGTCACTGAGTTGCTGCTGCGCCAAGCCACGCCGGGCCCCCGCGCAGCGCCAGACGACAGCTCGGTAAGTGCTGAAGGTCGGCGGCTCTCAACCGACTGCGGTCGAAGCGATGCAAGAAGCGGTGTAATATGTCGGCGCCATTGCGTGCCCTCGATCACCGTGGGGATGCGGACGAATGACCCTGGAACGCCGGTCTTTCATTGCTGCGCTCGGCGGCGCGATGACGGCTTGGCCATTTGCGGCCTGGCCGCAGCAGGCGCTGCCGACGATCGGGTTTCTCAGCGCCCGCTCGCCCGAGGAGAGCGCGCATCTGCTGGTCGCCTTCCGGCAGGGCCTCGCCGAAAGCGGCATCGCCGAAGGCCAAGGCACGCGCATCGAATATCGCTGGGCGCGCGGTGAATACGAGAAGTTGCCGGCATTGGCGGCCGAGCTTGTCGCGATCCCGGTCACGGTACTCGCAACCGGCGGCGGGGAGCCGGCGGCACGCGCCGCCAAGGCGGCAACCGCCACTGTGCCCATCGTGGCCGCTTTCAGCAGCGATCCGGTCAAGAGCGGGCTCGTCGCCAGCCTGAGCCATCCTGGCGGCAATGTTACCGGCGTGAGCAATCTCAGCGCCTCGATCGAAGCCAAGCGGCTCGGCCTGCTGCATGAACTCGCGCCACAGGCCAAGATATTCGCCGCATTGTTCAACCCCGACTTTCCGACTTTCGATGACCAGCGCGCCGATACCGTGGCTGCGGCACAGAGCGCCGGAATCGACATTCGGATTTTTCGCGCCAGCACCGAAGGCGAAATCGAAACGGCATTCGACGCGATGACGCAGCAGCAGATCGCGGCGCTTCTCGTCGCCGCCGATCCGTTCTTCAATAGCCGGCGCGCCGCGATCGCCAGCATCGCGGCGCAGCGCCGTGTGCCGGCGATCTACAGCTTTCGCGACTTCGCCGTCGCCGGCGGCCTGATCAGCTACGGCATCGACCTTCCCGACGTGTACCGCCAGGTCGGCGTCTATACCGGCCGCATCCTCAAAGGGGCGAAGCCTGCCGATCTGCCGGTGCTGCAGCCGACCAAATTCGAGTTCGTCATCAATATGAAGGCCGCCAAGGCGCTCGGCCTGGCCATCACCAGCAATCTCTTGTCGCTTGCCGACGAGGTGATCGAATAGCCTCCGATCGCTCGAATTAGCGCGACCGCGTTAGCGTTTCGCTTACCCTCGTCCGCCAAATGCGGCGGTCGCGCGAGCCGCATTAGCGCCTTGTTCGCCGCACCATGCTGACATCGCCGGCCGCAACCGGAGCCGCAGCCATGCGCTCAGTCCTCGTCCTTGCCGCGGTCGCGCTGTCCGCCGCCGTCATCGTGCCGCGCTACGTCGCGACGCACGACCTGATCGAGCCCGGCAACACGCGGAACGCCTCGGCCCTCTCCGCACGGCCGCTGCCACCGACGCCCGCCGTTGCGGCACCGGCCAGTTCACGCTCGGTGACCGTGCCGCGCGATGCGCACGGACATTTCGAGGTCGAAGCGCGCGTCGAAGGCCGACGCATGAAATTCATGGTCGATACCGGAGCTTCCGTGATTGCGCTCACCGCGAGCGATGCGGCGCGGCTCAGCATTCACCCGGCCTCACGCGAGTTTACCGCCATGGTCAGAACCGCAAACGGCGTAGTGCGCGCGGCGCCGATCAATCTCGACGTGGTCGAGGTCGACGATCTCGCGGTGCGTGACGTCGCCGCCCTGGTGCTGCCCGACAGTGCATTGAGCGACAACTTGCTCGGCCTGTCGTTTCTGTCGCGGCTGCGGCGCTTCGAATATGCCGGCGGCCGGCTGGTGCTGGAGCAATAACGCGCCGACACCAAAGCAAATATAGAGCAAGTCCCCCTCGCCGCACTTGTCACGCAACCTTCGCCTCCGCCTGATGTTGTCGCTTGCAGCATGGCCGGCTCGCAAAGCCGGTTTCCACTTTTCCGGATCATGCTCTATTGAGGTCAGGTCAACGATTCGCTGAAAAATCCGATGTTCCCAAAGCCAAAACCCACGCTCAAACCCAATACCTATGCCTACGAATCCGAGCCGATGGTCAAAGCCACCGGCTTTCGCGAGTACGATGCGCGCTGGCTGTTCGGCAGCGAGATCAATCTGATGGGCGTGGAGGCGCTCGGTCTCGGTCTCGGCACGCTGATTCACGAACTCGGCGTCAGGCCCGACATCGTCACCGGCCACGATTTCCGCTCCTATTCGGCCTCGATCAAGATGGCGCTCACCAACGGCCTTATCGCCGCGGGCTGCAAGGTCAGCGACATCGGCCTGGCGCTGACGCCGATGTCCTATTTCGCGCAGTTCGATCTCGATGTGCCCTGCGTCGCCATGGTCACAGCCTCGCACAACGACAACGGCTGGACCGGCGTGAAGATGGGCGTCAATCGCCCGCTTACCTTCGGGCCCGATGAGATGACGCGCCTCAAGGAGATCGTGCTCGGCGGCGCGTTCAAGATGGCCGCAGGCGGCGCCTACCGGTTCGTCGAGAATTTTCCAGCGCGCTACCTCGCCGATATCACCAAGCGGCCGAAGCTCAAGCGCCGCCTCAAAGTAGTGTGCGCCTGCGGCAACGGCACCGCCGGCGCCTTTGCACCGCAGGCGCTCGCGACGATCGGCTGCGAGGTCGTGCCGCTCGATTGCGAGCTCGATCACACTTTCCCGAAATACAATCCGAACACCGAAGACCTGAAAATGCTGCACGCGATGCGCGACGCCGTGCTCGCTCACAAGGCTGATGTCGGTCTCGGCTTCGACGGCGACGGCGACCGCTGCGGCGTGGTCGACAACGAGGGCGAGGAAATCTTCGCCGACAAGGTCGGCGTCATGCTGGCGCGCGATATGTCGACGCAGCACAAGAATGCACTGTTCGTCGCCGACGTGAAGTCGACCGGCCTGTTCATGACCGATCCGGTGCTGCTCAAGAACGGCGCCAAGGCCGACTACTGGAAGACCGGCCATTCCTACATGAAGCGCCGCGTCAACGAGATCGGCGCCGTCGCCGGTTTCGAGAAATCCGGTCACTTCTTTTTCAACAAGCCGTTCGGCCGCGGTTACGACGACGGCCTGATCTTCGCCTTCGCGGTGTGCGACATGCTCGATCGCAACCCGGGAAAGACCATGGCGGATCTCAAGAACGCGCTGCCGAAGACGTGGTCGTCGCCGACCATGTCGCCGCACTGCGCCGACGAGACCAAATACGGCGTGGTCGATGCCGTCGTGGCGCATTTCCAGACCGCGCAGCGGCAGGGCGGCAAGGTCGCCGGGCAGCCGATCCGCGACCTTGTCACCGTCAACGGCGTCCGCGTGACGGTCGAGGACGGTACCTGGGGTCTGGTGCGCGCCTCGTCCAACAAGCCGGAACTTGTCGTGGTGGTCGAAAGCCCGGTCTCGGAAGCGCGCATGCGCGACATGTTCAAGGCGGTCGACGCCGTGCTGCGCACGCACAAAGAGGTCGGCGAGTACAACCAGACGATTTGAGGCCGCCCACGCCCCGCCGGTTCATCGGCCTGGTCGCTGCGGACCCGTTGTCTGATTTTCGAGATACGAACTTTTTGGTCGACCGGCTGCCGGTTTCCCGGATCAGGCCTCAGGATGCCTTGGCCAAAACCGCGCCGAACGCATTTGGAATCTCGATTTCGACTTCGAGCGTCGATACCGTATTGCCGCGGTCCATCTTGATCATCACTTTGTCAGGCTCGAAGGCGACATGCTTTCTGATGACGGCAAGAATTTCCTCGCGAAGCAGCCCGATCAGCTCGGGTTGATTGCGCGCCACCCTTTCATGGGCGAGCAGAATTTGCAGGCGTTCGCGCGCAATGGGCGCGGAGCCGCGTCGGAACAGCTTAAAGAGTGTCATGCCGCCTTCCGTCCGAACAGCCGGTTGAAGATGCCTCGTGTCTCGCTGGGAATTTGTATCGGGATATCGTTGCCCCTGAGGCGGCGCGAGGCGTCGAAATAAGCCCGCCCTGGCGCGCTCAACGGACTGCTGAGCGTCACCGGCGATCCCATGTTCGAGGCTCGCAGCACCTCTTCGCTTTCCGGAATTATGCCGAGAAGTGGCGTCGATAGTATTTCCAGCACGTCTTCGATCGAGAGCATCTCACCACGCGCTGCGCGCGACGGATGGTAGCGAGTAATAAGCAGATGTTTGGCGACGCGTTCGCCGCGTTCGGCCTTGACCGTCTTGGAATCGAGCAGGCCGATGATGCGGTCGGAATCGCGCACCGATGAGACTTCGGGATTGGTCACGATGATGGCGGCGTCGGCGTGACGCATGGCGAGCGTAGCGCCGCGCTCGATGCCGGCCGGACTGTCGCAGATTATCCAGTCGAATTTGGTGCGCAGCTCGGCGATCACTTTGGCGATGCCCTCTTCGGTGAGCGCGTCCTTGTCGCGCGTCTGCGAGGCCGGCAGCAGACTGAGATTTTCAATCCGCTTGTCGCGGATAAGCGCCTGCGTCAGCTTCGCCACACCGTTGATGACGTTGATGAGGTCGAACACGACACGCCGCTCGGCGCCCATGACCAGGTCGAGATTGCGCAGGCCGACATCGAAGTCGATGACCACGACCTTCTCGCCTTCCTGGGCGAGCGCGGCACCCAAGGCCGCCGTTGACGTGGTCTTGCCGACGCCGCCTTTACCCGATGTCACCACCAGAACCTGGGCCATCTTTCTCCGCCTTTCGTGTTCTAATTCATCGCCGAGAGTTTCAGCGTGCCGCCCTCAAGCCAGGCCTGCACCGGCTTGAGGCGCAAGCTGTCTTCGATGTCGTCTGCCGTCTTGTAATAGGAATCGATGGCAAGAAGCTCGGCCTCGACCCGATGGCAGAAGATGCGTGCACGGGCATTGCCGACGGCACCGGCCATCGCGCGTCCGCGCAGCGTGCCGTAGATGTGGATCGAGCCGCCAGCAACGATTTCGGCGCCGGAACCGACCGAGCCGAGCACCGTGACGTCGCCTTCGGTGAAGACGACGGTCTGGCCCGAGCGGACCGGATGCTCGATCAAGAGCGACGACGTCTGCAATTTCGGATCGGCCGGCGCGAATTCGGCGCCGGGACGCGGCGCTACCTCGACGGCGTGCGAGTCGCGCCCGTTGCGCAGGATCGGCGGCAGGCCGGCGGCGTCCTTCGGGTCGAGCCCCTCGATGCCGAGGACGCGGATGTGGCGCTCCTCGAGATTGGCGATGAGCTGGGCAATGGCGTTCGGGCTCAGCGACACCGCGGACAGATCGAGCGCCACCGGATAACCGGCAAAAAAGCCCTTGGAGCGTTCCAGGCTGGCGTCGAGATCGGCGAGCCATTCCATGATCGGCGGCCGCGGCATGACCGCGAAGGCCATATAGGACCGTGCCCGAAACATCAGCGACTGGCGTTGGCGCACGACGCTCGACACTTTTGCCTCTCCAAGGGGTGATTCCGATTGGTTAACAAAGTGCGCAAACTTGGTTAACCGGGGGTTAACGCGCGGCAACAGGGGCAAAGATCGAGATTCTTGGCGCCGGCGCGCGTTGCTACGCGGGCCGACCGTGGCGCGGTCGGCTCAGCCCGTCGCGGCCGGTCCCGGGAGGTCTAGATTTCCTGGAAGACGTCCATTTCGAGCGCGCCCGGAAACATCGATCGCCAGGTCTGCAGGAAGGCCTGCATGCGCGCATCGCTCGCCAGGCGCTGCCGGTTGAGCTCCCAGTCCTCACGGGCCTCGTATTCGATCTCCTGGACGAACTTCGCCGGGTCGTCGACGTTCTGCAACAGGCGCACCTGGGCGCTGCCGAATACCTGATAGAACGGCGCCGCGGCCTTGAGCATCGCGGCAATCTGGCCGGGATCCGCGGTCGGCAGCGTGAACCGCAATTGCAGCGTTCGTTTCACCTTGGTTTCTTCCGCGCTCATCGCCGTCGTCCTATCGCAGTGTCTCGCGGAATGGATGCGCCGGATAGACGCCGAGGATCCGCAGCGTCTTCGGTTGCGAGACGAATTCGAGTTCTTCGAGCGCGAGTTCGAGCGCCCGATCCTTGGGATGACCCTGCACGTCGGCATAGAACTGGGTGGCGGCGAAACTGCCGTCGACCATGTAGCTTTCGAGCTTGGTCATGTTGACGCCGTTGGTGGCGAAGCCGCCCAACGCCTTGTAGAGCGCAGCCGGAATGTTGCGCACCTGAAAGACGAACGTGGTGATTACGCGCTTCTCGGCACGGCTCGCCCATTTCGGCTGGCGCGAGAGCACGACGAACCGCGTCGTGTTGTGCTTGGCGTCGGCGACGTTCTTCTTCAGTATTTTCAGGCCGTAGATTTTCGCCGCGAGCGTCGTTGCCAAGGCGGCGCGAGTGACGTCGCCGGCTTCGGCCACTTCGCGCGCAGCGCCGGCAGTGTCGGCGGCGACCACCGCCTTGACGCCGAGGGCGCGGATGATGTTGCGGCACTGGCCGAGCGCATGGACGTGGCTTTCCACGGTCTTGATCGATTTCAGCGTCGCACCATGTGGCGCCATCAACTGGTGCTGCACCGGCAGAAAATATTCGGCAACGATATGAAGGCCGGAATGCGGCATCAGGTGATGGATATCGGCGACGCGGCCGGCGACCGAATTGTCGATCGGGATCATGCCGAGCGCCGCGCGGCCGGCGCGCACGGCCACAAAGGCATCCTCGAAGGTTGCGCAGGCGAGCGGCTCGAAGCGCGGATAGGCCTCGGCGCAGGCGATGTGGGAATTCGCTCCCGGCTCGCCCTGGAATGCGATCGTCCTGCGTCTGGCCATGCCCCGGCTTGCTAATTGTTGTTCTTGCGCATGATCCGTGCCGAAAACCGTCGGTCACCGCTGCCGACCATGCTCTAGCATGGCGCGCGCGGTTTCCAAATCCTGCGGCGTATCGACCCCGAGCGGCACGGCATCGATGATGGCGACGTCGATGCGCATGCCAGCTTCAAGCGCACGCAACTGCTCGAGCCGTTCGCGCTGCTCCAGCGCTGACGGCGGCAGCGCGACAAAGCGTTCGAGCGCGGCGCGGCGGTAGGCGTAAAGCCCGATGTGATGGTAGAGCGGCCCCTCGCCCGAAGGCGCGGTGGCGCGGGTGAAGTAGAGCGCCCGCAGCCGCGCCGGGCCGACCGGGCTGCCGACCACCTTGACCACGTTGGGATTGCTGCGCTCGTCGGGCTTGCTGATCTCGGCGGCCAGCGTTGCGATGTCGACGGCGGCATCGCGCAGCGGCTGCAAAGCAGCGAGGATAGCAGTCGGGGCAAGCGTCGGCAGATCGCCCTGCACGTTGACCACGACGGCAGCTTTGCGGTCGGGATCGACCTTGCCGAGCGCCTCGAAAACGCGGTCCGAGCCGGAGGCGTGGTCACCGCGAGTTATGACGGCGCGGCCCCCGGCCCTTTCCACAGCCGCAGCAATCTCGGCCGAATCGGTCGCCACCACCACCGGGCCGACCGCGGCCTCCTGCGCGCGGCGCAGGACGTGCACGATCATCGGCTCTCCGGCGATGTCGGCGAGCGGTTTGCCCGGCAGTCGAGTCGAAGCCATGCGGGCGGGGATGAGAACGAGGATATCGGCCATTATCTGAGCGCCCGGACTGGTTATACGGGTTGCATGCAATGCGGCAAACCGGCTATTTGTGCACCGCCCTCCTCTCCCCGCCGCGGAGCCTGTCTGCGATGAATTCGTTCGAGCTCAATAAAGTTCTCGGCGCCGTGCTGGGAACCTGCCTGTTCCTGGTCGCTGTCCACATCGCCTCGGGGGCGATCTACGAGCGCCCGGCACCGGCCAAGCCCGGCTACGAGATCGCGGTGAAAGAGGAGCAGCCGGCGGAGCAGAAGAGTGGCGCCGCCAAGGAAGTGCCGATCGAGACCTTGCTGGCGTCAGCCTCACCGCAACAGGGCGCCCAGGCCGCCAAGGTCTGCCTGACCTGCCATAATATGGCGAAAGGCCAGGGCCCCAAGGTTGGTCCGGACCTTTATGGCATCGTCGGCAAGCAGGTCGCCTCCGAAGCGGGCTTCAACTATTCGGCCGCGCTGAAGGCCAAGGGCGGCACCTGGACGTTCGAGGCGCTCAATCCCTGGATCGCCAATCCCCGCGGCGATGTTCCCGGCACATTAATGACCTTCGGCGGCGTGCCCAACGAGAAGCAGCGCGCCGATATCATCGCCTACCTCAACTCCAATTCGGACAATCCGTTGCCGCTGCCGGCGGCCGCGCAGAAGTAGCCGGACCAGGCGGCACAACCCGCACAATAATACCGCCACGCGGGCAGGCACGCTCCGGCTTGGCGGACAATGGGCCGTGAGGGCTGCGCTACCTTGCCACGACAGCCGGCCGGCGACGGGCGTCGCCTTGTCAGGCCGCAGGCGCACGGGCACAATCGCGCGACCGCACCGTCCAGCGGCGCGGCCCTTGGGCGTTTTGCCAATCCTCTTTTCCAAACTCAATGGAGTAACAGGTGGACCGGCGATCCCTGCTTAAATCCGCATTTCTCGCGCTTGGCGCCTCGCGGCTACCGCTGCCGGATTGGGTCAGCGCCGCGCGCGCCGAGGAAAAGGTCTGGCGGCATGGCGTCTCGCTCTATGGTGAGCTGAAATATTCGGCAGGCTTCAAGCATTTCGAATACGTCAATGCCAATGCGGCGAAGGGCGGGACGGCGCGGCAGATCGCGCTCGGCACCTTCGACAATTTCAATTCGGTGGTGGCGGGACTGAAGGGCTCGCTCGCCACCGGCGTCGATCTCCTCTACGACACGCTTCTGGTCTCATCGCTCGATGAAGTGTCATCCGAATACGGCCTGATCGCCGAAGCAATGACCTATCCGGAGGATCATTCATCGGCGACCTATCGGCTGCGCGCCGAGGCGAAGTGGCACGACGGCACGCCGGTGACGCCCGAGGATGTCATTTTCTCTTTCGACGCCTTCAAGAAATACAATCCGCACTCGGCGGCCTATTACCGTCACGTCACCAAATGCGAGAAGACCGGGGACCGCGAAGTCACTTTCGTATTCGACGGACCAGGCAATCACGAATTGCCGCAAATCGTCGGCCAGATCACGGTACTGCCCAAGGCCTGGTGGGAGGGTTCGGACAAGGACGGCAAAAAGCGCGACATCGGCGCCACCACGCTCGAGCCGCCGCTCGGCTCCGGCCCTTATCGCATCAAGGAATTCACACCCGGCCGATCGATTTCCTTCGAGCGCGTCAAGGACTATTGGGGCAAATCGCTCAACGTGAATATCGGTCGCGACAATTTCGACGAGCTGCGTTTCGAATATTTTCGCGACACCACGGTGGCGCTCGAAGCGTTCAAGGCCGACACCGTCGACTGGCGTACCGAGAATAGCGCCAAGAACTGGGCGACCGCCTACGATTTCCCCGCTGTCACCGACAAGCGCGTA
>Ga0335077_10012827_pt1 | contig 10478 bp, 10 predicted proteins | sample Lox_Sample_31_FD_207151 | JGI IMG/M metagenome (GOLD analysis project Ga0335077, IMG submission 207151) | Soil microbial communities from Loxahatchee National Wildlife Refuge, Florida, United States - Lox_Sample_3.1 | ecosystem: Environmental > Terrestrial > Soil > Wetlands | place: USA...
AGTTCGCACCAATGGCGGACACGGCTGTGCAACCAGCGCTCGACGCAGACTCCAGTTTGTTTGATTTTGTGAAATTGTGTTTCTCGCAGAAGCGCAAAATGCTGAGGAACAACCTGCGGTCTCTTGCCAAGCCCGAAAAAGTTCAGGAAGCTCTTGTTTCTCTGAATCTTCCGCCCAATTCGCGTGCCGAACAGCTCACCGTCGCGCAATTCGCCGCCCTGCAAAGTCTCTTGGAAGGGTCCTGATGCGTTTGTCCTTACGAAACGGCTTGGGGTTCTTTGCGAGCCGCGGCGATCAGGCGATCCGGATAATCAGACATGATTCCATGCACGCCAGCCTCGATCAACAAACGCATGTGTGCGGGATGATTCACCGTCCAGCACACCACCTGCAAATCCAGTTTCCGCGCCCGCTCAAGCAGTGCCGGCGTCACCAGGTCTCCGCGCGCGATCAATTGCCGCGCGCCCACTTCCACCGCTTTTTCGGATGGATCCTCGAACCGTCCGTCGTAAAGCAATCCCGTCATCAGCGTTGGCTCAATCTGCCGCAATCGCAAAACGAGCGCCTCATCGAAAGAAATCGCCACGGCCCGCGCGAGCTCTCCCGATTCCCGCAGCGCACCGACCAGCGCGTGCTCGCCGCCCCAGGAACCGCCCGGTTTCAGTTCCAGGTAAAACACAACGTCATTCTTCTTCGAGAATTGCAGAATTTCCTCGAGCGTAGGAATGCGTTCGCCTGAAAATTCGCTGCCGAACCAGGAACCCGCGTCGAGATTGCGGAGTTGTGCCAGCGTCAGGTCGTGAACGTCGCCCTTTCCATTCGTAGTACGGTTCACTGTCGAATCGTGGATGGCCACGAAATGAGCGTCTCGCGAAAGCTGCAAATCCGTTTCGATGAAATTCGCGCCAAGCGCCACCGCTTTGCGAAACGCGGCTAGCGTATTTTCCGGCGCATGCCCTGAAGCCCCCCGATGTCCGATCACTAACATTGGTCTTGCTCCCCGGCCCCCACTGCCTTGCAGCGACTGCCTCGCAAGAAAACCGGATATCCTTCGACAAATTCGGCTTTCCTGCAACGGCTGCAAATAGCATGGTAGCACCCACCCGCAAGATTCCTCCGTGCAGCCTCCGGCGGTGCACCTTGAATCTAACTAGTAGATGTTCAAGTAAAGAGATTCCACGAGGAGGGAACCATGAAAAAAACACTTCCGGCCCTGTTCGCGTTCTTCCTTCTTGCAGCCGCTGTCGGTGTAGCAACTTGCTCGGCCGTTCCTTACCCACAGGAAACCAAGAGCCAGCGCAGCGAAGAAAAATATCGCGCACGGCTGGAGAAGGAAGTGCGGCACCAACTGGTGATGCTGCCGTGGTATTCGGTGTTCGACAATCTTGCGTTTCAGGTGGAAGGCGACAAGGTGACTCTCCTTGGCCAAGTGACGCGGCCCACGCTGAAGTCCGACGCAGAAGCAGCGGTGAAAAGCATTGAAGGCGTGGCCTCGGTCGTGAACAACATTGAAGTTCTGCCGGTTTCCCCGATGGACGATCAGTTGCGGCGCGCCGTATTTCGCGCGATTTACAGCGATCCCGGGTTACAGCGCTACGCGATTCAGGCCGTGCCGTCCATTCACATCATCGTGAAAAATGGAAGTGTCACCTTGGAGGGCGTGGTCGATAACCAGACGGACAAGAATATTGCCAACTTGCGAGCGAGCCAGGTGCCCAACGTTTTTTCGGTGAAGAATAATCTCTCGGTGGCTAAGTAGCGTCTTGCCGGAGTTGATTCAAACTCTCGGATTCAAGCGGCGTCAGATTAAGCGGCGCCGGCAGCGCCGCTGCGCTGCAATTGCCGCGAAATGCGCCGCGCCGCGTCTTTTAACGCTTCGGCGATGCGTGGCATGCTGTGTTGATCCACTTGCGTGAGCGTGCCGCTGGCGCCTAGAGCCGCAACGACATTTCCTAACGCATCGAAAACCGGTGCGCCCAGGCAGCGCGCGCCGAGACTGTTTTCCTCATCATCCACCGCATGGCCTTCGTGCTTCACGTGCTCCAATTCCAAGAGCAATTTCGTCAAGGTATTGATTGTTTTGGGCGTGCGCTTCTTCAAACCTTGCGGTTTTACGAGTGTTTCCACGTCGTGTCTGGGCAGCCAGGCGAGCAGACATTTTCCGACACTGGTGGAATGCAGGAACATACGCCGCCCCACCCAGGTGTTCACTTTGAAGAATCCCGGCGCTTCCACTTTTTCGATATAGACAGCCTCGCCCTGATCGAGCACAGCAAGGTGCACGGTGAGATGAATCTTTTCTACGAGCGCGCGCATGAACGGCAGGGCGACGTCGGCGATGTCGAGATTGGCTTGGGCGTCGCCACCGAGGCTCAGAATCTTCAATCCCAGACGGTAGCGGCCGGTTTCCGCATCGCGGCGGAGGTAGCCGCGCTTTTCGAGAGTGCGCAGAATGTAGCTGGCGGAACTTTTCGGAATGGCTAGCTTGCGGCTGATTTCAGAGTTGGTCAGGCCGTCACGGCGCTGCGCGGCGGCTTCAAGAATATTGAGGGCGCGTTCGACGGCGGTAGCGGGGCTGGAATCCGAGTTGGGCATGAGAACTCCGGGTTATGAGTCACAATCGTTCGGATTATAGAATATTTGTTCAAGGAATTGAACGGGGATCGCTTTGGGATGGGGGGCCGGAGTCAAGATATAGAACAAATGTTCAGAATATTGAACAAGGCCTTGCGCCTACTGGGCGCGCCCGGTAAAAAGGATAATCACGATGTGAACGCATGTTCAATATGCTGAACAATCAGAGAAGAAGAGGAACAAAGCATCCGATGGTGTGCAAAATACTCGACAGAGTGTCCAAAGTTGCGCACGAGTTCCACGCCCAGCTTTTGCGGGCTTTGTATGTGCTTGAAGGCACGGTATTTAGGGCGCCCCATTTGGAACCGATTGGTCTCCGAATTGCCTGTGTGATGCACCAGCCGGTTTTGACCCGAGTTCGGACGGGAAAGGACTAGCGAAACCATGGCCACCGCCACGACCAAGCCGAATCCGGCGTTGATGCCGCTGCCATTCTCAAGCCGCATCGTTCCGCTGAATTCCGCTCCGCTGGATTTCGATCCAGAGAAGGACCTGCCGGAAGGATTCCTGGATTTTCTTGCGCCCCTGCACGCGGCGCTGACACTGCGGCAGCGGGCGCTGGTGGCGCGGCGCGAATTCGCTATGGCGGAGGCGCATGCGGGAAAAGTTCCGTCCTATTTGCCGCCTTCGGTGGCAACGACGAATTCGTGGCACATCGAGTTGCCGGCGTGGTGCGCGGATCAGCGCAATCAAATGACCGGTCCGGCGGACGACGCGGAACTTGTGGTGAAAATGCTGAACTCCGGCGCGCCGGGAGTGATGCTGGATCTCGAGGATTCCACGGCCAACACCTGGGAGCACAACGCGCTGGGCATCACGAACATTCTGGAAGCGCTTGCCGGGCGGCTGACGTATTACGACCGGAAGCGGAACAAGACCGTGGGGATCAATCCCAGCACGACGGTGATTTTCACGCGGCCTCGCGGATTGCATCTCCATCAAGCGGGAATTCTGCCTGGCGAGTTGATGCCGGCTTCGCTGTTCGACGTGGCGATGGTCGCCTATCAAGTGGATTTCAATGCGCTAAAGCATCCGCTGTGCATTTACATCCCGAAATCAGAATCGGCGGACGAGGCGCTGTGGTGGCGCGACCTGTTCCAGATGATCGCGCGGATGAAGGGCCTGCCGAAAGACGCGATCAAGTGCATGGCGCTGGCGGAATCGCATCCGCTGGCGTTCCAGATGGAAGAGTTCGCGTGGAATCTGCGCGACCATATCGTGGGCTTGAACCTGGGCCGCTGGGACTACATGGCCAGCCTGATCCACTTCAATCTCGAAAACCCGGAGTGGGTTCTGCCGGACCGCAACACGATTCCGCACAACGTGGCGTTTTTCCAGAATTTGCGCAACTTGATTCCGGAAATTTGCCACAAGCACGGGATGTTGGCGATCGGCGGAATGACGGCGCTGTATCCGAGCCGCGAAGATGCGGAACTGAACGCGCGGGCGTTGAAGATTCTGGCCGAGGACAAAAAGAATGAGGCGAATTCGCTGATGGACGGCGCATGGACCGGCCATCCCGACCAGAATGAAATCGCGGTGAACCAGTTTCCGGTTCCCAATCAATTGAAGGCACGGCCGATCGACGCCAATCCGCATCCCGATTTGCGTCCGCTGCCGACGGGAGTGGGCAAGCGCACGCTCGCGGGAACGCGTGCGGCGATTCGCACGGTGATTCGCTACCGCAACGGCGTGCTGAACGGAAAAGGCGCGAGCTTGCTCGACGGCTACATGGAAGACCTGGCCACCGACCGCATCTATCGGTTGATGATTGCGCAGCGGATGAAGCATTCGAACAAAGTGGAGATTGTCGACGACAGCGGAATCCCGGTACTGCATACGCCGGAATTGATTCGGGATCTTTTCGATGAAGAACTCGACCGGTTGCTGCGCGAAACGGCGAGCGACAATGATCCAAACGCGGCGGCAACGCTGCGGGAAGCGCGCGGGATCAGCGAGGAGATGATTCGGCGAGGCGAGTTTAATCCGGTGTGAGGGAGCAGGGAGCCGGATGGACGCAGGTTCAGTTTGGGAAGCAAGTTCGGGACTTAATTCCGAAAACTGAGGGCCGCCTCCGCAGGGGCGAAAAGGCGTACGCCCGTGGCGCGGTGAGGTGTTTTCAGATTGGGTTTTGCAGTAGGCAGCAAAAATAAAGAAGGCAAAGAAAGGCAAGGAGAAAGAAATGTCAGGACATGGAACCAGCGGGACAAATGGCAACGGAAGCAAGCATCACGGACACTCGCCCTGGACCTCGGATCCCCGCTGGTCCGGTATCCGGCGGCCGTACTCATATTCGGACGTGCTGCGGCTTCGCGGCTCGATCCAGATCGAGTACACGCTGGCGCGGCTGGGCGCTGAGCGGCTCTGGAACTTGATGCAGACGGAGTCGTACGTTCCGGCGCTTGGCGCGATCACCGGAAATCAAGCGATTGAAATGGTGCAGGCCGGATTGAAGGCGATATACGGCAGCGGCTGGCAAGTCGCGGGGGACAACAACACGGCAGGCGAGGTCTATCCCGATCAGTCGCTCTATCCCTGCGACTCGGCTCCGAATCTGGTAAAGCGAATCAACAAGGCGCTGCTGCGCACAGACCAGATCGAATCAGCGGAAGGCAAGCACTCGGGGACGTATTGGCTTGCGCCGATTGTGGCGGACGCGGAAGCCGGTTTCGGCGGCTCGCTCAACGCTTACGAACTGATGAAAGCGATGATCGAAGCGGGCGCGGCGGGCGTGCACTTCGAGGATCAGCTCTCTTCGGCCAAGAAGTGCGGGCACATGGGCGGCAAAGTGGTGGTGCCCACGCGCGAGTTCGTTGAAAAGCTCGTGGCGGCACGACTGGCCGCGGACGTTTGCGGCGTGCCGACGATCTTGGTCGCGCGGACCGATGCGAACTCGGCGGGATTGCTGCTGTCCGACGCCGATCCCCACGACCGCAAGTTCATCTATGGCGAGCGCACGCCGGAAGGGTTCTATCAATATCGGGGCGGGATTGATGCAGCCATCGCGCGCGGGCTGTCTTATGCGCCATATGCGGACATGCTGTGGTGCGAAACGTCGACACCCGATTTGGACGAAGCGAGGAAATTCGCCGAGGCCATTCACGCCAAGTTCCCAGGCAAGCTGCTCGCCTACAACTGCTCGCCGTCGTTCAACTGGAAGAAAAAACTCGACGACGTGACCATCGCGAACTTCCAACAGGAACTGGGCAAGATGGGCTACAAGTTCCAGTTCGTGACGCTGGCCGGCTTCCACGCGCTCAACATGTCCATGTTTAACCTGGCGCGTGGCTACTCCCAGAGCGGTATGACCGCGTACTCGAAGCTGCAACAGGAAGAGTTTGCAGCGCAGGAATGCGGCTACCGCGCGGTCACGCACCAGCGGTTCGTCGGCACAGGCTACTTCGACGAAATCGCCCAAGTGGTCTCGAGCGGCAATACCTCGACGATGGCGCTCGCGGGGTCCACGGAAGACGAACAATTCGACGTCGCGATTCCGCACGAATCTGCGAGTGGGCAAACCGCCGAAGCCCACGCGTAGGCGCAAGAAGGTCTCGCAAACAATGAAAGGGCGGAGTCATCCTCCGCCCTTTTCATTTTGGTCCCCTTTTTAGGAGCATTGGGGTGAGTTTGGGAGGCTATTGGCGGCCCCACACCTCATTGTCTGACGATGGTTGCTCCCCACTCATCAGGGCTTACATCCTTGGCATGTTGCGAGAAGAGCCAGTGGTGACCGTCGAGATCCTCGGCTCCATACTGGCGTTCGCCGTAAAAGGTTTCGTGCAACTCCTCGACAATCTTTGCGCCTTCCGATTTGGCGCGGTGAAAATGCGCATCCACATCTTCGACAAAGACGGTCAGGGACTGCGTGTAGGTCTTGAGCCGCGCGGGCGTCGCGCCATCCCGGTGGGCGCCCCTGACCATGATGTAAGCCTTGCCGAGATAGATTTGCGCGCCGTCCACCAGCCCACCAGTGTTGCCGTACCGGTAGTGCTCACGGAATCCGAAGACTCTGCAAAGCCAAGCAACTGCCTCCGAAACGTTCTGATAAATGACGTGCGGAAGCAAAATGTCCGCGGGGACGGAACGATTCTTTAACATCGGCTTACCAATCCCGCGCGCGGGCTTAGGAAGAGTAGGGCGTGAGCAGAGTGCCGTCGGCGAGGAGGCCGTCCCGGCGCGATTCAAAAGAACGCGTCGGAAGCGCGTAGCTGACGCTGGCGGAATTCTTCATGACCGCGGCGAAGGCAGTCTGGAACGCGTCCATTTCCGCTTGCGTGCCGACGGTGATACGCAAATGCGTGGGCCAGACGGGCCAGATGCGGCCGATGAACACCTTCCGCGCAGCCATGGCGTCGATAACCTCTTTGGCAGGACGCTTGGCGTCGAGCATAAAGAAGTTGGCCTGCGATGGCGTGAACGAATAGCCCTGGCTCTTCAACCAATCAAACGTCTTCTCGCGATTCTCGGTGTTGATGCGCTTGCGGTCGGGAACCAAAGACGTGTGCTTGAGGCTCGCAGACGCAGCAGCCAGCGCGGTGATGGGCATGGCGCTTCCGCCGCCATGCGGGACGAGTTTCTGGAGTAAATCGGGGCGCGCAATGGCCGCGCCGCAGCGGATGCCCGCCATTCCGTAAATCTTCGAGAAGGTCCGTAGGACGATGACGTCCTGACCGGCGTTGACAAGGTCCAGCGCGGTCGTCGCTTCAGAAAAGTGAATATAGGCTTCGTCGACGAGAACAACAGAATCTTTCGGCTTTTTGGCGACCAACTCTTCGATGGCGGAATGCGGAGTAACCGTACCAGTGGGATTGTTGGGTGTACAAACGTAGAACAGACCCGCGTCAGGTGCGGCGGCGAGCATCGCAGGAATGTCGTGCGCAAAGGACTTCGTGAGTGCTGTCTTGACGACGCGCGCGCCCGAGAATTTTGAAGCGTTCATGCCGGATTCATAGCCGGGGTCAGCGGTGACGTAGCTGCGCGTTGGCGAAGTGAATGCCAGAACGGAAAAATGGAGCGGCTCGCTCGAGCCGGGAAAAACGGCGACGTTCTCGGGCTTCATGCCAAGCGCTTCTGCGAATTGCTTCGTGAGCTCGTCCTTGAGCCACCAGCAATACCGCCCGCCCTGCGGGATGATGTCGGCCATGGCGCTTCGCGCCTCCACACACGGACCGAGAGGATTCTCATTGGCGTTGATGACCACGGAGCCGGGCGGAAAGTGCTGCATGTCGCGATCGACCGCCGCGGCAGCAAGCATCGGCTCATTGACGATGTGGAAGGCAGAGGCGGCAGCCGCGGCAGCGGACCATTGCAGGAAGGAACGGCGGGAACCCTTCAAGAGGGCACGGTCAGCGGACATAAGAACCTCCTCCAGCCGCGCATGTCTGGCTGGCGACGCGCGGGCCACTTGGATTGGTAACACGAAAGGGCGGTTGATTCAACACGCAAAAATGCGGTTGGGCGTATTGGAGTTATTCGTGGCCGCCGCCGAGTTCGCGGACGATGCCGCCAACGAAATTCTTCGCATCGCCGAAAAGCATGAGGGTCCTGTCGAGATAATAGAGGGGATTCTCGATGCCGGCGAAACCGGCGGCCATGCTGCGCTTGATGACCATGACCGTGCGGGCCTTGTCGACATCGAGGATGGGCATGCCAAAGATGGGGCTGGAGTGATCGGTGCGGGCGGCGGGATTGGTGACGTCGTTGGCGCCGATAATGAGGGCGACATCGGTTTGCGGGAAGTCGCCGTTGATCTCGTCCATTTCGAGCAGCTTGTCGTAGGGAATGTCGGCTTCCGCGAGGAGCACGTTCATGTGGCCGGGCATGCGGCCCGCGACAGGGTGAATGCCGAACTTGACGTCAATGCCGCGCTTAGTGAGCGCGTCGTAAAGTTCGCGCACTTTGTGCTGCGCTTGTGCGACGGCCATGCCGTAGCCGGGAACGATGACCACTTTGTTGGCTGCGGCCAGAATGCCAGCGGCTTCATCGGGAGTGGCGCTGCGGACGGCGCGAGCTTCTTTGCCGCCTGCGGCGGCGACTTGTTCCTGGCCGAATGCGCCAAAAAGCACATTCGAAAACGAGCGGTTCATTGCCTTCGACATGTTGACGGACAGAATGAAGCCGGAAGCACCGTCGAGCGCGCCAGCAATGATGAGCAGCTTGCTATCGAGGACGAAACCCATGGCCGCGGCGGAAAGGCCGGCGTAGGAGTTCAAGAGTGAGATGACCGTGGGCATGTCCGCGCCGCCGATGGGGATGATCATCATTACGCCAAAGACGAGCGGAATGCCGACGATGAGCGGAAAGAGCTGCGTCTTTTCGGGATGCGCGACGAGCACTCCGGCGATGACCACGGCAACGCCGAGCAATCCTAGGTTGACGAAGTTCTGCCCTTTGTACGTGATGGGCCGCTGCGGCAGAACCTCTTGGAGCTTTCCGGCAGCCATCAAGCTGCCCGTGAAAGTCAGCGAACCCAAAATCACTTCCATCGAGAGCACGCCCATCATGAAGGGCGGGACGTCGGGCGCGCGAAGATAAAATTCCGCGGTGCCGACGAGCGTCACGCAAAGCGCGCCGAATGCGTGGCTCAGCGCGGTTCGCTGCGGCACGGCGGTCATGGCCACTTCGCCGAGCGGCACGCCGATGATGGCGCCGAGGACCAGCGCGATGAAAATCCATTTGTATTCGACGATGCCGTGATGGAGCAGCGTGCCGACGACTGCAAGCAGCATGCCGATTTCGCCGGCGAAGACACCGCGGCGCGCGGTGGCCGGCGAGCTCAGCCACTTGAGCGAGAGAATGAAAAGCGCAGTGGCGATGAGATACGTGATTTCGATGATGTGTTCGGTGGCTGCGGTGCTGATCATGGTTTTTTCGGCCCGCTGGCTTTGAACATGCGAAGCATGCGGTCAGTGATGATGAAGCCGCCGACGATGTTGCTCGTGGCTGCGACGATGGCGATAGTGCCGAGGATTTTGGCGAGCAGCGCCCCGTGCGAGTGGAATTCGCCGGCGAGGATGATGGCGCCGACGACGGCAATGGCGTCGAGAGCGTTGGTCAGGGACATCAGCGGGGTGTGGAGCAGCGGGGAAACGCGGCGGATGACCTCAAAACCGATGAATGCAGCCAGCATGAACACGTAGAGGCTGGTCAACAGGTCCAGCTTCATGATTTCGCGACCTCCTTGGTTGCGGCGGGCGTTGCCGCGGGCAAGGCCGGAAGACCGAAGAATTCCCGCACGCGTGCGTTGGCGACCTCGCCGTCGTGGGTAACCAGCGTCTCGCGCAGAATTTCGTCGTCCAGGTTCAAGTTGAGCTTGCCGTCTTTGACCAGCAACAGCAGAAAGGCGGAAAGATTGCGCGCGTACATCTGGCTGGCGTGATAGGGAACGGTACTGGCCAGGTTGATTCCGCCGATGATGGTGACGCCGTGTTCGACGATGGTTTCGCCAGGCTTGGTGAGTTCGCAGTTGCCGCCGCGCTCGCTGGCAAGATCCACGATCACCGAGCCGGGTGCCATGTTCGCCACCATTTCCTTGGTGACGAGGATCGGTGGTTTTTTGCCCGGAATGACGGCTGCGCTGATCACCACATCGCTGTCCGCGACGGCCTTCCCAAGAAGTTCGCGCTGCCGTTGGTAAAACGACTCGTCCTGCGCGCGCGCGTAGCCGCGGGAATCCTGCGCGTCTTTTGCTTCGATGGGAAGTTCGACGAAACGGCCACCAAGGCTCTGGACTTGTTCCTTAGCGGCGGGGCGCAAGTCATACGCGGAAGCGACAGCGCCGAGACGGCGCGCCGTGGCGATGGCCTGCAAACCCGCGACGCCCGCGCCGATAATCAGAACGCGTG
>Ga0335077_10012828_pt1 | contig 10478 bp, 4 predicted proteins | sample Lox_Sample_31_FD_207151 | JGI IMG/M metagenome (GOLD analysis project Ga0335077, IMG submission 207151) | Soil microbial communities from Loxahatchee National Wildlife Refuge, Florida, United States - Lox_Sample_3.1 | ecosystem: Environmental > Terrestrial > Soil > Wetlands | place: USA: Florida...
GACGGCTGGATTGAGGTAAGCGATTCGGGCCCGGGCGTGCCCGCGGACCTTCGGCAGAAGCTCTTCCAGCCGTTCGCCACGAGCGGCAAGCGGGAAGGCCTGGGGCTGGGGCTTGCTCTGGCGCGGCAAACCATGCTGGATTATGGCGGCGGCCTGGGGCTCGCGGACTCAGACACGGGCGCCCGCTTCTCCATGCGGCTTCCGCGCGCCCGCCCTTCCGTAACCACCGTCGCAGCCATCGTCTGACTCAGTGGCTTCTCCGGCCCCGGCTCCGATTCAATCGGACCACGAGCGAGAAGCGTCGCTGGTGGGAGCCTTCGGCCGCCTCCGGACACGGCGCTATGGCGTAATCTGAGATTTTGACCCGCTTCGAACCGATTCGCGACATCCCGATGCTTGCCTGCGCAGGCGCTCTCGCCATCTTGAGCGCCTGCGCGGTCCGTTTCTTCTATTCTCATGGCTGGCTGCTCTACTACGGCGACGCCGAAGCGCACCTCAACATCGCGCGGCGAATCTTCGACTCGCAAACCCCCGGCTACGACCAGCTCGGCTCCTACTGGCTGCCGCTCGCGCATGTCCTGATGCTCCCGTTCGTTCACGTGGACTCCTGGTGGCACAGCGGTCTCGCGGCTTCGTTTTCCCCGGCAGGCTGCTTCGTCATCGGAGGTGCATTCCTGTTCGCGGCAGCGCGACGGATCTTCGAATCCACGGAGGCAGCCGCGGCCGCCACCGGGTGCGCGGCGCTCAATCCCAACCTGCTTTACCTGCAGTCCACGGCCATGACGGAAGCGGTCTTCTTTGCCACCCTGATGGCGCTGCTTTACTTCTGCATACGGTTCCGCGAGTCCCAGAGCTGGCAGGTGGCACTGGGCGCGGGCATCTCCGCTTGCGCGGCCTCGCTTACGCGATACGAAGGCTGGCTGCTCATCCCGTTCGCCGCCGGCTGGTTCCTGTATGCCGGCCGCGGATGGCGGCGCATCCCGATCACTCTGCTGTTCTGCGTGGCGGCTGTAGCCGGCCCGGTTTACTGGTCCCTGCACGGCTGGTACGAGACCGGCGACGTCTTCGACTGGTACAACAGCCCCTACTCGGCACGCGCGATCCAAGGGAACGCCCCCTGCCCGGGCCGCGGCGACTGGCACGTCGCCTGGTATTACTACCGCAATGCGGTTCAGCTCTGCGCGGGACCGGTGCTGTCGCTGCTGGGATGCGCGGGGCTTGGCGCCTGGGCGGTAAAAAGCATTCGCGCCGGCGGGGACGCGGCACGCCAGCTGGCCTGTGCCGCGGTGCTCCTCTCGATACCCGGCGCCTTCGTCATCTGGAGCATGCATGCGGGAGTGGTGCCCATCTTCATGCCGCATCTCTGGCCGCACACCTACTACAACACCCGCTATGGGCTCGACACGTTGCCGCTCGTGGCGCTGTTCGCGGGCGCGCTCGTGATCGTGCTGCCCTCGCGCTTGCGTCCAGGCGCCGCGATCCTTCTCGTGGGCGCCGCGATCGCTCCCTGGCTTGCCAATCCGCATCCGGAGAGCTGGATCACCTGGGCCGAATCGCGCGCCAATTCCATCGGCCGGCGCGCGGGCATTCACGAAGCCGCTCAATACCTGGCTCCCCAATACGTACCCGGTTCGGGTATCATCACATCGCAGGGTGACGATTTCGCCGGCATCTATCGGGAAATGGGTATCCCCCTGCGCGAGACCTTCAGCATCTGCAATGGCCTGTTATGGCAAGCGACGATGGAACGGCCCGAGCTCTATCTCTGGCAGGAATGGGCCGTGGTCAAAGGCGGCGATCCGGTGCAGACCGCCGTCAACCGCGCCGCCCGGCACGGCATTCGCTACAGGCTCGAAAGAACCATCGTCGAAGATTACGAGCCGGTGATCGAGATCTACCGGCGTATAGGAGTCACTCATGGTCACTCATGAAAACGTCACCACCGCGTTCGAGCTGCCGGGTGTGCGCATCACGCGGAATCTCGGCGTCGTCCGAGGCATCATCGTGCGCTCGCGCTCGATCGTCGGAACCATCGGGGCGGGGCTGCAGACCATCGTCGGGGGAAACATCTCCCTCTTCAGTAAACTCTGCGAGCAGACCCGCGGCGACGCCTTCGAGCTCATGCTCCAGCACGCCAACGAACTGGGCGCCAACGCGGTAATCGGCGCGCGCTACGACGCCACCGAGATCATGAACGGGGTGACCGAAGTGCTGGCTTACGGCACCGCCGTGTTGGTGGAGCCCGACGCCCGGTGAAAGTTCCGTTCACGAAAGCACACGGCGCCAGCAACGACTTCCTGCTCACCTGGGAAGAGGACGCACCCGCGGGCGACCGGGCCGCCTTCGCGCGCGCCATCTGCGACCGTCATACGGGTGTCGGCGCCGATGGCTGGATGCTGGTAAGCCCGCCCGTGGACGCACATGCCGAAGGCTCCATCCAGCTTTACAATTCCGACGGCAGCGCGGCGGAGATTTCCGGGAACGGCACTCGCTGCGCCGCGGCTCTGCTCATCAAGCACAACTATGCCGCGGGAGTGGTGCGCATCCGCACCGGGGCGGGCATCAAAACGCTGCGCCTGTTGGACCGCAGCAGCCTGGTGTTCGAATTCGAAATGAACATGGGAAAGCCGGAGGTCACATACGAGCGGGTCCAACTGGCGCTTTCGTCCGGACCGCGGGACGTGACGCTGGTGTGGGTTGGAAATCCGCAATGCGCCGTGCCAGTGGCGGATTTCGACTTCGACTGGCGCGCCATGGGGGCCGAGATCGAGCGCCATCCCCGCTTTCCCAAGCGAACCAACGTCTCGTTTCTGCGGCCCGTGGACGATCACACCATCGACGTGCGCTTCTATGAACGGGGCGCGGGAGAAACCTTGAGTTCCGGCACCGGGTCTACGGGCGCCGCGGCTGCTGCGGTGGCTCGCGGATTGGTGCAGTCGCCCGTGCGGGTGTTAACGCCCGCCGGATCCATTCATCTGCGGTTGGACGGCGACGCCTTCCTCACCGGACCGGCCCAAATCGTGGCTGAAGGCGAGTTTTTCTCATAAAGAAAGACCCCGCCTTCCACTAACTTTTGTTACAACCACAAAAATAGTACTCCAATGTGGTGAAATAGCGCCCAAAGCGCTGTAATTAAGATACAATCGCTCTATCCATGGTTGGCAATGCTCGTATTGCGGCTTGGTCTAGCCGCAATTGTGGGTCTGATATTCTTTCAAGATTCAGAGGAGAGTCATGCGTCCGAAGATCACCCCTTCTGTGCGTCTTTTGAAGCCGTCCGTCCGTGCCGCCGCGTGGGCGTGTCGTTTACCTGGAATCTCCGGCATCAGCCGATGCTTCGGCGTCCTGCTGCTGTTAGTGATCTTTGCCCTGGCAGCCTGGGGGCAGGCAACGGCCGGACTGGGAGGCATCTCCGGCACGGTCCGCGACGCCACGAACTCTCCGGTGCCGGGAGCGAAAGTGGTCGTGGCGAATCCCCAGTTGGGGTTCAGGCGCGAACTGACCACCACGGAGGCCGGCATCTTTGCAGCTCCCGCTCTTACGCCCGCCGAAGGCTATTCGGTCTCGGTCACCAAGGAAGGCTTCGCGCCTTACGAGGCCAAGAACCTGGTGGTCCGCGTCGGTGAAACCACCGACATCAGCGTGCCCATCGCGGTCGGTGCGATTTCGCAAGCCGTCGAAGTGGTGGCTGCCACGCCGGCCGTTGACGACGTGAAAACCGAAACGTCCCAAGTTGTGGGCAACCTTCTGATCAACGATCTGCCGATCAACGGCCGGCGCGTCGATTCCTTCGTGCTGCTGACACCCGCGGTCACCAAGGACGCGGATTTCGGACTCGTGACGTTCCGGGGCATGGCCGGAGGGAATTCGTTCCTGGTGGACGGCAACGACACCACCGACCAGTATTACAACGAGAACGCAGGCCGCACGCGACTCGGTTCCCAGCTCTCGCAGGACGCCGTGCAGGAGTTTCAGGTTCTCTCGTCTTCTTATTCGGCGGAGTTCGGAAAGGCATCGGGCGGCGTCGTCAATACCATCACGAAGAGCGGGACCAACGAGTTCCACGGCACGGCGTTCGAGTTCTTCCGCAATCGGACGCTGAACGCTCGCGACCGGTTTGCGGCGATCAACCCGCCGGAAGTGCGCCATATCTACGGCGGCACTGTGGGCGGGCGTATCGTCAAGGACAAGCTGTTCTTCTTCGCCGACAACGAAGAGCAGTACCGTCATTTCCCGATCAGCAGTTCGGTGATCAATTCCTCGGTCAATGCGGCGTCGCAGACGTGGATCGGATGCGGCGCTCCGGCCACCCCGGCGCAGTGTTCTGCCATTAACCCCCTGTTGCCCCGGCTGTTCGGCCTGGTGCCGCGCACCGGCGACCAGGAGCTCGTTTTCCTGAAACTGGATTACCGGCCGAATGAGAAGAATACCTTCAGTGCCAGCATGAACTACCTCCACTGGAATTCCACGAACGGGATCCAGACGGGTGCTTCCTTGACGAATGGCGCCGCCATCGGCACCAACGGTGACGACAAGGTATTCGACCGTATAGGCAAGATGTCTTGGACGTTTGTGCCGAGTAGTTCGGTGGTCAACGAGTTTCGCTTCGGGTGGTTCAAGGACCGGCAGGCGGACGATTTCGACCCGACTCTGCAGGCGGGCTACCCGATCGGCAACGTCAGCCTCTCGGTGGCCGGCGTGGGTACCCTGGGGGGCTACAACATCCTGCCGCGCATCCTGCCCAGCGAGAACCGCTTTCAATACGTGGACAATCTCACATGGGTGAAGGGCGGCCATACGTTCAAATTCGGGGCCGATATAGCCCGCACGGAAGACTTTTCGAACAGCCTCAGCAACCGTTTCGGGAGCTACACCTATTCCAACGTCAGCACCTTCGCTGAGGATTTCACCAACCCGGCCGCGGGTCCCAGCCACTACTCGAGCTACGTCCAGGTCTTCGGCAATCCGATCATCGACACCTATCTCACCGACCTGGGATTCTATGCGCAGGATACCTGGAAGATCGGGCCCAAGCTGACGGCCAATTACGGGCTGCGTTACGAATACACGGTTCTGCCCCAGCCGCCCATCACCAATCCGAACTATCCGCAGACCGGGCACATCCCCTCGGCGCCGCATAACTTCGCGCCCCGGATCGGGCTGGCGTATTCTCTGGACAACAAGACCGTGTTGCGCGCCGGCTACGGCCTCTTCTATGCGCGTTATATCTCGGCGATGATCGCCAATTTCTTCTCCCTGAACGATCTCTATACACAGAGCCTGAGCATCTCCGACCCAACGTCGGCCGGCGCGCCGGTATTCCCGAACACACTCGCCAGTCCGGCTGGAGCCCTGGCGGCTAACCGTTCCATCACGTTTGCCGCGCCTAACATGCGCAACCCGTACACCCAGCAGTTGAACGTCGCGGTGGAGCGCGCGCTCGACAAGAGCACGAGCCTGACCGTTTCGTATCTGCAAAATCGCGGCAAGCACCTGTTCACGGTTCGCGACATAAACATCGGGCCGCTCAGCTCGCAGGTCTACAATTTCACGATCCTCGATTCGAACTACAGTCCCACCGGCCAGGTTTTCAGCACGCCGGTTTACTTGCTCAGCAACCGAATCGATACGCGCTACGGTCATATCAACGAGGTGGAGAACGGCGGCAAACAGTGGTACGACGGCCTGGTGGTGCAATTGATCCGTCGCTTCAGCGCCACGTTCCAGGGCACCATCTCCTACACCTGGTCGCACGAATTGGACGAGAACCAGGAGTCCGGCAGTAATGCGATTTTCTTCAGCAGCGGCCCAATGGGCCTCTACAATGGCGCTTACAGCCTCGACAAGGGCAACGGCAACCTCGATCAGCGGCATCGTTTCGTAGGTACGTTCGTGGCGCGTCCGAAGTTCACCTCCAGCAACAGCGCGTTCGCGCGCTACGTGGTCAACGGATGGGAGTTGACGGGCTTCCTCACCTTGGCCAGCGGGCGGCCGGCTTTCGAGTCGATCAGCTACTCCTCCACCACCAACGTGACCAACCTGCTCCCGTTCACCACCCTGGACGGGTTGGGCGGCGACACCCGGGTTCCGTTCCTGCCGAATAACCCCCTGCGGATCGATCCGATCACCCGCTTCGACACGCGCCTGTCGAAGAATTTCCCGATTCGCGAGAAGATGTCTCTGACGCTGCTGTTCGAGGTCTTCAACCTCACGAACACCGTTAGCAATACGGGTGTGGTCAGCCAGGGCTTCACCGCGGCGAATAAAGGGACGGCGGCTGCTCCGAACTTTGTGATCGCTCCCTGCGCGTCCGCCACGGCGACGGTTTGCGCGCCCACGACCCCGGGACTGGGCAACGCTTCCGCCGGCTTCCCCGACGGCACCAACGCCCGCCGCGCCGACGCTGGCATTCGCTTCGTCTTCTAGTCTCGGCTTCGCGAAGTTGTGCTACCGGCCAGTATTGCCGGGCTCTAAGAATGTGGGGCGGCCGGATTGGCCGCCCCACAGCCATTTGGTCTCGGCATTTCCTTTCGGAATTTCCGTTTTTTCCTCACCCAATTTGAATTCACTGCTAATTAAGGTTTATCCTCCCGCATTTCGGCCAGGAATTCCTATAGTCGGATGCTAAAATATAGCCGCTTAACGTATTTGATTGGACCCGTGTCGAGGAGCCGGCGCGCTGATGATTGCGGAGAGTGGAACGTCGAGACTGTTCATTCCGGCCCTGGTAGCGGCCGCCGGAGTGGCGTTCGCACAGACGGGCATCAAAGTCAGTGCGGTGAACTCCGATGGCACCATTACCACGAGCACCGTCACGGCCGGCGCGAGTACAGGACCCGGTGCGAGAGCCCCGCTTTCCACCGACGGAAACTCCAAATACTGGGACGGTATCGGTCTTGGCGGCGCCGGCAGCAACTACTTCACCCAGGTGCCCTACGTCACCGCGCCGCCCAATCCGCAGATTGCCGCGGGCCCGGACGATATTCTCACGGTCGTGAACCGCACCATCGCGCGGTATCCGAATCCCAACGCCAGCGGGCAGGTTCCCACGATTGCCAATCCGTACAACAACCCTCCTACGGAGTTCGCTCCCCTCGACGTGTGGATGGGACTGACCGTACTGGGCGGCAACACCAGTGCGGCCGCGCTTTGTCCGTCGGGAACCGGCAGCAACTCCACCTGCGTCATCGATAACGCTTCGGTCCGCTATGACCAGTTGCAGGGCCGCTTCATCGTCTTGTTTACAGTGACGGACCTGCCCGCGCACCGCTCGAACTGGGTGCTGCTGGTCTCGAGGTTCGCACAGTTGCAGCAGTGCCCCACGGCGCCAACCGTCGGCGGCGCGGTGTGCCAGACACCGATCTTCACTTCGCCGGTGATTGCCCCGATCGTGGGCGGCACCTCGACGGGTGGAGTGAATCCGGCCAACTGGGTTCTCTATCGGATTCCGATCAACCTCCTGTACAACCAGTTTCAACAGCCCAGCGCTCTCGGTCTGATCAACAACCCGGCCGCGCCGTTTCCTCTGAATAGCCCGCTGGCGAATTCGGCGGTGGGAACGCCCAATACCGTATCGAGCGGCGGCAGTTCCGCCATTTTCCTCACTACGCCCTTCTGCCCGAACGGCGGTCCGCTGTTGCCGTTGACGTGGGTCTCGATTCCCGCCCGCAACGGGAACCCCGCCACTCCTGTGGGCGCGGGCGGCACCGGCCGGACCTGCACGAACTACTATCCCACCAGCGCACGCTTCGGAATCGACAATGACAACATCATTCTGACCGCGCCGGTGCTCGACCAGGCGTTCTCCGGAAATGAGGGGAACTTCCCATCCGCGCCGGGTCAGTTTCAAGGTCCATACGCGGGCACCCGCGTGACCACCGTCGCCAAGATTGCGGTGTACAACGGGACCGCCCTGAACTTGAGCCAGCCCGGTCCCGGCGGGTGTACCAGCGACACTCCCATCGACTGCCAGGCGGTGAATCTTTCGGACGACACCGCCACCGGAACTCTCACGGCCATTACCCAACAGATTGCCTTCGCGCAGGGTGTGTTTGCGGTTCCCGGCGTCAGCCCGGCGGGCGACCTCCAGTATGGTGCGGGCACGGGCGGGAACGCCGTTCCGAACAGTTGCGCCACCGCCAATCCCGTGGAAGTGACGGCGGGGCCGCAACCCGCGGGCGGAGGAGCGGTGGTGCTTTCCTGCGCCCCGGTACCTGCACTTCTCAACGCGCTAAAGGCGATCTTCTGGGAGCCGGATAATCTTCGCGGACGCGCCCTGGCAAGTTACGATGCGCAAGTTGCTCCATTTACCAACACCGCGGTGGCCGGCGTCATCACGCCGATCGACTACCTGGTCGGCTCGGAGATCACCAATAATTTTGGCGGCGGCCTGATCCCGCAAGGAGTCCCCGGAGTCACCAGCCAGCCGGATCTGGGTTTCTCGTCCTTTACCCCAACCGCCAGCATTTCGACAATCTTCTACATTCAACCGATCGCGTTTTCGTGCCCGGCCACGGCGCTCTTTGGAAGCGCCTCGAGCGTGGTGTTCTGCGGTTCGGGCGTCCCGGGCGGACATTCGCTCGTCGCGGACCTGCCGTTCTTCGGGCCGTTGCGGCGGAACGTGTCAACCTTGGCCGACTTCGCGGACCCAACGGTAGTCGGGCAGGGATTCAGCGCACAACAGCAGACCACGAATCCGCTGAACATTCCGGTTACCTCCACCGCCAACAGCCGGCTGTTTGTGGGCGACTCCCGGCCGCAACAGGTCATCTTCCGGGAAGGCCTGCTGTACATCGCCCGCGCGGTCACGACGTCGCAACAATCGCAGCCCGACAACTTTCAGACGTTCCTGGATTCGAGCACCGTCCTCTACGACATCATCAAAACCTGCGCCACGGCGCTCCCGGCGCCCGCCTGCGGCGCTTACAGCATTACCGGCACCGGCCTGACCAACCCCGCCCTGGCTTTCGAATACCGGTGGTATTACGGCACCAACGTCCCGGATCCCGACGCCAACGCGCCCGGCTTTGGATTCTATCAGCCGATGTTCGACGTTCCGGCGGATGTCGTCAATTCCGGTCCCTTCTCTGGCACCGCCGGCGCCTTGCCCGTGCTCGACAAGCTGTTCGTGGGAATGACTACGGGCGGGAGCAACAACACGCTCGGCACATTCTCCAAGAACTTCCCCTCGCTGTGGGATTTCCGTCCCGGCGACGACGCATTCGACACGGTGCTGCCCTATCTGGATCCGTACCGGGGAGTCGTCTTCAACAGCTATCCTTGCGACTTGGAGCTGATCGATATTACGGTGTCGGTCCTTTCGAAAACCGGAAACGCTATCACGGTGAACGACGCCACCGGCCTTGGCGCCGGAATGTTCCTGGCCGGCACCCAGACCACCATTGTTTCGATCTCCGGGAACGTGATTACGCTGAGCGCGCCATTCAACCCAACCACTCCCGCCACCGCGACGTTTACGCGCAACCGGCCGCCCGTCTCGGTAACGGCGACCCTGATCCAGGCTGGATCGAACCAGGTCGGAGTGAATTCCACCAGCGGGCTGGCAATCGGGCAGAGTCTCGGCTTTTCCGATCCCGCCTCCTCCTCCCCGGCCGGCAATGTCTCCGCAACGGCGTTCACCACCGCCACCACCTTGCAATTCAAAGTATCCTCGGCCGCCAACATCGGACTGGGAGAACTCATCAACGGCGGCCTGAGCGCTAACGTCAGCACCTCCACGGTGACGGGGGGCAACGTGCTCAACGTGGCGAACACGTCGCAGGTGGGCGTCGGCGAAGCGGTAACGGGCACGGGAATTGCGGCCAATACCGTGGTCACCGCCATCGCGATCAATTCGGACGGCAGTCTCCAGATCAAGCTGAACAACCCCGCGACGGCCACCGGGCCGACGACGGTTCAGTTCGATTCCACCCCCTGTTTCCCGCCGGGATCCTTTGTGGTCGCGCCCAGCGTCCTGAACGGCAGCACGGTGGCGACAAACAACGCCGTCGCGTGCACCTCCTTTGGCAGCAGTGGAACTGTTTTCAACCCGGCTAACGGAGCGGTGATCAACAACGGCATACCCGTTGTCTTCACCTTCAACTTGTTTCCCACCGGTTCTGTCTTCCCTATTGGCACGGCGATCGTCAACATGACGGGCAGTGTGGTGACGCTAAGCAATCCGGCCGCGAATCCGCTCCCGGGTGCCTTGGTCTCGGTTCCATCGTTTACCTCCACGGGCAACGTACCCTTGAATTTCGTTACGAACCTGGAAGACGTGCAGTGTTCGCTCATTCCGTTCGGCCAGCGCGGCGGCGCCTCCACCGATCCCAACGATGGCAGCCTGTGGCTATACGGCGAGTTCGCAAAGAATCGCCTTTCCACCATTCCCGGACCGGGCCAGTGGGGCACTTCGATCGCCAACTACGCTCTGAGTTTCCCGGCCACCGACCCATACGGCAACGACAATACCTACTTCC
>Ga0335077_10012829_pt1 | contig 10477 bp, 8 predicted proteins | sample Lox_Sample_31_FD_207151 | JGI IMG/M metagenome (GOLD analysis project Ga0335077, IMG submission 207151) | Soil microbial communities from Loxahatchee National Wildlife Refuge, Florida, United States - Lox_Sample_3.1 | ecosystem: Environmental > Terrestrial > Soil > Wetlands | place: USA: Florida...
CGAAATCGCGGAAGGGGAAACGTTCTGTCTGTTAGGGCGAAGCGGGATGGGAAAGAGCGTCACCTTGAAGCTCACGATCGGCTTGATACAGCCGGACGCCGGTGCGATCTGCGTCCAGAACCACAACATCGTAGGGATGGGCGAAGACGGACTTTCTCATGTAAGAAGCCGCATCGGCTTCCTTTTTCAGAGCGGTGCGCTTTTCGATTCGTTGTCGCTCCACGACAACCTTGCGTTGCCCTTGAGGCGGTTGCGGGAGAAAAAGCCGGAGGAAGAGATTGAGGCGATCGTTCAAAAAAACCTGGATGATGTGGGTTTGGGAAGGGAAGGCCGCAAGATGCCGGCGGAACTATCGGGGGGCATGCGCAAGAGGGCGGGGCTGGCACGAGCCCTGATGCTCAGTCCCACCATCCTGCTCGTCGACGAGCCAGTCAGCGGACTCGATCGCGTAACGGCTTCGGAGATCGACGAGCTGCTATTGCGCGTGCGAAAAAGAGACAACACCACGATGGTGATCGTAACTCACGACACCCGGGAAGCTCGGCGAGTCGGCGATCGCGTTGGAATTTTAAATAATGGCAATCTAATCGCGGTCGGTAACATCGACGAGTTAGCAAAGGATCAGAGCGAACTCGTTAGAGCACTGGTTTCCGACTCACAATAACATGCGTATTCATACTTGGGCCATCGGATTGTTCCTGATCGCTGGCATTGGACTGTTTGCCGCAATTCTGTTTCTCATCGGAAACAGCCACGATGTTTTCGGGAAACATGTGGAGTTCTACGCGGACTTCTCGGACATCGGCGGATTGCCGCGTGGCGCGCAGGTGCGTGTTGCGGGCATTGAGGCAGGAGAGGTTAAGGGCATTGAGGTTCCGGCCAGCCCAGCATCGAAGTTCCGACTGAAGCTTCAGGTAGCGACGACCGCGCGAGGAATGATTCGCACGGATTCGTTGGTCTCAATTCGGACCGAGGGCATTGTCGGCGACAAATATGTTTTCATTCGCGAGGGTACAAGCGCTGCTGCGGAGGCGCCGGATGGAGCCACGCTTCCCAGTAAGGAACCGTTCGACATGGGCGCGGCCATAGAGAAGGGCACCGCCTTATTGGACAAGAGTTCTGCGCTGCTCGACAACCTTCAGGGCAGTGTTACCGATCTTCATGGCCGCCTCGACGTCGCGCTGGCGTCCGTAACCAGGACAGTAAATCATGTCGACGGCGTGGTCACAGCGGTGCAGCCGGATATCAGAAAAATGGCGAGCAATGCAAGCCAGATCACCGGCACAATCAACGCAATTGTGTCGGATTTGAATGCGGGTAAGGGGCCGGCAGGTTTACTCTTGAAAGATGAAGCCACCAGGAAGCAGTTGCAGGCGGCTCTATCCAATGCGCAGCAAGCAACTTTGAACCTGAGCGATGCTTCGGCGCGAGCCGATCGACTTCTCGCGGATGTGCAGTCCCGCGACCTGGTGTCAAAAGCGCAGGCAATTCTTGAGAACGTGCAGGCGATGTCGGAGCGACTCAACCAGACACTCCAAGACGCTTTGGCGCCGGATAACATGGGCGAGGACGGAGCGGCCAATATCCGTGAGACTCTTTCAAATCTGAATCGTGGAACCGCGAATCTTGCGGACGACACGGAGGCGCTAAAGCACGAATTCTTCTTCCGGGGCTTTTTTAAACAGCGTGGTTTTTACAGCCTGGAGCAATTGTCGCCAGCCGATTACCTCAAGGCATGTCAGCGCCAGAATGCTTGCGGGTCCCGGACCTGGCTGGCTGCCGCGAAGCTGTTTGCCGCGGGGGACAATGGCAGCGTGCAGCTCGTCGAAAATGGGCGCCACGCGATCGACAGCGCGGTTGCACCGACGGTGGACTCACTGCTGGATCATCTCGTGATCGTCGAAGGTTACTCCAACACGGGAAGACCGGACCAACAATTTGTAACCTCGCGAAGACGCGCCAATCTCGTTCGCCAATATCTCGAAGCGCACTTTCATCTTGTGCCCAGCAACATCGGAATCGTGCCTCTCCGCGACAAGCCGCCGCACTGCGCCGGGCGAGACACGTGGAATGGTGTTGCGATCGTGCTTTTCGACGACCGTCGAAAGTGATCGGGCCACACTTTCGAGGCGCGCGCCTTCTGTTCCTATGATGCGAAGGCTGCACGATGGCCAAATTGATCTACTTCATACCTACGTCCCTGGATGGCTATATCGCGGATGAGACCGGCAACCCCGATTGGTTGACACCGCACGAGGAGGCATTCGCTCGCATTAACGATCTGTAAAAATTACGAGACGATGGCGATTTGGGAGACGACAGTGGTCATTCCTGCCCTGGCAACGGGGGATGCTGGAGTTTGGGCGGATCTGGCAAGCGACAAGATTGCCTGTTCCAAATCGCTAGAGACCGTTTCTACACCGAAAACGCGTCTCGATCATGAATTGGACTCGCAGGTGGCTCGCGAGCTCAAGGCCCAATTGCCTCACGATGTTTCGGTGGCTGGTCCAACCCTTGCTGCACACACGACCCGGGCCGCGCTCGTCGACGAGTATCATCTGCTCGTCAGCGTCGATCTTAGGACTTTAACCACTACGCTGTTACCAAAGTTGATTCCGATCCGTATTTCGGATCGACTTCATTGTCTTTGCCCAAGAGCCGAAGAGCGGCCGCCGCGACGCGATCCGCCGTGAAGCCGAGATGAGCCAGAACGTCCTGGCCAGGTGCCGATGCCCCAAAGCGCTCCACACCAATGGCCACACCCTCGTTCCCCGCCCACCGATGCCATCCTATCGGCGAGCCGGCCTCCACGGTGACGCGTTTTTTGACGTCTCGCGGAAGGACGCTTTCGCGGTAAGCGTCCCCCTGGGCCTCGAACAGGCTCCAACTCGGCACACTGACGACCCGTGTTTTTACTCCAAAATCCCTTAGCTTCTCCCGGGCCTGCATACAGAGACTGACTTCGGAGCCGGTGCCGATGAGGATCACATCAGGCGAGCTGCCTTCGGCGTCCGCGAGCACATAAGCTCCGCGTGCGACACCGGGACTTTTCGCCTCGCCGCGGTCCAGATGTGGAACGGTCTGCCGAGTCAGTACTAACAGCGTCGGGCCGTCGTGTTGCATTGCAAAAGCCCACGCCTCCGCGGTCTCGTTCGCATCGGCAGGACGGATGACCGTAAGCCCCGGAATTGCGCGCAAGCCGGCGAGGTGCTCGATTGGCTGGTGGGTCGGGCCATCCTCCCCGAGTCCGATACTGTCGTGCGTGAACACGTAGATCACTTTGAGGTGACTCAAGGCTCCCAGGCGGATGGCGGGCTTCATGTAGTCGGAAAATTGCAAAAATGTCGCGCTGAAGGGCAGCACACCGCCATGGGCAGCCATTCCGTTTACGGCGGCTCCCATAGTGTGCTCGCGAACGCCGAAAGCAATGTTTCGCCCGGCGTAACTCCACTCCCCGCCGACTGCGCCCAGCGTTCCCGGTCCGGAGGCGTCACGGGACTGGAAATCTCCAAAGCCCTTAAGGGGCGTCCTGGTCGACGGGTTCAGGTCTGCGGATCCCCCGATCAGGTTGGGGATGTGTTTGGCCAGAACGTTCATCACTTCGCCGCCCGCGGCGCGAGTTGCGAGCGGTTTGTCGGTGGGCTTCCATTTGGGAAGATCCGCATCCCAACTTTGTGGGATCCCGCCGCTCACGATCCGCTCGAACTCGGCGGCTTCCTTCGGGTACGCTTGCTTGTACGCGTCGAACGTTTTGTGCCAGTCATCCTCCAACTGCGCGCCGCGAAAAACCGCCTGACGAAAATATTCCACCGAGTCCTGGGGCAGGTAGAACTTCTCCATGCTTGGCCAACCCAACGCTTTTTTGGTGGCTTGTAATTCCTCTTCTCCCAGCGGATCCCCATGCGCACTGAAGTGATCCTGTTTGTGAGGGCTGCCATAGCCAATGTGAGTCCGCGCCAGGATCAATGATGGCCTTTGATCCTCGGCTTGGGCTTCGCGTATTGCGCGTGCCACGTCTTCGGTATCATTGCCATCGGAAACCGCGCGAGTGTGCCAGCCACACGCGTCGAAGCGCTTTGCCACATCCTCGGTAAAATCGATTTCGGTCGCTCCAGCAAGGGAAATGTGATTCTGGTCGTAGAGATAAATCAGTTTTCCCAGGCGCAGATGCCCGGCCAATGATGCAGCTTCGTGACTAATGCCTTCCATCAGATCGCCGTCGCCGCAGATCGCGTACGTATAGTGATCGACGATCTTGTGGCCAGGCCGGTTATAGCGAGCCGCAAGCCACGCCTCAGCGATCGCAATGCCAACGCCGTTCGCGAAGCCCTGCCCGAGTGGTCCCGTGGTGACCTCTACACCGGGCGTTACGCCACGCTCAGGGTGACCGGGCGTTTTGCTCCCCCATTTTCTGAAATGTTTGATCTCCTCGAGAGGCAGGTCGTAACCACATAGGTACAGCAGGCTGTATAAGAGCATCGACCCGTGTCCCCCAGACAATACGAAACGATCGCGGTCGAACCACTGCGGGTTTCGAGGATTATGCTTGAGAAACTGCGTCCAAAGAGTGTAAGCCATAGCGGCAGCGCCCATCGGCATGCCGGGATGACCGGCGCTCGCGTTTTGGACAGCGTCGGCAGACAGTATTCGAATCGTATTGATACATAGGTCTTGAAGCTCTCGATCCGGCTTCAGATTCATTTTCGCCTCCAATGACAGCCGTCACGCGCCAACGACGCAGGAAGGGCCGTGCTGCGACTCCGCTCGGTTGGTAACTTCCAGAGACGGGCAAGCATCATCGCGATATACCGGAGCAATCGCGGGACCGTTTAGATCCACCCACCTTCTCGAGTTCTTGCGGTGAAGCCATTGAGTAAAGTCGACCCTCCGACACAAAAAGAGATGAGACCCTGGACTTCCAAGCCTTAAGTGCAACTGTTAAACGGAATTCGTCGTGCAATGTCGTCCGCGATAATGCGTCTTCGTAGCGGCGATTTGTTTACGAAGCGAGGGAGTACAGAGGAGCGGGCGACGCGTGTTTTTGTGGCCGGGGCGAGCGGAGCGATTGGCGAAACATTGATCGCGGAGTTGTTGAAGCGGGGACACTCTGTCGTGGGGATGACAACCAGCACGACGCGAGCGAGAATTTTGGAGGGCGAGGGGGCCGAGGCGGTGATTGTGAACGCGTTCCATGCGCCGGCGTTGGAGGCTGCGCCGCGGCGGTCGAAGGCGGAAGTGGTCATTGACCAACTGACCTCGTTGCCGAAGGCGCTGACTGATACGCCAAATACGCCGCCGGTGACGGGAAGCTGCTGATTGAGGGCGGAGGAAATTTGTTTCGTGCGGCACATGCGAGCGGTGTGCGGCGGTATCTACAGCAGTCGAGCGGATTCTTCTTGACGGCAGCGGCAGGGACGCTGGCGGACGCGTCGTGTTCGTTAGATGTAAATGCGAGCCCGAGCGTGGCAGCAAGTGCGCGGACGTATACGGAGCTTGAGGCGCGGTTGTTCGGCTCCAATGCCATTGAGGGCGTGGCATTGCGATATAAATCCTTCTATGGGCCTAGGACCTGGTATTACCCCGGCGAGGCGGGCCGCGAACATGGTAATGCGGCAGCAGAATGCTGTAGTGGGGAGGCGAAGGCGTGTCGTCCTTTGTGCACGTCCACGATGCGGCGATCGCAACGGTGGCACTGTTAACGGCTCAGCCGGGAGTGTACAACCTGGTGGATGATGACCCTTCGCCGCAGAGCGTGTGGCTGCCCGCGTTTGCTGAGTTTGCGGGTGCTCCAGCGCCCCCGCACATGAGCGAGGAGGAGGTGGCGGCAATTGCAGGGGAAGACGCGGTGTACTACGCGACGAAGTTCAGTGGGGCCCCGAATGCGAAGGCGAAGCGGATTCTCGGGTGGAAACCGCGGCGATTGGAGTGGCTGGAGGCGTAAGTAACGGTGGCGAAAGCCGCTGCGCATGGATATGAGACTGACGCCCGGCCCGCATGTCTGCCGGCTTGATGTCGCCCATGGATGATACAGTCCCTTGACCAAAGTCGATCCGCCGACACAGGAAGAAATGGCACGCTCAACGAAAAAGTCTGATTGTGCAGGCCTTAAATACAGCTCTGGAATGGAATTCGTCGTGCAGTTACGCGATTTTAAGGAGGAGAGATGAAGCCCTTACAGCAGCTTCTGACCGAAGCTGATCAGCAGAAGGCGGCGATCGGACATTTTAATATCTCCGATTTGGTGGCCCTGAAGGCGGTGTTTGCAGCAGCTCGCGAACTTAATGTGCCAGTGCTAATCGGCGCCTCCGAGGGCGAGCGCGATTTCATCGGCGCCCACCAGATCGCCGCGCTGGTCCGCAGCATTCGGGAAGAGAGCGGCTTTCCCATCTACCTTAACGCCGATCACACTCATTCGATCGAGAAGGCGTGCGAGGCTGCGCAAGCTGGTTTTGACTCGGTAGTCTTTGATGCCTCCGCGCTGCCGTTCGAAGAGAATGTGACTAAGACGGCCCAAGCCGTAACCGAGATGAAAGCGATCCATCCATTTATTGTGGTGGAGGGCGAACTGGGCTTCATCGGCAGTTCTTCTTCAATCCACGACAAGGTCCCCGAACGCATGAGCCCGATGACCACCCCCGAACAAGCGAGCGAGTTCGTCCGGCGTACCGGAGTGGATGTGCTCGCGCCGGCGGTGGGCACCATGCATGGCATGCTGAAGAGCATGGTGGAAGGCGGAGCCAGAAAGCACGTGGACCCGGTGCGGATTGCCGCCATCAAGCGCGCAACGCGAAAACCTCTCACGTTGCATGGAGGATCCGGCACCGACGATCAGGGGTTTCTGGACGCGATTGAAGCAGGAATCACGATCGTCCACATAAATACGGAATTGCGCGTTGCGTGGCGCCGCGGGTTGGAGTCCGCGCTAGCGAAGAAACCGGATGAGGTGGTTCCCTACAAGCTGCTCCCGGAGGTGGTCGAATCCGTGAAACAGGTCGCGTATTCGCGCCTTCAGTTATTTAACACCTCCCTCAAGAGTGTTCCAACGCGCTAGTCGCATTCCGCAAGTTCATTGAGTAACTCTGGATGAGCCTCGACGGGAGGTTCTTAGTCTGCGTAGGGCTTCAGCCCCGCCGATAGGGCCAATCGCGAACCAGAAGTTCCGCGTGGGATAAATTCCGCCCTCCTAAATAGTCGCGCGGATATTTCGGGACCCCACGCTAGTCAATCTCGAGCGCGATCTGATCCGCGAGATGGGTTGTCAATCGGTCAATCTGACTAAGCATGGGAACAAACGTCGCGCCGTGCACTGAGGGCAGCAGTCGCGCATTATCCGCGCGACAAGATTGCAGTGTCCGCTCCAGGAGTGCGCTGGAATCCGCAAATGCGGATCTCGCCTGCGACGTCTTACTCTCCATTCGATCCGCTATATTCTCAAGCATTCGGGCAGAGCACTCATCATACTCCCGAAGCGACTCAATCGCAGTCTGCGGCAGCACGAAGCCCGGCAATTGCAGACGGTATTTGAGGGAGGCAACCCGCATCAGGAAGAGCGCCCGCAACTCAGGTTGCCATCGCCGGATGCGATCCCGCAAAAGCAAGTCCTGGCGCCGCGACGGACCGAATTCCAGAAGAACCCCGTCCGCAAGCGATCTCACGTTATCGAATTTGGTATTGATCGTATCGTGGAGGGAAGAGGTGCGCTGAATCGCCGACCGGATGTCGGCTGAAACTGGTTCCCGAGCGAACTGAGCTAGAAGACGCAAATTGGAAATAAACGCTCTCCTCATCTCGACACTCGCCGAGGCGCCCCAGAGTTGATCGAATATCAACCACATCATCAGCAGCCCCAGGCAGACTCCGGCAACGCGGTCCCTGGTCACAGAGAGCGACGTCTCCCTGGCGAAGCTCTGCATGTTGATCACAAAGTACACTACCGCAACTTGCAGCCCGAAGAACGATAATCGCGGGCTGGAGGTCATGAACCACGCGGCCAGCGCTGTAACGAGTATGAAGAGAATTGTGAATGCCGTAATCGAATCGAGGTATGGCAGAATGAATACCTGGCTGGTCACACCGATGAAAAGGCCACCCACCACGAAGCCTGCGAAACGCAGAACCTGCTTCTGGCGAGACGTGCCGATGGTGGAGAGCGCGGTCGAGAAACAGGTGAGCATCACCGTTACGGCCATGCCGCGCCAGTCGATGGAGTTATAGACGATGTAACACGCGCTCACTGCCAGGCACCCCTTCAGCGCGAACCTGAAGTGGCCAGGGTTGGCGAACGCGTCGGCGGCGATAAACCTTGATCTTGGCAACTCTTCTGAAGGCGCTTGATACTCGTCGATGGATCGAGAACCTGCAAAAGCGTGGGGGATCAGCGCGATTGTATTTTCCATCTCGCGCAGCAACGGCACACGATGCGGTTCCTTTTCGGTGGTCACCGGAATCGAGCCAGGGACTCGCCGGGATATTAGGTCGCTACGAATGCTCGCGACGGCTGCCGCCAAGTTCCGCAAATGCCCCTGATCGAAGCCGGAGGGCTCAAAGCTGAGCTGGGTTAGCGCTGTCGTAAGATCCACCAGCCTTCCGACCAGTCCCACAACACCGCCCATCTGTGCCCTGTACTGGGGCGAATAATCGGACCGCGACAAAGCGCGCCGCAAAGTTGATGTTCCAACCATGCCCAGCCGGATGATCTTCTCTTCAGCAGCATGATCTAGCGAGCGCCGTTCCGCAAAGGAAATCAACACGCTGTGAATCGCGGCTAAACGGTCGGCGACGGGCACAACGGTATCGTCCCCGGGCCGCGTGCGGTTAAAGGCAAGTTCAACCGCGGAGGTGACAAGGACTGCAACGAGTACCACCAGAAAAAGGTAAAGGGTATCTTCGACGTTAACCTCGGATGGCGCCTGCCGGTCCCAAATGGTGACACCGACGGCGATCGCCAGTGCGAATGCGACCGACGCTCCGTAGTTGGTTAATACCGTGATCGCATAGAAGGCCACAAAGAGCGAACCTATGTTCCAAAGAAGGTGAAAAAGCGGGACGCTGATCACGAATTGGACGGAAACCAGCATATAAGTTACGCCGGATGCGACAGGAAGGAGAATCGATCCTGCCGACTTCAAAGTGGCTCGAGGGCTTTCGCGCGAAATGAGCAGTGCATCGATAGCGCCTACAAACCCGAAGGGAATACGAAAGGTGTTGCAGATAATCATCACCACGGTTGCGGCGAGAACCATGCGCGCGACTGTCGCGGCCCGGCCTGGATACGGAGCGAGTTCGTGTTTCAGGAACTCCCAGAACCATGCCAATGGCCGGGGTACGTACGGTATCTCGTGCGCGAGGGTCCCCACCTCAACGTCCTCGAATCTCGACAACTGCCGACTCGCTCACTCGAAACAAGTCCTGGGGAGGGTTTTCCACGCGCACGCGAACCGGGTAGCGACTCGCCAGGTGCACCCAGTTTAAAGTTCTCTGCACATCCGGAAAAACTGTTCCCATGCGTCCTACTACGTCTGCATCCGGTGTCACACCGAAGCCGACACTGTCCACTACACCCGTAAAGGCAATATCGGGCTTGGACATCACATAGACTTGAGCCCGCATTCCGGGAACGATATGCTCTAACTGACCTTCACGAAAGTTGGCGACCGCCCACCACGTGCGCGCGTCGATCAGTGTGAACACCTGCTGGCCGATGTGTGCGTAGGCGCCCTCTGAAATCGTCAGATTCGTGACGCGAGCCGCAAACGGCGCATACACCCGGCAGTTGTTGAGGTTGTAGCGGGCGGTTTCCACAGCCGAGGTTTTGGCGCCGCGCTGGTTCACCAATGGTTCAAGGGTCGTAACCGCATTCTGTGCCTGGTCGTGCTGGGCCCTACTCTGTACCAGCACTGCACGGGAGCGCTCCTGTTGAGCCAGCGCGGACTGCAATCCCGCCTGCGCCTGCCGCAGCTGAGATTCCGCCTGCTTCAGAGATTGAGCCTCCGCAACCTCAGAAGTCCTCGCCCGATCCACTTGATCCACAGTGACGAACTGCTTCACCAGCAAAGGCTCGATTCGATGCAGGTTATGGTTCGCATAGGTCCATTCCGCCTGGGCGCGGCTGACGCCTTGTTCGGCATTTGCCACGTCCGCCCGTGCTTGATCCACCGCCGCCGCCGATCGATTCACGTCTGCATTCGAGCTTTGAATATTTGCCTCGGAAACAGAAACGGCGCTCACCAGCGCCGCGATTTTTCTCCGCTCATCCGCGATTTGGCCTTCCAGAGCCGCTTGCTCCGAAATCGCCTTCTCCAAAGCGTAGCGATAAGGCCGCTCATCGATTTCATAAAGCAGGTCTCCCTCCTTCACGAACTGGTTATCATGCACATTCAGGCGCACGATCGGCCCCTCCACCTGAGGCGCAATTCCGATGAAATTGGCGAGTATCTCGGCATCATCCGTTCGTGGATCGGAGTTTACGTGATAGAGC
>Ga0335077_10012830_pt1 | contig 10477 bp, 9 predicted proteins | sample Lox_Sample_31_FD_207151 | JGI IMG/M metagenome (GOLD analysis project Ga0335077, IMG submission 207151) | Soil microbial communities from Loxahatchee National Wildlife Refuge, Florida, United States - Lox_Sample_3.1 | ecosystem: Environmental > Terrestrial > Soil > Wetlands | place: USA: Florida...
TGTTCGGCCCGATGGTGGCGCCTCCGGACTCGGTGCGGCCCGGACTGCGCGTGCGCGCTGACAAGGCACGCAGCGAGGGCCAGTCCGGAATGCAGGAAATCGCCAACTCGCTCGTCAACTCGACCACCTCGCCGGAGACGCGCGCCACGCGCCCTGTCACCGTTGCCCTGGTACGCGAACTGCTGATGCGGCAGCCGGCGGACGGTTATGCGAGGTCGTGCGATGCGCTTGCCGGCGCTAAGGTGATCGACGTTTCGCGCATAACTTGCCCGACTCTGCTTGTAGGCGGAGATGCCGACTCCGTCGCGCCCGCGCAGGAAGTTCAGCGCATCGGGCGTGCGATCGTCGGCTGCGAGGTCGAGGTCCTGCGCGGCTGCGGCCATTGGATCCCGATCGAAAAGCCCGACGAGTGCCGCTTCCTGCTGCAGCGTTTTTACTCGCGCCGCATGTGAGCCGCGCGCGGCGCGCGCCGATCTCGAATCGCGCCGCACGGTCGGCCAGGTCGTTCTGCTCGGTTAAAGGTATTTGCAAGGCTCGCGCCGATGACCGGCGCTAGGCTCGCGGCTGCCCTGGCCGAAGGAGCAGAACATGGCAAGTCGCGACGTCGCCGTCCTGGTCGGCAGCCTGCGCAAGGACTCTCTCAACCGCAAGCTCGCCAACGCGCTGCAGCCGCTTGCGCCCGCATCGCTGGCACTGAGCCTGGTCGAGATCGGCGCGCTGCCGCTGTACAACGCCGACCTCGAAGCGGACGCGCCGGCGCCGTGGCGGGCATTTCGCGAGCGCATCCGCCGGGCCGATGCCTACCTCTTCGTGACACCCGAGTACAACCGCTCGGTGCCTGGCGCGCTGAAGAACGCCATCGACGTCGGCTCGCGTCCGTACGGCCAGAGCTCCTGGGCCGGCGGCAAGGCGGGCGCGATCATCTCGGTTTCGCCGGGCATGATCGGCGCCTTCGGCGCCAATCATCACCTGCGCCAATCGCTGGTTTTCCTCAACGTCCTGCCGCTGCAACAGCCTGAGGCCTACGTGGGGGGCGCCGACAAGTTCTTCGAGGGCGACAAGCTGGTCAATCCGGCCACGCGCGAATTCCTCGCCAAGTACCTGCAGGCGTTCGCCGACTGGATCGAGCGGCTGGCACCCGGTTAGCGTCCTTCGCCGTCGGTCCCGAAACCGCGCTCCCGCATCGGAGGGAGCCGCGCGCAGCACGTCGTCGCCCTGCGCGAGACTATGCCCATGAAACTGGCCACGTTCCGTCTCGCCGGCCGCCGATTCGTCGGGCTGGTGAGCTACGACCGCGCCAGCGTCGCGGCGCTTGCGTTCCAGGCCGATGAGCGCGGCGCGCTTGCCATGGTCGAGCACCTGGCGGCGGGCAGGTCGCTGCCCGAAGTGACGAGCCCGGCGCTCGCGCTGGCTGCCGTCCAGCTCGAAGCGCCGATCCCGCGCCCACGCCGCAACGTCTTCTGCGTCGGGCGCAACTATCGCGCTCATGCGCAGGAACTCAAGGGCTCGGTTTTCAAGGCGGACGAGAAGCCGATCGACGAGTGGCCGATCATCTTTTCCAAGGTGCCCGAGAGCGTCGTCGGCCCCGGCGCGCCTATCCGCCTCCCGGGCAGCGGCATCACCGAACAGATCGATTACGAAGCGGAACTCGCCGTCGTGATCGGACGCGGCGGGCGCAACATCGCCGCACGCGACGCGATGGCGCACGTGTGGGGCTACACCATCGTCAACGACGTCACGGCGCGCGACGTGCAGATGCGCCATGCGCAGTGGCACCTCGGCAAGAGCTTCGACACGTTCTGCCCGATGGGCCCGTGGCTGGTGAGCGCCGACGAGATCGACGGGCGCAACGTGCGCGTGCGGCTCTGGGTCAACGACGAGTTGCGCCAGGACGCGCCGAGCAGCGACCTCATCTTCGGCATCCCGGTCCTGATCGAGACCATCTCGCGCGGGATCACGCTGTACCCGGGCGACCTGATCGCGACCGGTACCCCGGCCGGCGTCGGCATGGGCTTCGATCCGCCGCGGTGGCTGAAGAGCGGCGATCGGGTCCGCATCGAGATCGAGGGCATCGGCGTGCTTGAGAATCCGGTCGAGTAGAGCGGTTTCGGCTCCGACGCGTCAGTGCGCCGTTCGCATCCAGCTCGCCACCTCGAGGCAGATCAGCCAGGGGATCGCGGCGATGATCATCGTCACCATCGCGCGCCGTACCCAGCGGAATTTGAGCGCCGCGATGACGGCGACCCGGTGGCATTGATCGGCCAGATCGCGCGCGAATTCCACCTGTGGCACTGCGCGCAGGCGGTTGAAGTACTCCTCGCGCGGCAGTTCGGCGATGCTGCCGAAGAACACGAGGGACCCGGGCCGGGTGCCGGGCCGCGGAAACGCGGCCAGCGCAGCCATGCCGATGCTCGCCAGGGAACCTGCCGCAGCCAGCCCGACCAGCAGCCATAACCACGGCCCGCCGCGCAGCAGCGTCGAGGTCGACGTGGTCGCGACCAGAGCGCCCAGCATGGCGAGATTCGAGGAGACGACCAGGCCGCTGCGGGAGTCCGCGATGGTCCCGGTGGTCACAAGACGGCCCAGGGTCGTCTCCTGTGAGCGCAGAAGCTGATCCGCCGTCAGGGGCCCCGGCCCCAGGCCGGCGACATGGGGAAGAGATTCCGGATTGGGGGTCTGCATGCGAGTCCTCGCGTGGTAGGGCTGTCGACGGCCGCATCGGGTCGAGCCGGCGACCGGCCCACGCGGAGGCGGCTGCGGCGCAATCCTATCCGGAGGGCATCGCACGCGGAGCGCGTCAGCGCCGCAGGCGGGCCAGCAGCGCGGCGGCTTCGGGGCTCGCTGCGCCGCGCGTCGCTTCCTCGAAACTCGCGCGCAGCAGGCGCGCAAGAGTTTCCGGCTGGGGAGTCAGCGTGCCGAAGAAGCGGACTTCGTCAGCGACTGCCACCAGCAGGGTCGGAAAGTTCGCGATGTCGAGTGAACCAAGCAGGTCCTCGTGGTCCTCGATGTCGAGCCAGACGAAGCGCGCGTCGGGGAGCTGCTGCGCGGCGCGCTCGAGCACCGGCTGGTACGCACCGCACGTATCGCACCAGGCCGCGCAAAGGCAGACGACCAGCATGCCGGCACCTGCCGCGACGCCGGGCGCTGCGGTCTGGAGAGCGTTCATGGTCGAGTCGAGGCGGACGGTCCGGGCGGGTTGCGCCCACGCTGCATTTTCCACGACTCGATGCGGAGCCTGGGTCAGAGTGGTCGCGCGGTTGCCGGTCGCCGCGACTGACGCCTGCCGCAGGCGCTCTTGCAAGCTCGATCGCCTGCGTCGCTCCGCCGGCGCTAGTCCGAATGGTGTGCGCAGGAACGCGGATGCGGCGGCGGGCGCGCTGCGCGCAGGTTCCGGGCGAACGTGGTCTCGGTACAACAGGCGAGCACCGGATCGGCGCAAGTGAGTGTCTCTGCGCATACGCTTGCGGGCTGCCCAAATCCAGAGCGCGGTCTGCGGCGCGGACGATGCGAACGCTGTTTGTTCTGCTGGTGTTTCTTGGCGCGAGCGACGCAGCCCTTGCGCAGGGCGCCGATCCGTGGCGCGACTGGCGCTCCGCCGACAGCACGCACTTTCGCATCCACTTCCACGCCGAACAGCGCGCCGTGGCAGAGAAGGTGGCCGCGATCGCCGAGCGCGTCTACCCGCGCATCACGCAGCAGCTGGCCTGGGAGCCGCGTGGTCGCACCGAAGTCGTGCTCTTCAGCGAGTTCGACATCACCAACGGCTACTCCACGCCGCTGCCGTTCAACACGACCGGCATCTATCTGGCGCCGCCGGACGAGGGCGAACTGCTCGACAACAGCGCATGGCTCGAGCTGATCTTCACGCACGAGTTCACGCACATCGTGCATCTGGACAAGGTGCGCGGCGCGCCGCAGGTGCTGCAGTGGATCTTCGGCCGCCTGGCCTATTTCTTCCCCAACGCGTGGCAGCCGGACTGGGCGATCGAAGGCCTGGCGGTGTTCAACGAAAGCGATCCGCCCAACGGGCGCGGCAGGCTGTACGGTCCGATGTTCGAAGCCTGGTTGCGCGCCGAGCGGGCAAGCGGCTTCATTTCGCTCGCCGAGATCAACGCCAACGGACGCGCCCTGCCGCTGTCGAAGGAATACATCTACGGCGCGTACTTCTACGACTACCTGCGCCGCGTCTACGGCGACGATGCGGTGTTCAAGTACGTCGACAAGTACAGCGGCAACATCGTGCCGCGCGTGCACACCAATCCGGAACTCGCGACCGGCAAGACCATGGACGTGCTGTGGAACGAGTTCCTCGCCGATCTCGGCGGCGGCGTCGACCGCCGCGCGGAGGCGATCAAGCGCGAGCCCGAGAATGCCGGCACGCCGCTGTTACCGGTGTATTGGAGCGTCGAGGGGCTGGCGCCCGCCCCGCAAGGGGCCGTCTACGCGGTGACCAACGACGGCATCACGCGCACGTATCTGCAGCGGATCGAGCCCGACGGCGCCATGAAACGCCTCGCGGGCCTGAACCTCGGTGCCCGCATCGATGCGCGCGGCGACGACACCGTCCTCATCACCCAGCCGGAGATCTGCGACAACTGGAATCTGTTCTTCGACCTCTATGTCTATACGCCGGCGAACGGGCTCGAGCGCCTCACGCATTGCGCGCGCCTGCGCCGCGCCGTCTTCGCCGGCGCCGACCTCCTCGCGCTCAAGAACGACGCCGGCCTGGCGAGCCTCGTGCTGGTCGGCCGGGACGGGCGCGAGTTGCGCACCGTCTATGCGCCGGGGGCGGAAACCGAACTCATCGATCTCGCCGCGAGCGAGGACGGCAAACGCGCCGCCGTCGTGCAGAAGGTGGCCGGGCGCTGGTCGGTGGCGGAATTCGATCTGGGCGCAAGCCAGGTCACACCCACGATCCGCCTGCGGCTCGATGGACCGGCCTTCTCGCCGAGTTATCTCGCGGACGGGTCGCTGCTGCTCGTGATGGACCGCGATGGCGTCTACAACGTCTGGCGCCACGATACAGGCGGCAAGCTCGCCAAGCTCACGCACACCTACACCGCGGTGACCGCGCAGGCCTCCGGCACCGATGGCGCGCTGACGGTCGTGACGATCGAGCACGGAGGCGTCGCGGTGCGCCGCCAGGCAACCCCCGCGGTGCTCGCGCAAACCGACGTGGCGCGGCCGCAAGCGGGCCCGGCCGAGCCCGCGCCGCCGGGACCCGACGCGAATTCGCTGCTGAAGGACGAGCGCAGCTACCTCGGACTGCGCTCGTTGTACCCGCGCGCGTGGCTGCCCGCGTTCTATGCGGACCGCGGCCTGGTTGCGTTCGGTGGGAGCATCTACGGGTCCGATGCGCTCGCCTTCCACCAGTACACGCTGACCGCGATGTACGAGACGACGCAGAACGAGCCGATCGGCAGCCTCGAATACATCCTGTACAAGCGCCACTTCTTCGCCCTCATCCGCGACCTGAAGCCGACCGCCTGGACCGGCAGCAACGGCGACGAGACCACCACGATCTACGAACGCCGCACGCAGGGGCAGTGGGTCTCGACCCTGCCGTGGCTGCGCCTCGAGCAGCGCCTGACGCTGGGGATCGGCGCCGGCATCGATCGCACCGACCAGGTGGTGGTCGACGGCGTCACGACCGGGCTGGCGGACAGGAAGGTTGCGGCCGCCTACATCGACTACGACAGCCGCAACGCCAACTGGCTCTCGGAGGGCCTCAACCGCGGCGTGCGCGGCACCGTGCTGTACGAGACGTACAAGCCGTTTTCGTCGAACGACTACGACGGCTCGCTGGTGCGCTTCAATGGCGAGGGTTACCTTCCGCTCGGCCCGACCGTGCTCGCAGGGCGGGTGGTCGATGTGCACGCCAACGGAACGACGGAGCCCTATCAGCTCGGCGGCGCCATCACCGTGCTGCCGCTCGCGGTGCCGAACCTCAACGAGCGCGAGCTTCCGCTGCGCGGGTATCGCGGCGACGAGCCGCAGCTGCGCGGCCGCAATGCACGCCTGGCGACGGTCGAATTCCGCACACCGATCATGGACATCGACCGCCATGCCATGGTGCCTCCGTTCGGGATCAATCGCCTGTCGGCCGACGTCTTCTTCGACATCGGTACCGCGTGGGACACGGGGTCACCGTCGAAGTACTACCGCGGCGTCGGGGCCGAAATGCTCGGCGAGGTTAAGCTCCTGTACCTGCTGACGCTTCAGGTGCGCGTCGGCGTTGCCGTCGGACTTGACGACCCGGGAACGACGCGTGTGTACGCCGCGCTCGGACGGCAGTTCTAGCGCTCTCACGATCGACCATGGCCAATCATCGCAACCGTTTTCCGGCGCGCCGTCGCTTCCTGAAGCAGTCGACCGCGCTCACTGCCACCGTGGTTGCGTTGCCGCTGCCACGCCTCGCGCGGGCGCGGTCGGAGGCCGGACCCGCGCGGGAGGACGCGGGGCGCAGCACGCCGCTGCCTGCCGGGGTCGACGCGACGCGGGCGCCACGGCGCCGCCGGGAACGCAAGCAGTAGGCGGACCATGCGGGAGCCCCTGCATCGGCTCAGTGCGGTTCAGCTCGCGCGCATGATCGCCGAAGGGCAGGCCTCGGCCGAAGTCGTTACGCGGTCGTTCATCGACGCGATCCACGAGCGCGAGGGACAGATCCAGGCGTTCGCGTGGTTCGACGCCGACCGGGCGATCGCGGCGGCGCGCGAATTGCACCTCGTGCAGCGCCGCGGGCCGCTGCACGGCTTGCCGGTGGCGATCAAGGACAACATCGACACCGCCGATCTGCCGACCAGCTACGGTTCGTCGATCTACCTGTCGCATCGGCCCTCGATCGACGCGGCGGTGGTGTCCCTGCTCAAGGACGCCGGCTGCTTCGTGCTCGGCAAGACGGTGACAGCCGAACTCGCCAATTTCGTGCCCGGGCCGACGCGCAACCCGCACAACCTCGAACACACCCCGGGCGGCTCTTCGAGCGGCAGCGCCGCGGCGGTGGCGGCGCACCTGGCCCCGCTCGCCCTCGGCACGCAAACTGCCGGCTCGATCATCCGGCCGGCAGCCTACTGCGGCGTGGTCGCCTACAAGCCGTCGCCGCGCCTGGTGCCGCGCGCCGGGGTCAAGCCCAACTCCGACATGTTGGACGAGGTGGGTGTTTTCGCGCGCTCGATGGAGGACGCCGCGTTCGCGGCCGCAGTCCTCGCCGGCAAGCCCGCCTGGAAGGAAGTGCCAGCACAGGGACTGGCAGGATCGCCGCCGGTCATCGGCAGCACGGCGACATCGCAGCGCACGCTGGCGTCGGCGTCGATGCTCAACGCCTTGGAAGCCGCCGTGAAGAAACTCGCGCACGCCGGAGCGCGCCATGCGGAGCTGACGTGGCCGCGCGTCTTCGACGGCCTTTTCGACGCGCAGAAGACGGTCCAGGTCTTCGAGACCGCGCGCGCTCTCGCGGCAGAATTTGCCTACCGGCGCGATCTGCTGTCGGTCCGCCTGATCGAATTGATCGAATCCGGCCGCGCGACGTCGACCCAGGAATACGTCGCCGCGCTGCAACTGGGGCGCGCCTGCGTGGCCGCGATCGACAGCCTGTTCGGTGCAGCCGACGTGTTGCTGGCGCCCAGCGCGCCGGGCGAGGCGCCGAAGGGAATCGGATCGACCGGCGACCCGGTCTTCAACCGGCCGTGGCACCTGCTCGGCTGCCCGATGATCAATGTCCCGTTCGGACGTGGCGATGCCGGGTTGCCGCTCGGACTCTCGGTCGTCGGCCGGCCCGGCGACGACGCGCGCACGCTCGCGGCCGCGGCGTGGATCGAACACGCCCTGCGCGATTGACGGGCCTTCAGCCTTCCAGGGGCGGCAGCGTGCGTGGCCTCCGGTCGGCGCCGGTCGCGACGTACACCAGCGTCGCCTCGGTGACCTTGACGACCTCCGTCTGCAGGCGCATTCGTTCCGCGTAGACCTCGACATCCACCGTCACCGACGTGTTGCCGGTTTTTACGATGCGTCCATAGAAGGACAGCAGATCGCCGACGAATACCGGGTTCTTGAACAGGAAGCTCGTGACCGCGACCGTGGCGACGCGCCCGTTGGCGCGCCGCGCGGCGGGAATGGCACCGGCGATGTCGACCTGCGCCATGATCCAGCCGCCGAAGACGTCGCCGTGCACGTTGGAGTCGGCCGGCATGGGTATCACGCGCAGCACGGGGTCGCCGGCGGGCAGGCGGGTTCGATCGGCGGGTAGGGTCATCGGCGGCCTCCATGAGCTTTGTCGAGCGCGGCAAGCGCCATTCGATCCACCACGTTCGGCGCGAGCAGCTTCAACCACATCCCGATCCTGCCGCGCCCCGTCATGACGAGTTCGCGCCGGCGCGCGCGCATGGCGCCGATCATCTGGCGCGCGCACTCCTCGACCGGCATGGCATTCTGTTCGGACAGCCCGGACACGCCGGCGATCGTGCCGCTCGCATTCAGGCCGTGGCGACGAATCCCGGTCGCGACCACGCCCGGAAAGATCATCGTCACGTCGACGCCGGAACCGGCCAGCTCGATCCGCAGCGCCTCGAAGAATCCGCCGAGGGCGAACTTGCTCGCGCAATACGCGGTGCGCGCCGGCACGCCCGTCTTGCCGGCCATCGAAGAGACGCCGACGATCAGCCCGCGCGTCCGCTTGAGGTGGGGCAGCGCAAAACGCGTCAGCGTCACGCAGGACAGGAAGTTCACGCGCAGCAGCCGCTCGTAGGCGGAGAAGTCGGTCGTGTCTTCGAACCAGGCGTGCATCGAGACACCCGCGTTGTTGACCAGTACGTCGAGGCGGCCGAAGGCGCCGACTGCCCGATCGATCAGTGCCCGGTTCTGCGCCTCGTCGGTAACATCGGTTGCGACGGCCAGCGCCTGCGCGCCGTGTGCCCGGCACTGCGCCGCGACGCCTTCCAGGCGCTCGACCGAGCGCGCGGCGAGCACCAGGCACGGACGTTCCGGACCGAGCTGGCGCGCAAGCTCGGCGCCGATGCCGTCGGAGGCTCCGGTGATGACGATGACCCGGTCCGCGAAGGTCAAACACGCCCCCAGGCGCGCGTGCGCCGCGAGCGGATAATCGATGCGGTCGGCCGGTGTCTCTTGCACACGCGATGAACGATACCAACCCGTTGGAAACATGCGAGGAATAAGACACGGCGCCGGTGCCAAGGCAGCGGTGCCGCTCCGCCCCGGCGAGTCACGCAACGACTGGCAGACGCTCGGCGTCCTGCTGCCGTACCTGCTGACATACAAGGGACGCGTGTTCTTCGCGGTCACGTGCCTGGTCGGCGCCAAGGTCGCGGTCGTCGGCGTGCCGGTCCTGCTCAAGCACATCGTCGATGCGTTCGTCGTGCCGGCGGGATCCGTCAACACGACCGCGCTGGCCGCGGTTCCGCTGGCGCTGATCGTCGCCTATGGCCTGCTGCGGGTGTCGACCTCGGTGTTCACCGAGCTGCGCGAGTTCTTCTTCGCCAGGGTCACGCAGGCGGCCGTGCATACGCTGGCGCTCAAGACGTTCCGCCACCTGCATGCGCTGTCGCTGCGCTTCCACCTGGAGCGGCGCACCGGCAGCGTGACGCGCGAGATCGACCACGGCATCCGCGGCATCTCGTCGCTCATCAGCTACACCCTGTATTCGATCCTGCCGACGCTGATCGAGCTGTCGCTCGTGCTCGGATACCTGCTCCTGCACTACGAGATCTGGTTCGCCGTCATCGTCGCGGTGAGCGTCGCGATCTACATCACGTTCACGTTCACCGTCACCAACTGGCGCACGCAGTTCCGGCGCCAGATGAACGAGCTCGATTCGAAGGCGAGCGCGCGTGCGGTGGACAGCCTGCTCAACTTCGAAACCGTCAAGTACTTCAACAACGAGGAATACGAGGCGCGCCGCTACGACGGCACGCTGGCGCAGCAGGAACGGGTGGCGATCAAGTCGCAGCAGTCGCTCAACCTGCTCAACACCGGCCAGCAGCTGATCGTGGCGACCGGCTTGACGCTGATGCTGTGGCGTGCGGCTGCCGGCGTCGCCAACGGCACCATGACGGTGGGCGACCTGGTGCTGGTGAACGGCTTCATGATCCAGATGTACGTGCCGCTGAACTTCCTCGGCGTCATCTATCGCGAGATCAAGCAGTCGCTGACGGACATGGACCGCATGTTCCGCCTGCTCGACGAGCAACGCGAGATCGCCGACAGCGCGGACGCGCACGAACTCGCGCTGGCGGGCGCGACGATCCGTTTCGAACACGTCAACTTCAGCTACGACGCGCGCCGGCAGGTGCTGTTCGACGTCGACTTCACCGTGCCGGCGGGCACCACGACCGCGGTGGTGGGGGCGACCGGTTCCGGCAAGAGCACGCTGGCGCGGCTGCTGTTCCGCTTCTACGACGCCCAGTCCGGGCGCATCCTGATCGACGGCCAGGACATCCGCGGCGTGCGCCAGCAATCGTTGCGG
>Ga0335077_10012833_pt1 | contig 10476 bp, 6 predicted proteins | sample Lox_Sample_31_FD_207151 | JGI IMG/M metagenome (GOLD analysis project Ga0335077, IMG submission 207151) | Soil microbial communities from Loxahatchee National Wildlife Refuge, Florida, United States - Lox_Sample_3.1 | ecosystem: Environmental > Terrestrial > Soil > Wetlands | place: USA: Florida...
TCCCACCGGGAGACCCTCCGTCGGTCCACCGGAGCTAAAGGTGGGGCTCGCGCGCGGCCGATGGGCGACGACCCGTGGGTTGCCCGACCCTACGGGCCCGTGTAGAGGTAGCTGATCGCCTCGACGTACGGGTGGTGGTGGGGAGCCACGATCGTGAACGTCCCGCTCACCGGCTCGGCGTTGTAGGCGGTGAAGTTCCAGACCTCGAACGAGTACGTACCGCTCGGCAGCGAGAAGGTGATGGACGCCCCGGTCGACGACAGGTTCTCGCTGAGCGGCCCCGTGACGTTCACCTGCCAGAACGTCCCGCTCGGGAGGCCGGCCTCCTCGAAGATGACCGTAGCGACGACCTCCTTGAAACGGAGCGACTTCGTGAGCGCGTGGGTGCCCACGTGCAGCTTTCCCTGCGTGGACTTGGAAACGTAGGGACTGGGGACGGTCGTCAGCGCCCAGCGCCAGGCGCCCTTGACGACCTGGAACGTCATCGAAGCGTTGTTCGTCGAGAGGTTGTAACCGGCCGGCTCGCCGCTCGACCCGACCGGCTGCAGGCTGACCGACCAGAGGGCGCCGGAGGGGAGCCCGCTCTCGGCGAAGGTGAGATTCTCGATCGGCCCGAACGTGAGCTTGTACTTCACCGAGAGCCCCGAGACGGTCAGGCTGTGCTGGCTCGGGGTGTTCGAGCCCGTGACCTTCGAGAACCCGTAGCCGCCGGGGAGGCCGACGCTGTAGGGGAAGACGCCGTTCGCGAGGTAGAGCGACACCAGGCCCTTGCCCTTCGCGACCGTGTCGGTGACCGTGACCGGAGGGGTACCGATGGAGAGCGTCCAGTTGGCGCCGTTCGGCAGCCCGCTCTCGCGGAACGATGCCTGGGCGAGCAGGAACACCGAGACGGTCGAGGAACCCTCGTTCGCGACCCAGACCGTGCCGCCGTTCGGGTCGACGGCGACCGCGACCGGCAGGTCCTGGACCATGACGGTCCCGACGACCCGGAGCGTCGTCGCCGAGAGCACGCTCACGTTGGCGGAGCCGGAGTTCGCGACGTAGACGAGCCCGGCCTTGGCGTTGATCGCGATCCCGTTCTGCAGGCCCGGCTGGCTGCCGACCGGGATCGAACCGGCGACCGTCCCGTTCTTGGCGACGATCACCGTGACGTTGTCGGAGAAGCGGTTCGCGACGAACAGGTCGCCGGTCGCGCTGTCGAGCGCGATGGCGTCCGGGCCGGATCCGACCGTCACGGAGGCGAAGTCGGTCAGGTTGGTCCCGCCGATGATGCTGACGTTGTCGGAGGCGGTGTTGACGACGTAGATGTCCCCGGTCGCCGGGTCGTAGACCATCGCCCCGTAGCCGCCCGGCTCGATGCCGACGGGCACCGTCCGCGCGACCGCGTTCGTCTTGCCCGAGATCACCGTGACGTTGTTCGCGCCCGCGTCCGCGACGAAGACGTCGTGGTTCGACGTGTCGACCGCCAGGCCGTCCGGATCGGGCCCGACCGGGACCGTCGAGACGACCGTCGGGATCGCGGTGCTCGGCGAGATGATGCTGACCGAGCTCGAACCGCCGTTCGCGACGTAGACCTCCTTGTTGGAAGGGTTCACGAGGACCGCATCCGGCGAGGCGCCGACGGGGACGGACGCGAGGACGTAGCCGCCGCCGATCGAGACATCGCTGACGTTGCCCGAGCCGGAGTTCGCCACCCAGACCGTCCAGTTCGTCGGGTCGAGCGCGAGCGCCTGGGGATACGGCTCGTCGCCGAGCTGGATCACCGCCGTGGTCTCGCCCGTGGCGAGCGAGATCGCGGTCAGGTTGTTGCCGTACTCGGACTCGACGAACGCCGTGCCGTTGGTCGTGTCGATCAGCAAGCCGGCCGGGGCCGTGCTGACGCTGATCGGGGAGAGGCTCAGCGGGGTCGTACCGCCCGTCGGGACGACCCCTGCGGACGGCGCCCCTGCGGACAACGGGGCCGGGACGGCACCGTCACCGAGCGGGATCGCCCCTCCGAGGAGGCCGCCGGCGCTCGTACTCAGCACGAGGAGGGCAAGGGCGGAGATCACCAGAAGCAGCCGCGCCGCCACGGACCGGAATCGGCGAACCCCCTCAAGTCATCTTCGCTTTCGACCGGACGGCTCCAGGGTCCCGGCCCGGGCCGCGGAGGGGGCTCCTGCGCCGAGGCTCCTCTCGGCGCAGGGTCCGGGGCGGCGCGAGGGGAAGGCCAGCACCGCGGCGGTCGGCTCGACCCGGGGGGGTCCGCCGTTCGGGCAAGGGCGGAACGGCGGTCCTCGGACATCGACGCGGCCGTAAGGGACCGGCCCCGGGCGGGTGCTCGCCCCGGTGGGGGCAGGAGGGGGCGAGCGTCCGGGTCCGAGGGCGACCTTCGGCCGGGGGCGTTACGCCGGACCGGGCGGACCCTGCCTGACCCCCGGGGGGACCCGGAACGTCTTGCGTGGCAGGGAAATCCGCGGGGCCGGGTGCCCCGGCCGCACCACGGCGAGCAGCGGCGGGGACCCGGGACGATCTCGCGGACGGTACGATGACGGACCTCGGGGTGATCGCGGTCCTCGCCGGACTGGCGACCGGCATGACGCTCATCAGCTCGGTCGCGGTCAAGTGGGCTGCGTTCGCCGAGAGCCCGCTGCGGGCCAGCGTGGTCCAGTTCCTGCTGCTGATGATGGCCGGGATGTTCCTCGGCGTCCTCGTGTACTACGCGGTCGGGGGGGGCCGGGGGGTCGTCGAGGGTCTCTGGGTCGCGTCGGCGGTGATGTCGGCCAGCGTGCTGCTCGTCTTCGTAGGGTTCTTTCGGCAGCTCCGCGCCGGTCCCGTCGGCGGGGGAGGTCCGGCGGCCGCGGTCGCCCGCCGGGGATTCGTCGTCTCCGTGGTCGGGCTCGTGATCCTGAACGAGCTCCTGATGGGCTGGTCGTTCAGCCTGCTGTCGGGTCAACTCGCCCCGGGGCTCGGCTCCCGCGGCGACGACGTGGCGCGCCTCCTCGACTTCGCGGTGACCTCACCGTGGTTCGTCTTTCCGATGGCCCTCGAGATGGTGCTCACGGTCCGGTGGCTCGGAGCGGCGCTGCCCCGGCGGATGCTCCCCTATCTCTGGGTCCAGCCCGTGATCATGGTCTGCTCGCCGCCGACGCTCGTCGGGGCCGCCTGGGTCGTGGGGACCGCCGTGGTCGCCAGCGGGCTGATGGCGCTGGTCGTTGGCCTGGTGCTCCGCGACGCGATGCGGGTCGAGGAGGCGGCGGGAGCCGTGGGGACGTACCTCGCGGCGCTCCTCGCATCGCTCGGAGCGATGGCGGGGGGGCTCGTGCTCTGGGTGGACCACGGCGGCCTGGACATCTTCGCCCTGGCCCTGGTCCTTCAGATGGCGGTCTTCCTCTTCGCGGTCACCGACCCCGGGCACTTCCGGCCGGTGCCGCTGGCAGGGCGGTCGCCCCAGGAGAGGGGGCCGGCGGGGGGCGTTCCGGGCCCCCGGTGAGGGCGGGCCGATGCCCCCCGGTGAGGTCGAACGCCTACCAACGTGACCTGTAGTAAGTACGGGGCCCTTAAGCAAGGGGCGTCGGTGGGAGCACCGCGCGCACCGCCGGTCGGGAGGGACGATGTTGGGAGCCGAGGTCGTGTTCGGCGTCGTGGCGGGAGCGATGGCGATCGCGACCGCGGTGCTGTTCTGGACGATCGTCGAGGCGCGGAGCCGCGTCATCGGCTGGGTCGGTCTCTACCTTCTCGCGATGATGGGCGAGATGTGGGTCGCGCCCGTGATCTACTGGGACGACCCGACCGGGGCCGGACTCGTCACCGGACTTTCGGTCAGCGGTCTGCTCATGATGGTGTCGCTCGCGCCCCTGCTGGCGGCGCTCGCAAGGGCGCGCCGCCGGGGGGCCCCCGCGACCCGGACGGCGGAGGGGCCGGTCCGCCTGGGGCTCGGCACCGTCTCCCTCATCGCGGCGCTGGTCCTCGTGAACGAGTTTCTCATGAGCTGGGGACTCCAGCTCGCGTCCGGCGGGGCGGCGATCGTCGGCGGCGGGCTCGGGGTGTTCGTCTCGGGCGTCGACTCCCCCTGGTTCATCTTCACGATGGCGGCAGAGATGTTCCTGACGGCCCTCCTGCTGCGCTCCCGCCTTCCCCGCGCCCTCCTCGCCGTCGTCCTCGTGCAGGCGGCGATCATGCTGTTCTCTCCCCCCGCGCTCGGGGGGCCGACCTGGTCCGCGCTCGCGATCTACGTCTCGAGCGCCCTGATGATCGGGCTGTTCGTCTACCTGTTCGAGTACCTCTACCGCCACCGCCAGTTCTCCGCCGGCTACGGGGCGTACCTGGTCGAGCTCGTCAGCGTCTTCGGGCTCATGATGGCCGGGCTGTTCGTCTGGCTCTACTTCGGCGACGCGACGACGTTCGCGGTCTCGATCGTGCTCGAGATGGTCGTCGTCTACGTCGCGCTCGCCCGGCCGTCGTCGTTCGACGAGGTCCCCACGACGCCGTGGCAGCTCCGGCCAGCCTGGACGTTCGCGCTGCTCTCCGGCGTCTTCGTGGCCGAGGTCTGCATGGGCGCCGTCCTGAGCGTCCAGCTCGACCCCGCCGACTACGTCGGCGCCTTCCCGTTCCTGCCGCTCGCCGGGGCCCCCGGCATCGTCGTCCTGAACGCGCTGTCGAACGGCTTCTGGTTCTTCGCCACCGCCGCCGCCTCCTCGTGGTTCCTCATCATGATGGGCCTCGAGATGGGTGCCCTGGTCGCCTTCAAATTCCGGGAGACCCGGAACCTCGAGAACCGGATCCGTCTCCTCCTCATGATGGGGTGCTACGCCGCCTTCGCGGTGTTCTACCCGAGCATCTACTTCGCTCTGGTGTTCCCTTCCGCCCCCGATCCGAGCACGGTCGCGGTGCTGGGCTGGCCGATGGGGATCGGCTCCTACCCGCTCGCCGCCGGAGTCTTCGGGGTGGTGATCGCCACCTACCTGCTCACCGGGGTCCTGACCGCGCTCTTCGGCCGCCGCGTGGTCTGCTCGGTGTTCTGCACGGCCCCGTTGATGTACCAGGGGACGGCGATCGACGCGATGAAGTCGTTCAACCGTTCGAGCCCGGTCGCGCGGAAGTACCTCTCGAGCCGGTTCTCGGCGGCCTACTCCCTGACGATCGGCCTCGTGATGACGGGGCTCGTCGGGACCTCCGTGCTTTCGTACCTCGACTCGGTCGGCACGCTCCACCTCTACGTCCAGGGCACCGACCCGTCGGTGTTCTTCTTCGTCGCTTCGTTCTCGATCGCCTGGTACGTCCTGTTCGTCGCGATCCCCTACGCGGGGAACTACAACTGCGTCACGATGGGCTGGTGCTACACCGGCGTCATCGCCCAGGCGTTCCAGAAGATCGGGACGTTCAAGCTGAAGGTCCGCGACAAGCAGGTCTGCCGCGACTGCCCGACCCTGGACTGCGCGAAGGGGTGCCCCGTCGGGCTGGTCGACATGCCCGGCCACTTCCGCCAGAAGGGCGAGTTCCGCAGCACGAAGTGCTGCGGGGTCGGCGACTGCGTCGAAGACTGTCCCTACGACAACCTCTACATCTCCGACATCCGGCACACCGTCCGGCGGCTCCTCGGCCTCCCCGAGACCCGGCCCCGGAGGACCGGGGTCGGCGGGACGATCGCCCCTGCCGGACGCCCGCACCTCGCGGTGGCACGGACCGGACCCCCCGAGGGCGCGGTTCCGCTCCCGATGGCCGGCGCAGCGACGAGCGCGACCTAGGGTCCCCCGGAACCCGACCGTCGTTCCCGGAGACCGAAGCGACCGGCCGCAGGCAGCTGGGTTTCCGGGCGCGCCAGGGTCCGGCAGCGTGGGGGCCGCCGGTGCGCCCCTTGCGGATGCGGGTCGTGCCCGGCCGAGCCGGTGCTGCGGTCCTCTGCCGCGTCGTGAAGGAACCCCGCTAGGAGGGCTCAATACCTCACGGGCCTTTCTTTCCCGGGGCGTTCATGTCGCTCGCCCACCGAGGGGCCGTTCGCTGCTCGCTCTCGCCGTACGGAACCGGTTCGGGGGCGGTGGTCCTCGCGTCCTCCCGCATCCCCCCGGCACGGCGGTTCGGGGCGCCCGTTCCCTCGGGGAGCCCGGCCTGAGATGCTCGAGGCGCCCGGTCCCGGGGACCGTCGAGCGCCCGCGTTCGCCGGACGGGCCCCCCGTCGATGCCGACGCGATCGACCCTCCCCGGGCGGGGTGCGATGGCCGTAGTCAAGCCCGTCGTCCTGCGGAGCCTGCAGCGCGCCCTGCGCAACCTCGCGGGGGAGCGGAGCCCCGTGATCGCGGGCCACAAGCTCCTCTATCGTTGCAACCTCGAGTGCAAGATGTGCCCGTTCTGGCGGCGCGAGGACGAGCCCCTCCTCGGCCTTGCGGAGGAGGTCCGCCTGATGGAGGCGCTCGCCCGGGCGGGGGTCTCGTTCCTCGGCTTCGAGGGAGGCGAACCGCTGCTGCGACGCGACGTCGGTCCGATCCTCCGGGAGGCGCACGCCCGGTTCCACACCTCGCTCGTGACCAACGGCTGGCTCCTCGAGCAGAGGCTCTCCGAGATCGCGCCGCACCTCGACCTGCTGTTCGTGTCCCTGGACGGCATCGGCGAGCGTCACGACCGGCTGCGCGGCATCCCCCGGTCGTTCGAGCGCGCCGTCCGTGGCATGAAGGCCTCGCGCTCCGACGTCCCGACGATCATCAGCCACACGGTGACGCGGGAGAACGTCGACCAGGCCGAGATGGTCGTCGAGCTCGCCGAGCGCCTCGGGGTCGGGCTCACGGTCCAGATCGCCTACGACTACCGCACCGCCGACGCGATGTCGCCGGAGCGCGAGCAGCTCCGGCCCGTGATCGAGCGGCTCCGCGATCTGCGCAAGAGCGGCGCGCCGCTCCTCGAGTCGGTCGAGTACTTCGACGCGATCCTCGGATCCTGGTACGGCGGGACCCCGTGGCGCTGCAAGCCCTGGCTGACGATCAACATCGACCCGTCCGGCCGCATCGTGCTGCCGTGCTACGTCCTGCAGGAGTACCAAGGGTCGATGCCGGTCTGGGACGTCGACGTCCGCACGCTGTGGAACTCGTTCGACTGGGCTCCGTACGAGTCCTGCAACAAGTGCGCGCTCGCCTGCTACCTCGAGCCGTCGCTGTTCCGATGGACCGACCTCGCCAGCGTGCGGGATCGGGTCTTTGAGGCGTCCGTCAACTACCTTCGTCGGACGCCCCGCAGCTCGGCCCACGCTCCGACGAGCCCCCTCCTCCAGATCGAGGCGGCGGCCGACTGACGCGGGGCCTTCCCCGCCGTTCCGGCCCCCCGGCCGCCCTGCCCCGTCCGCCGGTAGGGCCGGGACGACGTCTCCCGCGTCCAAGGCCGCCGGACGACGCCGCGGTCGCCGATCACTCGTCGGAGGCGACAAGGCCGAGCGCGAGCGCGGCCCGGAGCAGACCGATGTGGGTGAACGCCTGCGGGTAGTTCCCGAGCGCGAGGCCGGCGCGGGGGTCGTACTGCTCGGAGAACAGCAGGAGCGGGCCCGCGGTCTCGAGGAGCGCGTGCCAGTTCGCCTTCGCCCGGTCGATCTTGCCGCTCTTGGCGAGGCACTCGACGAGCCAGAACGAGCAGAGGAGGAACGAGCCCTCCGGTCCGTCCAGTCCGTCCCGCTCCCGGTAGCGGTAGACGAACGGCCCCTCCGCCAGCTGGCGCTGGACCGCGTCGACCGTGCTCAGCACCCGCGGGTCGTCCGGCGGCAGGAAACCGACCAGCGGGACCCTCAGCGCGCTCGCGTCCAGCGCCGATCCTCCGAACGTCTGGGTGAACGCGCCGACCGCCGGGTCGTACCCGTGCTCGAGGATCGCGGCACGCACCGCTCGCGCTTCCGCCTCCCACCGCTCGACCGGCTCGGTGCGGCCGAGCGACCGCGCGAGCGCGGTCGCCCGGTCGAGCGCGACCCAGCTCATCAGCTTCGAGTGGACGAAGTGGGCCGGCCCGTTGCGGGCCTCCCAGATCCCGAAGTCCGGCTCGCGCCAGAGGCGGACGGTCGTCTCGGCAAGCCGCTCGATGCTCGCCCATCGGTCCCGGACGAAGGCGGGGTCGACCTTCTCGAGCAGCGCCGCCGCGTCCAGCAGCTCGCCGTAGACGTCCAGCTGACGCTGGTTGGCGGCGTCGTTGCCGACGCGGACCGGTCGGGAACCCAGGTACCCCTCGAGGGCGCCGAGCTCGACCTCGGGAGGCGAGGTCGTCCCGTCGACCCGGTAGAGGCTCCGCAGCTCCTCGCCCGGACCGACGCTCTCGGCCCGGTGGAACGCCCACTCGACGTAGGCCCGGGCCTCCCGCACGTGCCCGAGGAGCAGGAACACCTGCGCGGTGAACGCCGCGTCGCGCAGCCAGACGAACCGGTAGTCCCAGTTCCGTGGGCCTCCCGGCCACTCCGGCAGCGAGGTCGTCGGCGCCGCGACGAACACGCCGGAGTCGGCGTAGGAGAGCAGCTTGAGGACGAGCTCGGACCGCTCCACCCAGGGGTGCCATCGGGCGGCGACGCGCCGCAGCGGGGCGTCCTCGGGGGAGATCCAGCCGCGCCAGAACGCGTCCGTGACGTTCAGCAGCTGCTCGGGGCCGAGGCTCCCCTCGGGGACGGCCCCCCACGCCACCTGGAGGAACCTTGGACTGCCCGGCTCGACGACCCCCTCGGTCGACGCTCCCCCGTCCCCGACGGTCCAGGTCCAGGGCGCCCGGAACTCGAGCCGGTCGTCCGACGCTTCGGCGAACGCCGAAGCGCCCTGGACGGACCACGCCGGTCCTTTCCGGGCGTAGTCGAACCGGGGCTCGGCCCTGACGCGGACGGCGATCGGCCCACCGCGGGCGGTCAGTCGGCGGACGATGCGGGGGTCCGAACCGCTCGGGGCGGTCGTGCTCGCCATCGGCATGAAGTCGGTGACGGTCAAGAGGAGGCCCCGGCGCAGGACGAACCGTGTCGTCAGGATGTTCGTCGCAGCGACGTACTGCTGGTAGGTCGTGTACGTCTCCCGCGGCACGACCTGGAAGAACCCCCCCTGCTTCCGGTCGAGCAGGCGGGCGAACACGCTCGGGCTGTCGAACCTCGGCAGGCACGCCCAGTCGACCGATCCGTCGCGGGAGACGAGCGCGGCGGTGTGCTCGTTCCCGATGAGCCCGTAGCCATGGAGGTCGAGATAGGGCGTGAGCGTCGGCGCCGCCGCGGCCGGCGGGGCCTCGGCGGTCGGCCCGCCGGCCGCCGCCGCCGTGGGGGGGCTCTGGCGCACCTCCCGCTCGCTCGCGGTCGGCCGCGTCGGGGCATCGTCGGTCATGCCCGGTCCTACTTGCGCGTCCGGGACCGGGCGAGGACCTCGGAGACCCGCCGGTTCGCCTCTCCGGAGATCGCATCCCGCTCCTCGGGACGCCGCAGCATCAGCGTCAGCACCAGCTCCGTACCCTGCGCCGACTGGGACTTGGTCGTCAGGACGGGGGGGAACCGCGGGTCGAGACGGGTCCGCAGCTTGGAGAGGGTCTTCCGCAGGTCGGCCTCGAACGCCGGGAGGTCCAGGTTGGCGGCGAGCGCGACCGGGATCGTCACCTCCTTCCAGGCGAGCGGGGAGCGGTTGACGACGACCTCACGGATGAACAGCGCGTTCGGGATGGAGACGAGCTGCTCGTCGTCGGTGAGCAGCACGGTCGTCATCGCGTTGATCTCGATCACCTTGCCGGTGCGGCCCTCGATCTCGATCACGTCCCCGACCTTGAACGGCGCGTAGATGTCGGTGAAGTAGCGCGCGCCGTAGTTGCCGAGCGGTTCCCGCAGCGCGATGAGCGCCGCCGCCCCGAAGAGCCCGATCACGAGCAGCAGCACGTCGGCGCTCAGCCCCAGCTCCTGCGCCCCGAGCGTGCCGCCGACGAGCCAGACGACGACGACCCCGAGGCGGCGGGCCCCGCCGGTCGCCTGCGGGGTGCTCTGGGTCATGAGACCGCCGATCACGCGGCTGACGAGCATCCCCACGAGCCAGGTGAGGACGAGCGTCACGGCGAGCGGGATGGAGACGGCGAGGTACGGGCGGAAGAGCCCGAGCAGGTCGACCAACGCTCAGACCTCCACGACCTCGCGCAGCAGGTCGACCTCGGCGGTGACCGCGGCGGAGAGCGAGCATTGCTCGGCGGCGCGCCGGCCCCCGGCGACCAGGCGGTCGCGCAGGGGCCCGGAGCCGGCGTCGAGGAGCTGCTCGAGCCGGCGCGGGAGCTGGTCGGGGTCGGTCGGGTCGAAGACGAGGCCGTTCCGCCCGTCCCGGACCAGCTCCGCGATCCCGGCCCGGTCGGTCACGACGGCCGGCCGGTCGTGCAGCCAGGACTCGACCACCACGAGCCCGAATCCCTCCCGGAGCGACGGCAGGATCGTGAAGCTCGCCCGCTCGTACCAGCAGTCGAGCTCGCGCTGGGTGACGTGGCCGGTGAAGACGACGCGCGAGGCGACCCCGCGCTCCGCGGCGAGCCGCTCGA
>Ga0335077_10012834_pt1 | contig 10476 bp, 8 predicted proteins | sample Lox_Sample_31_FD_207151 | JGI IMG/M metagenome (GOLD analysis project Ga0335077, IMG submission 207151) | Soil microbial communities from Loxahatchee National Wildlife Refuge, Florida, United States - Lox_Sample_3.1 | ecosystem: Environmental > Terrestrial > Soil > Wetlands | place: USA: Florida...
CATCTGCGGCATCTGCCCGGTGAGCCATCTGATCGCTTCCGCCAAGGCCTGCGACTCGATCCTGGCGGTGCGCATTCCGGAAAACGCCGCCCGCCTGCGGCGTGTCCTGAACCTGGCCCAAATCGTGCAATCGCATGCGCTGAGCTTCTTCTACCTCTCATCCGCCGATTTTCTGCTGGGCATGGACAGCGAACCCTCCAAGCGCAACCTCTTCGGCGTGCTGGAAGCCAGGCCGGAAATGGCGCGGGACGGCATCCGGCTGCGGCAATTCGGGCAGCAGGTCATCGAGTGGCTGGCCGGCGAGCGCATCCATCCGGCGTGGATTGTGCCTGGCGGCGTTAACGAACCGCTGACGGCCGAGCGCCGCGACCGCGTGCTGGCGGCGCTGCCTGACGCGCTGGCCATTGCCGGCCGCACGCTCGACTGGTTCAAAAGTGAAATGGAACGCTTCCGCGAAGAGATCCGCACCTTCGCCAATTTCCCCTCGCTGTTTATGGGCCTGGTGGACGCCGAAGGAGGCCTGGAGCATTACGACGGCAAGCTGCGCGTGCTGGATGCCGCCGGCCACATGGTGCATGACGGTTTTGCGGCGGAAGACTACGCCACGTACATCGCCGAGCTGGCGCATCCGTGGACATACCTGAAGACCAGCTACTATAAGCCGCTCGGCTATCCCGAAGGGACGTACCGCGTCGGGCCACTGGCGCGGCTGAACCTGATCGACAAATGCGGCACAAAGCGCGCCGGCCAGGAATGGGCGGAATTTCGCGACCTGGAGCGCGGCGCGGTGCTCAGCAGTTTCTATTATCACTACGCGCGGCTGATCGAAATCCTCTTCGCGCTGGAGAAGATCGAGGAACTGCTGGCCGCGCCGGAGAGCCTCGATCCCAACGTGCGTGCTTACGCCCGCGCCAATAATTCCGAGGGCGTGGGCATCGCGGAGGCGCCGCGCGGCACATTGATCCACCACTACAAAGTAGATCGCGACGGCCTGATTACCTGGGCCAACCTGATCATCGCGACCGGGCACAACAATGCCGCCATGAATCGGGGTGTGCTGCAGGTGGCCCGGCATTTCGTGCATGGCAACCGGCTGGAAGAGGGCATGCTGAACCGCGTGGAAGCCGTGATCCGCGCGTTCGATCCCTGCCTGAGCTGTTCGACGCACGCCGATGGCCGGCTGGCGTTAGAGATCGAGTTGCGCGACCACGCAGGTGACGTGGTAGATGTTTTGCGGTAGCCCGGCGGTCTTGCCGCCGGTGAGGAGCGTTTCCCTTGCTTCGAGTCCTGATTGTCGGTTATGGTAACCCGCTGCGCGGCGACGATGGCTTCGGCTGGCGCGCTGCCGAGCGGTTGCGCTCCGCAATCGTCGACCCCGACGTGGAAGTTCTGGCCCTCCATCAGCTCACGCCAGAGCTGATGGAACCGCTGAGCCGCGCCGAGCGAGCCATTTTTATCGATGCCGCATGGACCGCCGCGGCCGTGTGCCGCACTGGGTCGGCTTTTACCCACCACCTGACGCCATCGGCGCTGATTGGCGGCGCGCGTTCGCTCTATGGCCGGGCGGCCGAAGCCACGCTGCTCACCACGCCGGGAGAAAACTTCGATTTCGGCGAACACTTGTCGCCGGCAGTGGAAAACGCGTTGGAAGAAATCGTGGAGAGAGTGCAAAAGATTCTGCGCCGCCCGCCACCGTCGCACGCCTGATTCGCCCGGCGTTCGTGCCTGTTTTCACCAAGGCCCGCCGGATGCACCAACCTTTCCGGATGAAACTTTCCATTCTGATCGCGCTCATAGCAGCCGCGGACACAGGCGCCATGCACCTCGCCGCGGCCGATTTTCAAACCGGCCTGGACGCTTACCAACGGGGCGATTACGCCGCCGCGATCGCGGCATGGACTCCCTACGCGGAGCGGGGCGATGCCAACGCCGAATACAACCTTGGGCTGCTCTATGCCAATGGGAAAGGCGTTCCCAAAGACACGACGAAGGCCATCGAATGGTACCGCAAAGCGGCCGACCAGGGTGTGGCGGCGGCGCAGTATAACCTGGGCGTCATTTACGCCAAGGGCGACGGTGTGCCGGTAGACCGCGCAGAGTCGGCCAAATGGTTTACCCAGGCGGCACAACGCGGCATCGGGCGCGCCATGAACAATCTCGGCCGGGTCTATACCGAGGGGCCGGAGGCGTCGCACAATCACCCCGAAGCCGAAAAGTGGTATCGCGACGCGGCGGAGAAAGGGATTGCCAGCGCGGCGTTCGACCTGGGGCTAATGTACGATCTTGGACACGGCGTGGAGCAAAGCTTCGACGAGGCGCTGAAGTGGTATCGGAAGGCCGCCGATGAGGGTTATGCGCCGGCCTACACCAACATCGGAATTCTGTACTACAACGCGCAGGGCGTGAAGCGCGACCTGGTGCAATCCTATATCTGGCTGGCGCGCGCGCAGAAGATGGGCGAGCCGCGCGCGTCGGAGCTGCTTCCGGTGCCTGAAACCCGCTCAGCTCAAAAAAGCGCAGGAGGACGTGGCGGCATGGCAACCGCCGGCAAACCAGGCGTCACCGGCACTTGATCCGAACGTCTTGTTTGCGCCACCGCCGACTACCACGGCTGCGCGGACGGGGCAGTAGAGAGTGACTCGTCGGCAGCAAGACTGCCGGCGCAACGCCGACGCCAAGAGCGTCGGCGCTACCGAGGGCGCTAAAACGGGGTGATCGGCTTGGTGTCTGTGCCGGTCGCGTAGCTGTGCGGCGGCGTCTGATTCGGCGCCGTCAACAGAATCGGCCGCATTAGGATAATTACTTCGTCTTTGTCGGTGTCGTGCTCGCGCGAGGCGAACAGCGCCCCAATGCCCGTCAGCCGGCCGGCGCCCGCGAGGCCCGCCATGTTTCTCGCTTCCTGCGTGTTCAAAAGGCCGCCTATCATGGCCCACTCGCCGTTCCTGACCCGCACGATGGATTTCATCACCCGGTTCGAAATCACCGGAACGCCATTCACCGACTGCCCGGTCAGCACCTTGAACTCCGCATCGATATCCAGCGACGACTCTTCCATGCTGTGGATGCGAGGCGTCACTTTCAACGACAGCCCCAGGTCCTCGAACGTGAACGACGGAATCGGCGTGTAAACCGTGGTCCCGTTGGTTCCGCTGTTGATCGCCCCCACGCTGAACGTCACCTGCACGTTCTGCGTTACGTCCCCCACCGATACGCTCAGGTTGCCGACGTAAGTCTGCGAAGAGAGGCCCGTCGGATCGGCGTTCACCGTGAAGGTCACGGCCGTGCCCGCTTCCACCGTGGTGGTCGGAACCGACACCGAAAGCCCTGACCCCGTCACTGCCACCGCCAGCGTTCCCGCGGTGTCGCTGGTCACGCTGACGGTTTGCTGCACCGCGGAGCCGCCCAGCGGTGTACTTAGCGAAACGGGGTTGGGCGATACCGTCAGTCCCGTCGCTGTCCCGCCATTCACCGTCAGGTTCACGTTCAGGTACGCCAGCGATCCATCCGAGGCCGTCAGTTGTACCGTTCCCGTGTAAGCGCCGGTGCCCAGTTGCGCCAGGTTCGCGCTGGGCGAGATCGTCAGCGCCGCCGGCAGCGAGCCCGAAACGCTGGTCGATCCGTTCACCAGCAGCCAGGAATCGACGCTCGACGCCGTGGCCGTCAAGCTCACCGAACCGCTGGTGCTGGCTACCGTCACCGTGGTGGATGCCGGCAGCGAGCCTCCCGAACTGTACGTCCACGGAATGGATGTCTGGCTCAGTTGCAGGCTGCCGCTGGGCGAAACCGTGAAACTCACCTGTTCTTCCTCGGTGGCTGTGCCCACCGTTACGCTGAGCACCCCGAGATAGGTTTGCGCCGAGAGCCCGGCCGGATTTGCCAGCACCGTAACCGTGCCGGCCGTATTCGCCGCCAGCGTCGTATTGGAAACCGAAAGCGACAGTCCAGTGCCTGTCACGGTCGCCGTCAGCGTTCCGCCGCTGCTGCTGGTCACCGACACCGGCTGCTGCACCACCAACCCGTCGGCCTGCGACTGCAGCGCGATCGTCGCCGGCGAGAGCGTGAGGTTCGGCGCGCCGTTATTCACCGCCAGGGTGACCGTGATGTACGCCACCGAGCCGTCCGCCCCGCTCACCTGCACCGTTCCTACGTAGCTGCCGGCGCCCAGCGTTGTCAGAGTCGTCCCCGGCGCGATGGTCAGCGTGGCCGGCAGGGAGCCGGATGTGGTCTCGAGGTTATTCACCGCCAGCCACGGGCTCGAGCTCAACACGGTGGCGACGTAGTTGATCGATCCGGCCGTGCTGTTCACCGTGATCGCGGTGGAGGTGGGCACATCCCCGCCCGAAGTATACGTCCACGCAATCGATGTCTGGCTCAGTTCCAGCGTGCCGGTGCCGGTCCCGGTGGTGGTCGTGGTGGAAGTGCCTGTCCCCGTTCCAATTCCGGTCCCGGTGGTGGTCGTGCCCGTGCCGCTGTTCGGCCCATAATAGCCCGATGTCAGAATGGGATACCGGTCGCCGATATGCATGGTGGCGGGTTGGCTATCGAGCGCGCGCAGTTGCGCGGCCAGCAGCACCTTGTCGGTGGATTCCGAAATTTGCGCCACTGCCGCGGCGTTCATGATCCCCAGGAGCGTTTTTCCGCCGCCGAAGGTGAGCAGCCCCGCCAGCCCGCTCGGCGGGGTCGCAATCTGGTTGTTCAGCCAGGTAGTGAGCGGCTGCAGCGTAAACAGCGTCGGAAAATTCACCCCGTAGGTGAGCGCGTCGTTGCGGCTGATCTCCACGAAACGCAGCTCGATCATCACCTGCGCGTGCGGCTGGCTGAGATCGTCCAGCAGCGCCATGGCGGGCAGAATCTTCGAATAGTGGTCGCGTAGAATCAACATGCTGTTGTGCGTGTCGAAGGCCACTTTCTGGATGGACATGGTTTGCTGCACGGTGGTCACCAGCGCGTTGAATTCCTGCTGGTTGGTGGAGGGCGGCACGGGTATCGACACCACCGCCATCGGGTCCTGCTCCGAGCGCTTCTGCGGCGTGTCCTTCACCACCATGAACAGCTTGCTCGAAAGCGGCACGATAAAAGTGCCGGTGGCCAGTTCCAGCCCGTGCAGCGCGTCGCGGAAATTCACCCCCCGCAACTGGAAGTGGAACTCCGGCATGGGCAGATAATCGCCGTCGAACACGCACTCCAGCCCGAAAGCGTGGGCCACGTCCTGGTACAGCTTTTGGGAATCTTCGCGGTAGTCGAAATCGCGCAGCCCGTCCTCGCCGCCCAGAACCGCCGGAGGCTGCGGTCTGTCAGCGTCCCTCACGTCCGCAGCCGTCGCTTGCGGCAGATCGATAGGGGGAATTTGCCCGCGCGTCAAGGCATCGGCGGCGTCCGGGTCCACCTTGGGCGTCACCTTCGCTTCCAGCGCCGCGCGCGATTTCACCGCCTGGCTGCGCAGCCAGTACATGGTGTTTTTCGGTTCCATGGCCGCGGCTTCCGAATACAACAGGTACGCCTTGGCCATGTGCCCGGCCTTTTCCGCCTCGCGCCCCTGCTCGTAAAGATCCCATGCCGACACCTCCGCGCCCCATAAGCAGGCTGCCATCAGCAGGCAGAGAAATGGCGCACGTGTCCGCACATACAAGTGACGTGTAACCCTCTGTAGGCGTGCAGGCTAACTACTTACAGCCCCCAGATATCCCCCACGGTGAAACCCTCCGGAAACGGGTCCTCCGGGTCCACCACGTACTGCGCAAAGCCGGTGATCCAGGCCTGCCCGGAAAGTGTCGGCACCACCGCGCGGTACGGACCCACGCTTGTTTCTTCCACCAGCCGGCCGGTGAAAACCGTGCCCAGAATGCCCTCATGCACGAAATCCTCACCCAGGCCTAGTTGCCCCTTGGCATGGAGGGCGGCCATTTTGGCGCACGTCCCCGTGCCGCAGGGCGAACGGTCGAGCGCGCCCGTCCAGGAAGCCGGTCGCGACCAGTCGAGCGTTCCGGTGGACACCACCACCGCGTTTTTACGGTGTGCGCCGGGCCGCGCCGGCTCGCCCGAAATCTGCGCGATGGTAATGCCCGCAATGCCCGCATTCTCCGGGTGCGCCACCGGCAACTGCTCGCGTGCCGCCGCCTTGATCATCTCCGCCACCCGCACGATGTCGCGCGCTTCATCGGCCGCCAGGCGCAACCCCAGCGGCGCCGCGTCGGCAATCACGTAGAACATGCCGCCGTAGGCCACGTCCACCGTCACCGTGCCCAGCCCGCGCACTTCCACCGGCGCATCCAGATGCGTGGCGAACGCCGGCACGTTGCGAAACGTCACCCGCTTCACCTTGCCACCGCGCACTTCCGCCTCCACTCCGATCAGCCCCGCGGGCGTATCCAGCTTAAGCTTTGTGAGGGGTTCTTCCGCCCGCACCATGCCGGTTTCGATCAGCACCGTGACCACACAAATGGTATTGGTGCCCGACATGGGCGGATATTCCACCTGCTCCATGATCACGAACCCGGCATCGGCCAGCGGATTCGCCGGCGGAAGAATGAGGTTGCAGTTAGCCGCCGGATAGCCGCGCGGCTCCCGCAGCATGCGCCGGCGGATATGATCGGCGTGCGTTTCCAGCCAGCATTTCTTTTCGAACATGCTCTTGCCGGGAACGTCGAGCACTCCGCCGGTAATCACGCGCCCCGGTTCCCCGCAGGCGTGCGCATCCACGGCGGTGATCATGGAGGAAAATCTCATGCAGAAATGGTAACGCCGGCGGCGGTCGGCCTCGCCGGCAGCATGACTGCCGGCGCTACCGGAACAGCGCCTCCGCGCCTCGCTGAATCGCCGCCGCGCCGGCCGCGCCGGTCAAAGCCGAGAGAAACGCCGGCCCGGCGCCGCGCCGCTTCCATTCCTCGTGCACGGCGTGATACCCCAGGTAGAACAACCACCCCGCCGTCAGACCCAGCGGATAGAGCGTCCAGCCCGTGCCCAGGTGCGGCGCCAGCCACAGGCCCGTCACCCCGCCCGCCAGCGTCGCGCCCTCCGCCAGCATGCACCACAGCGTTGCCATGCTGCGCGATTTTACGGCCGCGCGCAAAATTCCGCCCAGCGCAATTCCTTCCGGCAGCTTGTGCAGCGCGATGGCGAGCGGCACCGCCACCCGCAAGCCCAGCGGCGCCTGCTGCACGCAAACCACGCTCCAGCCGTCCAGGAAGCTGTGCAGCGCCGCCGCCGCCACCAGGGGGGCGCCGAATCCGTGCAACTCGGTGGTGCAGGCGTTGTGGTCGTGGTTGTGCGCGCAGGTGGGACAAACCGGCCACGCATAACGATTGAGCGCCAACAGGAGGCCGTACCCGCCCGCGAACAGCAGCAGCGTCGCCGCCCAGCCGGCATCGGTGGCCAGCTCCGGAATCAATCCGAAAACCGCCACGCCCAGCAGCACGCCGGCGCTCAGCGGCACCACCACCGCCGCACGCCGCCGCAGGCCCGTCAGCCATAGGCCCAGAACCGCGCCCGCCAGTCCGATGGCGCTAGCCAGCGCGGGCAGAGCGATGAGTGACAAGGGCAAATCTTAATTTAGCAGGGGCTGCAAGTCGACGGGCCTTTTATGCTTCGACCATGCCCTCGCGAATGGCGTAGCGCACCAGGTTGGCGGTTTCGTGGATGCCCAGCTTGTCCATCACGCGGTAGCGATGGCAGGCCGCGGTCTTAAAGGTAATCCCCAGGAGTACGGCAACCTGTTTGGTGCTATGCCCTTGGGCAATGTATCTCAATACTTCGGTTTCGCGGCGCGTCAATATCTCTACCGTGCTACTTTGCTTCCGGCCGGTCCCAGGCGTGTTGGACGAACCATTGAGCGCCGGCGCCGCGGCTGCCTTCTTCGGCGGCTCTAGCGGCACCTCGCTATCCAGAGCGGCACGGAGCTGGCCCAGTTTTTGTGCGAACTCCTCCCGCGCCGGACCCGCCTGCGGCAGCATGCGCTCCAGCCGGCTGCACCCCAGCCGCGCGAGGCTGCGGCACCTCTCCTCCAGTTCCCGGCTGCCCGGCATGGCTTCCGAAATCCGCGCGATCGTATAGTTGATGTCCAGTCCGGAGCGCACTAGCTCCAGACGCAGGCGCTCCGATTCGGCCTTGAGCAGCTCGAACTCCTGCCGATCCGGACCGGTGGCAGATGTAGTGACCACCATAGTTAGATCCTACACCCGTCGAGCGCCCCGTTTCTACCTGCCCTACCCACGGAGTCCGGCGGTAGATCACGAACACTTGCTACGCGTGCGATCCAGGACGAATTCGGAAAGTGCCTTCAACGCCGCCGCGTAACGCTCGGTAGCGTCCTGCTGCATGCGATTGGCATTGCGGACCGCGGATATTCCGTCTGGACTGCTCAAGCCCACGTCCTGTGCCTGCCCCAGCACCTTCCGCGACTCGGCTAGAACAGATTCATATTGCCGGCGCGCCTGCGCCACTCGCTCCCGGAGTTCCACTTCAGTTCTATTCGTATTCGCTTCGGAAAAAGCACCCCGCTGCTCCATACAGCCCTCCAGATGCTCGTAACAATTGTCCCTGGATGTACAACCCCAATACATCGGATAAATAACTGATTAGCCCTAAAGAACTAAGCGTTCTCCCCCACCCGCCATCAGGCTTTTTCCCGTTTCCGCCCCGCTGTGCGTTTGACAACCCTCGTTTCCGGTTCTTATCATGAAATTTCAATCGGTTTCTCTGCGGCGCACCATCTTCAACATGATCGCGTCTGCATTGCTGGGACACAATACATATGATCAAAGTCGAAGGTTTGACCAAGCGATACGCCCGTACTGTCGCTGTCGATAACATCTCGTTCGAAGTCGAAAAGGGACAGATTGTGGGGTTCCTCGGCCCGAACGGCGCCGGCAAAACCACCACCATGCGGGTCCTCACCTGCTTCCTTCCGCCCACCGAAGGCACCGCCAACGTGGCTGGTTTCGACGTGCTCGAGCACCCGTTGCAGGTGAAACGGCACATCGGCTACCTGCCGGAAACTCCGCCGGTTTACCCCGAAATGGAAGTAGCCGAATATCTCTCGTTCACCGGACAACTGAAGGGCATTTCGTCCGCTGACATCGCTCGCCGCGTGGACGACGTGATGGGCCGCTGCGCCATCGGCGACGTGCGCAATAAGCTCATCGGCAAGCTCTCGAAGGGCTACCGGCAGCGCGTCGGCCTCGCCCAGGCCATCATTCACAATCCAGACGTGCTGATTCTCGACGAGCCCACCAGCGGCCTCGATCCCAAGCAGATCATCGAAATCCGCGAGCTGCTGAAATCGCTCGCCGGCGAGCACACCATCATTCTCAGCACCCACATTCTTTCCGAAGTGGAGCACTCCTGCGAGCGCGTCATCATCATCAACGCGGGCAAGCTGGTGGCCATCGATTCGGTGGCTAACCTGACCAACCGTCTGCGCGGCTCTGAAGCCGTGGCCGTGGTGGTGGACGCCGCCGATGGCCGGCCCAATCCCACCGACGTGCAACAGCGCCTGGAGCAGGTGGCCGGCGTGAGCCGCGTGGTGATGAAAGAATCCAGGGACGGGCGCCTGGCATTCGAGGTGGAGAGCCTGCAGGGCCGCCACATCCGCGCCGACCTGGCCCGCACCGTGGTGAACTCCGGCTGGGGCCTCAACGAAATGCGCGCCGTCGGCCTGAGCCTGGAGGACATCTTCCTGCAACTCACCGCCGCCGAACAAAAAGACCAGAACGCCGCCGAACCAGAAAAAGAAGGAGAGAAGAAATGAAGCAGGTACTCCTCATCTGCAACAAAGAATTCAAGAGTTACTTCAGTTCCCCCATCGCCTACCTTTTGATGGCGTTTTTCGGGCTGATTTTCGGCTACGGCCTCTATACCGCCACCGCGCAGACCGTGACGCTCAGCCTGCGGTCGCAGATGATGGGGCAGTCGCAGCCCATCAATCTCAACGACCAGATTATCGGCCCGCTGCTGGGCTTCGCCTCCACCATCGCCCTGTTCCTGGTGCCCATGATCACCATGCGGCTGATCGCCGAAGAGAAGAAGACCGGCACCATCGAGCTGCTGCTCACTTCGCCGGTGAAGGATTACCAGATCATTCTCGGCAAATGGCTGGGCGCCATGCTGCTGTTTCTGTGCATCCTGGGAATGTCGGTCATCAATATTCTCATGCTGTTCGCCTGGGGCAAGCCGGATTGGAAGCCGGTGCTGATCGCCTACCTCGGGCTGATTCTGCAAGGCGGCACTCTGCTGGCTATCGGCTTATTCGTCTCCACCACCACCCGCAACCAGATCATCGCCGGGGGCGTGACGTTTTTCGTCTGCCTGCTGCTGTGGCTGCTGAGCTGGTCCACGGCGTTCGAAACCAGCGTAGGCTCGCAGGTTCTGAATTACCTCTCGATCGTCACCCACTTCGATAATTTCGCCAAAGGGCTGCTCGACTCGAAAGATGTGATTTTCTACTTGAGTATGATTTTCTTCGGATTGTTTTTAACTTCG
>Ga0335077_10012835_pt1 | contig 10475 bp, 9 predicted proteins | sample Lox_Sample_31_FD_207151 | JGI IMG/M metagenome (GOLD analysis project Ga0335077, IMG submission 207151) | Soil microbial communities from Loxahatchee National Wildlife Refuge, Florida, United States - Lox_Sample_3.1 | ecosystem: Environmental > Terrestrial > Soil > Wetlands | place: USA: Florida...
TGACCTGATTGTCGATGCCACCGATCTGATCGAACATCTGGCGGAATTGTGCCGTCAGGTCCACGTCGTAGCTGCGGACCTTGGCGACGGATACCGGCTCCGCCGGACCCGCCGATGTGGGGCGTGCTGCCCCCTCAGCGGGGCGCGCTGCCATTGCCCCTGCCGCAAGACCAGAAAGTACCAGCCAATCGCGCCGCGTCAGTCCTTCTCTCATGATTGTGTCTCCTTTTATTCCATCGAAACGGCACCCCATAACAAAAGCTTTGGAATCGTCACTTCGGTTCTTCCCTCGACATCCCGCAGCGGAAGGTCCACCGTCACGCCGTCAGGTGTTTCCAGACGCGCCGAGCGGAACTTGCCAGCTACACGTAGAGTGATCATTTCGACGGGATGGTCGAAATAGTTGAGTAACTGCACGAGCAGAGGCTGTCGGGGAGCGCCTCCGCTCGCAAACGTGATTACCGACGGCACATTGAACGGAACCACGCCCAGGTCGTCGTCCGAGAGCAGTTCCTTAAGATCGCGCGCAACAGTTTCAGGATCTGGGTCTTTGTAGACGACCACGCGACCTTTGCCGACGGGAGTCTCGGCAAACGGCTCGGTCTTCGGGGCGCCACCCCAGGAAGGGCCGGCCATCAGGAGGCCGCCATTCTGGGCGAAATCCTGTAGCAGTGTGCGCTCGGCCGGAGATGGCGGGTCGAATTCTGTGACCACAAGCGCGCGGAAGTTCGCCACTGCATCGGCATTCAGCACGGAACGTGACACTAATCTGTAAGGTACCTGGCGCCGCGTCACAAGGTTCAGATACTCGTCGACATCCTGCTTCGTGCCCACGGGATCAAGCACGATGCCGACATTCCCATATGGCGCAAGAGCACGCCAGGCGCCGTGAGTTTCGGCGAACTTCAGATAGCTCGACAAGCGGCGCCATGTTTCGAGGGCTGAGGCATCGCGGGCGCGCAGCTTGGCGCGAAGAGCATCGTCGAGTGAGACGATCCAACGACCGCCAGCTGCGGCAGCATCGGCCACGGCCCGTGCATAGTCAATCGCGGAGGCGTTCTCGAGCTGGCTGTTGATCCACACCGAGCGAGCGGGCGAGGCGAGACCGAAGGAGCGAACCAGCCAAATATTCGACTCGATCCAGGGCTCACTCGAGGGCGCACCGCGGATCCCCATCTCTGACAGATTGCGCCCGCTCGGAGGTACACCCGCGACGACGACGATCGAAGCGGGCTTCCAGCGCCACGGTTCAGCGTCCTTCGTGCTTTCGATGATCAACATGGAGCCGGATGCTTTGCGCAAGGCGCCAAGAAACTCCGCGGAGAAGTCGCCTTCGAGCACAAGTCCATCGAGCGCAGCCCGGGCAGCATCCGAGGCGATCTTTGAGGCATCACCTGCTGCGTAGACGAGGCCCAGCACGATGAAACCGCGCTTATGTGCCGCCTCCGCGTAATCCTTCACGAGTCGGTGCTGCTCGACTCCAACAGCTTCATCAGCAGGCGCGCTCCAGGTGACCAGCAAGCAGTTTGCCGGTGAGTCTTCCAGGAGACTGAGCGTGGCAGGTTCATACCAGCGGGCGATGCTGTCACGGAGAGCAGCATCGGCAGGGAGAGTTTTCGCACTGGTGCGCCAGGCAATTTCCAAGGGGCCCCCAGTCCACCGAATCGGGACCCACTGCTCCGGAGGGGGAGTAGCCGAGGCTACGAGCGTGCACGACAGCAAGAAGAGCACCGCCAGACGGGGGAAGCAGGACAAGGCTGTGGTTCTCCTGGAAAGCCACTCCTCGAACACATCATCTGTACGCGACCGTCTCGAGAGAATCTGTGATTGGAATCACGACTCAGCGTCCGGCGTAATCTGGCGAATGTGCTCGGGCAAATCAAGGCAACTGCGAAATCCAACGGTGCGATCCGCAATTCATGTGCATCGTCGCGTCACTGCAAGACCGGATCTCGGTAATTGAGGTTATCTCCCAGCCGACAAGGACACACAAGGTTGATCTGGGCGCGCCGATAAGGCTCTGCTTTGGAGGAGGCGTGACCCCCATCACTGACACTGAATTTCAGGGGGCAGAGGATTGTGCCGTAAGACGTCTCGCCTCGCGAGAGTACCTCCCCCATTCACACGCACGTTGTAAGGCGAGTTCCGAGAATTTTCTTTCACTCGAGCAGTCCAAGCCGTGACTTCTTTCAACGGACAGAATCCTCCGAGTGCTTGTGGATCAGGCTCAAGTGACAGTGCGATACCGAAGGGAGGCTGAGCTATGGGCGGGTATCAGCGGTTCCGCATAGGCGATGGAGCCGACGCAAAGTATGTCTGGGCAAAGAGTCTGGAAGAAGCGCAATTAAGGTGGCAAGGGTCACAGCTGCGGCGCGCCGATCCGGGATGGGACGTATATCTGGTAGGTCACGGATACAGCCTGGAGCATTATCATCGGCCTGACCACTACGCTCCTCATCCCCCGCGACAACGGCTACAGGTCCCGGAAGGCATTACGGTCCTTTTCTACGTTCCGCCGGGCGGCATGCTAGATGATGCAGTAGAAGACCAGGTCGTAGGTCGAGACGGAGGAGAGCAGTTAGCCTACGAACCAATCGAAGTGCCAAAAGGCAACCCCAACCAGGTCGCTGAACACATCCTGGTTTTTCCCTCGTTGCGAACCGGCTTCCACTTGCCGGAAATGATTCAGATCATGAAGTTTGGTTTCTTCCTGAACCTTCAGACGCGGGCTATGAATCCGGATCTTGCGCCGCTGCGGTTAATCGCACCACTGCGCGACAAATGCGCTCTGTACGTAGGTAATCGGAAACCACAGGTCCCAGAGACCACTGCCATCCGCAGGAACCTCTACTTGGGTAACTATGCGTACCTGTCCGACATTCTCAAACTTATTGCCAGGCAGCACACTCCCACCCGAGTGCACTGGCTTGCATGCCGCGCCGATTATCCGCAAGCGAGCCGGAAATTCTATGCTCAGGCGAGTGGCACTTTTGGGGTCTTTTCGGATTTCGACAATGTTGACCTGAAGGAGGAGACCATTCGGCGGGCGCTGGAATAGCGGTGCCAAACGCGCAGAGAATCTTCAGGGTCGCAGGACTGGGACGAGTTTCCCGGGATGAACGCGTGAACAGCGTTCTTCTTCCGTGCCCCATGCCGCGAAACGTCTCTTTCATCTTGCGGTGCTGCTTTCGTGGCAGTGTTGAACGCGCTTTGTCGGACTTCCATTCGTGGATCGGGCTGCCGGGCTGGTTTTGTGATTGAACTCTGAATTCTTTCCTGATGAAATACGTGTCATAAATCCAGACAAACAGTGGAGAGCAAACCATCGTGCAATGGTATTTCTGTTTTTTCGTGATCTCGGGATTCTGCAGCATTCTGTATGAGATCGTTTGGCTGCGCATCAGCATGGCACAATTCGGGGTCACTACTGCGATGGTTTCGCTCGTGTTATCTGCGTTCATGGTCGGACTGGGAGCCGGATCATGGGCAGCTGGCCTTATCACGCGCAAGTTCGATGCATTCCCCGCGTTGAGGCTGTACGCGCTGACCGAACTCCTGATCGGATTGTCGGCCCTCGCGGTACCAATCGAGTTGGCTTGGGGACGGGAACTGCTATTGGGGACTGTGAGTGGAATGTCTCTTTCGACTTTCTACTTCCCTTCTGCACTCTGGCTCGCAATCACACTGGTCCCGTGGTGCGCGTGCATGGGCGCGACATTTCCCTTCGCGATGGCGGCGATCAGGCAGCAGGGCCGCGCGGAAAGTGTGAAGTCGTTCAGCTATCTGTATCTCCCAAACATTATCGGCGCCACGGCGGGGGCAGTGCTTCCGCTTTTCCTGATTGAACTCTTCGGCTTTCACCGCACGTTGCGTATCGCAGCTGTTTTGAATCTGCTGCTGGCTGGAGCGGCGTTTTCTCTCAGCTTCCTCCGAAAGCCGGCTGGTGTGACGAAAGAGGAAACTCAAGGTGGGTTGCCAGCGCTTTCTTCGCCTGGGACGCTTTCCGGGCGGGCGCTGCTTGCACTGCTGTTCGCGACGGGATTGACCAGCATGGGCATCGAAGTTGTTTGGGTGCGGCTCTACACGCCGTCGCTGGGCACGCTGGTGTACGCTTTTGCCGCGATTCTCGGCTTGTACCTGGTCGCGATGGATCTGGGATCGTGGATCTATCGCCATAGCAAACGCGATCACATTCTTGACAACGGGTTGTTGTGGGCGACCTTGGGATTCTCGGTCATCGTTCCCTTTCTGACAGCGGATCCCCGGCTGCCCATTCCAGCGATCCTTCGGGTCGTGATTGGCATACTGCCGTTTTCTGCACTTGTGGGATTCGTGACACCGGCGGTGGTGGATCAGTACTCGCGCGGGAATCCGGAGCGGGCCGGCACCGGTTACGCAATCAATATCGTGGGCTGCGTTTTGGGACCTTTGCTTGCCGGATTTGTGCTGCTGCCGATCGTGGGGGAACGGGTTTCGTTGTGCCTTCTGGCAGTACCCTGGTTCGTCGCGGCATTCAAGTACAAACCGACAGCGAGCGTTTCTTTTGGAGCTGTCGCGCGCTCTCCGTATTTTCTGGGATCGTGCGTGCTGGCGCTGGGTTCGGTAGCAGTTGCGTTCTCCAGCCGGGCGTATGAGCAGCGGTACTCACACCGCGAGGTACTCCGAGACAGCACTGCGACAGTGATCGCCCACGGTTCCGAGTGGCAAGAGAAACGACTGTTGATCAATGGAGTCGGCATGACCGCGCTGACACCGGATACCAAGATCATGGTGCATTTGCCAAACGCTCTCCTGCGGCAGCCTCCTCGGAGTGGCCTGGTCATCTGCTTCGGAATGGGAAGCACTCATCTATCTATGCTTTCGTGGGGCATTCCTTCTACGGCCGTTGAACTCGTGCCGAGCGTTCCGAAACTCGTGACGTTTTTTCATCCCAACGCCGGGCCGCTGATGAGTTCCCCGCTGTCTCATGTAGTCATCGATGACGGGCGGTTTTTCCTGGAGCGCTCCCCGGAGCAGTACGATGTGATTACTGTGGATCCTCCGCCGCCGGTGTCGGCGGCTGGATCGAGTCTGTTGTATTCGAAGGAGTTTTATGCAATCGCGCAGCGGCATCTGCGGCCGGGCGGAATCCTGCAGCAGTGGTTTCCGGGAGGGGAGCCGGCCACCGTCGCTGCGGTCGCGCGATCGGTGAAGGAATCGTTTCCGTATGTGCGTGCCTTCAGAACGATCGAAGGTGTGGGAATACACTTCCTGGCCAGCATGACTCCCATTCCGCAGTTATCCGCCGCGCAGCTCGCCGCTAAATTGCCGACGGATGCTGCGCGGGACCTTATGGAGCTGGGACCTGCGTCGACGCCTGAAGAAGAGTTGGGCATTGTTCTGGGTCACGAACTTTCACTGGACGCGATTATCCGCGAAGGCGCAGGCGTTGCGGCCATCGATGATGACCACGCAGTGAATGAATATTTTCTCCTGCGTCGCTTGGGTGATCGAGAGTTCCGCCGACAGATGTTCGAGTATGTGTTCTAGGCCTCACAGCGGCCTGTTGAAGATGCGAAATGACGGGCTGCGTCTATCGTGCAATTTCTGCGCCACTGCGGGAGATTGAAACCACTATTGAGTCGCAGGCGAAGCAGACTGGTTCTGATGCGGCTGGAGAATCACGATAGCCAGGTTGCGGTCGGGATGAAAATCTGACGCGTCCAGCTCATAGTGTGCGGGTGCGGTTTGCCGGATAGACGGCATGCAGGTGAGAAGAATGTCGTCGGTGGAGTCGGAATCGATCTGCATGTGGAAGTGCTTGATTGGTCCGGCCCAATTGTTGGCGGTGGTCAGGATGTATTGCAGACCGCGCCACCAGAGGGCGAGGCCGGGTTCCTGCCTTTGTTCCACTTTGGTCTTCAGCTCTTTGATCTGGTCAAGAGCAGCGCCGCCACAATAACGTTGAGCGATGTGGGACCCGTCATCGTCGATGTAGCTGCCACCCACGACTGGCACGTACGTGTGCGAAACGTGGAGAGTGCTGTTGGCGCGGAAGTGCTGGGTCCAATAAAACTGGATGCGCGTTTGCCACCAGGGCCAAATCCCTGAGTAGTCTTTGCCGGCTGGATCAGGGTTTTCGTTGACGATCCACTGCTGTTCTGCGAGTTGAGTAATCTGCACTTTTGGGAGCTTGGCTACTGCCGCCTTCAGTCGTGGATCTAAAACGGAAACGGGTACGCCCAGGGATTTGAGTTTCTCTGTGATGTCCTCGTCCTTCTTGAAAGCGCGAACTTCGATCTTCGGGGAGACCGGTTTTCCGTCCACTGTGAGTTTGAAGGACATGAAGTTCGTGGGATCCTTCGAAGGCAGATCGACAGGGCTGACTTCGAGGATGGAACCGTCGAGTTCGGGCATCGGAAAGGCGACGATGGCGTCGATGTCCTGATTGCTGGCATTGCGAAAGACGTAGTCAACGGTGACACGGTGCAGTGTGATGTGAAGATTCTCCGATTCCATTATTACGGTTGAGGATTTCATTGGAACCAGTCCACCTGCGGCTAATGTCACGAGAGTGTCGTTGGCCCGAATGGATGGCAGCGCGGCAAACAAAAATAGGAACAGCAGCGGGATGCGTGAAAAGTATCGCGAAGGCAGCATTTCTGTGGGATATGTTACCTGTTTCTTGATCGAGGCGGATGGGAGGAGGAGCATATTCGGGCGTTAGGCAGGATTGCAGGCCCGCCGTAGCCAGTAGCGTGAATCCTCTTGTGTTTTATTCAGGCCCTGCCGCGCAGCTCGGCAGCCGAAGCGGCGGCCGAACATGCTTCGAGTGTAAGAAAATTCCTCTTCGAACGACTACCTAAATTGAGGCCATCCCGGGGGTAGCCACGGCATCTACGCAAGACAGGCTTTATGAGGAGGCTGCACAAAGTTATGGCGCGGCCTTGGAGAGACTCGCGCGGGCGTACGAGGCGGACGCGGATCTGCGGCGGGATTTGCTGCAGGAGATCCATGTCGGACTGTGGAGGAGTTTCAGCAAATTTGATGGACGGTGCTCGCTGCGGACGTGGATCTATCGTGTGGCACATAACGTAGGGGCGTCACATGTGCTGCGATGGCGGCGCGTGCGAGGGCAGGAATTGATCGGGCTGGAGGAAATGGAAGATTTTCCGGATGCGAACAACAGGCTACAGGCGACAGACCGAAGTCATGCGCTGGATCGGTTGCTGGGATTGATTCAGCGGCTGAAGCCGCTGGACCGGCACGTAATTCTTTCGTATCTGGAAGGGTTGGACGCGGCTTCAATCGGGGAGATTACCGGGCTTTCGGCAGCAAATGTGGCAACGAAAATTCATCGCATCAAGAACGTGCTGGCGCGGCAGTTTCAGCAGGGAGGAGCGGATCATGAATGAAATCGAAAATCCCGTGCAGGAACTGTGGCAGAGGCAACCGGTGGAGGGAATCAAAATGCCGGTGGAAGAGATTCGCAGGCGAGCGGGGAAATTCGAGCGCAAGATCTGGTGGCGGAATGCGCGCGAGTACGTGGCATCGGCGATTGCCATTGGGCTATTCGGATACTTTTACGTGACGACGCATGATGTGCTGTCGAGGGTGACATTTGGGCTGTTTATCGCGGCGATGACGTGGATCGTGGTGTCGCTGCATTGGAGAGGATCGGCGAAGAAGTTGCCAGAGGGCATAGATACACTGACGGGGCTCAAGTTGTATCGAGCCGAACTGGAGCGGCAACTCGATGTGGTGAGGGGTGTGTGGTGGTGGTACCTGGCGCCGCTGGTGCCGGGATTCGTGGTGTATACCATCGGATACGGGTGGGGGATTCGGCATCCTGCAGGGTGGGCAGGATTGATCGTCATGGATATGGTAGTAGCGGGTATGTTCGTGTGGATCTGGAAGATGAATATGAAGGCGGCGCGGTGTTTGACGCGGATGATTGACGAGCTGAAGGTGGCGGAGTGAGACGTGGGGCGCAGGCGATCTCAGGCGTTGAGCGTTCTCGTTGGAATCAATGGGAGCATGGGAAAATAATGAACGGCCCAATCGCTCCTCTTTCTCTCCGAGGCGATTGGAAACCGAGGAGGCAGCATCGCGAGTTGATTCGTTCGAGACCCGCGATGCTGACGCGCTCTGTGCATACGCTGTGTTCCTCAGCGCGAGGATCCCATGGAGAGATCGACCTGCTCGTTTGAGGTCGCACCCGCCAGGAGTTCTTTTTCCCGACTCGTGCGCGGCAGATCGTACGTTTGGCCATTGGAGAATACAACCCTGGTCAGGAACGCTTCGGTTCCGTACCGATGAAACACGAGGTAGGGCTCGCCGTTACGGAGTGGTTCTCTATGCTCTGGCAGGAGCATGGAATATTTGGTATCGCCACCGCTCCTGGCAAGCATGAGAAAGCTCCCGAGTTCTCCCTCGACCCGGATACGGTAGTCGCCCGCCTGAAACTGGACGCCTCCCACGGAAAAATCAAACGGGACGCTGACCACAGCGCGGGCGTCTTGAGCTTGCGCTGCGGGAATGGCAAGCGACGCGGCAACAGCCGCCATTAATACAATTAACAGATACGGCTTCTGACTCTGCATTTCCTCTCCTATTTTGTCGTCTGATTCACGACGATCGTGAATTACGCGCCGTTCGCACCCGGTTTGACTGAACACTCGTGGATCTTCCGAATGTATGGATTCAATCCGGATAAAAACTCTTCTTTGAACGCGTAGTGGGTTGGATTCAGCGGAGGGAGTTTGGATTTAGGAGAGATGTAAAGACGATGTCAAAACTTTGTCGGAGTGCGGTAAGTAGCGGCGATGAGCGATGAGGAGATCTGATTTGACATTTCCTCCGTTGACTCATCACAGGGGCCACAGAGGAATACAGACAAAACCTCAACTATCTTTGCGGTAGAGAAGATTGCGCATGGCTTCGCGGCGGGCTGCGTTGGCGCTTTTGTCAGACTTCAGCGGGTCGGAGGATTTTTGGCTGGTGGATTCTTCCCCACTGCAGTCCGGACAGCGATTGGCGAATCCGGGCTTGCCGGGTTTGAGTTCGAATTCTTCGCCGCAGACTGCACAGGTTTTGATGGGATAGGGCATGTTCTTATGATACTAGGCCAAGTTGGCGGTGTGGCTGAAAGCCGCCCGTTCAAAGCAAACGAAAGAGTCGTGACACAGTCTAGTTCAGAAAATACTGACGGTAGAGCGTGTCGCGCTGAGCTGGTCGGAAGCCGGCGTCGCGGATAATTCTCCGCAGCTCTTCTTCTGTCGTGCAGTTGGTCACGCCCGCTGCGCGGACTACGTTTTCTTCGAGCATCACCGAACCTACGTCGTTGCCGCCGAAGCGGAGGCCCATCTGGCAGACTTTTAGGCCCTGTGTCACCCAGCTGGATTGTACGTTCAGGAAATTCGAAAGATAGATCCGCGAAATCGCGAGGACCTTCAGGTAGTCGACCGCTGTGGCTTCGTCCCAGTGACGGCCGCCCAGTGCCGTGTTCTGCGGTTGGAAGCTCCAGGGAATGAAGGCGGTGAATCCGCCGGTTTCTTCCTGCAATTCGTAAAGGCGCTGGAAATGGTTGATGCGGTGTTCGTACTTTTCGCCTACGCCGAACATCATCGTGGCCGTGGTGCGCATGCCGATCTGATGGGCGGTGCGGTGGACGTTGATCCAATCTTCTGTGAGGCACTTCAGGCGTGCGATTTTGTAGCGGACTTCGTTGTCGAGGATTTCCGCGCCACCGCCGGGGATGGAATCTAACCCGGCATCTTGCAGGCGGAGGATTGTGTTGCGGATGCTCAGGCCGCTGTATTCGGCAATGGCGATGATTTCGGAAGCGGAGTAGCAATGCAGGTGGATTTTCGGGAAACGCTGCTTGATGCCGCGCAGCATTTTTTCGTGCCAGTCGATTTTGAGGTCGGGGTGTAGACCACCCTGCATGAGTACGCCGGTGCCTCCTAGTTCTACCGTCTCGCGGATTTTTTCGTAGATCGTGTCGAAATCGAGGATGTAGCCTTCCTTGGCAGCGGGTCCTTTCAGCGGACGGTAGAAGGCACAGAAGGTGCAATACTCGGTGCAGAAATTCGTGTAATTGATGTTCCGGTCGATGATGTACGTCACTACGCCTTCGGGATGGAGGTTGCGACGGATGGCGTCGGCTTCCATGCCAATGCCGATCAGGTCGTCGGACTCGAACATTTCAAGCGCTTGCTGTTTGGTTAAGGCCATGGGGAAGTTCCACAGAACCTTATTATTTTAACGGAGTGGGGAGTTACCGGCCAGATTCCATGCACCTGGGGGCGTTCAAAAACGCTCTAACACAGGGGACACAGGGAGACACCGCAAAACGAGGCATCGCGTGGCGGGATTAGCCCTTCTCGCAATTACAAACTATCGATTACTTGAAGGCGCTCGCTGATAAGTTCGGCGCTTCGTGGTGGGACACCGCTTGGCTTCGCCTTCGCGGGGCGGACGAAGGCGACCGCCCC
>Ga0335077_10012836_pt1 | contig 10475 bp, 12 predicted proteins | sample Lox_Sample_31_FD_207151 | JGI IMG/M metagenome (GOLD analysis project Ga0335077, IMG submission 207151) | Soil microbial communities from Loxahatchee National Wildlife Refuge, Florida, United States - Lox_Sample_3.1 | ecosystem: Environmental > Terrestrial > Soil > Wetlands | place: USA...
GCAACTCATCCAGGAACTGGGCCGCGAACCCACCAATGAAGAACTCGGCGAGCGCATGGAACTACCGGTTTCCAAGGTTCGCAAGGTGCTACGCATCGCCCAGGAGCCCATTTCATTGGAGACGCCGATCGGGGAGGAAGACGAATCACACCTGGGCGATTTCATCATCGACCGCTCCGGCATCTCGCCTTCGGAGGCGGTCATCAATCTCAACCTGCGCGAGCAGACCGCACAGGTATTGAAGACCCTCACGCCCCGCGAAGAAAAAATCATCAAGATGCGCTTCGGCCTGGAAGACGGCAGCGAGCACACACTGGAAGAGGTGGGCCAGAACTTCGCCGTTACGCGCGAGCGCATCCGGCAGATCGAAGCCAAGGCCCTGCGCAAACTGCGCCACCCCAGCCGCAGCCACCGCTTACGCACGTTTTTGCAGGACGGCGCGAGAGAAGCCTAATTTTAAGCCGCGAATGAACGCGAATTCACGCGAATAAACATAGCGCGCTCCAGCCGCCCAATCGACCTATTCTCCCAATTCACTCTTGCACAGTCAGGCTCTGCTGTGCCCTCTCAGCGCTTCGCCTGATTATGAGTCCGTTCGCGGTCTAACGCCCAAACTATTGGCGTTAATTCGTGTTCATTCGCGGCCCAAATAAAATACCCGCGCGAGCCACTTCCCCACTACCGGCCCCGCCTTCGACGGAAACCGGTGGCCGCCTTCCAGCATGTGAAACTCCACGTCGTCCGCGCGCAGACGCAGGCGATCGTTATAACGTTCGGTGACGTTGGGCGGATAAAATTCGTCCTCCTGGCGCGCAATGTGCAGTAACGCGGCAGACACTTTCTGGTAGGGCCCTTCTTCCCAGTTTTTCGGCACGCCGCCGCAGATGCCTATAACGCCCCGGACCGCATGTGGGTGTGTGGCCGCGAAGCGGTAGTTCATGCCGACCGGTTGCGAAAACCCCATCAGCAGCCGGCGCTGTGGCGGAATGGCATGCTGGCGGCCTACTTCGTCGAGCGTGTGCAGCACCATATCATGATGCAGCCGGACCGATTCGTTGGAGTGTCTCTGCGTGGCCCAGCAGTAGCCCACGTCGTTCGAACCCTGCGCAAGAAAGAACTGGCTCGGAGCCTGAAGCGCAGCCAGAACGTGCTTCGGACCGAGCAGGTGTTGCGTCAGACGGAGCATCACCTCGGGATTCGAGCCGAATCCATGCAGCGTTACCACCAGCAGGGTGGAAGCCTCGATGTCCGGCGGCGCGTGGAGCAAATAGTGGCAATCCAGCCGCGCGCTGAACGTTCTGTGTTCCACCGCTTCAGAAGACATCCCCTGAGTTGTACCATTTTCACATGAGCAAAACTGCTTTGATCACCGGAGCTTCATCGGGCATCGGCTACGAACTGGCGAAATGCTTTGCCCGAGATGGTACGAACCTGGTGCTGGTCGCTCGTGATGAAGCACGGCTCGGCCAGATTGCCGCCGAACTGCGGGCGCCCTCCGTTTCCGTGAAAGTGCTGCCTGCGGATCTGGCGCGCGCAGTGGCGCCGTCGGAAATCCTGGACGCTACGCGAGCGGCCAACATCGACGTGGATTACCTGGTCAACAACGCCGGTTTCGGATTTTGCGGCTTCTTTGCGGAAAGCGATCTGCGGGCCGATCTCGACATGCTGCAGGTAAACATGGTTGCGCTCGTGCATTTGACCCGTCTGTATTTGCCTGGAATGTGCAAGCGCGGCACGGGAGGAGTTCTCAACGTGGCCTCCACCGCGGCCTTTCAGCCCGGACCCTTGATGGCGATCTATTACGCGACTAAAGCCTTCGTGCTGTCGCTCACCGAGGCCATTGCTGAAGAGTTGCAGGGCACCGGCGTCACCGCCACGGCACTGTGTCCTGGGCCAACGGCGACCGATTTCCAGCGCCGGGCAAAAATCGAAAACATCCGCCTGACGAAATCGAAATTCGCCATGATGACAGCGCGTGAAGTGGCGGAGATCGGCTACCGCGCTTTCCTCGAGGGCAAAGTCATTGTGATTCCGGGGCTGTTGAACAAAATCGGGGCGCAGTCGGTCCGTATCAGCCCTCGCGCCATGGTGCGGAAAGTAACCCGCAAGTTGCAGGAAACCTGATGCGCTAAGTCAGCTATTGAAACTCGATGGATCGGACATCGCCGATGGTGCCTAGCGACGCGTCCTCGCGGCTTTCATACTCCACCGTGACGAGCTTCCCCTTCTGCGGCCCGCAATTCAGATCGACGGTTCCTGTTTGAGAACCCTTGATAGCCACATTCCGTCTATCCCGGATTGCGAGCAGAATCTGCTTCTGGCCCGACGAAATTCTCAGACGCACCACCTTGCCGGTGCAGTCAACCTGGCGCAGCGTACCGAGCAGTGACGCACTAAGCGGCCGGTCGGAGCGCCGGACCAGTTGCTTGGGATTTTCCGAAGGCTGCTCCTCAACCGGATGAGGCGCCACAACTCGCTCCCCTAAGTTGGTGTGCCGCTCCTTTTCCTGATCCAGGACCCGCAGCATGTCCTCCGCGGCTGCCGTCTCTTCCAGGTTCCGCGCGTACTTTTTCGCGAGTTCCGCGGCATTCCTCGCCTCATCAAATCTCTCGAGATGGAACTCGGCATATGCGATCCCGTGATAAAAGACGGAGGCCTGCTCGGCCTTGATGTGCTTCACTTTGCCGAAGTGATCCATGGCTTGCTCATACTGGCGATCCCGGAGTAGCGAGTACGCCAGATAACGCTGCGCGTCCTGGTATTCGGGATCGAGACCCACAGCTTTTTTCAAGGGCGCGATCGCACTGCCCTGCTCGCCAATCTCCAAAAGCACCATCGCGTAATCGAAATAAAGCCGCGGATTCGTGCTTCCCAGTTCCGCCGCGCGAGCAAAGTGCCGCCGGGCCTCTTCGGGATTTTTACCGCTCCACGCCAATTCCGCGAGACCCGCTTCCACCTCCCAGTCGTTCGCATACTCCTTGGACAGCCTCTCATAAGCCTCTTTCGCCGCCTCCTGTTTGCCCGTCAATGCCAGCAGGTCGGCCAGCACTAGGCCCGATTCGAGCGGCGTCGCAGGCTGGATGTCCGGCTCCTCGGCGGACTTCTCCAGCTTTACGTCGAACACGGCGGCATTGAAATGCCCACCGCGTAGATATGCTTCCAGGTCCTTCTGTACCTGGGTGATGGTTTTCGCGTAGGCCTGCCAGAACGCCGACGTTGCCGTCGCTCCCGATGCAAGCAGGTTGAGGAATTTGCTGAATTGGGGGCGATACTCGCTCGAAAGATTCAGCATGTGCATCAGCGCCCAGCTTTCCGAATAAAAAATGCCCGCGCGGTCCCTTTCGTTGTAGTAGGGAGAATTGTGGTCCGCACTCGTCAGCACTTCGAGGCTCAGCCACTTGTGCTGCTGCAGATAGTAGAAGCGGCCTGGAATCATGTCGCCCACCATCACCTTCTTGCCCGCGGGCTTGAGCGTGGAATACAGTTCGGCCAGCCCCTCGTTAAACCAGATCGGCAACTCGGCGCCTGTATGCTTCACCAGCAGGTGCGTGAATTCGTGCACGGCCACGGGGTAATACTCCGGGCTGATGCTGCGCATGACGATGTAATCGCGATCGTAGCCCTCTAGATAAAAGGCAGAGGACGCTGCGTTAAATCGGTACGGTTCAAACTCCTTATCCGAACGAAAGGCAATTATGCGCACCGGAGCGCCCGGCATGGCTTTAGACATGCCGCGAGTCCGTTGAAAAAAGTCCCGTACCTGTTCGAAATAGAGAACGGCTTCGCGGCCTTTCTTTTCGCCCGCCGTGGTGTACAGCTCGAAATGCGAGGACTGCAGCTTAAGCCACTGCTCAGCCGCAGGAGCAGCGTGAGGCAGCAGGACCGTTGCGAGCACCGCGGCTGCAGCACGATCACGGAAGGTCTTCATTAAGGGCGGGCCAAGACGCTCGATTACAGCGGCGGTGTCAAACCCTCGAAGGTTACTTATCCCGCGCCAGCGATTTCAGAAGATTGTCGAAATTCGTTCGGTTGGCGGCCACCGTTTTTGCCGGCGCGGTGAACTTGATGAAGATCAATCCTTCGGGCGCTTCCACAATCGCGCCCAGCAGGCCGTATCCGGGCTTGATCGTCTTCGTGGTGGCCATGGGTCCGCCGGCTCCCGTGTAGGTACCGGACAGATCGATCGTCGTCACGTTCAGCCCGTTGATGGTGCGCTTGCGCGCCTGCGTGTCCTGCGGAGGCGGTTCAAATGGCCGATCCAGCGCTTGATGTTGTCATCCACGCTGCCGCCCTTCCCCTGCCCGAAATAATAGATGCCGCACTCGCCATCTTCTTTGTCGTCCGGCGCTGCGGGCACGATGTAGGTGGCCGCGCGCATGGGCCGCGCCGCTTGCGCCTTCCATGACGCGGGCGCAGTCCAGTGAATACCGGCAGCGGTTTCCGCACCGACCACGCCGATCGAAGCAAGCAGGAACAACCATGCGATGCGCATACGGCTACTCCTTCAGCAGACGCTGTATGGTCTGCTCCACCTCTTTGTAATCCCGATCGCAGCGCGCATGATCCGCGTCGCTGGCTTCGTGAAATTCACCGCCCGGATGCACATAGCGGATGAACCCTCGCTTATCGATCACAAAGGAAACCGAGGTCCAGCCGCGCTTTTCCAGATCGGGCCACCAGCGGTTGAGCGTTGTCCAGCCGCCATCCAACGCCACGGGAAAAGTGAAGCCCTTTTCTCGGGCCGCGACACGCATTCGCTCAACACTCCAATCTCCAGCCGGCTTGGGATGGAAGATCCCGATGACCCGAAGCCCGCGCGCGCCGTACTTCGCATCCAGGTGCTTCAACGCCGCAGCGGTCGCGGCGCAGTACGGGCAGCCGTCCGTCCACCAGCGGATAAGGACGACCTTGCCGCGCAGGGCATCCAGCTCGAGCGGCGGGGAATTGAGCCAGTGCTGCAGCCCCAGTGGAGGAGCGGGGACACCCAGACGATCTTCGCCGCGGCTGAGGTCCACGGCGCTGCTAGATGGCACGCCGAGCGTTAGCAAGACGCAGGCGGCCAGAGCCGGCTTCATGCACTCGATCGTAGCAAAGGCAATTCCGGCAGTGTTATCTTTGTTGTCCTGATGCCCGAACTGCTAAGTCCGGCACTGGCCCTATTTGTGATGGCAGGCGCCCTCGCGCTTCCCGTGAACCCACTCCATTACGACCACATGGCGCAGCGTATCGTTGCCGCGCTGCAGCCGGCGCATGGCGAACGCGTGATGTTTGGCGGCGATCCGGAGTACTTTCAAGATCTGGGGACTCCGCTGCGCATGCACTTGAAGGCTGCGGGGGCCGTGGAGGTCCATAGCTTGGACCAAGCCGACATCTACCTGTGGCTGCCCCTGCACAAACGGGTAATCACGCCGGAGGAACGCGCCAAGCTCGCGGACTGGCTCGACCGCGGCGGCGCCCACCGTGAGATCCACTTTCACTGGGGGGAAGGCAGCGTGGAGCCCGACGGCCAGGCGGGCGAGCATTCCCGCGCGCTCGATCGCATGTACGAGGACGCCCTGGATATCGATTACGCCGCGCTCTCGGCCGCACAGGACCGCGCCATCCAGCTTCTGCGCTCGGGCGTGATCCGGGTAAGGACACCCGCAGGCACGGACGTCAGCTTTCGTGTAGAGGACCGTCCGTTCAACAAGCAGGATGGCAACGCGTCCGGCGAGCGGATGCGCACAGCGAAGGTGCGCGTGGACCGCGAAATCGAACTGCCCGCCGGGGTGCTGCGCGTGGCGCCTATCGAAGCCAGCGTAAACGGCTTCATCGTGATTCCCAAAGCCCGGTTCCCCAAGGGCATCGCCACTAACGTGATGATCGAGATACGTCACGGAGACGTCTCAGCGGTCACCGCCGACTCGAATGTGGACGCCGTGAATTCAGCACTCGAAGCCGGCGGCGAGGCCGCCCACCGGTTTCGCGAGTTCGCCCTGGGCTTCAATCCGAAGCTCAAGCCGAAGGCCAACGCCACAACGCTCCCTTATTACGGATACGGTGCGGGTGTGGTGCGCATGAGTCTGGGGGACAACACCGAGCTTGGCGGTGAAGTGAGCGGCGGCTTCGTGCGATGGTTCTTCTTCGCCGATGCCACGGTGGAAGTGGAGGGGCGGCTGTTGACCGACCGAGGAAAACTTATCGATGCATACCAGCCTGCCAAATCAGCTCATTGATCGCCTCGCAGCGATCCCTTATACCGGAGCGATCAGCGACATCCTCGACGAGTTGGGATATCCGCACCAGGTGCTTCCGTCCGGCATCCAGTCCATCCAGCCCGGTCAGACCCTGGCGGGCCGCGCGCTTACGGTTCACGGCGAGCCCGCGGCGGGCCTGGCTCGCGATGAATACTTCCGGCCTTTCCTGACGATGGTCGGCGCCATCGGGCCGGGCGATGTGGTGGTCATCCAGCCGAACGACACGAGCATCGCTCACTTCGGCGAGCTCTCGTGTGAAACCGCAAAATTCCGCGGCGGGCGCGGCGCCGTGATCGACGGCGGGATTCGCGATATCGACTACATCCTGAAACTCGGCTTCCCGGTTTTCTCGCGATACCAAACACCGCAGGATATTGTGAGCCGCTGGCGCCTGGTTGACTACAACGTGCCCATCACCATCGGCGACGTGCGCATCCAGCCCGGTGATTTCGTCGTGGGCGATCGTGACGGCGTGGTGCTGATCCCGCAGTCCGTGGCCGAGGAAGTGATCAGCAAGGCGGAAGAAGTCATACACACCGAAGACGCCGTGCGCAAAGCCATCCTCGAGGGCGTACACCCGGTCGAGGCGTACGAAAAATTCGGCCGGTTCTGATCACTTCCGCCGGAGCTCCCATTCATCCACGTAGCTCCAGAGCTCGGTGGGGCGGACGCCCTCGTCCGCGCCGGACCCCCAGGTCCGGCTCTGCCGTCACACGAGAAACGGAGGCCGACGTAGGCGTCGGCTGCGGTCCAGGAGGACCGCCCCACGTAGCGAATTCTTCAGTGAATTTTCGATTCAGGACTAGAGTTCTTCCATGATCATATGGGCCAGCTTATCTCGCCTTTACTTTCGCCCTCGCTTTGTTTTATCCTCGCCCGCATGAAACTTGCCGCCGTTGCTGCGCTGTTCTTGTCGCTGACGCCGCTCTCAGCCGATCTGAAATCCGGTCCGCCGCTGCCGCATAAGCTCGTCCCCAACTGGGCCAAACTGCCCAAAGGTTGGAATCTGGGCGAGGCGTCCGGCGTAGCCGTCGACCGTAACGACAATGTCTGGGTCTTCAATCGCGGGGCGCATCCGGTGATCGAATTCGATCGCAACGGCAATTTTCTCCAGAGCTGGGGCGATGGCGGCATGATCAAAAGTTCCCACGGCATCCGCGTCGACCCCGACGGCAATATCTGGTGCATTGATGTGGAAGGCCATCTCGTGCTGAAGTTCAGCCCCGAAGGCCGCGTGCTGATGGTGATCGGACGATCGCCTGGCAACAATGACAGCAAGGACGCCTTCAACCGGCCCACCAACATCGCCTTCACGCCCTCGCTCGATTTCTTCTACGTCTCCGACGGATACGTGAATTCGCGCGTCGTGAAGTTCAACCGTGACGGCGAGTACGTGACGCACTGGGGCCACAAGGGCACGGGCGATGGCGAGTTCGACCTCGTCCACGACGTCTGCCTGGATTCAAAAGGCCGCGTCTATGTGGCCGACCGCTCCAATTCCCGCGTCCAGATTTTCGACGCCAATGGCCGATACCTCGGCAAGTGGACCGATGTCGGCCAGCCCTGGGGTTTGACATATTACGCGCCCGAGAACGCCATCTACATGTGCGACGGCGTAAATAACCGCATCGTCAAGCTGAACCTCGACGGCGAAATCCAAGGCGTCCTCAGCTCCTACGGCCGCATCCCCGGCAAACTCGACTTCGCCCACAGTATCGCCGTCGATTCCACCGGCGCGATCTATGTGAGCGAGATCAAGAACTGGAGGGTGCAGAAGTGGGCGAAGTAGAGCCTATCCAGCAATGTAGGCGCTAGCGCGTTCGCTGCGAAGCAGGATTAGTACGGCTGCGAGCACTAAATCTCCGATAACCGCACTTATCGTTCCCAACTCGCAACAGGTCCTGCACCGCGCGCGACTTCGGGAGCGGTTGCGCGGACCGGCCATATTCTTGGCGCGGGCATCCTATTCGCCAGTGGCAGAATTCTTCCGTAGAGCCTTGCTCAGTATCGGACCCAGTGAAAGAACTGCCGCAATGAACACTGCGCTCTGGAGCAACATGGCAACAGCGGGGCCGAACGCTCTATCGCTGCGCTCGGAAAAATCAATAAGCGCATTTTCTGCCGGATTTAGAGGGTCATAGTGGACGGTCACGGACTGCCCAATCTTGGGTTCTGCCTTGAGCGGAGTTTCCCAGCCCGTGTAGGCGCGTCCATCAACCTCGAATTTGAAGCCATATCGATTGTGATTCTCAGGTTCGTGGAGAATGACGGTTCCTGTCGTGGTCTGTTCGCGCAATGACACGTCTTTGTATTTGTGAGCGCTAAACAGAAAGAAGACTGCCCCTAGTATCCATGGCGTTGGAAGGAAGAGGTACTTGAGATAAGGGCGTCCCCGAAACACTGTATTTCTCGGCTCTTGTAAGCATAGCGTGCTAACGATCGCCGGTAAAAGCGAGTCCTCAAGCAATACGCCGCGATCCTGAACGGAAAACGGCACTATCGGAGGTCATCAGGTCCACGCCGCAATGTGCCGGCGTTTCCGCAACGTCGCCCGTCGGAAACCCGGACCCCCTATTCGCGTTAATTCGCGTTCATTCGCGGCCCGTACTGAATACTGCGCAGCGCCCGCGCCGTCGCCTCTGGCAACCCCGGCTCCGCCATCAGTCGCGCCAGATCCTCGGGCCCATCCACGTCGTACCACAGATCCCCGCGGTCCACACTCAGCCCGCAGGCGCGCGCGGCACGCTCGGTTTGTTCCAGAGCATCCGGCGTAGACCATGCGACCCCCGCGAACATATCCGGATGAACGCGCCGGCACGCAATCGCGTAATATCCGCCGTCCTCACACGGCCCGAGCGCAACATCCGCGGTGGCGTCGAGCAACCTATGCACATGCGCGTGCGGAAGCGTGGGCGAGTCGCTGCCGAAAATGATCACCTGCGGCCGGCCCGCAGCCAGTCCTTGTCTAATGGCGTGAAGCAATTTTAACTGCAGGCCGCCCGGAGTTTGCACTTCGCGTGCAACGTCCAGTTCGCTCCAGGCATCAGTAGGGTTGTCGGTATGCAATTGGAGGTCGGCTACAGTTGTGAACTCTTTCAATTTCGTAAGGCTATCGGTGACAAAAGCCCTGTGTAACTCCACCGCTCGGCCGGCGCCGATCTCCCTTGCCAGGCGCGTTTTCACACGGCCCGCAACCGGCGCCTTCGCGAACAGAATCATGACGGGCCGCACCTGAAAATTGTAAACTATGGGTTTGCCATCTCAGCAGGAGATCTCATTCTTATGAATAAATGTACGCTTGTTACCGTTCTGGCGCTCGCTTGGGGCTCCACTCTGGCCTTCGCCGGAGACAAGAAGGGCGACGCAGATAAAGGCAAGGAAGTGTTTCAGCAGTGCAGCGTCTGCCACAATGCCGACAGCACGGAAAAGAAGATGGGGCCGGGATTGAAGGGCCTGTTCAGCCACGAAAAAATGAACAACGGCAAGAAGCCCACCGAAGCCAACGTGCGCGCCAAAGTCGACGAGGGAGGCAACGGAATGCCGGCGTACAAAGAAATGCTCTCCGACGACGAGAAAGACGACCTCATCGCTTTCCTGAAAACTCTGTAAGCGTCATTGGGCGAGGGCTAAATGCCCTTGGCCAGGAATCCGCCGTCGACCGGTAACATCTCACCCGTTACAAATGACGCCGCATCCGAAGCCAGAAAAATCGCTGCGCCCACAAGCTCTTCGACATTACCCACCCGCGCCATCGGCGTGCGGCCCGCAATGGCGGCGAAGCGCTCCGGAATATCCAGCACCTTGGTATTGAGCGGTGTGCGAAAAACACCAGGCGCAATGCCGTTGACGCGCACGTTATGCTTGGCCCATTCGCAGGCCAGCGTGCGCGTGAGCATTAGCACGCCGCCTTTACTGGCCGCATACGCCGCCACTTCGCTGAAGCTTACGAAGCTGGTCATCGAGCCGATATTGATGATCGATCCGCGCCGCTGCTTGATCATCTGGCGTCCGAAAACCTGGTTGGCCCGGAACGTCCCGTTCAAGTTGACATCCACGATGCGCGTAAAATCCTCGTCCGGCACATCTTCGCTGGGCATCTTTTTCAGCAGCCCGGAAGTCACCACCAGAATATCCACCTGCCCGAACGCCAGCACCGCCTCGTCACACAAATTCTGAAGGCTCGCGCGGTCCTGAACGTCGCTTGGAATGCGCAGAGTCTTCGAGCCCAGCGACTCGATT
>Ga0335077_10012838_pt1 | contig 10474 bp, 9 predicted proteins | sample Lox_Sample_31_FD_207151 | JGI IMG/M metagenome (GOLD analysis project Ga0335077, IMG submission 207151) | Soil microbial communities from Loxahatchee National Wildlife Refuge, Florida, United States - Lox_Sample_3.1 | ecosystem: Environmental > Terrestrial > Soil > Wetlands | place: USA: Florida...
GTGTTGAAGTTCGAAAAAGCCGACACCAGCAGCGCTAGGGTCTTAACCGTATCGACGCCCAGAAACATCACGGCTTCATCTGGGCAGGTGATATGCCGGCGGAGTCCAAAGAAAGCCGAGTTCACCGACCTTTTATCAGCTTTTTTCCGGTGAATTGTATGACGCGCCTTTCTTCTGCTTTCATCTGCTCAAAATCCTGTCTTTCATCCTTGTGCTGGCAGGTTTGTTCAGCAGTGTGTCTTCCGCTTACGGCAGGAAGGCCGAGGCGGTTCTGCAGCTGCGTCGTGTCAATGAGGCGCTGGCGGAGCGGGTCGAGGAGAGGGAGCGGGCCGAAGAGGAGTTACGGCGCTCTCGCGATGAACTCGAGACGCGCGTCCAGGAGCGTACCGCGGATCTGGCGGAACAGGCGCGCCTGGCGTCTTTGGGATCGGATATTGGGGTGGTCCTCACGCAATCTGACGCCCTGGCAATCATGCTGCAGCGTTGCGCGGGCGTGCTGGTCAAGCATCTGGATGCGGCGTTTGCCCGCATCTGGACACTCAAAAGATGGAGCGGGAGACGGGACTCGAACCCGCGACGTCCAGCTTGGGAAGCTGGCATTCTACCAGCTGAATTACTCCCGCTCGGCAACCTGATCCAACTATCCCAAAATCATGACGTTATCCGCAACTGTGAAGACTTGGCGGCCTAGAATCCAGATTCTGCCGCCATGATTCGCGGCCTTTGTATTCAACAGACTGCGTGGACGTGCATCTGCTGTCGGTTTCAAAATGGACAGTAAAGGAGCACCTGTTCCTCGACGCTCCGCCGGCGCCTCACCAGCGTTGACATCCCGTCAAACATTCGCGCATGACAGCGCATAATTGCCCTCACGGTCCGACTCTGAGTCGGCGAGAGTCGCGAACCAGTCGGGACCTTACCAGCATCTACGGCCTGGGGTCCCGGTCAGCCGGCGCGTTTTTCGGGTGTCTTTGGCGCGCATCGCGCCAGGATCGTTTTCCATCCGTTTCGAGCAGCGGCGGCTGCCTGCACGATACCCGCAACTTCGATGGAATCCACTCGTCCATCTGTGATGCTTGCGCCCCGGCCGTATTCCTCCGCAAGTTTCTGGCGTTCGACTCGACTCTTTCCCCGTTCCATCAGACGGGCATAGGCCTCGCAGGAGTACGCGAAGACTTCTCGCATGCGGTATTCGATATCGAGCAGCCACACTCTCGTTCGGGTTTCAGGTAAGTCGGCAGCATTACGCTTACAGTTGTGAAAGATGTGCGCGGTCTCGTGAACGATGAAGTCTGCGAAGGGATCGGTCGATCTGAAGTAATCCATTGAGACGTAGCAGGTGCGCTCTTCGCTGAACCCGACGAGTCTCGGCGCGCTCGGGCCCAGGAGTTCCAGATCGAGGCTGGCGAGATAAAGGTTAGCGAGTGGCCACGCCGAACTATCGAAGGCGGAGTCAAACAGCAGCCGTTCGATATTCACGCTGGTCACGAACGTGACCGAGTCTTCGAGCATTGTGAGCACGGAGCTCTGCTCGCGTCGCGGGAAAAGACCGATTACCATCGGCTCAACCTTCCCGCGTGCGAGCATCGCGCAATCCTTGTCAATTAGGCTGTCGGCTCGGCCAGTGGACAACCGTTTGACGGCTGAAGCCAGCGCCGTCCGAAGATCCTGGCGGCCACGTGTTGCGCGCTCGAAGAAACTGCCGGGCCAGGCCGCGTACAGCGGGTCACTTTCCCCAGTGAGGAGATACCGTTCGATTTGGCCTTGCGTTGTGGATCTGATCGTCGCTTCTCCTGCAGACTCCCCGAGAGCTTGCAGCTTCGTTTCTAGCCTGGAACTACTTGACAACACTGAGTGCTCAGTCCCCGGGATACGGCAGGGTACCGCCGGTTCCGTTTCAACGAGAGCTTTATTTCGGTCATGAATCGCCGACTCAGTGCCGCTCGCCCCAATGGGCCTTGGCGCGCTCCAGAAATCCAGGCCGTGGCGTACGTTTCGCACCCGCGGCTAACGCTTGAAACCCGCTGATGAAGCCGGTTTTGCGAAAATGTGCAGCGCAGACCTGGCGCACGGTCTTCTCCCACTCGACCACCAGCCCTGCCTTGTGATAACAATCTCTGGCCCGCTCGAAATTCGACAACGCGGCGCCATAATATTTGCTTTTCTTCGCGTCAACGATGCGCATCCCCTGGGCGCGCCAGAGCCGGGCGGCAACTTCTGGATGATTCTTCTCCAGCCGTTTCGCCGCGGGCTCGGTAGCGTAGTGGCTTACGTCTTCGAGATCTTCATCCGAACAGCCGCGCACCGCTTCCGCCAGCCGGTTCATTTCGTTCGTTTCGATGTATAGTTCCAGTCGCGAATGCAGGTCTGCTCCCATGGCCGCATTGAGAGCCTTTTCATGCCACTCGCGGCGCTCGGCCTTGGGCACAAACTTCATGAGATCGTTGTAGGTGTACTTCGAGGGGTGGCCCCCAAACTCAACCCAAGCTGCCGTCAGCGCTTCGTTACGCCGGCCGAGCCGGGACAGCAATTCGCGGTTGAGTTTGTCCAGATCGTAACCAGCAGTGGACCTGAACTGCTTTTCCCGATCAAGAACACGCCCGCGCTCGACCCAGTCCAGCGCCTCCTCCGGCTTACGCGCGGTCAAGAGTTTGGCAACCGCCAGACAGTCCTCCGGTTTGAGGCCGGTCTGATTGGCCAGAGCGATGTAAGCCTCAATGTTCCCTTGTGCGCTGTAAATCGCACGTAGGATTTCGGCTGCGCGCCTATACGTCCAATTGGATGGATCGGCCGAAGCATCCTCGAACCGCGTTCGAATCTCCTTCTCGAATGCTGCCAGTCCTACTTTGTCGAAGGCAGCAGCAGCGCCTTTTTCAATCTCATAGCAGAAAGCATACGGGTCGTCGTCCATCCAGCCAACCAGCGTGGATGCCGTCTTGTCCGAGTCCGCGCCCGAGGCCTGCCGGGCTTTGATCCAGCCGCAGATGACATCCTGCGCAAACTGCCCGAAACTGCCACTCGAATCATCGAGTTCATCGGCCTTCGCGTGGCAACCAGCCAGGAAGACCTCGTATAGCGTGACAGCCCGCGATGCCTCGGTCGCGATCAGCTTGTCGATTGTGGTGGCGACCTGATCGAGACAGCTCACGAACGAGAAACATTCGCCATCGCGAATGAATGATCCGGGACGGAGCGCACGTTCAATCTCCCGCTCAATGGGATCTGTCTTGCCGGAAGATCCTCTCTGCGTCACTGCGCCGCCTCATCATCCATTCCACTGGATTCTGCCTCGATAATTCCGCTGACCTGCTCTCGCAAGATGGGGCAACGGTTCCTCGCGGACCGCCATACTTCGGTCCAATCGATGCCAAAATACGCATGTATCAAAATGTTGCGGAAGGCTACTATCTGAGGCCAAGGAACCTCGGTATGGCGGCTCCTCAATCCCTCTGAAACTCGCGCCGCAGCCTCGCCGATGATGGCCAGTTTCTGAACCACAGCGCTCCGCATCATCTCTGACTTCTGAAATGCCTCAAAATCGGCGCCAGCTATGAAGGCAGCAATGTGGTCTGCGGCTTCGATGATGTCGTTCAGATACAGGTCTTCACGCCGCATACAGGAGCCGCGCCTCTTCAAGCACGGAAGCCCGGATCAGCGGTTTCAGGCCATTCTTCGAGACCAGATCGACTTTTCGTCCGAGAAGGTCGGCCAAGTCCAACATCAACCCGGCATGATCGACCAGATCGACCTCCGCTTCCGGCAGGAACTCGACAAGCAAATCGATGTCGCTGTCATGGCGCATGTCGCCGCGTGCGGCTGAGCCGAACACCGAGAGTTCCCCGACATGGTACCGTCTGCAGAGTTCCGCCAGCGCTGCCTCGTCGATCTTCACATCACCAAGCTGGAGTTTACGACCCATCTGATCTTCTTCATTATGCATGACTTCTGAGGAAATTGCGGCGTTCACCGACAAGGCTGATAGTCGGGACCGAGCAAAGAGGCGGGTCCGAGGAAATTTTTCGGGTAAAGCCTCGCACCCTATCGAGAGCGTCCATGGTGGTATCAACTGTGGGAGCGAACGGCTCGTCTGCGGGCAGCGACTTCCTGTTGAACGGACTTCCTTGGTAGACCAAGGTCTTTGGTGAGGCGCGGCACGCCAACCTGATCAAGCCGGTCGTGCACATCGCTCGCAGGCACCAGGTACCGCATCGTCGTTTCCAAGGATTTGTGTCCCATCCAGTGCTGAACCGTTCGCACATCGAAGCCGGAACGGAGCATACGAGTGGCATACGTCGAGCGAAATGTCTTTAAGTCGAACTTCTCAGAGTCCAGTCGCGCGCGCTCTGCAACCGCTTTGCATTTGAGCAACATGTTGTGTTCCCGATTGCCGGTTGGTGAAGGGAACACGAACCGTTCGCTGTGGAGGTGCGGGCGTTTTTCAAGCAGTCTGGCCAATTCGACAGGGATCGGAACTTCTCTCTCTTCCCAACGCTTCGGAGAAAAGCCCAGGTGAGGTTTCGATGTCACTCGGATTGTTCTGAGCTTCAAATTGACGTCGCTCCAGAACAGGAAGGCGACTTTCTGCTCGCGGAATCCGGTTAGCAGGAACGTGGAGAATAGCTCCCTCTCGCGATCGGTAGTGACTTCGAAGAACGATGCCAGTTCCTCCTCGGTGTATTCTAACGGCAATGGCGATATTCGCTCCGGGAGATGAAGCAGTCGGGTCAGGCCAGGTCTTCCGTTCCGTTTGCAGAATTGGGCGATGATCACGACGTTGTGCAGAACCGTGTTTGCCGACATCCCAGATTTCATCAACGCGACGACGTAGTCGTTCAGCTCTTCTGTCGAGATCGAAACCAAAGTTCGTCCATCGAATGCGTTCGCGAATCGTGTCAGGACGGCATCGTACTTCCGGTGGGTGTTGGGCTTTTTCAGAGTCTTGATCTGGTCCAGGTAGCGGTCGATCAACTTCCAAAGTGAGGGCAGCTCAGCGGCCGCGACGACCTCTGAGGTTTCATTCCGCGGGGCAAATCCTAACGCATGAGCTTCGAGTTCGTGGCGCTTTCGCCGCTGCTCCTCAATTGCTTGCGCGGCCGTGTTGCCCGCTGGCTGACGCCGGCGCCGACCATCCTCGCGCCACTCCACGAAGTAGTCTCCGTCCGGAAGGGCCGCCCAATCGTAGTGTCCAGATTCTTTCTTGGGAATCGATCGCAATCTCCATTTGCCATCTACTTTGATCTGCTTTACGATGTTGACGCGTCCCATGGCACAATCCGAATACCATGGTTTCGAAAGGCGAGTCAAAAGTCGGACAGTAACCTGGACAGTAAGGCTGGAAAACGCTTGATTCTACTGGAGAAATTCAGGAAGCTGGCATTCTACCACTGAATTACTCCCGCTCAGCCAGCATCTTAAATATAGCAGGAGCAGCAGCTTGCGTGAACAGCAAAATCTTACAGCCTGAGAATCCCAGGTCCTACCGCGAGTTGCCACGACGCTGATTCTGAAGGGGAGGACACCAAGGGTCCGCTCGGCTGGATTGCACGAACAGCGTCAGCATGGCAGGACCGTGTAATGTGTTGTTTACTCCGCGACCGTCTCGGCCTCCGGCATAAACCCGGGCGATATCAAGAAGCGTCAGGACGCTTTCGGCTACGGCATGCCATATCCGCGAGTCATTCCGCACAGCGACGGCGCAGGGCAGGTGGATCAGGTCGGTGACAGCGTGCCTTCTGAATGGATTGGCTGCCGGGTGTGGTGTTACGGCGCTCAATCCTATCGCCCGCTTGGCACCGCCGCGGAGTTTGCCGTGGTTCCGTTGGATCATGTCGCTCCATTGCCAGAAAACGTGGCGCCGGAGGTCGCTCGCGCCCGCGGGCGTCGATCACATCGTCGAAGTGGCGTTTGGAGCCAACGTTGATACCGACGTCGAATTGCTGAAGATGGGCGGCTCGATCGCCGCCTACGCCACCGATAACGCGACGCCCAAGATTCCGTTCTGGCAGATGGTGTTCAAGAACATCCGTGTGTTTTTCCTGGGCAGCGATGATTTTCCGACGGAGGCCAAAATAGCGGCGACCCGCGATCTTAACGATGCGCTTCAGGCGGGCTTCACCGGCAGGCATGGCATATTCTCATCCTACGAAGCGTTTGCGCAAATCGTGGATTCGATGGCCGCGCAGCACGCCAAATGGCTGGAGCAATGCCGTGAATTGCCCTGGCGAAAACCGATCGCATCTTTGCACGTATTTCTGACCGGCCACGCCTGGCGCAATGACCACAACGGCTTCAGCCACCAGGCGCCGGGGTTTGTCGCCAACGCTCTGGCGAGACGTAGCGAAATCATTCGTATCTACTATCAGCCGGACTGGAACTGTCTGCTCAGCGTAATGGACCATTGTCTACGCATCCGCAATTACGTCAACGTTGTTACCTGCGGGAAACAGCCGGAGTTGCAATGGCTAAACATGGACGAAGCCGTAGCTCATCGTACAATTCACAGCTTGTTCTCTCTGTAGACGCGTATCCTCTCGGTCGCGGAAGATTGCGGCCTCATGAGCGGTACCAGCGTATCGCTACACAGATCGGAATCTAATGCGGCTTGGGAATGTGGCGCCCAAGCTGCTCGTTTTGATTCGCGCGATTTATAATGGTCGCTAACCAGATTGGCAATGCGGCTATGAACGTCGCCTCCCTACAGAAGGTTGCGCTAGCGGTTGCTGAGTCTCAAAGCCTGGATTCAGTCCTGCACACGGTCGTGCACGTCCTGGCGGAGCAAGCAGAAGTCGCCTTGGCTCGCATCTGGTTGATCGAACCGGGCGACATCTGTGGCACCTGCGACATGAGGACCTCATGTCCCGATCAACGCTTCTGCCTTCATCTTGTCGCCAGCGTTGGTACCCCCCTTTCCTCGGCGCCCCAGGAGAAGCGCCAGGAGCAGGGTTGGACACGAACCGATGGGCACTTCCGGCGTATTCCCCTGAACGCACCGCTGAAGGTCGGCCATGTCGGTGGTACCGGGCAGCCAGTCTTGATTCGAATCGTACCGGGGCAGGAAAAGCACAGATGGATCGCAAGGCCCGACTGGGTTGCGGAGCAACAAATCCGCACTTTCGCCGGCCAGCCGCTGATATTTAAAGGAGAGGTTCTCGGAGTACTTGGGATCTTCAGCAGAGCCAATATCGTGGAACAAGAGTTCGCTTGGCTTCGAGCGTTCGCCGACAGCGCGTCCGTTGCAATTGCCAACGCTCGCGCCTTTGAAGAAAGCAAACGAACCGCAGAGGACCTTCAGCTTCAGCTTGATGTTTTGCAAAACATGCCGGCTGTGGCTTGGACAGTGGCTCCGGATGGACAGATGGATTTCATCAACCGCTTCTATCTGGAAGCCACAGGGCAATCGTTCGAATCCTGCGTCGCTCCCCTCGAAGTTTGGAACGAGAGCGGGAACGAATTGCCACCCTTTTTAGCCGGCCTCCATCCGGACCACAAAGAGCGCGCCGCGAAGATTTTTTGGAATGGCATCCGCTCGGGTGAGGGGTGGGTGTTCGAGGCTCCTTACTATCACAGTACAGACGGGCTGTATCACTGGCACATGCATCGCGCCGTCCCACTCCGCGACAAGCAAGGGAAGATTGTCAGGTTCGTGGGGACGTGCTCCGACATCGAGGAGTTGAAGCAAGTCGAAGGGAAGAACAAGACGCTCCTTGAGATCAGCAATGCGATGGTAGCTAACCTTCCTCAGGACTCCCTCCTGCCGGCTATTTGCGACGCTTTGTGCCGGGTCATAGCCTTCGATTGGGCGAGCTTGGCTCTCTATCTGCCTGAGAAAGATGTGTTTCGCCTGCTGGCGGTCGCTGGAGACCGCAAATTGGATTATTTCCAACCCGGGCGAGAGCTCGACAGAAAAGGCAACAGCGTTGGATGGGTCTTCGACCAGTGCCGCCCTCTTTTGCGCCGCGATCTCGCGAACGAGCAGCAGTACGGGGATGAACGCCGCCTGGCTGCGTCGGGCATGCGATCGCACTGCATCGTGCCCTTGGTCAACCACGATAACTGTATCGGTGTGCTGGCGTTTGCCAGCGGAACTGCCGGGCTGTATTCCGAGGCCGACGTGGAGCTCCTCTCCGAGGTCGCAAACCAGGTGGCACTCGCCGTGGAGAACAGGAAGGCTTATGAAGAGATCGCGGCCTTAAAGGCGAGGCTGGAGCAGGAGAACATTTACCTGCAGGAGGAAATCCGGCGGGAACATAACTTCGAGGAGATCGTCGGCAACAGTTCTCAGTTGTTGAAGCTGCTCGATAAGGTGAAATCTGCCGCGCCCACCGACGCGAATGTTCTCATTACGGGCGAGACCGGAAGCGGAAAGGAATTGATCGCGCATGCCATTCACAGCCGCAGCACCCGCAATGGCCGGCCTCTGGTAAAAGTCAACTGCGGTGCCATTCCGGCAGGTCTGGTAGAGAGTGAGCTGTTTGGCCATGTGAAGGGCGCGTTCACCGGCGCGTCCGAAAGCCGTGTCGGGCGTTTTGAACTTGCCGACGGCGGAACTTTGTTTCTCGATGAAATCGGCGAATTGCCTCTGGAGACGCAGGTGAAACTGCTCCGTGTTCTGCAGGAGCAGGAGTTCGAGCCGGTGGGCAGCAATCGGACCATCCGAGTCAATGTGCGCATCATCGCCGCCAGCAATCGTGATTTAGAGAAGGCGGTGCAAGCCGGACAGTTTCGCTCCGATCTCTACTATCGCCTCAACGTCATACCCTTGAAGGTCCCATCTTTGCGCGAGCGCCGCTCAGACATTCCGCAGATGGTCATGTTCTTTCTGGAACAATCGGCCAAGAAGATCGGTAAGGCAACCCAGAGGGTTTCTCAGGAAACGATGAAACTGCTGGTGGATTATCCTTGGCCCGGCAACATTCGCGAACTGCAGAACATTATTGAGCGTGGTATCGTCTTGTCGCACGGTCCGATCCTGAAGCTCGGTCCAGATCTGTCGCCGCTTGAGGAACCCGAGTGCGATCCGGGCACCGGTATCGCAGATGCGCACGAACTGGCGCCTGACGCGTCACTCGAAGAGGTGGAGAAGCAGCATATCCTCAGGGTGCTCGAAAGAACCGGCTGGGTGATCAGCGGGCCGAACGGCGCGGGGGCAATTCTCAACGTCCATCCCAATACTTTGCGCAGCCTCATGAAACGGCTTGGGATTCAAGGCCCGAGACACGGTATTTCGTAAGCGTCCAATCCCTTCCGCGTCCATTTCACGAAATATCGTCATCGCGGGCTCTTCGGCTCCGCGGCATTGCATTTCAAGTTGCTCATTTTCGAAGGACTGCGACACCGTCGGATTGTTTCCCGACTGGACCACCGCTTGCACCAAGCGGTTGTGGATCGGGCATGCAACGGCGATGTTGAGGATCACAACCACGGAATCGGCTGGTACAGAGGTGACCATCCTGCTCGAAGGGACAATCGCAGGACACGACGTTCAGGAAGTTCGAGTCGCCTGCCAGAATATTCTGATGTCAGGTCGCCAGCTCACGTTAGACTTGGCCGGTACCTCATTTGTCGACAACAACGGCGTGGCTTTTCTGCAGAGTTTGGTCGCCCGCAACGTGAGATTGCTGAATTGTTCGGGGTTTGTAACTGAACAACTGAAACCGAGAAAACTCGAGTAATGACAAACCGGCGAAAACGAAAACGAGCACACCGTGAATCAAGCAGGAATCATAACGTCCGCGAGTGGATCACGGAGACAAAACAATGGAAGCTAGCGCATGCTGGCTTGATCAAAGGAAAACGCGGAACGATTCGCATTCATAAAGGAGGAACCTTATGCCTACTATCGATTTGATCGGATCCAGTCCGAAATTCCGGGCATTGCTGACGGAGGTGGAGAGGGTGGCACCGGTGGACTCCGCTGTCTTGATCCAGGGAGAAACGGGCACCGGAAAAGAAGTGATTGCGAGAGCCATTCATGAGGGTAGCCCTCGCCGTAGCAATCGTTTTGTGGCCCTTAACTGCGCGGCGATTCCGAGTGCTTTGTTGGAGAGCGAACTGTTCGGCCACGAAAGAGGCGCTTTCACGGGCGCGTGGGCGCAAACCAAGGGGCGATTTCAGATGGCGGATGGGGGCACGCTCTTTCTGGACGAAATTGGCGACATGCCGTTGGAACTTCAGCCCAAGCTCTTACGCGTCCTGCAAGAGCGGGAGTTCGAGCGTTTGGGTAGCGCCCAGACCGTCCCGGTCAACGTGCGGGTGGTGGCGGCGACCAACCAGGATCTCGGGCAACTCGTGAGCGAGAAGCTGTTCCGGATAGATCTGTTCTACCGGCTGAACGTCATTCCACTCTCGCTGCCTCCATTGCGGGAACGCGTTCAGGACATTCTGCCCCTGACAGAGTTCTTCGTAGCAAAATTTGCTGCCCGCCTCAACAAGCGCATCGATTTGATTCCCGATGAAGTGGTGGCGGTCCTCCAAG
>Ga0335077_10012841_pt1 | contig 10473 bp, 9 predicted proteins | sample Lox_Sample_31_FD_207151 | JGI IMG/M metagenome (GOLD analysis project Ga0335077, IMG submission 207151) | Soil microbial communities from Loxahatchee National Wildlife Refuge, Florida, United States - Lox_Sample_3.1 | ecosystem: Environmental > Terrestrial > Soil > Wetlands | place: USA: Florida...
ACGTCCAGGTCGGGTTCTTCGGCACTTCGGCCTCGGGAAACGGCTTGACCGCGATGCCGTAATGCGAGGTCAACCTCTGGATGACGTCGCTATGGCGAGCCTCCTCGTATCCCTGCAGCGCGATGGCCTCGGCGAGGACCGGATCCTGTTCCGTGCGGCCGAGCGCCTGGACCTTGACCGCGGTCGCCGCCTCGGTGCGCGCCGCCTCGTTCCAGACGGGCAGGGACTTCAGGCGCGCAAGGCTCTCGGCGTCGATGTCCGGCCAGACGATCGCTTCCGGCTTGAACGGGTCGTGCGTCTCGATGAACGTCCGGCAGAAGAGGCGCTTGTGTTCCTCGGAACCGATGCGAATGGAATCCATGCGGTGTCGATCTCCTAATTTCGAGTGGCGCGACGGCGACGTCGGGCGGACCGTGAGCAGAACCCGCGGCCCCTAAACCCTATCACGAGAATGAGATTCGGCCTGATATACTGCTCGCTTTTACAGCCGATGAAGCGGGCCGGCGCCAGCCGCCCGGCGGTTGGTAGGGTGGGGTTGCAGAAAGCGAAGCCATGAAAGTTTTGAACCGCATCGACGGTCCCCGGGATCTCAAGCCGCTCAGCCACAAACAGCTCGAGACTCTGGCCCAGGAATGCCGGGACACGATCATCGAGACCATCACCAAGACCGGAGGTCATCTGGCCTCGAATCTCGGGGTCGTCGAGCTGACCCTGGCCCTGCACCGCGCCTTCGACAGCCCGAAGGACCGCCTCGTGTGGGACACCTCGAATCAGTGCTACACGCACAAGCTCGTCACGGGCCGCCGATCGCAGTTCGCGTCGATTCGGACGCCGGGAGGCCTGTCCGGCTTTGCCGAGCCGAAAGAGAGCGTGCACGACACGCTCGCCGCGGGGCACGCCGGGACCGGCCTGTCCTACGGTCTCGGAGTCTCGATGGCGCTCCAGGCAGCCAAAGACGATCCCTACGTCGTCGTGATCGTGGGCGACGGTGCGCTGACGTCGGGACCGAGCTACGAAGCCCTCAACAACATCGTCCACGTCAAGCCGAAGCGCCTCATCGTCGTTCTCAACGACAACGGCTGGTCGATCTCGGAGAACGTCGGCTGGATGGTGCACTGGCGCAACCGCTTCGAGCTGCATCCGGCTTACGGGAAGTTCATCGAGAAGGGGCACAAGTTCGTCAAGCGTCTGCCCCACGGCGACAAGGCCTGGGAGCTCGCGCGCAAGCTCAAGAGCTCGGTCGAGGGCCTCTTCCTCCCGAACCTCGTGTGGGACGAGCTCGGCTTCCACTACGTCGGTCCGGTCGACGGGCACAACTTCGTCGAGCTCGAGGACGCGCTCGCACGCGCAAAGGACGTCTCGGCCGACGGCACGCCGGTCGTCATCCACGCCCTGACGCACAAGGGGCGGGGTTATGCGCTCGCCGAGGAGAATCCCTGCAAGTTTCACCAGCCCGGTACCCCGACCGGCGCGCCGGGATCGGCGCCGCGCTTCACGTACTCGCAGGTCTTCGCGCGGACTCTCATCCGCCTCATGGAGAAGGACGAGAAGATCGTCGCGATCAGCGCCGCGATGCTCGAAGGGACCGCCCTGATCGAGGTCAAGAAGAAGTTCCCCGAGCGCGTCTACGACGTCGGCATCGCCGAGGAGCATGCCGTGATCATGGCGGCGGGCATGGCGAAGGAAGGCTGGAAGCCGGTCGTCGCGATCTACTCGACCTTCCTGCAGCGCTCCTACGACCAGCTGATTCACGACGTCTGCCTGCAGAACCTGCCGGTCACGGTCTGCATCGACCGCGCAGGGCTGGTCGGCGACGACGGCAAGACGCACCAGGGCATTTACGACATCGCGTATACGCGCGGCATCCCCAACATGACCGTCGCCGCGGGCCGAGACGAGAACGAGCTGCAGCACCTGATCTCCACGGCCCTCGAATCCGGCCGGCCGTTCACGCTCCGCTATCCGCGCGGCGCCGGCCTCGGCGTGCCGCTCGATGAGGAGCTCGCCGCGATCCCGATCGGCAAGGGCGAGATCCGCAGGCCGGGGCGCGACCTCTTCTTCCTCGCCTACGGGTCGATGGTGCCGGTGGCCGAGGAGGCCGCGGCCATGCTCGCCGAGCACGGGATCGATTGCGGCGTCGCCAACGCCCGCTTTGCCAAGCCGCTCGATCTCGAGCTGCTCCGGCGCGTGAACGAGTCGGCGCCGCGGATTCTGACGCTCGAAGAGCACCTCGCGCTCGGCGGCTTCGGCAGCGCCGTGCTCGAGGCGTTCCACCGCGAGGGCTGGAACACCGAGGGCCTGCGCGTCCACGGCATTCCGGACCAGTTCGTCGAGCACAGTCCCGCGCCGGTGCAGCGCGCGAACTTCAAGCTGGATCCCGCCGGCGTCGTCGAGACGGCCCTGGCCCTCTACCCGGAACTGGCCGACCGTTCCGGGGCGCGTCCGGCGCGCGGTGGAAGGCCGCGCGCGATCGCGGCGGAGACGGTGACGTGGTGAACCCGCCGTCGCCCTCGCCGGGAAGGCCCGGCATCGAGAAACTCCTCGTCGCCGGACTGCGCGGCTTCTGCGCGGGGGTCGTTCGCGCGATCGACGTCGTGGAGCGCGCCCTGGACGTGTGCGAAGGCCCCGTGTACGTCCGTAAGGAGATCATCCACAACCGCTACGTCGTGGACGAGCTCCGCAGCAAGGGCGCCCGGTTCGTCGAGGAAGTGGACGACGTGCCGGACGGCGCGTGGCTCATCTATTCCGCGCACGGCATCGCGCCGTCGGTTCGCCAGAGCGCGCGCCGCAAGAAGCTGCGCACGATCGACGCGACGTGCCCGCTCGTCACGAAGGTTCACCTCGAGGCGATCCATTACGCACAGCAGGGCTACACGATCATCCTCATCGGCCACGAAGACCACGACGAGACGATCGGCACGCTCGGCGAGGCGCCCGACTCGATCCGGCTCGTGGGCACGACGGAGGAAGCCGAGGCCGTGCAGGTGCCCGACCCCGAGCGGGTCGCCTACCTGACGCAGACGACGCTTTCGCTCGACGATACGCGCGAGATCGTCGCCGTGCTCCGGCGGCGCTTCCCGAAGCTCGCCCGCCCGGCCAAGGACGACATCTGCTATGCGACGCAAAATCGGCAGGACGCGGTGAAGGCGATGACGCCGCTCGTTGACCTCTTGCTCGTCCTCGGCGCGCCGAACAGCTCCAACTCGCTCCGCCTGTGCGAGGTCGCGCGCGACCAGGGCGTCGCGTCGCATCTGATCGAGCGCGCGGAGGACATCCGGCCGGAGTGGCTGGAAGGAGTCCGCGTTCTGGGGCTCACGGCGAGCGCCTCGGCGCCGGAGATCCTCGTGCAGGAGGTCGTGCGCTACGCCCGGGAGAGGCTCGGCGTCCGCGAGGTCGAGGAGTTCGAGACCGTCAAGGAGAACGTGAGCTTCTCGCTGCCGCAGGAGCTGAAGGCGCTGTTGAAGCCCGCTCCGCGGGAAGCGGTTTGACCGGCGCGCCCTCCGAGTTCCCGCCGCAGGCTCGCATGGAAACCGGTGGCCCCCCGAGGCCGGCCCGCCCCGCGGGACGGGGCGCGCTGCGGTTGATTCTGGCCGCCGCGGGCATCGCGCTCCTCGTCTGGCTCTTCCGAACGGTCGGCTGGAGCGCAATCGAGGAGAACCTGCGCGCCATCGGCCCGCTTTTCTTGGTCATCATCGCCCTGTACGGTCTCGCGCAGACCGCCTTTTTCCTCGGCTGGTGGGCCGTGATGAAACCCCGCCCGCCGGCCTCGCGACTCCCCGGGCTCTTCGGCGTCTACCTCGCGGGTGATGCGGCGAACTACGTCGCGCCGGGTGGCGTGGCGGGCGAGCCGCTGAAGGTGCGCCTGCTCTCGGGCAGTCTCGGGGCGGGCCCGGCGCTCGCGTCGGTGACGTTGCACAAGCAGGTGGATCTCATCGCACAGGTCGTCTTCGTCCTCGCCGGAATCGGCATCGCGCTCGCGCGTTTTCCGATGTCGCCCGCGGCGCGGGGGGGAGCGCTGGCCGGAGTCGTGCTCCTCGGCGCGATGCTCGGCGGGTTTTCCTGGGCTCTGCGGCGCGGGACGTACGGCGGCGCGGTGACGTGGCTGTCGCGATTTCGGATCTTCGCGCGTCTGCTCCACCACCGGGAGAAAGCGCAGGCCGTGGACGCGAGCATCCGGCGCTTCCACGACGAGCATGGCGGTTGGTTCGCCGCCGGAATCGGGCTGTGTTTCCTCGGCTGGTGCGTCGGAGCGCTGGAGACCTGGATCGTGCTGCACCGGCTCGCGCCCGGCGGCGGCTGGGCGCAGGCGCTGGGCATCGAGGCGCTGTCGGTCGTCGCGGTGACGATGCTCCTCTTCCTCCCGGGCCGGATCGGCGGCGCCGAAGGCGCGCGCACCGGAATCTGCGTCCTGCTCGGCCTCTCTCCCGCGCAGGGCGTGGCTTACGGTCTGGCCCGGCGCGCGCGAGAGATCGCCTGGGCCCTTCCGGGCCTCGTCGTGATCCTCGTGAGGACGGTGCGGCCCCGCGCGAGCGGAGGCGAGGCGCCGGTCGCCAAGCTCGCCCGCGGCGAGGCGCGCCCGTGACCGCCGCGGCCGCGCCGGTCCGCGCCGTGCTGCTCGACTTCGGCGGGACGCTCGACGCCGACGGCGTCGCCTGGAAGGAACGCTTCCGAAGGCTCTTCGGCGGCGACGCCGCGCCGTCCGAGAGATTCGACCGCGCCTTCTACGACGCGGATGACGCGCTCGTCGGCGCGATCCCGCGCGACCTCTCGTTCGAAGAGACCGTGCGGCGGCTCTCGGCCGGCGTCGCCGAGCGCCTGGGACGCCCGGACGCCGCGTCGGACGTCGCGGCGCGCTTTCTCGGGGATGCCCGCGCCCATCTCGCGCGCAACGCCGCCGTGCTCGAGGATCTCCACGCGCGATTCCGCGTGGCGATCGTCTCCAACTTCTACGGGAATCTCGAGACCGTCTGCCGCGAGACGGGCCTCGCGCCGCACGTGGACGCCGCCGTCGACTCGGCGGTCGTGCGTGCGGAGAAGCCCGACCGGCGGATCTTCGATGCGGCGCTCGCGACCCTGGGCGTCTCGCCGCGGCGGGCGGTGTTCGTCGGCGACTCGCAACCCCGCGACATGGCCGGAGCGCGGGCCCTCGGGATGCGCCACGTCTGGGTGCGTTGCGAAAGTTCGGGAGCCGAGGCCTGCTGTCCCGGCGACCCGGTCATCGGCCGCCTGACGGAGCTCTCCGGAGTGCTCGCGTGACGCCCTTCGCCGCCGGAGGGCTGATCGCCGCCGGCGAGGGCTCGCGCCTCGCGTCGCTCGGGCGTCCGAAGCCGCTCGTGGAGGTGGCCGGAGTGACGCTCCTCGCGCGCGTCCTCTCGAACTTCGAGGCCGCCGGAGTCGGGCGCGTCGCGATCATCTTCAACGAAAACGAGGAAGACTGCGCTGCTTTCGCGCGCGCGCGGTTCCCGTCTCTCGTGCGCACGATCGTGCTCCGGACAACGCCTCACTCCCTCGCGAGTTTCCGGACGATCCTCGCGGTGTCGCCTCCGGGGCGCTTGCTGGTCGCGACGGTGGATACCGTCTGCGCGCCGGAGGATTTCGCGGCGTTCGCGCGCGCCGCCGCGTCCGCACCGGATGACGAGACCGTGCTGGCGGTGACTCCGCTCGTGGCCGACGAGAAGCCGCTGTGGGTGGAGAGCGACGCGGCGGGCCGGATCCGCAGCATTGGCGGCGGCTCGGGCAACGCGGTGACCGCGGGCATCTACGCCGTGTCGGAAGAGGCGCGCGCGAAGACGCCGCCCGCTTCGCTCGGGCGCCTGCGCGAGTACCTCGCGTGGCTGTGCGACGCGGGGGAGCCGATGCGTGCCGTCTCGATCGGGAAGGCCGTGGACGTGGATCGCCCGGAGGACGTGCGGCTGGCGGAGTCGCTTCTCGGGAAAGCGGCCGTCGGCGCGGGGGGTGCCGCGTGAGCCGTCCGCCCTGCTGGGGGGTGTACCGCGAGCTCGCGCACTCGCCGGGACGTGAGACCGACGACGCGCTCATCCTGAGGGCCACGGCGGCCTCGCTCGAGGATCGGGGTTTCCGCGTCGAGCTCCGCTCTGCCGAGGAGCTGCCGGAGACGACGGACGCCGCGGGCGTCCCGCCGTTTCTCTTCGTGATGTGCGAGCGGCCGGCGGCCGTCGAGCGCCTCGCCGCCTGGGAGCGGCAGGGAGTCCGGATCGTCAACCGGCCGCAGGCGATCCGCAACACGGATCGGGAGCGCACCCTCAACTGCTTCGCGCGCCATGCGATCGCGTTTCCCGAGAGCGTCCTCGTCTCGACGGACCGCCGCGAGGCGGCCGACGCGGCCCCGGCGTTCCCGCTCTGGATCAAGCGCGGCGACGTGCACGCGACGGAGGCCGGCGACGTCTCGCGGGCGGATGGGCCGTCGGAGCTCGCGGCCGGAGTCGCGCGCCTCGCGTCGCGCGGCATCGCGCATGCGGTGCTCCAGGAGCACGTTCCCGGAGATCTCATCAAGTTCTACGGCGTGGCGGGGGAGACCGACGCCGCTGCGCCGGCCTGGTTTCAGTGGTTCTACCATCGCGATCAGGTGCTCGCGAATCACCCGTTCGACGAGGAGGCGCTGCGTTCGCTCGTCGGGCGCGCCACGGCGGCCCTGGGTCTCGAGGTGTTCGGCGGCGACGCCATCGCGGGTCCGGACGGGCGGCTCGTCCTCATCGACCTGAACGCGTGGCCGAGCTTTGCGCTCTACCGGGCCGTCGCCGCGCCGCGGATCGCGGAGGCCCTCGCGGCCCGGTTCCGAAAAGAGGTGGGAGTGCCCCGATGACCGAGACCGTGAAACGCAACGACGTCGGCCCCCGATCGAAACGCATCGTGGATCTCGAGGCACGGCACATGGCGCCGGGCCTCCAGTCCTTCGCCCTCTATTCCGGCCTCGCGATGGCGCGCGGGCAGGGGAGCCGCCTCTACGACGAGGATGGCGGCGAGTACATCGACTTCATCGCGGGGATCGCCGTCGGCGCGGTAGGACACTGCCACCCGCGGTACGTCGAGGCGCTGAAGGCGCAGGCCGAGCGCCTCACCTTCGGAAGCTTCACGACGGAGACGCGGGCGCGGTTCCTCGAGCTCCTGGGATCCGTCACGCCGCCGGGCCTGACGCGAATCCAGCTCTTCTCGAGCGGCGCCGAGGCGGTCGAGGCCGCGTTCCGGCTCGCCAAGTCGGCCACGAAGAAGTTCGAGTTCGTCGGATACTCGGGCGCGTTCCACGGAAAGACCGGCGGCGTTCTGCCCCTGCTCTGGGGCGACTTCAAGGACGGCCTCGGTCCCTTCGTGCCGGGCTGCTATTCGGCGCCCTACGCCTCCTGCTATCGCTGCCCGCTGTCCCTGACCTATCCCGATTGCGGGATCGCCTGTGCGGAGAAGACGCGGGACGTGATCAAGAACCAGACGGGCGGCGCCGTCGCCGCGATCATCGTCGAGCCGATGCAGGGCACGGCCGGAAACGTCATCCCGCCGCCGGGATTCCTCTCCGCCATCCGGGAGATCGCGAAGGAGGTCGGCGCCCTCTTCATCGCGGACGAGATGATCACGGGCTTCGGCCGAACGGGCCGGATGTGGGGCGTGGACCACGACGGCGTCGTGCCGGACGTCATGACGGTCGGCAAGGGCGTCGGCGGCGGCTTCCCGCTGTCCGGCGTGATCTCGACCGACGAGCTGACGAAAGCGAAGCCCTGGTCGAACCCGTCGGGTAGCTCCTCCTCCTACGGAGGCAATCCGCTGGCCGCGGCGGCCGGCCTGGCGTCGCTCGAGATCATCACGAGGGAGAATCTGGTCGAGAACTCGGCGCGCGTCGGGCACGCGATGCTCGCGCGACTCCAGGCGATGCAGGAGAAACACCGGATCATCGGCGACGTGCGCGGGAAGGGACTCCTCCTCGGCCTCGACCTCGTGACCGATCGGCGAACGAAGACGCTCGCCTCGAGAGAATTCACGAAGGCGCTCTTCCAGGAGTGCCTGCGCCGCGGGCTGGTGGCGATGTCGTACACGCCGGTGATCCGCATCAACCCGCCGCTCTCGATCGATGAGCAAACGGCGCTCGACGGGCTCGAGATCCTCGACGAGGCGATCGGGGCCGTCGCGAGGCAGTGGAAGCTCGACTGAGCCCCGCGTCCTCGGCCGCGCCCGGGGCCCTTCGCGGGGCGCTGATCGGCGTCGGCCACGTCGCGCGCCACGGCCACCTCCCCGGCTGGAGCACGGTTGCCGACGTCTCCTTCGCCGGCGCGGCGGACGGGCGGACGGAAGGGCGCGCGCCGTTTCTCGAAGCCTGGCCCGGGGCCGCGTGGTACGCGACGGCCGAAGAGCTCCTCGCGCGCGACGACCTCGACTTCGCCGACATCTGCGCGCCGCCATCCGTTCACCTCCCGCTCGTGCGGGCCGCTCTCGACCGCGGCCTACATGTCCTGTGCGAGAAGCCCCTCGCGCTCGATCTGTCCGCGGTCGCCGCGCTCGGCGCGCGAGCTCGGGAGCAGGGCCGGGCGCTCGTGACGGTCCATAACTGGAAGCACGCGCCGGCGGTGATGCAGATCACGCGCCTCGTTCGGGAGGGCGCGGTGGGATCCGTCCGCCGCTGCCGCTGGGAGACGCGGCGCACGCAGCCGGCGGCCGCGGCAGGCGAGAAAGGCAACTGGAGGATCGATCCGGCGCAGTCGGGCGGCGGCGTGCTCGTGGACCACGGCTGGCACGCGGCCTACATGATGCGCGAATGGCTGGGCGGACGGCCCCGGACCCTCTCGGCGACACTCGAGACGCGCAAGCACCGCGAGTTCCCGCTCGAGGACACGGCGGAGATCCGGCTCGACTGGAGCGGCGCCCGCGCCGAGATCTTCCTGACCTGGGCGGCCGAGGCGCGGAGCAATTCCGCGGTCATCGAAGGCGAGCGCGGCACGATCGCGCTCGAGGGCGGCCTCGTCACGCTCTCCGTGCCCGGGGCGGCGCCGCGCGACTGGGAAATGCCGTCGCTCGCCGAAGGCTCGCACCACGCGGACTGGTTCGGCGGCGTCGCGCGGGAGTTCCTGAGCGAAGTGCGGGAGCCGGCGGCGCGCGGCGGGAACCTCGAGGCCGCGGCGCTCTGCGCCGAGATTCTCGCCCTCTCGCAGGACTCGAGCCGCCGGGGCGGCGAGACCCTTGCAGTGCCCGCGCGATGAGTGCGCCCTCGCTCCTTCTCGTCGCGCCGGACGGGCCCGCGGCCGTCCCTCCCGAGACGGAGCTCCTGGGGCTCCCCATCGTCCGCCGCACGGTGCTTGCCGCGAAGCGCGCCGGGTTTTCCCGCGTGGCGGTCGCCGGGGCGTCGCCGGAGAGCCCGCTCGCCCGTGCGCTCGAGGGAGCGGACGTCGAGCGGCTCGCGGCGGGCGCGCCGGCGCCCGAGGGGGCCGTGGTGCTGCCCTGGAACCGCGTGCTGCGGCCCGGCGAAGTGCGGCAGCTCGCGGCGGGCCGCCCGGCGTCGGAGCTCGGCGTGGTGCTCGCCTCCGAGGCGGATCGGCCGGCCGCGGAGCGCTGGCTGCTCCAGGGGCTCATTCGGGACACGGAGGGCTTCATGTCGCGCCGCTTCGAGCGGCCCGTCTCGCTCGCCGTGAGCCGCCGGCTGGCGGACACTGCGGTGACGCCGAACGAGATGACGCTCGTCTCGGTCGCCATCGGACTCTTCGGCGCGCTGTTCTTTCTGTCGCAGCGTCCGGCGCTTCAGACAGTCGGCGCGCTGGCGTTCTTGCTCCACTCGATTTTGGACGGCTGTGACGGGGAGCTTGCGCGTCTGAAGTTCCAGGAGTCGCGATTCGGCGGCGTGCTCGACTTCTGGGGAGACAACGTCGTCCACGCCGCGATCTTCGGCTGCATCGCGATCGGCTGGAGCCGCAGGGTGAACGCCGCCTGGCCTCTCGGGCTCGGCGCCGCGGCCGTCGCGGGAACCCTCGCCTCGGCGGGATTCGTCTACTGGAGCACGATGCGGGGAGAACGCGAAGGCCCGCTCTTCGTCTCCGTCACGAGCGAGGTGGACGGCGCGGTCTCGCGGATCGCCGACGCGCTCGGGCGGCGCGACTTCGTCTATCTCGTGATCGCCCTTTCTCTCTTCGGAAGGGCCAACTGGTTTCTGGTGGCCGCGGCGGCGGGCGCTCCGATATTCTTCCTCGTTCTCTTTGCCCTGGAACGGCGTCGAGCCCGAAGAAAGGCGACATGACCGACCGCACTTCGTTCTATCCCGAGCTCGCGCGCGACATTGCGCCGGCCGAAGGCCCTCTCGGCGTGCTGATCCCGGGCCTCGGCGCCGTCGCCACGACGCTCGTCGCCGGCGTCCGACTGATCGAGAAGGGCCTCGCGCGGCCCTTCGGCTCGCTGACGCAGATGCAGAAGCTGCGGCTCGGCAAGCGGACCGCGCCGCGCTTCGTCCCGATCCGCGAGCTCGTGCCCCTCGCGGGGCTCTCG
>Ga0335077_10012843_pt1 | contig 10473 bp, 9 predicted proteins | sample Lox_Sample_31_FD_207151 | JGI IMG/M metagenome (GOLD analysis project Ga0335077, IMG submission 207151) | Soil microbial communities from Loxahatchee National Wildlife Refuge, Florida, United States - Lox_Sample_3.1 | ecosystem: Environmental > Terrestrial > Soil > Wetlands | place: USA: Florida...
GAGAATCACCTCCATGCAGAGTACTGACATCATGAAAGGAGGGACATTCGGAGTACGCAGATAAAACTCCGCGCTGCCCACCAGCGTGACGCAGAATGCCCCGAAGGCGTGGCTGAGCGCAGTCCGCTGCGGGACCGCGGTCATCTGCACCAACCCCAGGGGAATGCCGATACCGGAGCCGATCACCAGGGCGATCGCGATCCACTTGTAGTCGACGATGCCGTGGTGCAGCAGCGTCCCGGCGATGGCCAATACCATCCCGATCTCGCCCGCCCATACTCCGTGGCGGGCGGTTTTGGGAGCGCTCATCCATTTCAGGGAAAGAATGAAGAGCACGCTGGCGATCAGGTAAATGATCTCGATAATATGCTGGCTGCCTGCGAACTCTGTGGTCATGGTTTCGTCGGACGGCTGGATTTGAACATCCTGAGCATGCGATCGGTGATCAGAAATCCGCCCACCACGTTGCTGGTGGCGGCGATGGTGGCGAGCACGCCCAGGATAAAAGAGAGATTGCTCTTGTGTTCACCCACCAGAACAATAGCGCCCACTACTGCGATGGCATCCAGCGCATTGGTCAGCGACATCAGCGGGGTGTGGAGCAGCGGCGATACTCGCTTGATGACTTCGAATCCGATAAAGCCCGCCAGCATGAAAACGAACAGCCCATCGATTAAAGCGGTATTCATCTTGCCTCCTGCGGACAGATTGTCATCCTGAGCAAGCGCTCTTTAGGTCGCGAAGGATGTGAGCGAGCCGCGCGACCGGGGCGCCTGTTGTGCGACCCATAACCGCGCGTTTGACTCGCATCCCTTTCAGCTTGCCACTTCGACCGCAACTTATTTCGCACCTTGCGTCGCCAATTCCGGCAGCGCAAAGAACTCCCGCACTCGTGCGTTCGCGATTTCTCCATCGCGGGTTAATAGCGTCTCCCGGATAATCTCGTCTTCCGAAGCCGGCCGTAGCTTGCCATCCTTTACCAGGTTCACCAGGAACGCAGTCAGATTGCGAGCGTACATCTGGCTGGCGTGATAGGGAACTGCGGTGGCTACGTTGATGCGGCCAATGATGGTGACCCCGTGCGCGACGATGGTTTCGCCGGGGCGTGTCAGCTCACAGTTGCCGCCGCGCTCCGCCGCCAAATCGAAAATCACCGAGCCCGGCGCCATTCCTTTGACCATCTCCCCCGTCACCAGCACCGGCGCCTTTTTGCCGGGTACCACGGCGGTGGTGATGACCACATCGCTCTCCGCGATCACCCGGCCCAAAAGTTCGCGTTGCTTGGCATAAAAGCTCTCATCTTGGGCCGTGCCGTAACCGCGGGCGTCCTGCGCATTCTTGGCCTCGATCGGCAGTTCCACGAACCGGCCACCCAGGCTCTGTACCTGCTCTTTCGCCGCCGGCCGCATGTCATAAGCCGAAACCACCGCTCCCAAGCGGCGGGCCGTGGCGATGGCCTGCAATCCAGCGACTCCTGCCCCGATAATCAGAATGCGTGCGGGGGTGACCGTCCCCGCAGCGGTGGTAAGCATGGGAAAGATTCTGGGCAGAGTGTCGGCGGCAATCAGCACCGCCTTGTAGCCGCAGATGGTCGCCATGGAAGAGAGCGCGTCCATGTTCTGTGCCCGGGTGGTGCGCGGCATCAGCTCAACCGAAAATGAAGTCACGCCCGTCCGGGCAATTTCCTGCAAGACCTCCGAGGAACCGAATGGCCGCAGAAAGCCCACCAGCACCTGCCCGCGACGCATCATTGGCACGTCCGCTTTTCCGCTAACATCGTTGGAGCCGTAACACAGAACTTGCGTCACGATGTCCGCGCCACGGAAAACCGACGCGCGGTCCGGCGCAATGGTCGCGCCTTTTTCCACGTAATGTGCGTCCGGGTATCCGGCTTGCTCTCCCGCTCCCGCTTCCACCATCACCTGAAATCCGGCTTTCGCCAGAATTGGCATCACCATGGGAACCAGCGCCACTCGCCGCTCGCCTGGATAACTTTCCTTGGGCACACCAATAATCACGGGATCATCTTCCCCCTGCTTGGTTGGTCAAACGCTTCATTGTAGCGGAAGAACACCACCCGACCGATGACGAAGTTGAGCAGTGTCCCCGGCAGTTACGACCTGACCGCAGTTCACCCCGCCTATTCGTGTTTCGGGACATCTTCATCTTTTGGGGACTCGCCCGGCGGCCCGCTTGCCTTCGCGGGCCCCGTGGCCTTCTCCGCGTCTTCCGGCTTCGCCTCCAGGTTCTGCACAATCACGGAAATTCGCCGGTTGGATGGGTCAAGCGGATCGTCAATTTTGCGCAGCATCTGGTCGGCATAGCCGCGAACCTGCGACACCTGACTTCCCCCCAGGCCGCTTTGCTGCATCAAGCGCCGTGCGGCGTTGGCCCGGTCCGCCGAAAGCTCCCAATTGCTGTATTCGCAATCGCCAGTATAGGGTTTGGCATCAGTATGGCCCTCGATGGAGATTTGGTTGGGAAGCTTGCCCAACTCGCTTGCTAGCAAGGATAGCAGTTGCTTCCCGTTGTCCGTCGGCTCGGCACTGCCCAGATTGAAGAATGTTCCCTTTTCAGTTTCAATCAGCTCGATGCGCAACCCTTCTGGCGTCACCGTAATATCGATCTGGTTCTTGAGTTTGTCGAAGTTGGCCATCTGTCGAATGCGCTTCTCCAGTTCCTCCTTCAGCTTGGGCATGTCGTCTTTGGAAATGGGCAAGCTTACTCCGGCTCCGGTCAGATTAGTGCCAGGATTTTTCGCCGAGCCCATCGGATCGCGGAAATATCCGCCCACTGCCTCCTGAATCTTCTTGCTGGTGTTCAAGAGCCATAGCACGATGAACAGCGCCATCATCGCCGTGACGAAATCCGCGTAGGCGACTTTCCAGGCGCCGCCGTGATGGCCCCCGTGTCCACCTCGCTTCTTGACGATGATGATGGGACGCGCGCCTTCCATGGCACCCTTTCTTAAGCCGACGCCGCTGCCGCCGCCTCGGCTTCCGGCGTGGCCGGAGCCGCTTCCCCGCCGTGGCGGCACAAGGTCTCGACTTCTTTGAACGACGGACGCACATGCCCGGGGATCGCCCGCCGCGCAAATTCCACCGCCATAATCGGCGGCGAACCTTTGAGGAAGGAAATCATCAGCACCCGCAACACATGCAAATAAGCTCCCTCTTCCTCGGCGATCTTGCCCATGCTGGAAGCAATCGGCCCCACCAGCCCGTAACACAGCAGAATTCCCAGGAAAGTCCCAACCAGTGCGGCCGCCACCTTATGGCCAATTTCCTCCGGCGGTCCCCCCAGAGCTCCCATGGTGATGACCACTCCCAGCACTGCGGCCACGATGCCCAGGCCGGGCAGGGAATCGGCCATGGTGCTCAGCGAAGTGATCGGCAGATTGGCGGAGTTGTGGTGGACTTCCAGATCCAGGTCCAGCAGTTGGTCGAGATCAAACGCCTCCACGCCACTGATGGCCATGCGCAGTGTGTCGCAAAAATAGTCGCAACTGTGATGGTCCTCCAGAAAGAAGGGGTATTTTGACAGGATGGGGCTCTTGCCGGGCTCTTCCACGTCATTTTCCAGGGTCATCAATCCCTCGCGGCGTGCCTTATTGAGAAGGTCGTAGACCATTTTCAGCGAATCCAGATAACGCTGTTTGGTGAACTTTGATCCGGTGAAGACTCCGCCAATTCCTCCCACAATCTGTTTGAGAATGTGCAGCGGGTTGGCGATCAGCACCGTGCCTACGGCAGCGCCTCCGATGATCACCAACTCCGCGGGCTGAAGCAGCACCATCAATTTGCCGTGTTCCATCAGATAGCCGGCGGCCACGGCCCCGAAGACAACCACAATGCCAATAATGGCGAACATAGAAGTCTATTTCCCGTCGCTTTGCCCACCCGCCAGTGCGCCGGCCCCCGCGGCTGCCGTCCTGTTGGCGGACGCCGGTTTCAGCGAACGCTGCGCCCGCTCCACCAGCCCTTCGACGGTGTCCCCGCTTTCCGCACCGGCGTATCCGATGGAAGTGGCGATCGACAAGTGTTCGCCCCACCAGTGAATTCCTGCCCCCGCCACCAGCTTGTGCACCCGCTCGGCGGCTTTCTCCGCACCCCGGCCACCACAGTTCGGCAAGACCGCCAGAAATTGGTTCTCCCCCCAATGCCCCACCACATCGCTGGGACGTAGACCATTGCGCAACGTCTCTGCCACCACGCGCAGGATGGAGTCCGTGGCTTGCCTTCCATAAGCGGCCCGCAGGTGCTCAAAATGGTTGACCTGCAGGCACATGATGCCGAAGGGCACATGGTACTGGGCCAACCCCGCAAGGTTTTCCCGCAAGTGGAACTCAATAAATCCGTGGTTGGCAACTGTCCAGCAAAACTACGCTTTGCGCCTCCCCGTCGCCAGTGGCGACGAGGTCGGACAGCTCATGACCGGTTTCAACCAAATGCTCTCGCAAATCGAAAGCCGGGACGAGGAACTGCAGCGCCACCGCGACACTCTGGAAGACGAAGTCGCCCGCCGCACCGCCGACTTGATGACCCTGAATGTCCAGCTGGTGGCGGCCAAGGAGGCCGCCGAGTCCGCCAGCCGCGCGAAGAGTGAATTTCTCGCCAACATGAGCCATGAAATTCGCACCCCCATCAACGGCATCATGGGTATGACCGAACTTACCCTCGACACCCCACTCAACCAGGAACAGCGCGGCTATCTGCTTCTGGTCAAGTCCTCCAGCGAGGCTTTGTTGAGCGTGATCAACGACATTCTCGATTTCTCGAAAGTGGAAGCCGGCAAACTCGAGCTGGAGGCCATCGACTTCAGCCTGCCCGGGTGCGTCGGAGAAATCGTCAAGACCATGGCCATTCGGGCTCACCAAAAAGGACTCGAATTGGCCTATGACATGGGGCCTGAGGTCTCCTCCCAGCTCACCGGCGATCCCGGCCGGCTGCGCCAAATCCTCACCAACCTGGTGGGCAATGCCATCAAGTTTACCGACCACGGGCAGGTTGTGGTGGAGATCAACTCCCATTTGCAGGCGGACGGGCGCGCGAAACTGCACTTCAAAGTGAGCGACACCGGAATCGGCATTCCTGAAACCATACGACAAGTGATTTTCCAGGCATTCGCACAAGGCGACACCAGCGTCACCCGCAGGTACGGGGGGACCGGGCTGGGTCTGGCCATCACTGCACGCCTGGTGGAAATGATGGGCGGGAAAATATGGGTGGAAAGCGCGCTGGGGAAGGGCAGCACCTTTCATTTCACTGCGCTATTCGGTGTGGCTGAGCCGAAAGCTACGGCCGAATCTCCCGCCCTGCCGGCAGAGCTTAAGGATGTGCCCGTTCTGGTCGTGGATGACAACGAAACCAACCGCCGCATTCTGCATGGTATGGCTCTGCAATGGGGGATGCGCCCTTCCCTTGCCGGCAGTGGCGCGGAAGCCCTGGCAGCCCTCAGAGCCGCCCAGGCTCGGGGAGAAGCGTTCCGCGTCATTTTGACCGATGGCTATATGCCCGAGATGGATGGTTTCGAGTTCGTGACCGCCGTCCAGCACGACCCCAGCTTGGCCGGACCTGACATTCTCATGTTGACCTCAGCCGGACAACCCGGCGAGGGAGCACGCTGCCGCGACTTGGGAATCGCTGCCTACCTGCTGAAGCCCGTGCTCAAGGATGATCTGCTAGCCGCGTTGTTGGACGTCCTCGGCAAGCATAGCGACGCAGCCACAACTCCCCAGCTAGTTACACGCCACAGCCTCCATGAGTCCTCACGTCGCCTCCATATTCTCGTGGCCGAGGACAACCCCGTCAACCAGGCCGTGATCGTTCGGGTCCTCGAAAAGATGGGTCACTCGTCCACCCTGGCGCCTAACGGACGCGAAGCGCTGACGCTCGCCACTAACGGCGACTTCGATCTGGTTTTCATGGACGTCCAAATGCCTGAAATGGATGGCTTGGCAGCGACTCGTGCGATTCGTGAAGCCGAAACACGCAGCGCAACTCATCTACCGATCTTTGCCATGACCGCCCATGCCATGAAAGGTGATCGCGAGCAGTGTCTGGCCGCCGGCATGGATGGCTACATCACCAAGCCCGTCCGTTTCAGCGATATCCAGCAGATTCTGGACGGCCTGGTGGCGAAGCTCCCAGCCGCGGCGGAACCCCTGATGACCCCGGCGTGGGACAAAGCCGCCGCCCTCGATCGTGTCGAAGGTGACGAAGAATTGCTGCAGGACATCTGCCGGATCTTCCTCGAAGAATCACCCAAGCTTCTGACCCAACTGCAACAGGCGGTTGCCCAGGACGATCCCCAGGCGGTGTCGCGCGCCGCCCATAGTTTGAAAGGAGAAAGCGGATATCTCGGCGCTGCCAATGTTTCCCAAATGGCGAAGCAACTGGAAACCATGGGCCGCGACCGCGCACTCGCGGAAGCCCCGGCGGTGCTCGAACAGCTTCAAAGAGAAATGGCAAGTCTCAGCTCCGCCGTGCGGCAAGCCATGGGAGTACAGACGTGAAACCACTCACCGATCCGGCCCATGCCACGCCCAATGCCGCAGGGCCGGAATCCAATCTCAACTCCGTGCTGGTGGCTGAAGACGATCCGATTTTTCTGCACATCCTCCAAAGTTGGTTTCACAAATGGGACTATCGCGTCACTGCGGTCAGGAACGGTGTCGACGCTTGGGAAGCCTTGCGGCTGCCCACGGCGCCCCCCCTGGCGGTTCTCGACTGGATGATGCCCGGCATGGATGGGCTGGAGGTCTGCCGCAAAATTCGCGCCCGCGAGCAGGCTCCTTACTGCTACGTCCTCCTCCTGACCGCCAAAGACAATAAAGAGGATGTAGTCACCGGCCTTGAAGCCGGCGCAGACGACTACCTCACCAAGCCCTTCGACGTCGACGAACTGCGCGCGCGCATTCGAGCTGGCAAGCGCATTCTCGAATTGCAAGCCGCTCTCCTCCGCGCCCACGATACTCTGCAATATGAGTCCGCTCACGATCCTCTCACCTCACTCTGGAACCGTGGCGCCATCGTCGGTTTTCTGAAGAACGAAATCGAACGTCAACAACGATCAGGTCAGCCCCTGGGAGTGATGATGGCGGACGTCGATCACTTCAAGAAAATCAATGACACTCATGGCCATTTAGTCGGAGACGCAGTGTTGAAGGAAGTGGGCCGCTGTTTGGCAGAGGCCGTACGCGCCTACGATTGGGTGGGTCGCTACGGGGGAGAGGAATTTCTCGTCATTGTTCCCGGATGCAAGCCCGCGGACCTGATCACCAGCGCCGAGCGCTTGCGCCGCAGCATTGCGGAACACAAGTTCGAAACCAGCGCCGGTCCTCTGCCTGTCACTCTCAGCATTGGCGTTGCTTCCGCCTGCGACGACGCTGGGGCGCGCCAGGACAGCGAGCAGTTGTTGCGCGCCGCCGACACCGCCCTCTACGCTGCCAAAGCCGCCGGACGGAATCGAGTGGCCGCGGCTCCAGCCTTTCCCACGCCCGCCCATACCGGCTAGCCCGGCCTTGCTTCGCCGCTGATAAAGAACTTTCTCCCCACCTCATTCACAAATCCAACCATAAGGAGAAACTTCACCGCCTCATAGCACGTCCGTGGGTCACACTGGCACAGACGGGCTATTCACAAAAAATGTCACTGCACTTATGGTCGTAGATGAGCAGTTCTGGGGGAGGGCTGCCCGGGCGTCCAATGACTCGAAAGAGTCGGGACGCCTGTTAATTTTTGTAGCGTCTTTATGAAGTCGCTCCAACTCTGCGCTCTCCGCCGGGCTCCACAGCGATCTCTGCGATCGCGAGCTTTGCGCATCCCGCGCCCAATCAATACGTCGAGATCGTAAAGTTCACCGTGATGCGCGCTTCCGTCTCTATCGCCTGACCTGATTGGTAGTACGGTTTGAAGTGCCACTGCTTCACCGCTTCCCTGGCGGCGGCGGCCAGGATGGTCGGTCCGCTGATCACGTGCAGGTCCTCTATGTTTCCCGTCTTGTCAATCAGCGCCTGCAGCACCACCGCCCCCTGGACCTTCATTTGCTTGGCGAGGAGCGGATAACTCGGTTCCACCGCGCGGGTAACTCTCGCGGTCGTATTCTGCGAGAGGCTTACCTGCGCCTCCGAGTTGACCGGCGGGCTGGGTGCGGGCGCAGTCGCCTGCCGAGCGCCCGCAGCGGTGGCAGGCTGCATCTCCACTTTGACTGAACCAGTGGATGGAGCCAGAGCCTGATGCTGATTGCCTGCAACCACTTCGACTTCCAGCGGGGGCAGTACCGCACGATCGGTCGCCGTTATCATCGCACCAGACGGAAGGTTGTCCGGCGCTGACGAAACCCGTGGCGCTGGTCGTTTCTTGGGAGTGGCAGGAGCAGCGGCCGCCGCGACCCTTTCCGTGGTAGGGATAGACGGAGCCGGGCCGGGGGGAGGTGGCGCCGCATTCTGATTGCTAATCTCGGACTCGGGTCCGGGGCCGGAGGAGAACCACAACTCGCGGTCTTTGATGAAAACGATCACCACTGCGGCCAGAAGAACTGCCAAGGCGAGCAGCATGCGGCGCCGCTGCTTCACCTCGCTCCTGGGCGCAGGCGCAGCACTTTGCGCTTCGAGATTGCTGTCGTCCTTCAGGGTGATGGGCATGGGCAAATCTCCCCGCCTGGTCGTCCTAGTATGCCCTGAAATGCTCGCCAAATCTACTGTTGGCCGGGTTTGGTGCCGGGAATGGGGTGTCAGCAGACCAGCTGTTCCCGCGTCAGCTTCAATCCATTGAGATTGCCGAGCACGGTGGCCGCGACTGAATCGGTATGGAAGAACTCATTGGCCAATGACCGCAGGTCCTCCGCAGTCACGCTTTCGATTTTCTCCAGTAGTTCGTCCATGCTGTAGAAGTGATCGAAGTACATCTCCTGCCGGGCCAGGTTTGACATGCGCGCCGTCGAGGACTCCAGCGACAACATCAGGCTGCCTTTCAACTGGTCCTTCGCCCGGCGTAGTTCTTCCCCAGGGACCGCTTCCGATTTCAACTTGCGAAATTCGGACACGATGCATTCCACCACCTTGACCGCTGACTCCCGTGAAGTGCCGGCATACACCGACAGGCAGCCCGTATCTCGATAGGGGTTGAGATCGCTGTAGATCGCATAGGCCAACCCTTGCCGCTCCCGGATATTCTGAAACAGGCGCGAACTCATCCCTCCGCCCAGCAGAGTGTTCAGAATGTACGAGGCATGGCGTCGCTCGTGGGCAATGGGATGAGACGGTACACCCACACAGATCTGTACCTGCTCCAGCGACTTCTTGTTGCGCATGATGATCCGCGGCACAATCTCGGGTTGCGGACTGTGAAAGCCGTTCTTCACCGGCTTCATGCGCTGGAAGTGCCGGGCCACCAGCTCCACAAACTGCTCGTGCTTCAGGTTCCCCGCCGCGCAGATGATCACGTTCCCGGGCGCGAACCGCTCGGCGTAAAAATCCAGCATCGGCTCCCGCTCAAACTTCTTCACCGTCATCTTGGTGCCTAGGATCGGTCTTCCCAGCGGGTGGTCCTTCCAGAAGTTTTGCGTGAAAATCTCATGGACGAGATAGTCCGGACTGTCCTCATCCATCTTGATTTCTTCCAGAATCACGCCGCGTTCGCGGCCGATGTCCTCGCTGGCGAAAACCGGATTCAGTACCAGGTCACTGAGCACGTCCAGCGCGATGGGCAGATGCTCATCCAGCACTTTGACGTTGAAGCAGATGCATTCTTTCGCGGTGAATGCATCCATGTTTCCCCCGATCGAATCCACTTGGCGGGCGATGTCCTCCGCCGAGCGGTGCTTCGTGCCCTTGAACACCATGTGCTCGATGAAATGGGAGATCCCGTTCCATTGCGGATCTTCATCGCGCGATCCGCTCTTGATCCAAATCCCGATCGAAACCGAACGGATGTGCTGCATCTGCTCGGTGATGATGGTCAACCCGTTGGGCAACACTTCACGATGAATGTTGCGAATTTCCTTCACCATAGCTTCTTCTCAACCGAGAACTGGGAACCGCGATCAAAAGCCGTGTTGCCAGCCCCTAGAGATCAATTGTTACATACCGCCGGACGGTCCAGCAGTGGAGCAGTAACTATTTAGAATCAATCGCTTAGACGGCTATCCCCGTGTTCATGCCCGTTTCTCAGGGTTTTCCACCCTCCTACTCCTCTACAATCGAAAGGGAACCTACTTTAGATGCATGGCTGAACCGAAACAAACGACGCTATTGGGCCTTACGCTGCAAGAGCTTACGCGGGTCGCCGAGGAATCGGGCCAGCCCGCCTACCGGGGTCGACAACTGTTTGAAGCCGTCTACGTCCACAGAATCAGAGCGGCGGAACAGATTTCCACTCTCCCCCAGGATTTTCGTGTTCACTTGTCTCAAAGCGGGCTCGACGTCGGTTTGCCGGTGATCGCCAAGCAGTTCGCCTCCAGCGATGGCACCGT
>Ga0335077_10012844_pt1 | contig 10473 bp, 10 predicted proteins | sample Lox_Sample_31_FD_207151 | JGI IMG/M metagenome (GOLD analysis project Ga0335077, IMG submission 207151) | Soil microbial communities from Loxahatchee National Wildlife Refuge, Florida, United States - Lox_Sample_3.1 | ecosystem: Environmental > Terrestrial > Soil > Wetlands | place: USA...
CGCGCAGCTCCCGCGGCAGGCCGACGCTCTCGCGCCCGAACACCAGCACGGTGCGCGCCGCGAGCGGCGCCTCCCACACGGCGCGCTCGGCGTCCGCGGTGAAGAAGAGCGGCTCGCCGAGCTCCGGCAGCGCGCGTTCGAAGCTCGGCCAGTCGGGCCACGTGCGCGGCGCGACGCGAGGCCAATAGTCGAGCCCTGCGCGCCGCACCGGCCGCGCCGCGAGCGAGAAGCCGAGCGGCTCCACGAGGTGCAGCTGCGCGCCCGCGGCCAGACACGTGCGCCCCGCGTTGCCCGTGTTCCAGGGGATCTCGGGCGAGACGAGCGCGACGTGCAGGTCGGCGCGCGTGGCGAGGGCTCGGCCGCGCATGCGCGCGACGATCGCACGCGCGGCTACTCTCTCGCCAGGAGGCGCGGATGACTTCGAGCGCAGCGCGCGTGCGGATCGCCGAGCTCGCCGCCCAGCACGGCTTCGCGCGCATCGGCGTGTCGGCGATCGAGCGCTTCCCCGAGCTCGAGCGCACGCGCGAGTGGCTCGCGCGCGGCTACGACGGCGAGATGGCGTATGTCGGCAAGCGCCTCGCCGAGCGCGAGGACCTGACGCGCGTCCTGCCGGGCGCTCGCTGCGCGCTGGTCGTCGCGGTCCCGTACGACAACGGTGAGCCCGACTCGCGGGCGCCACGCGAAGCGGGCACCGGCTGGGTGTCGCGCTACGCGTGGAGCGCGGAGGACTATCATGCCGTCGTCCTCGCGCGACTCGAGCGGCTGGTGGCCGCGCTCGAGCGCGCGTTCCCCGGCTCCGCCTTCCTGGAGTACGTCGACACGGGTCCGCTGCCGGAGCGGCTGCTCGCGGCGCGCGCAGGCCTCGGCTGGATCGGCAAGAACGCATGCCTCATCGATCCCGAGCTCGGCTCGTACTTCTTCGTCGGCGTCGTGCTGAGCGACCTGGCGCTCGCCCAGGACGGGCCGATCGCGGACCACTGCGGCTCGTGCCGCGCGTGTCTCGACGCGTGTCCAACCGACGCCTTTCCCGAGGAGCGCGTGCTCGACGCGCGCCGCTGCATCTCGTATCTCACGATCGAGAAGCGCGGCGAGATTCCGTCCGAGCTGCGCGAGCGGATCGGCGCGCACGTGTTCGGCTGCGACTTGTGCCAGGAGGTCTGCCCGTGGAATCAGCGGCGCGGGCGGCCGCTCGCAGGCGACGCCGCGTTCGCGCCGGAGCAGTGGCGCGCGCCGAAGCTCGCCGAGCTGCTCGCGCTGGCCGACGCCGAGCTCGAGGCGCGGCTCGCCGGCACGGCGCTCGAGCGCGCGCGCGCGGCCGGCCTGCGCCGCAACGCGCTGGTCGCCGCGGGGAACTCCGGCGACGCCGCGCTCCTGCCCGCCGTCGAGCGCTGGCTCGACGCCGCCGACGCGACTACGGCCGACGCGGCCCGCTGGGCGCGCGAGCGGCTGCGCCCGCCGCCGCGACGAGGAGCGCCGGAAAGTCCGACATGACGCCGTCCGCGCCGAGCGCGAGCAGCCGCTTCGCCTCGTCCGCGTCGTTGATCGTCCACACGTGCACGGCCAGGCCGAGCGCGTGCGCCGCCGTGACGAACGCGCGCGTCACCAGCGGCCGGCCGAGCGCGTCGGGCGGCACTTGCAGCGCGTGGCCTCGCGGGCGGAACGCGTCGAGCCGGTCCTGCGCACCGGCGAGCACGAACTCGACCACGTCGGCCTGCGACGAGCCGAGCGCGGTGCCCGGCTCGAGCGCGCGCAGGTGCGCGAGGATCGCCTCGTCCTCGGCGGCGAGCAGCGTGCGGCGCTCTGCGCCCGCGCGCCGCAGGATTCGCACGACCTCTTCCGCGATCGGCGGGTCCGCCTGCTTCACCTCGAGGTTGATGCGCGCGTGCGGGAACGCCTCGAGCACCTCGACGAGCCGCGGCACGCGAACGCCGCGGCCGCGGAACGGGAAGGTGCGCCCGCCGTCGGCGCTGAAGCGGTGGCCCGCGTCGAGCTTCTCGAGCTCCACGAAGGAGAGCTTCGCGAGGGGACCGGACGCGTCCGTCGTGCGGTCGAGCGTGTCGTCGTGGTGGATCACGATCTCGCCGTCCGACGTCGCGTGGCAGTCCATCTCGAGGTACGGCACGCCCTGCGCCAGCGCGCGCTCGAACGCGGCGCGCGTGTTCTCGGGCGCCTCGCCGCTGGCGCCGCGGTGCCCGAAAAGATGCGGCCGCGGAATGTCGAAGTAGGGATGCACGCGCACACGCTAGAGGGCGGGCGCGCGAGTTGACAAGCGCGCCGGAGCCGCGAGCCTCCGCCGCGGAGCCCGAATGAGCGTTCTGACCCGAGAGGCGATTCTGAAGGAGCTGGCGAGCGGACGCCTGCGCCTGGAGCCGTTCAGCGAGGACCAGGTCGGCCCGGCGTCGATCGACCTGCACCTGGGCGGCGAGCTGCGCGTGCCCGTCGACGCGAGGAACGGCCCGATCGACGTCACCGACGACGCCACGCCCGAGGCGTTCACCAAGAGGATCGCGTTCGAGAAGCCCTACGTGCTCGCGCCGGGCCACACGATCCACGGCATCACGCGCGAAAAGCTGTTCCTGCCACCGGATCTGTGCGCGTGGATCGAGGGGCGCAGCCGCATCGCGCGCCTGGGGCTCACCGTGCACGTGAGCTCCGGCTTCGTGCAGCCGGGCGTTTCGAACCACCAGGTGCTCGAGATGAGCAACGTGTCGGGCCGCCCGCTCGCGATCCACCCGGGCATCCGCATCTGCCAGATCGTGCTGCAGCGCACCGAGGGAAGCGCCGTCTACCGCGGCCGCTTCGCGAGCCAGGAATCGCCATGAGAGCCGTCGCGCAGCGCGTGCGGCGCGCGCGCGTCGTGGTGGGCGGCGAAGTCGTGGCGGAGATGGGCGAGGGGCTGCTCGCGCTGGTCGGCGTGGCGCGCGGCGACGCGGACGACGACGCGCGCGCGCTCGCGGAGAGGCTCGTGCACCTGCGCGTCTTCGACGATGAGAACGGTGTCATGAACCGCTCGCTCGCGGACGTCGCGGGCACGCTCGGCGTGGTCTCTCAGTTCACGCTGCTGGGCGATTGCCGCAAAGGCCGGCGTCCGAGCTGGAACGAGGCCGCGCCGCCGCCCGAAGCGGAGCCGCTGCTCGCCGCGCTCGTCGACCGCGCGCGCTCTCTGGGCGCGCCCGTCGTGACCGGAAGGTTCCGCGCAGAGATGGACGTGGAGCTCGTGAACGCGGGTCCCGTGACGCTCCTCCTCGACACGCGCCGCGTTTTTTAGTTTATTCCGCCGCCATGGAAGACCGGGGGGTATTCCGGAGACTGATCCATCGCTCTGTCCTGCTGGCGCTCGTGTCCCTGTGCGTGGCTGCCGTTCCGTTGCTGGCGCGTGCCGATGACTCGCCGGAGCGGAACATCTTCATGCACTACGGTCTCGGCGTCGGCGCTGCGCTCTGCACGCTCGTGTACGGCCCCGCCAAGATTCTCTACGCCACGCTCGGTTCCCTCACGGGTGGCCTCGCGTGGGCGCTGACGGGTGGGCGCACGGACGTGCCGCGCGAGATCATCGAGCCCGCCGTGCGCGGCGACTACGTCGTCACGCCCGAAAATCTCACCTTCAATCAGCCGCTCCTCTTCGTGGGCAAGGAGCACGCGCTGGATCGCACCGGAGACCAGAACTACGAGTGACTGGAGGGTGGCGGTGAGAAGGCTGGCACTCGCCGCCGCGCTCTTCGCGGCGCTGTCGTGCGGCGAGCGGGAGACTCCGCTCGTGAGCGACGTTGCGCCCGACTTCGAGCTGCCGCTGGTCGGCGGTGGCACGGTGACGCTCGCGTCGCTGCGGGGCAAAACCGTGCTCGTCGACTTCTGGGCGACGTGGTGTCCCCCCTGCGTGCTCGAGATTCCCGAGCTGAACGCCGTGTCTCACGAGCTGGACGGCACGAACACGAGGATCCTCGCGGTATCGGTCGACTCGCTCACGGCCGAGGCACTCGGCGACTGGCTGAAGGAGCGCGACGTCCGCTACGCGGTCGCGCTCGGCGACAGTGACCTCGCAGGCCGCTACGGCGCCGATGCCTTTCCGTTCCACGTCGTGCTCTCGCCGGACGGCAAGGTGCTCGAGCGCCTCGAGTCGGGCTTCCACGATCGCGAGCAGCTTCGCGCCGTACTGGCGCGCCACAAGCAGCCCTAGCTCAAGGAGGACGGCGCGCGCGTCGATTCCAAGGCCGAAAGCTTCCCCGTGCGCCGAGGCCTTCCTGGATGAAACCCGAGGACATCGAGCAGCGCTACACGAAGGGCCAGACCATCGTGGAGCGCGGCTCCCGCGAGCGCGTGCTGTACATCGTGCGCAGCGGGAACGTCCTCGTCCACGTGAACGAAGGTCAGGCGCCCTACCTGCTCGGCCCGGGTGACATGTTCGGCGAAGCGCCGGCCATCCTCGGGCGGGCGTCGCCCGTGCGCGCGGAAGCCGAAGGCGCGACCAGCGTGCTCGCGCTCGACGTGTCGCTGCTGAACGTGCTGGTGCGCGAGAACGCCGAGTTCTCGTTTCGCCTGATCGCCGCGCTGGCCGAGCGAGTCGGCAATGCGCGCGAAGAAGCGAGCGCCGAAGCCGTGCCGCTCGACAACGAGCCGCCGCGCAGCACCGTGCGCCAGGACGCTCGCTCGCTTGCGGCGCTCGCGCGCGCCGTGCTCGCGCGGCGGATCCCAGGGGAAGTGCCCACGCCGGTGCGCGGGCGGCTCATGGATCTGGCTGCGGCCTCGCATCTGCCCATCCGCCAGGCCTACTTGTGCCTGCAGGAGCTGCTCGACCGCCGCCTCGTCGGCCTGGTCGACGACCAGCTCACCGTGCTCGAGCCGGACGAGCTCGCATCCGTCGCGCAGAAGTCCGCCTGATCCGCGCGACGGCGCTTGCTCTTCCGCGCCACCGCGGGGTAGAAGTGCGCGATGCTTCGCCTCGGAGCGCTCATTGCCGCGAGCGCGCTGCTGCTCGCGGCGAGCGCGCTCGCGCAGGAGGCGCAGCCGACGAAGCCGCCGCCGCCCACCGAGCAGAAGCCCGTCGAGCCCGCGCCGGATTTCGTGCTGACCGCCGACGTCGTGCACTACGACAAGGAGCGCGACCTCTACGAGGCGACGGGCAACGTGAAGATCGTGCAAGCCGACGGTCGCACGCTCACGTCGGATTGGGCGCTCTTCAACGGCACCACGCGCACGGGGGTCGCGTCGGGCAACGTCGTCGTGGTGGACGCACAGAACACGGTGCGCGCGCAGTTCATGGCGATCGACATGAACTCGACCGTGTCCGTCGGCATGAACGGCACGCTCGACAACCCGCAGCCGGGCGTGGCGGTCCGCGGCGAGGTCATCCAGCGCACCGGAATCGACACGTACCGCATCGAGAACGGCACGTTCTCGAGCTGCCGCTGTCCGCCCGACTCGTCGCGCCGGCCGTGGGAGATCCAGGCGAAGGAGGCCGACGTCGAGCTGCCCGGCTATGCCACGGGCCACGACCTGTGGTTCAAGGCGTTCGGCATTCCGATCTTCTACACGCCCTGGGCGACGTTTCCGGTGAAGAGCGAGAAGCAGACCGGCTTCCTCCTGCCGTCGTACAAGCACACGAGGCGCAACGGCTCGGAGATCGATCTCCCGTTCTTCTGGAACGTCGCCGACAACATCAGCCTCATGCTGACGCCGCAGTGGGTCAGCCGGCGCGGCTTCCAGACGACTTCGACCGTCGAGTATCTGACGGAGACGTCGTCGGGCAAGGCCGGCGCGTCCGTGCTGCCGAACGATCGCGCCGTGCAGAACTCGACCGACGAGTTCTTCAGCCCGAATCGCTGGGCTTACTGGTGGCGCCATCAGCAGCTGCTCGAAGACGGCACCGACGTGGGCGTCGACCTGATGTCGCTCAGCGACAACGACATGGCGTTCGACTTCCCGCGCATGCTCGGCCGTGACCTGCAGCACCAGCGCACGCTGGAGTCGGCGGCGTGGATCGACACGAGCAAGCTCGGGATCTTCGCGTCCGGGATGCTGGCCGTGGACAACGATCTGCAGAGCCCGAACGACCTCGACCGCGACCAGTTCCTGCTGCAACAGCTGCCCGATCTGCGCGCCGCCGTGGTGCCGCGCCAGCTGTTCGGGCTGCCGATCGCCGCGTCGATCACGACGCGCTACACCGATTTCACCCAGAACGGGGGCCAGAAGAAGACGCTGTTCGGCTTCGCACCCGTGAAGGGGCAGTTCTTCGACACGGGTACCGACGGCCGATTCAACGCGGGCGAGCCGCAGGCCTCGGGCCAGTTCAGCTCGAAGGTCGACGCGAACCTCGACGACTTCAACAACCCGGCCGCCGAGACGCATACCGAGGGCGACGGCGTGTTCGAGGAAGGCGAGCTCCTCGCCGACGCGGGCAACCGACTCGACTTCTACCCGAAGGTCGAGCTGCCGATGCATCTCGGGATCGTGCAGGCCTTCGTCGAGAGCGGCCTGCGCGAGACCCTCTACTTCCCCGACGTGGAGTCCGACGCGTCGCGCACCATGTTCACGGTCCGCGGCGACGCGCGCGCCGACTTCGGGCGCAACTTCGTGCTCGGCACCTTGCCGCTGTCGCACGTGATCGAGCCGCGCATCGCCTTCGCGGGCGTGTTCGCGCCGAACCAGAGCGACAACCCGCTCTTCATCCCCGAGCCCGCGCGGATCGAGCCGGGGCTCATCGACGAAGACATCCGCCTCGTCACCGACGACCCGAGCGACCGCGTGCCCGACGCGCGGCTCCTGCAGCTGCAGGTGTCGAACCGCCTGTACGGCCCTGGCCGCGCGGAAGGCTCGCCGCCGCGGCTCTACGGCACGTTCAACTTCGGCACCGGCTACGACTGGGTCCAGCGCGCGTTCACGCGCGTGTTCGCGGAAGCGGACTTCCGGCCGTCGCAGAACATCGACATCAACTTCGACGGCGGCTACGACCCGGAGAAGAACCACCTGGAGGACCTGCGGATGGGCGTGGGGTGGGCGTCCGATTCGGGCAGCAACGTCCGCATCGGCTACCGCTACAACCGCGACCCCGTCCAGGTGTTCGAGGGCTTCCTCGCGCGCGGGCCCGAGTTCTCCGGCTCGCGCGAGCCCGCCAACAAGATCGACCAGGTGAACCTGCAGTCGTACATCGTCGCGACGAGCTGGCTCGAGCTCTTCGCCGAGGGCTACAAATCGCTGGAGAGCGGCGGCGCCGACGGCGGGCGCGTCGGCACCGTCATCCGCTCGACGTGCAAGTGCTGGGATCTCCTGTTCGAGATCGAGAAGACGGCACGCACGAACGATACGAGCGTCAGCTTCCAGTTCCGGCTCACGGGCATGGGCGACCAGGCCCGGCTCTCCGACCTCGACCTGCGCGGGCGCGGTCCGATGGGCTACCCGTGACCGCGCGGCGTTGACGGCGGGGGAGCGCTGTGAGAAAGTCCCGCGCCATGAAAGCGGTGGCGCCATGGTCCGCCCGGACCTCGAGAGCTTCAAACAGCTGGCTGTCCGTGCGCGCGCCGTCCCGCTCGTCCGTGAGGTCGTAAGCGACCTCGACACCGCGCTCGCGGTCTTCCTGAAGGTCGACGACCACCGCCACGCGTTCCTGTTCGAGTCGAACGAGGGCGGCGAGCACTGGGGTCGCTACAGCTTCATCGGCCTGGGCGCGCGCGCCCTGTTCACGGCGCGCGACGGCGTCGTCGAGATCGAGCGCGGCGGACGGCGCGAGCTACACCGTCTCGCGTCGGATCGCAGCGAGGATCCGCTCGACCACCTCCGCCGCCTGCTCGCCGAGCTGCGGCCCGCGTCGGTGCCGGACCTGCCGCGCTTCTCGGGCGGCGCCGTCGGCTACGTGTCCTACGACTGGGTCCGCTACGTCGAGCGCCTGCCCGAGCGCAATCCCGATCCCCTCGGCGTGCCCGACTGCTGGTTCGTGTTCCCCGAGACGGTGCTCGTGCACGACCGGCTGCGCGAACGACTGGCGATCATCCACGACGTCGAGCTCGCGCCGGGCGAGGCCGCCGAGGCCGCGTACGAGCGCGGCGTGCGCGCGCTCGACCGCGTCGAAGCGGCGCTGGCGGCGCCGGCGCCGCGGCCCGCGCCGGCGGCGGCGAGCTCCGCTGCGCTCGAGCCGGTCTCGAACGTGTCGCGCGAGCGCTTCGTCGAGATGGTGAAGCGCTGCAAGGAGTACATCCACGCCGGCGACATCTTCCAGGTGGTGCCGTCGCAGCGGATGACGCTGCGCGCGGAGTGCGATCCGCTCGCGATCTATCGCGAGCTGCGGCTCCTGAACCCGTCGCCGTACTTGTTCTTCATGCGCTGCGGCGACCACGTGGTGCTCGGCTCGTCGCCGGAGATCCACGTGCGGCTCACCGATGGCGTGATCGAGCTGCGCCCGCTCGCGGGCACGGCGCCGCGTGGCGCGACGCCCGAAGAGGACAAGGCGATCGAGAAGCGCCTGCTCGCCGACCCGAAGGAGCTCGCGGAGCACGTGATGCTCGTCGACCTGGGCCGCAACGACGTGGGGCGCGTGGCGGAGATCGGCTCCGTCGTGGTCGACGAGTTCGAGATCGTGGAGCGCTACTCGCACGTGATGCACATCGTGTCGAACGTGCGCGGGCGCCTGCGCGCGGACAAGGACGCCGTCGACCTGCTGCGGGCCACGTTCCCGGCGGGCACGGTGTCGGGTGCGCCGAAGGTTCGCGCCATGGAGATCATCGAAGAGGTCGAGCCCGAGCGGCGCGGCCTGTACGCGGGCTGCGTGGGCTACTTCGACTACCACGGCAACATGGACACGTGCATCGCGCTGCGCACCATGCTGGCGAAGGACGGCAAGCTCTACGTGCAGGCGGGCGGCGGCATCGTGGCCGACTCCGTGCCCGAGACGGAGTACCAGGAGACGCTGCACAAGGCGGGCGCGCTCTTGCGCGCGATCGCGCTCGCGGGGGGCGCGCGGTGAAGCTGCTCGTGATCGACAACTACGACTCGTTCACCTACAACCTCGTGCAGTATCTCGGCGAGCTCGGCGCGGTGTCCGACGTGGTGCGCAACGACGAGATCCCGGTCGAGGAAGTCGGCCGCCGCGGCGCCGAAGCCGTGGTCATCTCGCCGGGTCCCTGCACGCCGAACGAGGCGGGCATCAGCGTCGACGCCATCTTGCGTTGGGGCGGCAAGCTGCCGATCCTGGGCGTCTGCCTGGGCCACCAGTCGATCGGCGCGGCGTACGGCGGGCGCGTGGTGCACGCGAAGACGCTCATGCACGGGAAGACCTCGCGCATCCGCCACGGCTCGACCGACGTCTTCGCGGGCCTCGAGAACCCGTTCGAGGCGACGCGCTACCACTCGCTGGCGGTGGCGCGCGAAGGCCTGCCGGACTCGCTCGTCGTGACGGCCGAGACCGACGACGGCGAGATCATGGGGCTGCGCCACCGCGAGCTGCCGGTGTACGGCGTGCAGTTCCATCCCGAGTCGATCCTGACCCTGCAGGGAAAGGCGCTGCTCGCGAACTTCCTGCGCCTGGCGCGCGGAGCGCGCGCGCGCGCGGCCTGATGCGCGCCGTGCTCGAACGCGCGCTCGCCGGCGAGCGCTTCTCGCGCGACGAGATGCGCGCGATCGTACACACGATCGTGTCGGGCGAGGTCGCCGACGCCGTGATCGCGGCGTTCCTCGCGGCGCTGCGCACGCGCGGCGAGACGCTCGACGAGGTGATCGGCGCGGCGCTCGCGATGCGGGAGCTCGCGCTGCCGCTGCCCGCGGCGCCCGCGAACGCGGTCGACACGTGCGGCACGGGCGGGGACGGCGCGGGCACGATCAACCTGTCGACGATCGCCGGGCTCGTGGTGGCCGGCGCGGGCGTGCCCGTCGCGAAACACGGCAACCGCGCCGCTTCGAGCCGCTGCGGCAGCGCCGAGGTGCTGGAAGCGCTCGGCGTCGGCATCGAGGCGCCGCCCGAGCGGATGGCGCGCGCCGTGCACGAAGTCGGCTTCGGCTTCCTCTACGCACGCGCGTGTCACCCGGCCATGGCGCGCGTCGCGGCCGTACGCGCCGCGCTCGGCGTCCGCACGCTGTTCAACGGCCTCGGGCCGCTCACGAACCCGGTGCGGCCGCGCCGGCAGCTGGTGGGCGTGGCGCACGCCGCCCAGCTCGAGCCCATGGCTCAGGCCCTCGCCGAGCTCGGCGCCGAGCACGCGTGGGTCGTCCACTCCGAAGACGGCCTCGACGAGCTCTCGCTCGGTGCGCGCGTCCACGTGGTGGCGCGGCGCGGGGCGCAGGTCGAGCGCTTCGCGCTCGAGCCGGGCGAGCTGTTCCCGCGCGCCGACGTCGCGGCGCTGGCCGGTGGCGACGCCGCGGAGAACGCGCGCATCGCGCGGCGCGTGCTCGCGAACGAGCCCGGACCGAAGCGCGACGCGGTGCTGCTCAACGCCGGCGCGGCGCTGTGCGCGGCCGAGCGAGCGCGCGAGCTGCGCGACGGCGTGAAGC
>Ga0335077_10012845_pt1 | contig 10473 bp, 4 predicted proteins | sample Lox_Sample_31_FD_207151 | JGI IMG/M metagenome (GOLD analysis project Ga0335077, IMG submission 207151) | Soil microbial communities from Loxahatchee National Wildlife Refuge, Florida, United States - Lox_Sample_3.1 | ecosystem: Environmental > Terrestrial > Soil > Wetlands | place: USA: Florida...
GCGAAGGGCACGCGCTGGCGATCCGGCGGTATATCGGGATCGAGCGCCACGATCGTGCCGCCTACCGGGGCGATGATGCGTGGAGGCGCCGCCAGGCGCTCGGTCGTCGACACGACCGGCTCCGTACCTTCACGAAACCACTCGAGGCGCGCCGGCTCGACGCTGGCCGTGAACGTCGTCTCCCGGCGAACGAGCCCGGGCGGCGGCGCCGGCGGCGTGCTCGGCGTTCCCTCGTGGAGGCGCACCATCACCTCGAGCCAGACGGGCGCCGCTCCCGTGACGCCGCTGACATTGCGCATCGGCTCGCCGGTGACGTTGCCCACCCACACGCCGACCGTGTAGCGGCGCGAGTAGCCGACGGCCCAGTTGTCGCGCATCTCCTTGCTCGTACCCGTCTTGACCGCGCTCCAGAAGCGCGTGGCCAGCGGGTTCTCGAGCCCGAAGGTGACGCTCCGGCTGGCGCGATCGGACAGGATGCTCGAAACGAGGAAGGCCGCCTCCTCGGAGTAGACGCGCCGGCGCTCGCCGGGGCTCTCGCTGGCGGTCATCCGGAGCGGGCTCCAGATCCCTCCCGTGGCCAGCGCGCGGTAGGCGCCGACCATTTCCCAGAGGGTCACGTCCGCCGAGCCGAGCGCCAGCGACGGGCCATAGAAATCGCCCGCCTCGACGAGGCCGGCGAAGCCGAGGTCTCTCAGTTGCTGCACCATGGCGTCCGCGCCGACCAGTCCTAGCGCGCGCACCGCGGGAACGTTGAGCGAGGCGCCGAGCGCCGTGCGGACACTCACGAGGCCACGGAACTGCTCGTCGTAGTTGTGCGGTCGATAGAGACCGGTCGGCGTCGCGACCTCGAGCGGTGAATCCTCGAGCAGCGAGGCCGGTGTGAGCAGACGCTGCTCGAACGCCAGACCGTAGAGAAAGGGCTTCAGCGCCGAGCCAGCTTGACGGCGCGCCTGGATGGCATCCACGTGCCGCGCCCCGGACAGCGCTCCGCTGCCGCCGACGTACGCGAGCACCTCGCCGCTCGCGTTGTCCACGACCAGGACGGCGCCGTCGTTGACGCGCTGGTCGTGCACGGCCAGCAGTTGACGCGAGAGGGTCTCGAGGGCGAAGGTCTGGAGCGCGCCATCCAAGGTCGTCACGACGCGCGGCGTAGGAGGCCCGCTCGACGACGATGCTCTCAGCAGGCGCGCGGCAGCGTGGGGGGCTAGCGCCACGCGGGGACCCGAGCTCACCGGCGTTGCCAGAACGCGAGCCGCCGCGCTCTCGATCGCGTCGCGGGGAACTGTTCCACCGGAGGCGAGCCGCTCGGCTCGCTTCACCACCGCGGCCGGTCCCGCATTGGGCGCGCGGAGGAGCGCGGCCAGGACGAGCGCTTCCGGCTCGGTCAGCCCGTGGGGCGCCTTGCCGAACAGGACGTGCGCCGCGGCGCCGACGCCCTGCAATTCGCCCGAGAAGGTCACGAGGTTCAAATAGGCCTCGAGGATCTCCGCCTTGCGCCATCGCTCCTCGAGCGCCCACGCGATCCGCATCTGACGCACCTTCTGCGGCAGGGACCGGGGGCCGCCTCGACGGCGAAGCGCCGGGTCGAGGAAGGAAGCCAGCTGCATCGTGATGGTGCTGGCGCCGCGACCTCCGTGTCCCGTCAGGCGCTGGGCCGTCGCAGCCACGACGGCGCGAACGTCAACCCCAGAATGCGCCGGAAAGCGCCGGTCCTCCGATGCCAGCACGGCCGCCTGCAGCGCCGGCGAGATGTCGGCCAGGGCCACCCACGGAAGCCGACGGCGCCTGTCGTCCACACGCTGCTCGTGGATGACCTCGCCGGTGCGATCGAGCAGATACATCTCGGAGACCTTCCACGAGGCGCGAACGCGATCGAACGTCGGCGGCGGCGGGATCGGCGTGCCGAAACCGAGCCAGAGCGCCAGCGTCATCAGCGCGAGACCAGCCACTCCAGCGCCAGCGTAGAGCCGCAGTCTCACGGGCGGACCTCGAACGGCGCGTTCGGCAGCTCGCCGAACACTCCCGGCGCGTACAGCGCCTCGACGCGCGTGGGCGGCAGCAGGAAGCGGCCGCTCTCGTTGAGGCGGATCGTGTACTCGTAGGTCCACGGACCCTTGCGGACGTAGGGATAGTAGGCGCGCACGCCGTCGGAGGCGCGCTCCTCGAACGCCGCGCACGGGCATCCCGAGCGATCCTGACCGGTGAGCGCGATGCGCGACTGGCCGCCGAGGCCGGACCCCAGAATCGAGGCGCCGGCCGGGATCGGATCGTTGATCACCACCCAGGTCATGTCGCTGCTGCCTTCGATCTCGAGCCGTACCCGCGCGATGTCGCCGCGGCTCCAGACGCCCGTCTGCTTTTGCTCCACCGCCGTCACGGTTCGCGTGATGACGTAGCCGCTCGACAGGGGCGCGCGCAACGGAATCGCGGCGCGGGCTTCCAGCGTGATCCAGGGCTTGCCCGTTCCGGTCTGGTCGATCACGACCTCATCGCGGCCAGGGGGCCACGGAAAGACGAGGGACGTACCCTTCGGCGTCCTCGCCCAGTTCACCGAGCGCGACGTGGAGCCCAGCGCGGCCGTCGTGGCGCCAGTCACTGGCGTCTTCTCGTAGGCGGCGGAGAACTTCTCGACGGCGAGCACGCCCCAGGCATTGGCGACCGTGAGCCCCCAGGCGCCGCGACGCTGGCGAGCGAGCGCCCCCGCCATGAGACGCGGAACGTCCGTCTGCCATTGCCCGGTGCGCACCAGATGAAGGATCAGCCGCACGGCATTGACGTCGGGCGAGACCATCAGCCACCAGAGCCCATCGCTCGACTCGGTGGAGAACGTCATCACGGTGCCCTGCATCTGGACGCGAGCTCGCACGATCTGCTCCGCCTCGGCCATGCGCCGCGCATGGTCGGGCACGCCCGGCATGCGCGAGAGCAGGCTCCACCAGTCGAGGACGGCGGAGGTCGGCCAGAGGCCGGGCTCGATCGCGATGCTGCCGAGCAGGCCCACCTCGGCCTTGCCATAGCGCGAGAGTGCCTCGACCGCCTGGAGCTTCCGGATCGACAGGTCCGCGGTTGGAAGCTCTTGGCGGCGCGTGATCGTCCCCGTCACGAACTTCTTGAGCCCCTGCTCCATCCGGCCGCGCGGGCCGGCAGGAATGCTCCAGCTGGCCTCGCCGGCGACAGCCAGCACGTAGGAGGTCAGCGCCTCGTTGCCCTGGTCCATCGTCGGGAAGTACTTGAGCAGCCCGTCGCCATCCTGGTACGAGGGCAGCTCCGCCATGAGGGCCCGCCAGCGCTCCCGATCGCGGAGCGCGATGGCACGCGAGACGTCCTGCTCCAAGCAGTGATAGGCGTACTCGCGCATCCAGTCGCGCACCCCGCCCATGCCGTCGACGAGCGACGGCCGGAGCTGCACGCGGATGTCTCCCCGGCCCGCCAGGGCGTCGGCAGGTCGCTCCACCGGCTCGCGCATGGCCCGGTCCAGCTGCACGAGCGTGGCCTGAAACGTGCGGACCGGCACCGCGTCGATCACCTGCTGCGTCGCGCGCACGCGATCGGCTGGCCCGCTCTTCGCCACGGCGTCGATCTCCCACTTGATGGCGCTGACGCCGGCGGGCACCGTGACGCTCCAGCCGATCACGCGCGCCTCGCCCGAGGGCAGCATGAGCGTCTGCGGCGCCAGCGCCTCCTTGAGACCCTGCGCCTTCGCGGTCACGGTGACCTCCAGAGGTCGCGCCGTCGTGTTGCGGACGGTCACCTCCGGTCGCATCCGGTCTCCCTGCCGCGCGAGCGGCGCGATGCCGGGCAGGACCATGAGGTCGCGCGTCGAGCGGATGCTCGCACGGCCCGTGCCGAAGAAGGCGGCGCCACCCGTCGCCACGGCCACGATCCGGAACGAGGTCAGGGAATCGTTGAGCGGCACCTCGACCGTCGCTTCGCCTTCACCGTCGAGCGGCACTCGCGCCTTCCACAGAAGGAGCGTCTCGAACAGCTCGCGTGTGGTCTGGCGGCCACCTCCACCGCCCTGGGGCAGCGCCTTGAGACCGAAGTGGCGTTTGCCCACGACCTGCCCCTGCGCCGTCGAGGTCGCAACGAGGTAGGCGCGGCGCCGCATCATGTTCTCGAGCAGGTCCCACGACGGATTGCGCGCCAGCTCGAGCAGCCCTTCGTCCACGGCCGCCAGCGCCACCTCGCTTCCCGCCGGCGGCGCCGCGCCTCCAGCGGTACGCGCGCGGATCTTCACGCGGGCCTTCTCACGGACCTGGTAGACCTGGCGATCGGGCGTGACCGCGACCTTCAGCTCGTACGCCCGCCAGCCGACGCGCAGCTCGGTGATGCCGAGCTTGTGCGCGGGGCGGCCGAGGTCGACGAGCGCCGTCGGCTGGACCGCGCCCACCCGTCCCCGCACGACGAACGCCGAGACGAAGATGTTCGGCGCATGGTCGCCCTTGATCGGCAGTTTCACCACGGGCTCCCGGCCGGAGAGCGGCGCCACGAAGGCATCGAGCACGCCCTCTCGCTCGACCGTCACCAGCGCCGTCGCTTCGCGGAACGGCATGCGCACCTGAAGGGTGGCCGTCTCACCGGGCTCGTAGCGCCGCCGCTCGGGCAGGAGATCGATGCGGTCGCTGTCACGTACCTCGAACCACCATTCGTCGGAGCCGGCCACCCACACCTCCTGGTGGGCCGCGATCGGATGCCCCTGCTCGTCCTGGATGCGCGCCTGGAGGATGAGCTGGCCCGAGGCGGACGTCTTGCCTCCGCATGGCATGAGGCCCCGTTGGTCCGTCACGCCGCGGCACAGCTCGCCGACTCGCTTGACCTCCTGGACGTATTCATAGGCGTAGAAGCCGCCGACCAGACGTTTGCGGTTCGCATACGCCTTCTTCTCGAGGACCTCGATCTGCACGGGCACCCTGGCGACGGGTTTGCCCGTCAGGTCCACGACGGCGGCCATGACCCGGACATCGTCCCGCGACGCTGCCCAGGACTCCGGCCTGACGCCCACGAGCCATGCGGCGGGCCACAGCGGCACGCGCGTCGCAGCGGTCACGACCTCGCCGTTCGGATCGCGGAACTCGGCCTCCGCCAGCACATCCTGCGGCACGGGCGATCGTGGGAGCTTGCTGATGGAGACACGCGCCGTGCCGGCGGCATCGAGCGTCACGTCGGTACGCTGATGGACGCCCTGCGCGGCCCGCGACGCGCGCGGCACCGCCTCGTCCGCCGGCTCCTCCTCCTCGTACTCCGACTCCCCACCGCCTTTCCTGACGATGCCGGGCGCGAGGGCGCCGTTGGCGAAGGTGAAATCCTCGAAGAGGTCGAAGGTCGGCAGGGCACGGGGCGAAAGCTGCGCCCGCACCGTCACGGGCTGCTTCGCTGCCCCGCCCCCCGCGAGATACTGCACGCTGATGTCGAGGGGAAACTCCGACACGGCCACGAGCGGTTCGGCGGGAGCCTTCAGCGTGGCGCGCATCAGCGGGACGCGAAACTCCTCGACGCGGAAGGTGGCGGAGGTCAGCGTCACGGTCTGGCCGGGCTGCGAGGCGCCTTCCATTGGAACGTCCACCTCGATCTGGTACCGGCCGAGCTTGGCGCCCTTCGGGATCGACCAGACGCCCTCCGCGATCCCCGCGGCGTCCCAGGACAGCGGCAGCTCGTACTCCTGATCGCTCCCCTGATGGCGGATCGTGAGCCTGGCCGGCCGCCCGGCTGGCCCGGGCACGACGAGGCCGCGAAGCTCCTGGCGGCGGATCACGTGCTTCATCGAGACGGTCTCGCCGGCCCGGTAGAGCGGCCGGTCGAGCACGGTCTGGACGTTGACCGGTCCCTGCACGTCGTAGGTCGGCAGGTTGAAGCGCCACGGCTCGATCCCCTGCTCCCAGCTCGAGTGGACGAAGGACAGATCGTCCGGCGTTTGCGCCGTGACGAAGAGGCCACCGCCCAGGTACCCGATCGTCTCGTTGCCCTCGGCGTAGCGGATCTGGCACTGGGGCGCGGCGTCGCGCGTGGGCAACCCGGTGGGTCGCGCGATCCCGAGCCGATCGGTGACGCCCTTCCAGAGCGGTCGGTTGTTGCAATCGAAGACCGTCACCTGGGCCGAGCTCACCGGTCGCGCCTTGTCGAGCGTGGTGACCCAGACGAGGGAGCTGGTTCTGCCCCACTTCAGGTGGACGGCGAGATTGGTCACGAGCGACCCGGCCGGGACGAACATGGGCTTCGGCTTGCCGAGGAGCGCGACGCCCAGGCGCGCGCTCTCGATCTCGACCAGGTAGAAGCCCGGCGCCTTGAGCGGAATGCCGACGACTTCCATTGGCTCCGAGCCGTGCGGCTTGGGAAGACCGAACGTCTTGACGGTGACGCCCGCAGGCACGGAGCCGAACATCGAGGTTTCGCGATCGGCCGACGCGAGCCGCATGAGCCACGGGAGGATCTCCCCGGCCCGATCCGGGGAAACGCGGAGCACCTTCCCCTTCATCCACTCGGAGAGTCCTGTCGGCCCCGAGGGAAGCCCCAGCATCGTGACCGGCAGGGTGGGCTCGACGTTGCGCAGCGTGACCGGCAGGGCCGGATCGGCGTACCGCTCGAGAATCCCGAAGCGCGCGGCGAACTTCGCGAGCGGCGGGAAGGCTTCGGTCTTCACGGCGAGCGGAAAGGACGCGGCGTTGACGGGCACCCGTCCCGCGTCATCCGTGAGGCCCGACGGGATCTCGAGCGAGAACGTCGCCTTCTCCGGAAATGGCCCTCGGAAGATGACGCCGTTCACGAGTGGCCCGTCCTCCCCGTCCCGCGCCGCGCTCCATCGTCGCCCGCCTGGACCGACGAGCGTCATACGCTGCGCGTCGCTCCACGCCACGCGAGTCCCGAACGCCACACGCATCGGCGACACCGGCACACATGCCGCCCGGGGGTTCTCGCGCAGACATTCGAACCTGAGCGTGAAGGGACCGCGCACCTCGAAGGCGAGCGCCTGATCGTCGTCCGTCGGAACGCCACCGAGCGATGCCACCCCCTTGCTCCACAGCAGCGTGACGCGAGCCTTCGTCGGGAAGCGCTGCCGGGCCTGGACCACGAGGACGCCGTCGGGCCGAGGACGCTGCCCGTAGCGCGCTCGGAGGATGGCCTCCCGCGAATCTCCCGTCAGAATGCGCAGACCGATCCGGTCCGGCAGCGAGTCCACCTTGAATCCGGCGTGCCGCTCGACGGAGGCAGGCGTGGCAGGAGCGTCCAACTCGAGCACGAAGGCCTGGTCCTCGTCGATGGCATCAGCCCCTTCCCTCGGCTGGGACGCGCGAATCGCGGGCCCGCCCGTCGAGAACGCAAACGTGGCCGGTCCGCTGACGGGCTGGCCATCGAGGCTCTGCAGACCGGGGCGAAGCGTGAATACGCAGCGGAGGCCTCCGGGCAGGTCGCGCGCGAAGTCGTAGACCCAGGTGCGCATGTCCACCCAGCGACCGAGACCCGTCTCCGGACAGGTGACGTCGAAGGGATCCGCGAGCCGGAGATCGCCGAACGGGACCATCGGCGCCGAGAAGACCGCCTGGGCCTGTCGCACGCGCTTGACGGTTCCGCCGGGCGAGAATGCGGTCACTTGAGTCTCCGCCGCCTGCGCCGGCACCGGCGTGGCCAGACAGAGCAGCGACAGGATCAGGATCAGGGAACGGATGGCGCGCATGCGGCCCTCCCGCTCGCCGGCGACCCGACGAGCGACGTGCTGCGTGACGACGACGGGACGAGCGGGAATGATAGCACTCACGCGGAGAGTCGAACATCGATCGGCGCAACGACGGCAGGAGGTGCGGTAGTATCGTCCGCATGGTGACGAGCGAACGAGACGGGGAAGGCAGCGCATGACCATCGACCCGGCTCCAGCCGCGGTCGCTCCACTGGACGTCGTTCGGGCGCTGGCGCCGCGCATCCGCGAGCGGGCGCCCGAGATCGAGGCGGCGCGCGAGCTGCCGGCGGATCTCGTCATGGACATGGCCCGCGCCGGATTGTTCAAGGTCGCGGTGCCGACGGCGGCCGGGGGACTCGGCGCCGACATCATCACCGCCCTGCGCGCGATCGAGGAAGTCTCGCGGGCCGATGGGTCGACCGGGTGGTGCCTGGCGATGGCGGTCAATACCTTCCGTCAGAGCGCCCAGTTCTCGCCCGAGGTCCGCCGCGAGCTCTTCTACAGCGACCCGGTCGGCGTCTCCGCCGGGTCGGCCAATCCGCGTGGCCGCGCGGTCGCCGTGCCGGGCGGCTATCGGATCACGGGACACTGGTTCTTCGCGAGCGGCTGCATGCACGCCTCGTCGCTGCACGGCGCCTGCAAGGTCTGGGACGGCGACACGCCCCGTCTGCTGCCCAACGGCGACCAGGAGATCCGGATTGCCTACTTCTACCCGAAGTCCGTCGGGCGCATCGTCGACACGTGGGACGTGAGCGGCATGCGCGGCACCGGCAGCCACGACATCGTGGTGGACGACCTGTTCGTGCCCGAGGAACGCACGTTCTCCGCGCTCGACCGTCGCGCCCGCGTCACCGGGCCGATCAACCGCATCCACGGCTTCGATCTGGCCGGCTGCGGCTTCGCGTGCGTCGGCCTCGGCGTGGCGCGCGCCGCCATCGACGAGCTGATCGAGCTCGCCAACGTCAAGGTCCCGCGCTACTCCTCAGCCCTCCTGCGCGACCGGGAGATGGCGCAGGCCCAGGTCGGTGAGGCCGAGGCCGTCCTGCGGTCCGGCCGAGCCTTTCTGTTCGAGGTCGTCGGCGAGATGTGGGAAACGGTGCTCGCCGCGCAGCCGATCGCGGAGCGCCAACGCTCCGAGGTCAGGCTGGCGATGACCCACGCCGCCCAGAGCGCCGCCCGGGCCACCCACCTCGCCTGTGTCGCGTCCGGCACCACGTCCATCTTCGCGTCGAGCCCGCTCGAGCGTTACGCTCGCGACGCGGAGGTCGTCACCCGCCACGTGCAGCTGCAATGCGTGAACTACGAGGCAGTCGGGCGAACGCTGTTCGGCCTTCCGTCCACGAGCCCGCTGTTCTGAGAGAAGACGCCCGCGCCTCGCCCCTCGTCGATTTCGAGCGGAGGACTCCAATGCTACGAGTCACGCGCGATCTCATCCTGCCGACGGCCATCACCGGGTCATACCCTCGCCCCCTCTGGTACGACGCGAGCCTTGCCGGGCGATCCTTCAAATCGGCTCTCGGCGACTCGCTGTTCCGGGAACAGTATCTCGACGCCGTGGCCAGCATCGTCGCCGGGCTCATCCGGAAGGCGCTCGAGTACATCCCGGCCGAGCGGCTCGTCATTACGACCGACTGCGGATTCGGACGGGAGGGGCTCAGCCGGCGAATCGCGTACTACAAGTGCGTCGCCCTCGTCGAGGGCACCAACATCGTTCGCCGCGAGCTGGGGTTGCCCGAAGCCCGCGTACGGGCGGCCGACCCGCGTCTCTGGTTCGCAAGCTGATCAGGAGCGCTGGCTCGAGCGGACCGATGGTGTATCGGCGATTGGACATCGACAGCCAGTCCCGAGAGCGGGACCATGCGGGTGCTACACTCGGGGCGGGAGACGAGAAGGCGATGGGGACACGCATCGTACTGACCTACGCCGACCTGGCAGCCCTGCCGGCCGATGGCAAGCGCTACGAGCTGCACGAGGGCGAGATCTACATGACTGCCGCTCCGCGGCCTCGACACCAGATGGTGGTCGGGAACCTGCACCTCATCATCGCGGAGCACGTGCGACGGCTCGGCCTCGGAGAGATCTTCCTCTCGCCGATCGACGTGATCCTGGCCGACGTGACGGTCGTCGAGCCGGACCTGGTCTACGTGGATCGGAGCCAGATGGCGCGTGTCAGCGACCGCGGCATCGAGGGACCGCCCACTCTCGCCATCGAGGTCCTCTCGCCCTCCACAGCCCCGACGGACCGCGGCATCAAGCGACAGCTCTCAGCGAAGTACGGCGTGCCGCACTACTGGATCGTCGACCCGGATGCCCGGGTCATCGAGACATACCAGCTCGCCGGTACCGCGTACGAGCCTGGGTTACGACTCGAAGGAACTTCGCCCTCGGTGCTCCTGCCGTTCCCCGACCTCCTGTTCGAGCCCGCAGCTGTCTGGCGCTGAGTAGTCCGAAGGTCGCTCACGACGGCTCGCTCGGGCGCAACGCAAGAGCTCGCCGTCACCACGTACGAGCCCCAAGGGGCTGAGAGCCGGTGTCGCTCGAGACCGGAAGGCCACTACGTCGCCTCTCCTGAAACGTTGAACATCCCGGTCCCGAGCCCGAGCGCGCTCTTGCCGATGCCCTCGAGCATCCGATCCATGGTGGGCGGCATGAGCGTCCCAGTGCGCACGTCGCGGAAGGCGCGCTCCGCCGGATAGTCCTTGTAGGCGCCGCGACCGCCCACGAGCTGGATCACCCTGGACGTGACCTCGAGGCTCACCTCGGTGGCCAGGAACTTCGCCTTGTTGGCGAGGGTGCCGCGCGCC
>Ga0335077_10012846_pt1 | contig 10473 bp, 12 predicted proteins | sample Lox_Sample_31_FD_207151 | JGI IMG/M metagenome (GOLD analysis project Ga0335077, IMG submission 207151) | Soil microbial communities from Loxahatchee National Wildlife Refuge, Florida, United States - Lox_Sample_3.1 | ecosystem: Environmental > Terrestrial > Soil > Wetlands | place: USA...
ACCTGATCGGCTCGTGCGTCGGGCCCGCGCCGTACCCCGAGCTCGTCGCGGAGCTCCAGTCGGTGATCGGCCGCGAGGCGCGCGAGCAGATGCTCGCCGCGGAGGGCCGGCTGCCCGAGGCGGTCGTCGCGTGCGTGGGCGGCGGCTCGAACGCGATCGGGACGTTTCACGGGTTCCTCGACGACGCCGACGTGCGGCTCGTCGGCGTCGAGGCGGCGGGAGCGGCGTCGCTCGGCACCGGCCGCGCGGCGGTGCTCCACGGCGCGCGCTCGTCCGTGCTCGCGGACGAGGACGGCCAGATCGCCGACGCGCATTCGATCTCCGCGGGGCTGGACTATCCCGGCGTCGGGCCGGAGCACGCGTTCCTCCGCGACACGGGCCGCGCCGAGTACCGCGCGGCGACGGACGACGACGCGCTCGCCGCGTTCCAGGACCTCGCGCGGACGGAGGGGATCATCCCCGCGCTCGAGTCCGCGCACGCGTGCGCCCGCGCCCGCGACCTCGACGCGGAGCTGATCCTCGTGTGCCTCTCCGGCCGCGGCGACAAGGACCTCGACGAGGCGCTGAGGGCGCTCGGCCGCGCATGAGCTGGGACGCAGCACATGTCGTCACGTTCTTCGACGCGTTGGGCGAACGCGAGTGGACGCGCTTCGAGGACGGCCGCACGCCGGCGCCGAGCTTCGCGACGCACGTCCGGATGCTCGAGCGCTACGTGAACGCCGGAGATCGGGTGCTCGACGCGGGGAGCGGCTCCGGCCGCTTCGCGCTCGAGCTGCTGCGCCTGGGCGCGCACGTCACGGCGCTCGACCTCTCGCCGGTGCAGATCGAGCTACTGCGCGAACGCATGCCGGATGTCGATGCAATCGTGGGCGACGTCTTGGACCTCTCGGAGTTCCCCGACGACGGCTTCGACGTCACGGTCTGCTACGGCGGACCGCTGAGCTACCTCCTCGACCAGGCCGACGGGGCCGTCGGCGAGCTCGCCCGCGTGACGAAGCCCGATGGATATCTCGTCGTCAGCGTCATGTCCCTCGTCGGCGCCGCGTCGCACTACGCACCGATGCTCATCGAGCTTGCGCGACGCGACGGCGTCGGGCCGTCGCTCGAGATCATCCGCACGGGCTTCCTTCGCGACGGCAAGGGTTACGGGCACCTGCCGATGAAGCTCTATCGCTGGAGCGACGTCGCGGCGCTGCTCGCGCCCTACGGGGACGTCATCGACGGCGCGCCGGCCGGTGTCATGCCGCATCTCGCCGTCGACGAGCCCGAGCTGAAGGAGCTGCTCGCCGCCTTCGACGAAGCCGTTGCGGACGATCCCGGCTCGCGCAGCTGCGGCGAGCACATCATCGGCATCCTCCAAGTCGCATGAGCAAGACCCTCGTCATCTACCTCATGGCCGAGCCGGAGACGCCGGAGCTCGCGCGCGCGGCGGTCGACGGCGGCGCGGACCTGATCGAGCTCGGCATCCCGTTCTCCGACCCGCTCGCGGAAGGGCCGGTGATCCGGCAGGCGTCCGAGCGCGCGCTCGCGCGCGGGATGCGGACGCGGCCGTGCCTCGAGGTGCTCGCGCGCATCCGTGAGCTCGTCGACGTGCCGATCGTGCCGATGACGTACGCGGCGATCCTCGAGGCATACGGCTACGAGCGGTTCGCCGCCGACGCCGCGGCCGCCGGCGCGTCGAGCGCGATCGTCGTCGACCTCCCGGTCGAGGTGCATCCGGAGCTGAAGCGGGTCCAGCTGATCGCACCGACGTCGACCGACGAGCGGATCCGTGTCGCTGCCGCGAACACCGACGGCTGGCTCTACGTCGTCACGCTCACCGGCACGACGGGCGCACGGGAAGAGGTCTCGGCGCGGCTCGAGTCGCTCGTCGAGCGAACGCGTGCGCTGGCGCCGGCAGGCCTGCCGCTCTACGCAGGCTTCGGCGTCTCGACGCCGGAGCACGCGCGCGCGTACGCGGAGGTGGCCGACGGCGTCGTCGTCGGCTCGCGCGCGGTGCAGGTCGCCGAGGACGGTCCGGACGCGCTCCGCGACTACGTCGCGTCGCTCCGCGCCGCGCTCGACGCCGCGTAGGCGAGGCCGCCGACGAACGGGCCGGCCAGGCCCGCACCGATCGCGAGCGTGACGAAGAACCGGGTCGCCGTCGACGGCAGCGCGGAGAGGACGGCCGCGTCGACGAAGATCTCGCCGTAGAAGAGCCCGATCGCGAGACCGAGAAGACCGAGGCCGATCCCGGTCGGGAGGCGCCATTCGGGCGGGCCGGCGGCGAGGATCCCGAAGCCGACCGCTGCGCAGAACGCTTCGTTGAAGCCGGCGATCCACGTGCCGGGCGACGCGTACGCGCCGGCCGCGAAGCCCGCGACGACGACGAGGCCGGCGGCGGCCGAGACGGCGCCGAGGACGACGGAGGCGCGCTCCCACCGGCGCGCGTTGCCGCGGATCCCGAGCAGCAGAGCTCCGCCGCAGAGCAGGAGGACCCCGAGCAGCCACGGCCAGGCGGCGGGCCGCGGCAGGCGCTCGATCTCGCCCACGATCCGCTCGCGGCGCCCGTCGAGAAGGATCGGAACGCTCCAGCGCGCGCGCTCGAGTCCGGCCCCGAGCTGGACGCGCGGGTCGTGCCAGACGACCGTGTGACGGCGCGGCTCGAGCACCCAACCCGTCCGCGCCCCGGTGCCGGTGACGAGGCCGGCGGCAGCCGCGGTCGGCGACGCGCGGTCGATCGCCACACCGGCCGCGTCGACGCGGAGGAACCGTTCGCCCAGGTAGCCGACGACGACCACCGTGTGCGCGCCGTTCACGCGCAGGTGCAGGGCGCGGTCGCCCTGGTAGACGCCGACGGCGAACGGCGCGCCCGGCGAGGGAGCCGGGCTCGTGACGCTCGCCCGGTAGCCGGCCGCGACCGTGCCCGTCCTGAGGTGCGCCGACGCCGGGGACGGAGCGGCGAGCGTCAGCATCGCGAGGACGCCGCCCGCGCACGCGATCCGAAGCGCGGCCACCGCCGGCCGGCTACGCAGGCGCGGTCTCGAGCTCGACCGGCAGAGCCGGGGGCGACTCCAACTGCCGCACGACCGGGAGCCGGAGCGCGAACGTCGCGCCGGGGTCGCCCGGGGTGACGGTGCACCGCCCACCGTGCGCCTTTGCGATCGCGTCCGCGATCGGCAGGCCGAGACCTGCGCCGCCCTGCGTCCGCGTCCGCGCCGTGTCCGCGCGCGCGAACCGATCGAAGATCCGGTCGAGCGCCTCCGGCGGCACGCCGCAGCCCTCGTCCGCGACCTCGATCACGACCTCGCCGCCGGCAGCGTACGCCCGGAGCGCGATCGCGTCGTGCGGCTCCGTGTGCTTGACGGCGTTCTCGAGCAGCGCGTCGAGCGCGCTCCGCAGCGCGTCGGCGTCGGCGCGCACGACGCCGGAGACGTCGATCTCGAGGCGCCACGCCCGCTCCGCGACCTCGGACCAGCGCATGAAGACGTCCTCGAGGAAGCTCTCGATCTCGACGTCGGCGAGGCCGAGGAAGTCCGGTTGGTCGGCCTTCGCGAGGAGCAGCAGCCGGGCGACGATGTGCTCGATCCGCTCGAGCTCGTCGAGCGCGACGACGATCTCGGGCGCGTGCGGCACGTCACGGCGAAGGAGCTCCAGGTGGCCGCGCGCGATCGTCACCGGTGTGCGCAGCTCGTGCGTCACGTCGTGGAGGAACCGCTCCTGCTGCTCGAGGAGCGAAGCGCGCGTCTCCGCGATCGCCTCGACCTGCTGCATGGCCGCCTGCCGGCGCCGCGCGTGCCACACCATCGCGAGGAACATCGCGCTCATCAGCGGCACCTCGAACAGCTCGCCCCAGAGCTGGATCCCGTCGAACGCGTCGCTGAAGATGCTCGTTCCCGTCCCGAGGATCACGACCGCGAGGACCGCGATCGTCACGGGCGGCGACCAGACGCGGAAGCCGTAGACGATCGTCAGGCTGATCCACACGAAGTGGAACGGGATCGTCTCCCAGCTCGGCCACGCGACCATCGCCGCGAGGTTCGCGAGGGCGAAGAGCCCCCACGCCGCGTCGACCCAGTTATGCCGCTGCCACGCGATAGCCGGCATTTCGCACCGTCTCGATATGAGCCTCGGGCCCGAGCTTCTTGCGCAGTCGGCGGACGCAGACGTCGACGACGTTCGAGCCCGGGTCGAAGCCGTAGCCCCACACCTCGGCGAGCAGGCGCTCGCGGCTCACGACCTCGCCGACGTGCAGGAGCATGTGATGCAGGAGGCGGAACTCGCGGTCCGAGAGGTCGGTGACGAGCTCGCCGATCCGCGCCTGGCGGCGCGCGAGATCGAGCACGACGCAGCCGGCGCACAGCAGATGCTCGTCCTCCGGCGGCCGCGACGCGCGCAGCTGCACGCGGACGCGCGCGAGCAGCTCGTCGATCGCGAACGGCTTCGCGAGATAGTCGGTGGCGCCGAGCTCGAACCCGCGCAGCTTCGTCTGGAGGTCGGCGCGGGCCGACAGGATCACGACCGGCAGCCGCGGCCGGCCGCGATGGAGCTCGCGCAGCACCTGGAGCCCGCTCAGTCCCGGCAGCAGCAGGTCGAGCACGACGAGGTCCCACTCGCCGACGCTCGCAAGCGCGAGGCCGTCGCGCCCGTTGTCTGCGGCGACGACGGTGTATCCCTCCGCCTCCAGCCCCCTCGTGAGGAACGACTGGATGCGGGCCTCGTCCTCAACCACCAGGATTCGCATCGTGTCCCGATTCTTGGCCGCCGACCCGACTCTACCCCGGGTGGTGCACACATGACAAGGAGATGACGCCCGGGTGACACTTTCGTCATCTTCGCGGAGGATCCGATCGGCCTGCGATAGAGATCGGCGCGGATGCGCGCCCGCACGTGGAAGCTCGTCGGAACGATCGTCGTCGTGGCCGCGATCGGCGTGCTCGTCGGCTTCTACGTCTCGAAGCTGACGAAGGAGGCCGGCTCGCCGACGTACACCGTCCCGGTGAAGACGGTGAACGGCAAGCCCGTCGTCGACCTCACGATCCAGACGGTCGCCGCCGTGGGGCCGACGCTGAGCCCGGCGCACCCCGACTACGTCTCGTACCTGATCCGCAACACGCAGGGGAAGTGGGTGCGCGAGACGGTCTGGCACCTGCCGGCGCACGCGACCGTGCACGTGACGATCTACAACTTCGACGGCGCGAGCGGGCTGCGCAACGCGTACCTCGCGCGGCCGCAGGGCACCGACGGCAACACGTACACCGTCGACGGCAAGACGCTGAACGTGATCTCGCCCGACGACGCGTCCCACACGTTCGCCGTGCCCGCCTACGGCCTGATCGTCGCGCTGCCGGGCGTCGCCGACGACGCGAAGAACCAGTGTGGCTACGCGCCGTGCTCGATGTCGAACGCGCACCGGACGATCCAGTTCACGTTCCACACGGGGAACGCCGGCCACTTCCGCTGGCAGTGCTTCGTCCCGTGCGCCGCCGGCTGGCTCTACGGCTTCGGCGGCCCGATGCAGACGATCGGCTACATGGACGGCTTCCTCAACGTCGCGTAGATGAGCGAGACGACGCCGCAACCGCAGCCGGGCCCGAACCACGCACGCCGCGTGATCGTCGCGTGGATCGTCCTGAGCGTGATCGCGACGCCGCTCGTCGCGATCTTCGTCGGGCCGAACATCCCGCCGGGGAACGGCAGCGACCAGGCGTCGCAGCAGACGATCGACAACACGGTGATGGCCGCGGTCATCACGCCGGTCGTCTGCCTCCTGCTCGTCTTCTTCGTCTACGCGCTGTGGCAGTTCCGGAAGCCGCGCGGCGGCGAGCTCACGGACGGGCCGCCGCTCCGCAACCAGAGCACCGTGCAGCTCGCGTGGGTCTCGATCACGTCCGTGATCGTGCTGTTCCTCGCGGGCTTCGGCACGTACGAGCTGCTCCAGAACGGCGCCGGCGGCGGGCAGGGCCCGAGCCCGATCGCCGTCCCGTCCGGCACGAAGCTGCAGGTGCAGGTGATCGCGCAGCAGTGGGAGTTCACGTATCGCTACCCGTCCTACGGCGGCGTCGAGACATCGCAGCTCGTGATCCCGGCCGACACGCTGATCGAGTTCCACGTCACGTCGCTCGACGCGGTGCACTCCTTCTGGGCGTATCAGCTCGGGATCAAGGCGGACGCGAACCCGGGCGCCGACAACGTCGCGTTCCTGAAGACGAAGGGCCCGCGCACGTTCAGCGTCCACTGCGCCGAGCTCTGCGGGCTCTGGCACGGCTACATGTTCTCGCAGGGCAAGGTCGTGTCGAGCTCCGACTTCGCCTCGTGGATCCAGCAGCAGAAGCAGCTCTTCGCGTCCGTCGCGAAGTACATGCCGCCCTACGCCCACACGTACTACCCCGATCCGCAGAGGAGGGCCGGATGAGACGGTTGCTCGGCTTCAACCTGCTCACCGGGATCGTGCTCGGGATCGTCGGCTGGTACGTCGGCTGGTATGTCGCGCACTCGATCGTCGGGCCGAGCATCGACTACTTCGGCGACATCGACTACAACGAGCTGTCGGTCGTCCTCGCGTACCTCGGCGGCGTGATCGGCTTCCTGATCGGGCTCGGCTTCCTCAACTACCCGTTCGCACGCCTGCGCGGCTATCCGCCGTCGCTGCGCGAGAAGGAGACCGGGGGCTGGGGGCGCTACTTCAGCCTCTGCACCGACCACAAGGTGGTCGGCATCCAGTACCTCGTCGGCATCGGCGTCTTCTTCCTCATCGGCGGCATCAACGCGATGCTGATCCGCATCGAGCTGCTGAGCCCGTCGCACCAGACGTTCCCGGCGGGGACGTACCTGACGCTCGTCGGCCTCCACGGCACGATGATGATGGGGATGATGTCGAGCGCGATCCTCGGACCGTTCGGCAACTACCTGATCCCGATCCTGATCGGCGCGCGGCGGATGGCGTTCCCGCGGATCGAGGCGCTCACGTTCTGGCTGCTGATGGCCGGCGGCGTGATCCTCGAGACGACCGTCTTCTTCGGCGGGTTCCCCACGGGCTGGACGGGCTACGAGCCGCTGAACACGCAGGGCAACCCCGGGATGGACTGCTACCTCATCTTCTTCGCGCTCGTCGGCATCTCGATGACGCTGCTCGGCCTCAACATGATCGCGACGATCGTGACCATGCGCGCGCCGGGGCTGACCTGGACGCGGCTGCCGATCTTCGTCTGGGGGATCCTGTCGACGTCGGTCCTGATGGTGCTCGCCGCGCCGGTGCTGATCGCGACGCTCGGCATGGCGCTCCTCGACCGCACGGCGCAGACGAGCTTCTTCATACCCTCGGCCGGCGGCAGCAACTACCTCTACGAGAACCTGTTCTGGGTCTTCGGCCACCCCGAGGTCTACATCCTCGCGCTGCCCGGGTTCGCGATCGTGCTCGAGCTCCTGCCGGTGTTCGCGCGGAAGCCGCTGTGGGGCTACCGGCTCGCGATCTCCGGCCTGCTCGGCGTCTCGCTGCTGTCCTGGTTCGTCTGGCAGCACCACCTGTTCGTGAGCGGGATCAACGGCGACCTGCGGCCCTTCTACATGCTGTCCACCGAGCTGATCTCCATCCCGACGGGGTTCACGTTCCTCTGCGGGATGATGACGCTCTGGCGCGGGAAGATCCGCTACACGGTGCCGATGCTGTTCTGCCTCGCCTGGTTCTTCAACTTCCTGATCGGCGGGCTGTCAGGCGTGTTCCTCTCCGACGTCCCGAGCGACGTGACGACGCACGGCAGCTTCTTCTCGATGGCCCACTTCCACTACACGATCATGGGCGGGCTCATCTTCACGTTCTTCGCCGGCATCTACTACTGGGTGCCGAAGATGACCGGCTTCCAGCTGAACGAGACGATGGGGAAGATCCACTTCTGGTGGATGTTCATCGCCTTCAACGCGACGTTCGCGCCGCTCTTCGCCGCGGGCTTCCTCGGGCAGCCGCGCCGGGTCGTCACGTATCCGGCCGACCTGACGTTCATCAACCAATGGGTGTCGGTCTCGGCGTTCATCCTCGGCGCAGCGCAGCTCTTCTTCGTCTTCAACCTCGTGTACTCGCTCGTGTTCAAGCGCATCCCGGCAGAGGCGAACCCGTGGGAGTCGAAGTCGATCGAGTGGCAGCTGCCGTCGCCGGTGCCGGTCTACAACTTCTCGAAGATCCCGGTGTTCTCGAGCGACCCGTACGGCTACGGCGAGCCGGCGAGGCCTGTGGCCGTTCCCGCGAGCTCGCCGGCGGGAAGGGACTGAGATGGCCTCCGAGCTCGCGCAGCCGTCCACGGAGTACGAGATCGTCGAGAGCGAGCCGCCGGAGGTCCTCGCGCGGAACCTCGTCACGGCCGGCCACCTGCTCGCGAGCGCGACCGCGTTCTTCTTCCTCGCATTCGTCTTCGCGTACTTCTACCTCCGCTCGCTCAACAACCACGACATGTGGCGGCCGAAGCACGTCGACCCGTCCGTCGCGTGGGGATCGGCGATCGTCGCGTGCGTCGTCCTGAGCGCGATCGTCGTGCGGCTCGGCCTCGCCGACCATCGCGCCGAGCGCCGGCCGCAGTGGCGCGTGAAGGGGCTCGTCGCGCTCGTCCTCGGGCTGCTCGGGCTCGTGCTGCAGGTCGTCGCGTGGAGCGAGCTCGGCTTCGGCCCCGCGGACGGCGGCTACGCGAGCGTGTACGTCGGCTGGACGGCCTTCTACTTCCTGTTCGTCATCTTCGCGCTGTTCTGGCTCGAGACGGTGCTCGCGACGTCGTATCGCTACCGCGGCTGGGCGTCCGGGAAGGCGACCGTCGCGCCCGGCGAGGCGTCGGGCGACCCGGGCCGCGAGGGCGAGGACATCCGGGACCCGGTCTCCCTCGTGCGCGCCGAGCTCGGGTCGCTGAGCTTCTACTGGACGTTCCTCGCGGGCATCGGCGTGCTCACGTGGGTCGTCCTCTACCTGCTCTAGCGCCGTGAGCGTCCCGCCGCTCGTCGTCTGCTCGGTCGCGGCGGGGCTCTACGCCCTCGGCGGGCGCGGCCGGCACCGCGTCTGGCGCGAGCTGTCGTTCTACGCCGGCGTCGCGTCGGTGTTCGTCGTACTCGAGCCTCCGTTCGACAACTGGGCCGACACGTCGTTCGCGCTCCACATGACGCAGCACGTCGTGCTGCTGACGGTGTCGGCGCCGCTGCTGGTGCTCGGGCGGCCATGGCCGCGGCTGTGGATCGCGTTCCCGCTGCGCGCGCGCCGTGCGGTCGGGCGCGCGCTCGCCGGCTCCGCGGGCTTCCGGCTCGCGGGACGGACCCTGACGCGGCCGGGTGTCGCGTTCGCGCTGATGACCGCTGCGCTCGCCGTGTGGCATGTTCCCGCGCTCTACGACGCGGCGGTCGGCAACGAGGGGATCCACATTCTCGAGCACACCTGCTTCCTCGCGACCGCGCTGCTCTACTGGGGCGTGCTGCTCGACGCGCCGCCGGTGCGCGCCCGGATCGACCACCTGCATCGCGCCGGCTGGTTCTTCGCCGCGCTCTTCCCGGGCTGGATTCTCGCGATCGTGCTCGCATACGCGAGCTCGCCCCTCTACGACTCCTACGCCTCCCTCCCCCGCCGAGTGGGCGGGCTCAGCGCGCTCGCGGACCAGCAGCTCGCGGCGGGGGTGATGTGGGTGCCCGGCTCGCTCGTGTACTTCGTCGCAGGCGTCGTCGCCTTCTACCGCTGGCTCGGACCGGCCCAGCAGCCGCCCGAGCCCCAACCCGAGGAGCTCGCATGGACCTCATCGCCGCGGACCGGCTCGCCGGCGACATCCTGACGTGGGCGCTGCCGCTCGCCCTCTTGATCGGAATCCTCGTCTACTGGCTCGTCGTGCTCCGGCGCGGAGGCACGGGAAAGGCGTGAGGCTCCGGACCGCGATCCTCGCCGCCGCCGCCGCGCTCGGCATCGTCGCCGGGGCGCTCGCCTGGTCGCTGCGCTCGTCCGCCGCGCCGCCCGCGCTGCCGGAGCTGCACGGGACGATGAGCTGGGCTCCGGGTGCCCGGCCGGCGCCGCCGCTCGCGGCGCTGCGGCGCCTCCGCGGGCACACGGCGATCCTCGTGCTCGCCCGCCCGGGCTGCTCCGGCTGCGCCGATCTCCGGCAGGAGCTCGCGAGCGTGATCCGCCGGCTCTCCCCCGCGCAGCGGCCCGGCCTCGTCGTCCTGCGCGGGCCGTCGACGCCCGTCGTCTATCTCGTCGACCGGCGCGGCGACGAGCGCACCGGCTACGTCTTCCCGTTCGCGCCGGCGTTCGTCCAGGGCGATCTCGAGACCCTCGCCGCGGAGCGGCTCCCGTGACGCGCGGGCTGCGCACCGACGAGGCGCCGGGCGCCTGTCTGCGCGCATGCGCCGTGGCGGTCGCCGTCGCCGCGACGCTCGCCGTGGCGAGCGGCGCCGCCGGCTCCGACGCCGTCCACCGCGTCGTCGCCGCGCTCGCGGCGCCGCCGCTCGCAGCGCAGCTCGTCGCGGCGCTGCTCTCGC
>Ga0335077_10012847_pt1 | contig 10473 bp, 9 predicted proteins | sample Lox_Sample_31_FD_207151 | JGI IMG/M metagenome (GOLD analysis project Ga0335077, IMG submission 207151) | Soil microbial communities from Loxahatchee National Wildlife Refuge, Florida, United States - Lox_Sample_3.1 | ecosystem: Environmental > Terrestrial > Soil > Wetlands | place: USA: Florida...
GGGCCGTCGGCCTGAACCGTCACCTGGCGGCCGTGGCGAGTGACGTCCTTGCCGCGCAGCGCCACCAGCTCGCCCGGTCGCAGCCCGGCCCCGATGCCGGACACCACCAGGGCCAGCGCCGAGGAGCACCTGGCCGCGTCGCGCTGGGCGGCGGGCACGGCGGCCAGCTCCGCCCGCTCGGCCGGCGAGTACGGCGCCGGCGCCCTGGCGCCCGCAAACGGCGTGGGCCGCTGCCCGGGCGGGCCGTTCGCTGTCTCGGCGAGCCGGTACAGCGCCGACCGGTACGTGCCCCGGGTCGAGGACGCCCGGCCCGCCAGGCCGGCCACGCAGAACGCCTCGATCACGTCATAGTCCAGCAGGTACTCCCGGCCGGCCGGGATCCCCCGCCGCTGAGCGAACCGGGACAGCCCGCGCAGCGCCGGGGCTGTCACGCTGCCGGCCGGCAGCACGCACGGGCCCGCCACCGCCGGATCCTTCCCGCCAGCCGGGACCATGCTTGAATTATAATGACTTCAAGTCCGGGAACCGGGGATGCCGCCGGCGCGGCGGATAAGGAATCCTGTCACCATGGACGACCCGGCACTCCGCCACCAGCAGATCCAGGCCGAGCTCGCCCGGATCGGCATCACCCTGCCCGGCTCGCTCACCAGCCGCACCACCCGCTGCCAGCGGCCCGGCTGCCACTGCCACGCCGACCCGCCCGTCCTGCACGGCCCCTACCCCACCTGGACCCGCAAAGCCGGCACCCGCTCCATCACCAGGACCCTCACCGCAGAAGACGCCGAAAGGCTCCGCCCCTGCTTCGCCGCCCACCGCCGCCTGCGCCAGCTCATCACCGAACTGGAAGCCGTCTCCATCGAACTCGCCGGACAGCCCGCATCCCCGCCGGCACAGCCCGGCCAGCCGGGAGACCAGCCCGCTTAACGCGGGATCAGCATCCAGCAAGCAAGCCCAGACCGCTGGCCAGCGAGTTCTCCCGGCAGCGCGCCACCCTCTGACCAGGCCCGGACAGCCCGGGCCTGCACCAGGTGCGCGGGGCCACGCGGGCGGCAGGAGCAAGCCGCCGACAGCGCCGGGCAGCGTGACAGTCCGGCAACCGGCGACCGGCCGCCAGATGATGATTGATGAGCGGTAAAGCTCGCCCGCGTCCGCACGAAACACCCCATAACACCCAAAACACCGGGAGATCAGCCCGCTTAACCCGGGAACAGCTCCCCGCAGAACATCCCTAACCGCAGGTCACCCAAGTTCTGTCGTTGGCCCACAGGTCAGAGGCCTAATGCGACCTTGGAGGCTGTCCCGTGTCAATTCACTTTGCTCAGCTCGGGCCTGTGACCTGCGGTGAGGAATCTTCGATGACAAGGCACTCCGGCCACGATGCCCGATTTGCCCGGTTCTTCCGCCGCGCGGGAGTCGCTTGTGCCAGTGAAGATTGCTCAGGCAGAAGCCCGGCCGACATCACCGTTCGGCCCGTATGCTGCACCGCGGCGCACACGCCGTCGGGCTGACGGTGAGTGCGAGGAAAGTTGAGTGGCAGATGATGGCCGACGAGGACGATTGAATGACAAAAAGGAAAGTTCGCTGACACGGGACATTCAGTGTCCTCTGCCAAATGATCTTGCCCGATCCGACGCTCTGAGCTGGCCGTGGGCAATCTTCAATGGCAAGTGCGTTTGAGCCGGGGCTCGTGTGTCCGTTGAGAGACGCCCGGGACGGTGGCGTTTGTCATTGAAGATTGCCCGGATCAAGGTTTCGCCGGGCGTGGGTGAGGCTGCTGATGGCCTCGGCGATCACCTCGGGGTGGCCGGCTGCCTGAAATAGCGCGTGGGGGTTTGCCTCGATAGCGTCGCGACGGTTGGCCTCGATGATCGTCTGGATTCTTTGCCGCCATGCGCGCTGCGCGGCGTCCCTGGGCCGGCTCGGCTGCGATGCCGGGTCGGCGATGGCTTGTTGGGTCTGGGTCTCGGCGAGGATCATCTGCTCGGGTGAGTACTGGCGCGCGGCGTGACGGGCCCGTTTCTCCGCTTCCAGGATGTCCGGGCACCGGCTGATGTCGAGCTGCGGCAGCCCGGCGGCCGGCAGCCAGATTCCGTGCCGGAGGCAGATCCGGTGGTGCGCGGGCAGATGGACCGGGATCGGGCCTGGGATCCGGCATGCCAGCGTGCAGCGCCGGCACGCGCCGGCGGCCCGGTAGGGCCGGTCCGCTGCGGCACCGAACGCGGGCAGCGCGCTGGTCAGTGCTTGCGTGGTCGCGCCGCTGACCGTGGCGAGGTGCGCGAGCGCGTCTTGGGTCCAAGGTGCCAGCTGCTCAGGTTGCCACCGGTCGTCGTGCCATCGGATCTTGACACGGAACCAGGCGGGAAGCACTTCCAGGAGGGTTCCGGTCTGGAGATGGTTGACGGCGCTGAGCCGGCCGAGGAACGACGCCAGCGTCTCCCCGGCGATCGGGGAGAGCGGAAACGGCAACGCCGGCACCGGGCGTGCGCTCTTGGCCGGGTCGATCGGGGCGTACCCGCTGAACCTGGCGATATGGCAGTCCGGGCAGGGGTGCGGCCGGATTCCGTGGCGTTCCAGTGCCCGGTAGAACGACCTCCTGCTGCCGCGGAAGCCGAGAACGGCCACCTCGGCCAGCATGGCGGCAGACCGCAGATGCGGGTCATCGGCCAGGCGCCGCCGGCAGTAGGCCGTGAATCCCTCGAACTCATCGGCTCGCTGCGCTGGCTCCCCGGGGATCTTGCGCCCGTGCACGTAGTCGCGAACCGTGCCGGCACTGTGCCCGAAAGTCTTCGCGATGACCCGGATCGGCGCGCCTGCGGCATGCTCGGCCAGCAGCAGCTCGGCCCGCTCGCGCGGCAGCATGTTCGTCACGGTTTGCGGGCCCGCTTCTGGACGGCCGGTGTCTGCGCGGTCATGTCGACGGCGATCACATCGAGGCTTTTCCGGGTGATCTTCTCGGTCCCGTCGATGATCGCCTGGTTGGCGGCGTCCCGGACCAGCCACAGCAAGCTGCCGATCACGCCCCGGGTCCGGCGGTGCAGGTAGTCGGCGAGCCTGGCTAGTTCCCCGCCCTGTGGGTGCCGACAATCTCACCCACGTCACGCGACCAGGCGATATTCGTTGATCATGCCACCGGCGCGAGTCTGCCTCCGTACGCGGTGCTGCCCGAGGATGACCGGTTGCGGTAGCGGTTTCAGCGGGGCAGCGGAGTGGAGCGAGCGGTGCGGCCGGTGCTGATTGTGGTGGGTCTCGTACTGGCGCAAGATCCGCCGCAGATGGTTCTGATTCCAGATCAGGGTGCGGTCCAGGAGTTCGCGGCGGCATCCGCCGATCCAGCGTTCGGCTATCGCATTCATGCGCGGGGTCCGCACGTTGCAGAGCACGGTCCGGATCCCTCCGCCGGCGAGGACCGCGTCGAACGCGGCGGTGTAGTTCGAGCCGCGGTCGCGGATCATGAACTTGACCCGGTGTCCCTGCTCGCCGAGGTCCATCATCAGGTTGCGAGCTTGCTGGGCGGTCCATTCTCCGCTGGGATGCAGGGTGACTCCGAGGATACGGATGCGCCTGGTGGCGTGCTCGATCACGGCCAGGACATAGGCCTGGGTGCCGTCGAGCAGGTCGGCGGTGAAGAAGTCGCACGCCAGGATCGCCTCGGCTTGGGATCGCGGGAACTGCGACCAGGTAGGCACGGATTGATGTGGCGCAGGGTCGATTCCGGCCTTCTTGAGAATCTCCCACACCGTTGAGGCGGCTATCTTCACTCCCAGGCCGGCAAGTTCCCCGTGGATCCTGCGGTATCCCCATCCGGGGTTCTCGCGGGCCAGCCGGAGGACCAGGGTCTTGATGTTCTTGCGGGTCGCAGGGCGGCCGGCCTTGCCGCGCATGGACCTGGCGGCCCAGCGACGGCGGACGATGTCGCGGTGCCAGCGCAGCATAGTGTCCGGGGTGACCAGCAGCCGCAGCCCCTGGCGCCGCGCTTTCGGTATCACGCCGAGCAGGATCGCGAGCAGTGCCCGGTCCGCCCAGTTCAGTTTCGGGCGGCACGGCTGCCGCCGCTGCAGCACGGCGAGCTGGTGGCGCAGGATCAAGATCTCGGCGATCAGCCATATCTCCCCGCGCTGGGACAGTCGCAGCCATGAGGCAGTCCGCGTGATCAGGAGAAAGACGAACCGCAGGCACATGACCGGTGATCATCACAGTCAGGCGACTGGGGTGGCAACCCTGCTGGTCAGAGCGGTGGACGTGGTTCTCGGCACGCACAAGGAAAAAAGAGGTTGTGCTGCGCGTTATAGTCGCCGATCTGCACTCCCCGTGCACTATCCATGTTCACGACGTATTTACCAGTGCCCGCGCTGCTGCCGACGGCAGGGCGCTCCGGTTGGCCGGCGGCCTGCGATGCAGGCTGTATGCCTGGCTGGACGCGCGCAGCGGCGATGTCGGCAAGGACATGGTGCTTCACGATTTCCGCAGTATGGTTGCCGGGTGCAGAGGGATCGAGGATCGTGAAATGGCCGCCAGCGATCGTGGAGGCCCCGGGAAATGCAGCCTGCGCGGAGGCAGCCTTGACGATCTCGTCGGAACTGCCGGCGTAGACATGAAACGGGATATGGCACTGATGATCATCGACAGCAGTAGCGTTGACGATACGTTGCAGGACGATGCGCTGGGTGTCCGCCACCTGCCGGTCGAGAACCTGCAGGCTGCCAGCCTGGGGATGACGGCCGTACCCGAGGCTGCGACGAAGCGACTCCAGGTACTCCGACCCGCCGTTGGGACAGGCAAGCATCACCACTGATCGTATCCGGCTCAGTTCCCGCGCCCGCCCTTCGCTTACCATCCAGGCCAGGAAGCGCTGCAGAATCAGGCCGCCCTGACTATGGGTGACGATCGCTATATTCGATACCCGGCCCAGCACGGCTGCGTATTCGGTGGCCAGAGTCTGAGCGATATCGTTGTAATCGGGCACGCGCGTGACAGTCAACGGCAATCGCGGTCTTTTGGGCGAGGGGTACCCGAACGGGTGAATACGCAGGCCGCGCAGTTCCTCGTCCGCACGCCATACTTCGTTCAGCCGTTCCCAGGTTGCTGGTGATGACCAGAACCCGTGAAGCGTGACCAGCGTCGCGTCAACCACCACCAGCCTCCCAGAGACCTACTCGATTAGCTACCCGAGTGCCCGCCTAGCTCAGCGTAGTCGCAGGCGACTTGAGCTTGCGGCGAACGAGGGCGGACTCGGTCTTCGCCCCGCCATTGACGGCCAGGACAGCGAACATCGCTGGCCCGCGACGGCTACCGGGACGCACTGGCAATCAGGGGGAGACTGGCGACCGGCATGGCCAGGCCCATGGCCAGGAGCCTGACTACCAGGAACTGCGGAACTCCAAGGAAGGTGCCATATGCTAGCGGGATCCGCCGGCAGCGATGGCGGGGTCTGCAAGCTGGAAAGCCACTTCAGCTTGGCCGGGCCCGCAGGCGGCTTCAATATAAAGTGTGCACCTGCCTTCTTCAGAAATGCGACCTAGACCACGTGTTGTTCGAAATTATGTAAACAGTTCGGCAAGGTCTTGGACCCGATGGATGGCGCGGTCAGACCCGGCAGCCACGAATGTTTCGAGTACCTGCCGGAGGGCTCCGAGGCATTCGGAGTCGTCGAGGATGATTTCTCGTCGTTCGGCCAGGTACTGGTCAATGAGATCCAGGACTTCGGTTTCGCCTAGCGATTCGTATTCGTATCCAGAGCCAGGCGTGACGATCTTGGCTATGGCCAGGAACGCGCGGCGGGGTTCGAGTCGGCTGAGGAAGGCGAGCGTCTGGACGAGATGGTGGGCGATTCCGGCTGTGCGGATGTCGGCGAGGCTTTCAATGAGCGGGAGTGCGTGAGCGCAGAATGATGGTGATACGACCCGCTGGTCGGGCTCGGACCTGTCCTGCGGTAGCTGGAATGCTCCGCTCGCGTGGTAGATCTCTCGTGCGATGGAGTGGGTGATCCAGGCAGCCGATTCGAGATCTTGACTTGTTCCCGCGCTCAGCGTCTGGCCTGAGGTGAGCGTATCCTGCGCGGATGCCGTAAGGGCCCTGCAGGTGCCTGTCAGGCTTGTTAGCAGGGCGAAGGCTCGCACCTGCTCGGGCGGATTGGCCTCGCCCGGGGGGTTGAGGTATGGGCGGGTCCACGTGACGAGCCGCCCGATGGTGACCGGGTAGTGCTGAGGCGTCTGTTGCCACGTCGTGATGAGGCCTGATGCGAACGGTGTGGCGCGCACAAGGTATAGGTGCAGCAGTGCTTGCAGCAGAATGTCACTGATCTCGCCGTGCCGTTTGTTGGGGGCCGTAGTCCGGTCTTCAGCAATGCCCGCGAGCACGCTCCACGCGGGCTGGCCGGCGAGAAGCCTAAGGCAAAGGTCGATCCCGACGGGGTCGGCGAAAGCGTGGCGGGCCATGATCTGGGTGAGGACTTCGATGACCGATCCGTCGTCCTCGTGCGAGAGACGGTAGCTGAGGTCTTCGGCGAGTTCTTCCTGGCTGATGATCAGCGGGAGCGCCATAGATGCGAGCATGCGTATAGTTGCATCGCGGCTGTCGAGCAGTCGGTGCAGATGCTGCCGTATCCGTTCGCCATCTGGATGAGTACGCCATTCCTCGCGTCGGAGAAGGGCCGCCAGGCCGTTTACCCCGCAGTTGGGTGCCGTGACGTCCCAAGAGATCACGGGTTCTCCCTGGAAGGCGGTTCTGCAGGCAACGCGGCCTTCAGGATTCCTAGCACCATCTGCCCGAGATCAGTGTCTGGGAGGATTTCAGCGTCACGGGCAAGGATTTCTGCGCCGTGAGTCAAAGTGGTGAATACCTGTTCGAGAGTTGGTGTATTCAGAAGCTGGTCGCTTGACATCAGGACGCCGTAAAGATTCGGGACTGAGGCGCGGAGCCGTTGCCGCGCGATCGCTTGGTCTTCTGGCGTCCCGGATGCTGCACCAGCGATATCACTGCTTACCCGCTCTGCTGCCAGCTGCAGTGGGTCACCACTCGTAACAGGAGTAACGCTTTCGTCGGTGCTCCAGCTGGCGCTGATCACGCCGCCGTAGTTCTCGGCGGCAGGCAGGGGCTGGGGTGCAGCAGGCGGTCCTCCGTGGGCATCGAGTGCCGCCAGGCGTGCCCGGGAGGCCGGGTCCTGGACGCGGCCGGGGTCGAGCTGGCCAAGGAGCATGTCGATGAGTTCCTGGCCATGGCTGCTTTCTGCATCACGGGGATTACGCGCCCGCAGGATGATCTGTTCGAGCTGAGCGTGTCCTGGGTCCGGCAGGGACGCGGAGATGGCTGCCGTGAGCTTCGCCGCGAATGCCATGGTCGTGTAGTGACCGAGGAGGTCGCTGCCGTCCAGCAACGGGAGGATCCTCGGGCCGAGGGTGGCAGGATGGGCTGCTCCAGCTTCCAGCAGGAGGTTCCAGAATTGGTGGGAAGTGACCTGGGCGGTCGCAGCCTGGATCAGTCGGTCGGCGATTGCGCGATCACTGGCATTGTCCGATTCCGCCAATGAGATGAGGAAGGTGATTACCGCGCGGGCCATCGCGTTGATCGCGCCGTTTCCCGCGTATTCCAGGCTTTGGCTCTGATAGACGCGCGGAAGCCGACCGACTTCCCGGACACGTTCGTATGTCGATAGGTGCATGGCCATGACGGACGCGAAGAGCCGGAATGCGGTGTCCGGCGAGGCCGCAAGGAAGGCCGGGAACACGTGGCCGGTCTCGTAGCGGGCCATGTCGAGATCCTGCTTCCTGGTGCTCGTCAGCCCCAAGATGCCTGAATTGCCAATGGAGGTTTGCTCGTCGCGCTGCTCGTCAAACTGCCAGACCGACATCATCAGCCTCTCGGCGAGATCAGGGATGGCGCCGGCGATAACGCCGATATGCGTAATGAGGCGGGTTGCCACCTGACCTCCCCATGCAGCCATAACCTGCGGCTTTATCACCGCGTCGATGACCGGACTAGTGTTGTCCGGGTCGACCGCGACAGCTCGAGCCAGGGCCTCGGCGATCCTGCTGGCGAGGGTTTCGCTACCCGGGTTGGATGGAGATACGAGCGCGCAGCGCATCACATCAGCGGCTGCCCAGCTGCGCGGCCCTGCGGCGACGGCGTCCGGGACTAGAGGGAATGCCCGGCCGAGTCGAAACAGCAGCAGCCTGGCGAGATCGGCTAGCCCGACATCTCCCGCCGCAGCGGCACTGGCGGCAAGTCCGGCGGCCAGCTCAGCGAGGGCCGGGGTACAAGCCTGCCGGTCGGCCAGAGAGAATTCGGTTGCGTCGAACGCGGCAGCTAGGTGCGCGACGCACCACCGGGCAGTTTGCCCTGGCTGATCCTGCGTGAGAGCCCGCTCCTGAAGAGGACCGAGATCTCCAGGCCCAGGATGCTGCCGGAGGGCCGCGCATGCTGCAGCCACGGCCGCGATGGGATGGCCGTGGTCCCGCGTGCTGAATGCAAGGGCGAGTTCCCAGAACTGGCTGCGGTCCACGTCGCTGGACCACAAGTCTGCGAAGTACATGTCAAGGCTCGGGCGGATGGTGATTGCAAGATTCGGGTCGCTGTCCAGGCGCTGTTTCAGGCTGAGGGGGGCCTCGCCATGCAGGTAGATCACCGCCACCGCGAAGTCGAACAGGACGGGATGACTGAAGATCACGGGCCTCACGCCGTGCTGACGTCCCTGGACATCCTCCCGAAGGACCCCGTCGCGCAGTAGCCCGTCGACAGCGCCGAAAACAGCCGGATCCACGACTGCGCTCGGATCGGCCACCCGGGCGCGCCTCCTGCCCACCATAGACACGCACAGCTCGCGGAGGGCGCGCCGCCTGGCGAGACGGTCAGAGGCAGGCTCGACCCTGCGCTCCCAGTAGAGGTGCAGCAGTTCCTGGCGAGTCCGGATGCCCGTCAGCGCAACGCCTTCGCCGACGAGTTCCGCAGCCAGCCGCAGATTGAACGGGTTCCGCAGTAGCCCGCCCAGCCGCGGCTCAGCCGCTGATATCAGCGACGCAAGTCGGGGACTGCCATCCTGAACCTGCGCTAGTTCTGGCTCGGTAAGGTCACTGACCAGCAAGTGCCGTACGTGAGAGAAGGCAGGGTCGGCGTGGGCAGCATCCAGTGGTGCGCCCGGGAACATCCGCTGCCAGCTCGGCTCGTAGCGCAAGTCGAATGTCCGGATGGTGGCAACGATCCGCCACCTGGTGCCGCGCAGGGAACGAGCCAGTCGCGGAAGCCAGTCAACTGAGCTGGTGCCTCTCGTCGCATCGACCCCGTCGATGATCAAGGTGCCGCGCCGAGGCCCGTCCCAGGCAGCCAGCACCTGATCCAGGTTGTACTGCATGCCAAGCTCAGAACGGGTCGCTCCGAGCGAGGCCGCGAGGGACTCCGCCCCCAGGAAAACTACGTCTTCCCCGGCCTTCAGCAATGCGTCAGCGGCGGTGGCTGCCAGGACGCCCTTGCCCGCGCCGGGCTCCCCGATGAGCGCGAAGCTGCCGTCAGCGCCTGTAGCCAGCCCGGCGACGTCCCTCTGGATCGCCACGTTCCCTTCGGGAGCCGGGATGGTCACCTCATCCCTGTTCCCGTCCAGGACTGTTCTGGTTATCTCGCGCAGCCGCTGGACATCATCGCTGACCCCTGCAGCCGAACCTGAATGGAAAATATTGACCTGAAGGTTCGGTCCAGGGCCAACCTGGACGCCCTGACTTTCGCGGAGGTCAACCTGCGACAGGTCCCCTGCTGGTCCGCCCGGTTCTGGTCCCCTTTCAGCGACCACTGCGGATCCCTGGAGCGGACTCAGTTGAATGTGTTGGTCTGGGTGTTGAAGTTGCCAACCTGGACACCCTTCGCCCCCCGCAAGTCGATGCCCGCAACCGAGGGAGCACCATCGCGGGCCTCCTCAAGCCTGGCGATCAGCGCCTCGATCATTACCCCGAACTCCGGATCGCCCTCGGCGGCCTCCTCGACCGCGTCCTGGATCCGCCGAAGCGTTCGGTCGCTCGGCTCCAGCCCCTGCGAGACCTCGTCCTCCAGCTTCCCGAGCGCGGGATCGGCGCCCAGCTTCGCAGAAATGGCATCATGCAGGCGGTTCAGCCCTGCGTCGATGACCTCGTCAGTCTCCTCGTCCAGGCGCGTCCCCACCCGCCTGAGCTTCCGGACCCCCCATGCCACCAGGTATCCGGCAACAAGTTCCAGCCCGACCATCAAACGCCTCCCCGCACTGAGTCCTCAGGATAGTAGACCTGGCCCTAGTTAGGCGCTTAGCTCAAGTCCTGGGACTGGGTAATTCACCCACCCCTAGGGTGCTATCCGGCAATGTTGCGGCGGGTGGGCTGGGATGACGATAATTGGCCGCTGTGCCTGCTGTTCTCAGTGGCATGTTTCATGGTAAGGTACGTCGGCCGCGAGCTGAGCCCATTCGTCGCGCGGGAAGGGCTGCCCGGCCTGGGCGCACAAGTAAGCGAAGGTATCGCC
>Ga0335077_10012848_pt1 | contig 10473 bp, 9 predicted proteins | sample Lox_Sample_31_FD_207151 | JGI IMG/M metagenome (GOLD analysis project Ga0335077, IMG submission 207151) | Soil microbial communities from Loxahatchee National Wildlife Refuge, Florida, United States - Lox_Sample_3.1 | ecosystem: Environmental > Terrestrial > Soil > Wetlands | place: USA: Florida...
TTAAGCCGCAACTCGCTCTTGTAGCCGGGGTTGTGTTCCTCGCGACGGGTGCGTGGAAGATTCTGATTGGCTCGGCTCTATCGGCAACCGCCCAACTCTCTGTGGGAATCCTCTACTACGGCATGCAGCCGCTGCGCCAATGGTTCGAAACACTGTGGCGGGTCCGCAGTCTACTTCCACTGCTCGAACCGAGGACGTATCAGACGCATTGCCTGAGAACGTTTTGGACGATGCTGATCCCGTGGCCGGATGTGGCAGTCGTGGCGTACGCGATTAGTGCGATCGTTGTTCTCGTTCTTACCATCGCCGTGTGGAAACGGACTGCCATGCCACTATCGCTGAGATATTCCATGCTGTTGCTCGCAACCGTGCTGGTGTCGCCGCATCTCACGGTTTACGATCTCGTCATCCTCGCTCCGGCACTGCTGCTGACCGCGAATTGGCTCGTCCAGCAACCGCTAACCCCTCACACCCGACTTATGGCGAGCCTTCTCTATCTCGTTTATGCGCTTCCACTCGCCGGCCCAGTGGCGCAATGGACGCACCTTCAACTCTCGGTGATCGCAATGACCGCATTGATGTACCTGATTTATCGCGAGGCGTCGAACAGGAATTTGAGTGCTTCTGGAAAGCGCTTCGCCCACGCCGATTCGTGATGTGTGGCGTCCTCATCGATGACCAACCGCAAGTCACGATCATCCATGCCCGAACGCCGCAGAATCGCCGCCATTTCGCGGACATCGTCGACCATGCTGCGATCCCGATCGGCGTTCCCCGCTTCTGCCGTTCCGGTCGCCAGGTAGATCCATTCAGGCCAGGCTTTCACATTGCGACTGAAACGAATCATGTAGCGATTCGATGCCCATAGCGACGGACTTTCCAGCAGCAGCCGCCCAATCACTCCCGGTCGGGCGGCGGCGGTATATAGAGCAATCAGAGCCCCCAGCGAAGACCCGCCCAGCCCCGTATTTTGCGAACCGGTCGCGACCCGATAGTTTCGCGAAATAAATGGCATCACTTCCTTAATTAAGAAGTGCGGATACTGCTGCCCCTGGACCCGGACCATCATCGGATTTAATGAGCGAAACGGCATGTATTCGCGAATGCGCGCCTTGGCGGCGTTGTCGATACCGACAATGATGAGAGGCCGAACCAGACCTTCGCGGATCAACCGGTCCGCCGCCTCGTCCACCTGCCACTCGACGCCAGTGTACGAAGTCGCCGATTCAAATAGATTTTGCCCATCATTCAAATAGAGCACGGGATAGCGCCGGCCCGCGTTTTGCGAATCATCGTATCCGGGCGGCAGCCAGACGCGCAGAAAGCGGGTGTTGTGAAAGACGCGACTTTGAAATTCGTGCAGGCGTAAGTCGCCAGTGGCGGATTCCGCGCGAATCACTGCCGCAGGAACGCTGAATTGATCTTCAGTTTTCTGGATTTCTTCCATCCGGTTAGAGGCGTTCTCAGAATACACTGGCTGCCCCGCCCTACGCGATTTTCGTAGGGTGGGATCTCAATCTCCGGCCCTTCATCTTCAATACCGCCGCTGCAACCGTAACCAGAAAAATCAGAGCCAGCGAAATCAGGCATAAGATGCACCAGGTCGTCAGCACGTACGCTTCGATGTAGGTCAAGTACAGAGCGAAGATAAGACCGGCGATCGATGCGCCCAACAGCCAATTCGATAGCCCTGGTCGGGATCTGCAGCGTGTCGACAGCAAGAAGAGCGCCACATAGCCGGCGACCCCGATCGCCGCGACCGGAATTCCCGCAATGCTCGAATACTCGCTGCGGTTCACGATGTCACAGCTGAACTGTTGGTTGAAATCGCAATACGTCGTTGCGGATTTAGCGTAGTGCCGCTGAAGGGAGATCAAAGAAATAACAATTCCCGCGAAAGAAAGCATGGCGATCGCTACCAACAGGGTCCGCTGAAAACTCACGGCAGGCTGCACCCGGTCTTATCGCTCAGGTTTTTCAGCGATAGCACGCCGGGCTCCGGCGGAGCCGCCCCGAATTGCCAACTCGGAAACAATTTGACACCAGCGGCCTTGCACTCCGGTGTCAATTCTTTCGATCCTTTGATCGCACACTCAACGTAGGACACGTGGCGAAAAGCCCCACCAAACATCGCTTTCTGGTCAGCGCAGTGCGGACACCAGTAGAGTCCGTACATCTTCACCTGCTTCGACGTGAGACACTGAGCGAACGAATCGTACTTGTGATTTCTGTAATAGCGGCCGATCGAAAAGGCAATCGCAAAAAGGATGAGTATTCCGGCGAACACGAGCAGTTGCTTGGATTTCGACTTCTTGGAGGCAACGTCCTCAGATCGAGGAGAATTTTTCTGCGCGCCCGGCATCACGTAATCGTTATATCACGCAGTCAGGCAACGACGTTTAGCGCGTGCCGCAGCACCTCCAATTCCTGGCAGTGCAGCGTCAGCACTTCGCCATCGATCATGACATCGACCGGCCTGTCCAGATTGAACTGAACGCGCGGCACGGCTTTGCGCTCGGCCAAAGGATGCTGGACATGGGTCCCGTCATAGAGCGTGGGAAGATTGCGAATCAGTCCTAGCCGTCCGATCGGCCCCCAGCGCACGTATTCGATGAGGCCGTCGTCGATTAGGGCCTGCGGGGCGATCATCATTGTCCCGCCGGTGAACTTGCTGTTGTTGAATGTCAAAAACAGGCAGCGGCGTTCGTCAAACGGTCTCTCGTCGGTCCGAACCGGGAACGGCCGGCGATTGAACCGAGCGAGAGTCAGGAAAATAGATAGAATGTATCCCAATTCTCCCCAGGCGCTAAAACGCCGCGCTCGCAATGTCGCGACATCGGCCGAGAAACCCATACTCAAAATATTGATGTAGTGGAGAACACCCCCGCGGTGCCGCAACCGCATGACGTCACACGGGCGCGTACGCCGCGCTAGAATCGCGTCGATCGCATACTCCACGCCGCGATCGCTGAAGTCGCGCAGGAAAGAATTGCCCGTGCCCAGCGGCAGAAAGCCGAGGGTCGGGCGCTCGCCATCGTTCGCCAACGGAAAAAGCCCGTTTACGATTTCATAGGAAGTGCCATCGCCCCCCACAGCGATGAAGTGCCGCGTACCCCTTGCGTAAGCGTCGCGTGCGATCTCGCTCGCCTGTCCTGCTGCGCGTGTTTCAGCGATGTGGACGTCAATGCCGCCGGCCTTCAGACGATCCAACGCTGGACCGAGCAGCTTCGCGCTGCGTCCCCCGCCCGCCGCCGGATTCACGATCGCGAGATAGGTTTGTCCCAAACGTTTCGATTCCCAGGATGTGCCTATGCGGCGCCCAGTCGCTTATAGCGATACGATTGCCGATCGCTGGAGCGTCTTTCCAATTTCCTCGGCCAGTACCTGGCGCTTGATCTTCATCGACGCGGTGCGCGGAAAATCCCGGTCCCAAATCAGATATCCGCTCACACGCTTGAAATCGGGAAGCCGCCGGTTTCGCGCGGAGATCTCTTCCAGCAACTGGCTCTCGAATTTCTGGTTCTGCTCCAGACGCAGCACGAGCACAAGAGTTTCGCCTCCCAACTCCTTCTTCGGCCAAATATAGTTGGCCGCAAACACCGCATACTCCTTCACCTGTAACCCGTCGAACACCGTTTCAATATCTTCCGGATAAATATTCTTCCCGCCTTCGGTCACGATCATGTTCTTCTTGCGGCCGAGAAGTTGCAGGTGTCCATGGTTCTCCAGGCGGCCCAGATCGCCCGTCAGAAGCCACCCATCGACGATGGTCTCGAGCGTCAGTTCGGGGTCGTCGAGGTAGTGTGACATCACCGTCTTGCTGCGCACCGCGACTTCGCCAACTCCCTCTTCGTCTGGATTCATGATTCGCAGTTCGACTCCCGGAAGCGGCTTGCCGACAGTGTCTGCCCGAAAAGGATTCAGATCGTTCAGCGTGAGCGCGGTTCCGGCCTCGGTGAGTCCGTACCCGTTGACCACCGGAATGCCCAGATCGTAGAAGAACTGCATCGTCGAAGGTTCCATGAAGCCGCCGCCGCTAATGAGCGCGAGCACTTCCCCGCCGAATCCGCGATGAACGCTCCCCAGGAGCATACGGCTTAGCCTCACCTTTGGACGTCGGCGCGTTAGAGCGCGATTGATCCCGATCATCGTATTCAGCAACCCGCGCTTCCAGCCTGGCAATTCGGCGAACTTCGCGCGCAGGCCCTTCTCGAGGTTCTTGACGATCATCGGGACCAGCGAAACATACGTGATCCGATAACGAACAAAAGCGTCGCGCACGAACTCCGGCCGGAGCGTGCGCAGGTGTACGACGCACGCGCCGCACACGAACGGCCCAATGAACCCGACCATGAAATCGATGGCGTGATTCGTGGGCAGAATGCTCAGGTACCGCACACCCGGCCAGAAGGGATACCATGCCGTCAGCGAGCGGCACTGCTCCAGATAATTTTCGTGCGTGAGCACGCATCCTTTCGGCCGCCCTCCGGTTCCCGACGAGTACACGATGCACGCCACATCTTCTCTCTGCCGCATCATAAAGTCGGGAGCGCCTTTGCGCTTGAAATCTTCCCAGCGGAACGCACCAGCGAGATCGGCGCCCAGCGGGGCTTCCGTGACCAGAACGATTTTCGTTCCGATGTTCTGGAACTCCGCAGACTTCATGATCGCCCGCCACAGGTGATACTCCACTACCAGCACCTTGGCTTTCGAATGCGCCAGCAACTGCAGGTGCTCTTCCGGAGTCAGCTTGTAATCGAGAGGAACCACGACCCCGCCGCAATAGAAGATCGCGTAAGCCGAGATCAGCCACTTCGACTGATTCGTCATGATGATGGCCGCGCGGTCGTTGGCGTCGAAATCGGCGTCTTCCAGAGCGCGGGCCAGCGGCAACGCCATTTCCTTAAAATCCGAATACGTCAGACGCAGCTTTTCGCGGTCCCGGTCCGCCTCGATCAGGCACACCTCCGACGAGAAGCGATCGAGCGCATCGCGCAGGGCCGCGCCCAGGCAGGTGTATTGGCGGAGGTCAAGCATGGAGGAAACTGCTGATTTTAGATGGTTGCGTGCCGATTCAACAAGCGCAGGTGGTGGTGCCGTTTGGTTGTCATCCAGAGCAAGCTGATTTTGCCCAGCGAAGGACCTGGGCGAGCCGCGCGATGCAGCGCGCTGTTTGCGCTGCAATAACCGCGCGTCTGGCTCGCTTCCTTACAACCGAGCCTGAATCTTTCCCGCCAACGTCCGGAAGTCGGTCACGCCCTGCAATTCATAGTCGGGAAGTTCGACGTGGAAATGATTTTCCAGCTTAGTGAGCAGATCGAGCGTCTGCAGGCTGTCGATGCCAAGGGCCTTAAAGAAGTCTTCGTCCGGCGAAAGCTTTTCGCGCGGGACTTTGAAGTGGGCAGCGGCCAGGCTAAGGATTTCGTCCAGAGTCTTTTCAGCGGTTGGCATAGAAATCATTCTAATTCAGCCCAGCACTCACGGTAGATACGGCTGCGCATCCGTGCTCTCCACGAACCTCTTTAACCCGGCCTGCACTGCGGGACGCGCAAACAGATCACAGAAGACATCGATCTCCCCTCGCAACTCCTCATGCGGAATCGGCTTGATGAATTTCTTTGCCGTGGCGGAAGTATGCCGATCGAACTTCCCGATCTGTGCCGCAGTCGCTCGCGCGGCCCGAAGCGCTTCGCCCTCCGACACTACCTGGCTCACGAGCCCGATCTGCTGCGCCTTTGTAGCGTTAAAGCTGCGTCCCGTCAGCAGAAGATCGCGAATCACGGCGTTGCCGATGTCGCGCTTCAGCCGCGGGATGCCACCGAATCCGGGAATCAGTCCAAGCCTCAGTTCGGGGAAAGCGAATCGTGCACTCTTGTCGGCAATGATCAGATCGCAGGCGAGCGCCAGTTCCAACCCGCCACCAAAGGTGACGCCATGAACGGCAGCAATCGTCGTCAGCGACGAAGCGTCGATGCGATTGAGCGCGGCATGTATGCGCTCAAGAAAAGTTCGAACCTGTCGAACCGCCTCGGATTTCTCCATCGCCTGCGAGCGAGTGTAAAGCTCGCGCAAATCTGCGCCGGCGCAAAATCCCGATTGCATCTCACTGTGGATGATCAGCGCGTGGGCAGTAGCCTCGAGATGATCGAGGGCGGAGGCGAGCTGCTCGAACTCATCTAGCGACAGCGATCCTAGTTCATTGCAGGGTGTCCGGTGCAAGGTGACTTCGATGATCCCGCGACTGACCTGCCACGATAGCGCCTGCCCTTTAAACTGTTCAGAGCTGGCTGTCTTTCCCTTTGCGCTCGAGTCCATATCGGTCTAGACCGCCTGCTTCACGCGATACATGCTTTCGATTTCGTCTTTCATCCGGGCGGCAATCAGATCACGTTTCAGCTTTCCGTTCGCAGTCAACAGCCCATTGTCGATCGAAAACGGCTCCGTACGGAGTGCGAACGCGCGCACCTGTTTATAGTGCGGAAGCTGCGGATTCACTTCATCGAGTGCTGCCTGAACATCCGCTTCACGCACATTTCCAGTGACAATGGCGGAAAGATATCCGCGCCCGTTTCCGACCACCACCACTTGCCCGGCGCCAGGAAGATACCGCACGATCTCATCTTCGATCGTCTCAGGCGCGATCTTGTGTCCCGAGCCGAGCACGATCAGATTCTTGAGACGGCCGACGATCCGCCACGTTCCGGTTGCGTCCATCTCGCCCTGATCGCCGGTATGAAACCACCCATCGCGTAGAACCTCCGCGGTCTGCTGCGGCCGGTTCCAGTATCCGGGAAAAACGTTCGGCCCGCGCACGATGATTTCGTCATTCTCGGCCAGCTTCATCTCCATTCCAGCAAGCGCCGGACCGACGCGGCCGGGCACAGGATTGTTTGGATCATCCATCGTGCAAATCCCCGTCGTCTCGGTGAGGCCGTAGACTTGCAGCACAGGGATTCCAAGCATGCGGAAATAGTCCTGCGTTTCGGGAGTCAGCGGTGCCGACCCGCTGATGAGCGCGCGTATATTTCCGCCGACCATCTTCTTGCGAATCGCCGGAAAAATGAGACGGTCGGCGAGCCACAACCACAGCCCGTCACTGGCTTGTGCCTGGCTTCCCTTGGCCCATGCGCTTTTTGCTCGAGCATAAATCGCACTGATCAGACCACCCTTTCTGGCGATCTGCTCGTCCACCCCACGCCTCATGCGCTCGAGCAATTGCGGAACGTTCAGGAAATAATGCGGAGCGACGGCCGGCATGTCATTCGGAATTTTCGTCAAGTCAGTATTCAGCGTGACCAGGCTCCCGCGCAGGATAAAGCTGAGCACAGCGATCCAGGATGCACAAAAACTGAATGGCAAATAATGAAAGATGCGGTCTCCGGCAGTGCGGGTCCCCATGAGTTGATCGAGGCGGGCACACGTACATCCCAGCATGAAGCCCACATTGGCCGCGGTCAGCATGACTCCTTTGGCTTCGCCGGATGTCCCTGACGTATAGATGATCGTCACCGGATCTTCCTCTCGTACCTGCGGACGGTCGAGCGAAATCCCTTCCATTCCCGCAAAGATTTCGTCGAATAGACAAAGAGGCGGAGTTTCCGGCCCCGCGGCTGCGATCGCGTCGTGCAACGAAGCGTCGCCACAGCAGACCAGCGCCGGAGAACTGTCTTTGATGATCGCGACCACTTCCTGAGGAGCCTGGCGAAAATACAGAGGGACAACGATTAATCCCTCGGCCATGGCGGCCAGATCGAGCGCAATCCAGCGAATGCTGTTGGAGGCCAGCAGTCCGCAGCGATCGCCCTTATTCAGCTTCTTTGCCGCAAGAAAGGTCCGCGCCTTGCGCACGAGCTCCAGAAGTTCCTCGCCGGTGACGCCCGTGATCCTGCTGTCGCGAATTTCCTGCAGCACGTTTGTGCTCGCGCCCCCTTTGAGCTGCGAAAAGATGTCTCCAACGAAGGGCATATTTGGGATCAGGAAATAACGACTAACTGTAGGCTGCGACTAATTCGTGAAGCGAATTGTTCATCGGCGGCAAATAATCTTCCCAGCTCCATTCTCCGGTGCGGGTCGGGAACTCGGGATATCGCCGCTGCACTTCCTCTTCGAAATAAACGCCCATGCGCGCCATCACTTTCAGATTCTTTACGACCGTGCGCGCAATGCCATCAGCGATTCGCTCGCGGTCTGTCGCCAGCACGTTTAACGCCGCCAGCAACCTCTGCTCAAGATCGGGATCGTCAACGTTCATCAGCAATTCCGCGTGACCGCGCTCGCGCATCAAGTTGCGGATGCGCTCGTCCATCGTAATTCCAGTGGAAGGGACCAGCCCCGGCATCGATGTCACGATTCCGTGATAGCGCGACGAAGCCATCATTTGGCACGCTCGCAGAATGCTCACCAGTTCGTACATGCTGTATTGATCGGCGGTCAGCACAGGAACGCCGCCGAGCTTCTCGGAAATCCGGTTGGCAGGCCGTGCGTCCAAACGCTCGGTCGCCACCAGAATGACGAAAACGTTACGCTGCTTGCGGAACGCGTCGACTGCATTCGCGATCGAATTCAAGTAATGCTGATACGCGCGATCGGCCGCCGGTCCCGAGTTGTGAAAATATACGGTGCGGTAATGGCTGTCTTTGTAGGCGCCCGTCATGCTGTGCACTGCGTATTTTGCGACCGACGCCTTCACCGGCCACTCAAACGGATTAATTGGACAAACGACCAGCGCAGGCGTCCGACCATCCCAGCCCAACTGCCGGAGAATCGCTTCTCCATACTCGGCCGGCTTCGGCTCAAACGTCCAAGCGGTATCGGTACCGAGTTCCGTGGGAACGCCGAGCTCGCGCAGGATCGTGCGCGACTCTTCGTTTCGCGTGATCACCAGTGAATTCTTGCAGTACCGCGCACACATTTTCGCGACCAGCGGGTCCATGTGCCCGGCTTCGGCACCATATCCGACGGAGAGCTTATCCTCCACCGCCGCAATGCCGAGCGACCCGATCATCATCGTGGTCAGCGCGTTCGCGAATTTGCTCTTGAACATCGAACCTTCGCACGCGACCACACCATGATGCCGGGGAACTTCTTCGGAGAGAAACGGCGGAAATATGTCGGGCAGGTGAACCTGTTTTGTGCCTTCGAAATATCCTTTCGAAAATTCAAAGTTCTGGCTCATCACGCTGAAGTCGACGCGCTCCGCGCCAAGAATGTGCCGGATCTGCCGCAGCATCTCTTCGACGCGCACATCCGACCCCATGTTGCGCGTGCCGTTGTATCCGGCAAAAAGGAGTTTTAACCTTTCACCCGGCTGCCAGCGCTTATTGCCGCCCAGCATCCAGCGCATCTTGGCGCGCTCGATGTTTCCGCTCACCCAGGCTTCGAGCACCAAATCCATCATGCGGCGGTACCTCCGCGCGCCGCGGGCCATGGCTGATACGGGTACTGGAAATTGCTCTCGCGGCTGAACTTCAGCAAGGGAAAACTATATTGCGAAAATGGCACCGGCTTGCGCCCTAACTCCGAAGTCACGCGCGTATTGTCGAAGACCGTGTTCCACACCAGATAGGGCATGAAGACTTTCATTAGCGACGCGCCGTAGCCGAGTGGACCTTTGCGGTTGGAGAGCATGTTCACCGAACTTGTGAACGGCTTCTCCGTAAACGGCAGAAACACCGGCTTGCGCTTTCCCTGGGCCCCGGCCAGGGCGTTCGTCAACTCGCGAAACGTCTGCGAAGACGTGCCCGACGAAAGATGATAGGTATCAAACTTCGGCTGATCTTTCTGATGTAAGGCCGCGATCGCATCCGCGACGAAATCCACATTCACGATATCGATCTTGTCACTGGCCCGAAACGGCAACACAGGCAATCCGGCCAGGAATACGAACGCTTTGACCATGTCGAACTGAGTCGTCGCCGCGTGCCGGCTATCGCCCAGCACGATGCTCGGTCGAAATATCGTCTTCGGCGTGTCCGGCAGAAGCACCCGCGCCATGTGCTCGCAAAATTTCTTTGTGCGCGCATAGGGATCGTAATCCGAGCGATCCCATTCGATGGAACGATCTTCCGTCACAACTTCATTCTTGCGTTTGCCAGCCACAGCCACCGTGCTGACTTCGCTGAAGCGCCGCAAACCATGGTAGTGCTCGGCTTGGCGGGCCAGCGTCAAAACTTCGAGCGTACCGCGCAGATTCACGTTGAGGCAGCTCTTTTCCGATTTCCGATTCAGCGACGCCGCGCAGTGAATCACCGAGTCCGTCGTGTGTACCAGGCGATCGTAATCATCACGGCCCAGGCCGAATCCTGAAGTCGTCAAGTCTCCACAGAAGACTCTCACCTTGGTCTGCAGATATTCGTAAAAACGCGAGAACGGCAGATGCATTTGCATCGCGCGCCACAGGCGTTGTTGCGCCTCCTGCGGGTCGCGTGCCCGAACCAGCAGGTTCAGCGAGGCTCCGTACCCATCCAAGAGATT
>Ga0335077_10012849_pt1 | contig 10473 bp, 12 predicted proteins | sample Lox_Sample_31_FD_207151 | JGI IMG/M metagenome (GOLD analysis project Ga0335077, IMG submission 207151) | Soil microbial communities from Loxahatchee National Wildlife Refuge, Florida, United States - Lox_Sample_3.1 | ecosystem: Environmental > Terrestrial > Soil > Wetlands | place: USA...
GGACAGATGGCCGCCCAGGTTCGCGTACCAGGTGTGGCTGTGGACGAGGTCGGCATCCGAGGTTCGTGCCGCCATCGTGAGGTCGATCGACAGTGCTCTAAGCGCCGCCAGCTCGGGAGCATCGCCTGCCAGCGCGCCCCACGCGCGGTGGGGCACGTCGCCGGTGTCCCAGGCGTGGACGGTCACGTCCTCGATCACGCGCAGCTCCCGCGCCAGGTACTCGACATGCACGCCCGCGCCGCCGTAGACCTCCGGCGGGTACTCGCGGGTAAGCAGTGCCACCCTCAATCAACGACCTCGCCCTTGGGAATCACGACGATCCCGCCGGCCGACACCTTGAAGCGCTCGCGATCGGCGTCGAGGTCGACCCCAACCTGCGCGCCCGGCGCGATCCGGACGTCCTTGTCGATGATCGCTCGCCGCACCACGGCGTTCCGCCCGACGTCGGCGTTGTGCATCAGGATCGCGTCCTCTACCTCGGAGTACGAATGGAGATGGACGCCGGGAGATAGGACCGAGCGCCGCGCGACCCCACCCGACAGCACCACGCCGGCGCACACCATCGAGTCGAGCGCGTGCCCGCGCCGGCCGTCCTCGTCGAACACGAACTTGGCCGGCGGCAACGGATCGGGGAAGGTGTGGATCGGCCACTGCTGGTTGTACAGGTTGAAGATCGGGCTGATCGAGATCAGGTCCATGTGGGCGTCGTAGTAGGCGTCGAGCGTTCCCACGTCGCGCCAGTAGCCGCGGTCGCGATCGGTGGCGCCCGGCACCTCGTTGGTGGCGAAGTCGTACACCCGTGCCTCGCCGCGCTCCACGAGCATCGGGATCAGGTTGCCGCCGATGTCGTGCCTCGAGGTTTCATCCTGGGCGTCCGTGGTGACCGCATCGATCAGCGCCTCGGCGGTGAACACGTAGTTGCCCATCGAGGCGTACACCTGGTCCGGAGCGTCGGGAAGCGGTTTGGCGTCGGACGGCTTCTCCCGGAATGCGGCGATCCGCCGGCCGTCGGGCGCGGTCTCGATCACGCCGAACTGGTCGGCCTGCTCGATCGGAGCGCGGATCGCGGCGACGGTGACGCCGGCTCCGCTCGCGATGTGCTCCTCGATCATCTGGCGCGGATCCATGCGGTAGATATGGTCGGCGCCGAACACGATGATGTGCTCGGGGCGCTCGTCGCGCAGCAGGTTGAAGTTCTGGTAAATCGCGTCCGCCGACCCCACGAACCACCGCGGCCCGCGTCGCATCTGGGCCGGCACCGGGGCCACATAGTTGCCGAGCAGCCCCGACAGACTCCACGTCTGCGCCAGGTGCCGGTCGAGCGAGTGGCTCTTGTATTGGGTCAACACAACGATCCGCAGGTAGCCCGCGTTGACGAGGTTTGACAACGCGAAGTCGACCAACCGGTAAACCCCGCCGAACGGAACCGCCGGTTTCGCCCGGTCAGCCGTCAGTGGCGCGAGCCGCTTGCCCTCCCCCCCGGCCAGCACGATCGAGAAGACCTGCGGCACGTTAGTGGTCTCTTTCGTGAGTGCGGCGACACCGAGAGTGGTCACCGGCGGATGCCTGGCAAGGACGCAGCGAGCGTGGTGTGGCTCTGCCACACGAGCGAGCGAGGACGCCGCCGGGCGCCGGCTCCGGACGACGCCGGCGCGGCCGGTCAGGCGAGGCAGGGATGCCGAGCAGGCCGCAGCCGGCCCGCTCGAATGTCGTCGTATTTGCGAAAGCGACCACTTAGCCCCCGAGCGCCGCGTCGACCACCGCCTGGGCCTCCTCGAGGATCCGCTCGAGGTCGTCTGAGCCCTTGAAGCTCTCGGCGTAGAGCTTGTATACGTCCTCGGTGCCCGAGGGTCGTGCCGCGAACCAGCCGCTGTCGGTCACCACCTTCACCCCGCCGAGCGGCGCGCCCGACGGCGCGGCGGTGAGGACCTGGGTGATCGGCTCTCCGGCGAGCTGGGTCGCGGTGATGTCGTCCGGCGAGAGCCTGCCGAGCACCTGCTTCTGCTCGGGCGTGGCCGGCGCGTCGATCCGCCGGTAGACCGGGGCGCCGTAACGATCGGTCAGCTCGCCGTAGATCCGCGCCGGATCCTTGCCGGTGCGAGCAGTCATCTCGGCCGCCAGCAGGCACATGATCAGCCCGTCCTTGTCCGTGCTCCACGCCCGGCCGTTGCGGCGGAGGAAGCTCGCGCCGGCGCTCTCCTCCCCACCGAAGGCGAGCGTCCCGTCGAGCAGGCCGCCGACGAACCACTTGAAGCCCACGGGCACCTCCTCGAGCCGGCGGCAACGACCCGGTCAATGATCGAGCTCGAGACCATCGTCTTGCCGACGCCGGCGCCTTCGGGCCAGTCGAGGCGCACGCCGCCGAACAGGTAGGCGATCGCGGCGGCGAGATAGTGGTTCGGGTTGAGCAAGCCGGCCTCGCGAGTCACGATCCCGTGGCGGTCGGCGTCGGGGTCGTTGGCGAACGCAACGTCGAACCGATCCTTGAGCGAGATCAGGTTGGCCATCGCATCCGGCGAGGAGCAGTCCATCCGGATCTTGCCGTCGTGGTCGAGCGGCATAAACGAAAACGTCGGATCGATCTGGTCGTTGACGATCTCTAGATCGAGGCGGTGGCGGTCGGCGATCGCCTCCCAGTAGGCGAGGCTGGCGCCGCCGAGCGGATCGACGCCCAGCCGGATCCCGGAGCCGGCGATCTCCTCGAGGTCGACGACCGCTGACAGCTCGCCCACGTAGGCCGAGCGGTAGTCGTGCCGGTGAGCGCGACCGACCGCGTCGGCGAACGGCAGGCGCTCGATTCCGCGCAGGCCGGCGCGCAGCAGCTCGTTCGCCGCGTCCTGGATCTGGCGCGTGACGTCGGTGTCGGCGGGGCCGCCGTGGGGCGGGTTGTACTTGAACCCGCCGTCCTCGGGCGGGTTGTGCGACGGCGTGATCACCACGCCGTCGGCGCGAGCGCCACCGCGGGCGTTGTGGGTCAGGATCGCGTGCGAGATCGCCGGCGTCGGCGTGAAGCCGTCCTCGGAGTCGACCTCGACGTCGACGCCACGGGCTACGAGCACCTCGACCGCGGTCCGGAATGCCGGCTCGGACAGCGCGTGCGTGTCGCGCCCGAGGAACAGCGGACCGTCGATCCCCTCGGCCGTGCGGTAGCGGACGATCGCCTCGCTGATCGCGAGGATGTGATCCTCGGTGAACGTCGCGTTGAACGACGTGCCTCGGTGTCCCGACGTCCCGAACGACACCGCCTGGGCGGGATTCGAAGGGTCTGGGTGCTCGTCGTAGTAGGCCTCGATCAGCTTGCCCACATCCACGAGCATGTCCGGGGTCGGCCGTCGGATGGCGTGTGCTGCGCTTGGTTCAGTCATTGCGGCGGGAGTTTGACAACCCGCGTCGCCTGGGGCATGACTCGTTCGTGATTGCCGTACGTCGCACGGCGGTGCGGAACTCGCCAAACCCCGCCCAGCAGCAGGGGTCCGGTGCACATAAGCGCCTCACAGGCGCTTATCCGCACGCCCACTCGCCCGGCGGCGTGCTTTGGCGGGTTTTGCACCCCGGTCGAGGGTCGACCCGGCGCCCGCGCCGGCAACCGGGCGCTAGGAGACCTCGAGCGGCTCCAGCAGACGGCGCGGAACGCGCAGCGCCACGGCAACCGGATCGTCGCGGTACCGCCCACGCCCAGGTCGCGGTTCGGCGACGATGTCCCCGACCGCAGGGGTGACCCCGCACGCCGGGCAGTGAGCGGCGTCGTCGAGCACGGTGCCGCACTCGGCGTGTCTGAACACGCGGCTGTTGGGGAGGTTGTGGTGGTCGCCCCACACCACCATCGCGTGCAGAACCGGCCACAGGTCGCGGCCCGCGTCGGTCAGCTCGTAGAGCGACCGGCCGGCGTGGCTGGGATCGGGCCGGCGCTCGAGGATCCCGTGCTCAACCAGTCCGCTCAGGCGGTCGGACAGGACCGCCTTGGGAATGTCGAGGTGGGCCTGAAAGTCACCGAAGCGCCGGACGCCGTACAGCGCGTCGCGCACGATCAACAGCGTCCACCGCTCGCCGATTACCTCGAGCGCGCGAGCGATCCCGCAGTCCTGACCGACGTAGTCCTTTCCGAGCACGACAACAATCTTAGCGCGTATCGGTTCAATCATCGAACCTACTGTGCTAGCCTCTACGGTTCAATCACTGAACTCATGAGGAGGATCGATGTCGACTATCGCCGCCCAAGCGATCCGGAGAGGTCGGGTACACAGCCGCACCCGCGACGCTGAGGACCGCCGCACGCTCTCGGTCGCGGCCGGCGGCACGCTGCTCGTGCTCGCCGTGTTCAGCGCCGTCGTCACCACGGTCGGCGACAGCCTCCGATCGCTCCACGGAAGCGTCTCCAGCCAGACCTGGACGCTCTCCGGCATGAGCCTCGGCCTCGCCGTCGCCCTCCTCACGGTCGGCGCCCTCGCCGACGATTTCGGACGCCGGCGCGTGCTCGTTATCGCGAGTGCGATGCTCGCGCTCACGAGCGCACTCGGGGCCGTCGCCCCAAGCATGAGCGTGCTCATCGCCGCCCGGATGCTTCAAGGCGCTTCGGGCGCCGGCGTGCTTGCAGCGTCCCTCGGCGCGATCGGGCACGCCTTCCCCACCGGCCACCGGCGCGCCTTGGCGACGAGCATGTGGGGAGCGGCGGTCGGCGCCGGCATCGCGATCGGGCCCCTCGCTGCCGGCGCGCTCGCCGCGTGGCTCGGCTGGCGGAGCAGCTTCTGGCTCGAGGCCATCGCCGCCGCCGCGCTCGTCCCGGCTGCGTCGGCGATAAGTGAGTCGCGTGCGAACACGAGGCGCCCGCTCGATCTCTCGGGCGCGGCCGCCCTCGCGTTGGCGATGGCAGGTCTCACGGCGGGACTGATCGAAGGCCGCCAGAGCTGGTCGGCACCCGGAACGGTGATCCCGCTCGCCGGCGGCGCGATCTTCCTGGGCGTGTTCGTGGCCATCGAGCTCCGCAAGCGGGAGCCGCTTGTTGAGCTTGTCCGCTTCAGGAACCCGCTGTTCGTCGCATCACTGTCCGGCGCGCTGTTCACCGGTCTCGCCGTGATCGGCCTGATGAGCTTCACGCCGCTCCTGCTCCAGCGCGGCCTCGGCGTCAGCGTGCTCGGGAGCGCCGCTGTCCTCGCGGCGTGGTCGGGGACGAGCATGGCGGTGGCGCTGGCGACGCGCCGGCTGCTTGGCCGCCGCAGCGCGGCGGCCGTGGTCGTGCTCGGCTTCGCGGTCTCCGCCGCCGGCGAGTTCGCGCTCGCCGGCCTCGGCGTCGGCTCGTCCTGGACCCGGCTGCTTCCCGGCCTCGTGATCCTCGGGGTCGGCAGCGGCTTCGTCAACGCCTCGCTCGGCCGACTAGCGCTCGAGTCGGTGCCGCGTGACCGCGCCGGCATGGGCAGCGGGGCCAACAACACCGCCCGTTATCTCGGCGGCGCGGCCGGCGTCGCGCTCGTGGTCGCGCTCGCGACCAGCGGTGGCGGAGGAGCCGGTGGGTTGCTGGCCGGCTGGGACACCGCCGTCCTGGTGTGCGGCGCCCTGTCCATCGTGGCGGCGCTGATCGCGGTGGCGTGCCGCGCGGCCGCCAGCGATCCCTGATGCAAACATTGGGACGTGCCCGCTGAATCGAACCACGATCTCCTCTACGCCGTGGTCGAACCCGCCGAGGCGCGCCGCCCTGAGCTGCGCGAGCAATTGCTCGACACATGGGTCGCGGTCACGAACGCGGGCGGCGCCGTCGGGTTCACCGCCCCGGCCGACGTGGCGGCCGTCGCCAGAGCCCTCGACTCGCAGCTCAACCGCGTCGCCGCGGGAGCCGATCTCCTCGGCATCCTGCGCCAGAACGGCAACGCGGTCGGCATGGGATTCCTCGTCGCCGCGGGCTCGGACCTGCGCCAGCACTGGCGCACGGTCCTGCGTCTGATGGTCCGTCCGGAGCTCCAGGGCCGTGGTGCGGGTCGCCTGCTGCTCGAGGGACTGCACGGGACCGCAACTGATCTCGGACTCGAGCAGCTGATGCTGACCACGCGAGGCGGCACCGGCGTCGAAGGGTTCTACGAGCGCTTCGGCTACACCGTCGTCGGGCGTCACCCGGGCGCGATCCGGCTCGCGCCCGGCGATGACCGCGACGAGCTCATCCTGATCTACCGGCTGTGACCGCGCCGGCAAGCCGCGCCGTCGAGCTCCGCTTGCCCTACCGGGCGCCGTGCGACGTCGACGGTCTCGTCCAGTTCTTCGGAGCTCGGGCGGTACCGGGCGTGGAAGTCGTGACCCACGGCGTCTACTACCGCAGCGTCCGCCTTGAGCAAGGAAGCGGCGTGGTCGCGCTCCGCGCCGGCGCCAGCGACGTCGAGGCGCAACTATGGCTCGACAGCGCCCGGGATCTCGGCGCGGCGGTCGCCGCCTGCCGCCGGCTGCTCGATCTCGACACCGACCCGGCGCCGATCGTCGAGGCGCTCGGTCGCGACGACCTGATTGGAGCGATCGTGCGTGGAACCCCGGGGCGACGGGTGCCCGGGGTCGTCGAGCCGGACGAACTGGCGATCCGCGCGGTGCTCGGGCAGCAAGTGTCCCTGGCCGGCGCCGCGACGCTCGCCGGCAGACTGGTGGCGACCTACGGCGAGCCGCTCAAGCACCCGATTGGCGCCGTCACGCATCTGTTTCCGTCTGCCGCTGCTTTGGCCGCCGCCGATCCCGAGCAACTGGCGATGCCGTGGTCGCGCCGGCGCGCGCTCATCGGCCTTGCCACTGCGCTCGCCGACGGCGAAGTCGTGCTCGACACCGACGTCATGCCCCATCACGAGGTCGAGCGACGGCTGCTCGCGCTGCCCGGAATCGGGCCCTGGACGGTCGCCTACGTCGCTATGAGGGCACTCTGCGATCCGGACGCATTCATGCCGACCGACCTCGGCGTGCGCCACGGCCTCGAGCGACTCGGGCACGACGGCCGGCCGGCTCGCGCCATGGCGGTCGCCGAACGCTGGCGTCCGTTCCGCGCTTACGCCACCCAGCACCTGTGGGCTCAGCTCGCCCCGCCGGCCCGGCCTGCATCTCATGCCGCCCCGCCGGCCAGGCCTGCATCTCACGCCGCCCCGCCGCCCGCCGTTCTACGCCCGCTATGACATCGACAACTCACACACCAACCGCTCTGTACGCCCACATGGACAGCCCGATCGGCGAGCTGTTGCTGTGCGGCGATGAGCTCCATCTCAGCGCCCTGTACACGGCCCCGCGTTCGACCGACGCGGACCTCACGCGCGGCCGGCGCCGTTCCGACGCTGCGTTCGCTCCGGTCCGCGTGCAGCTCGGGGAGTACTTCGCCGGCGAGCGCGTCGATTTTGACGTTCCACTCAGCATGTACGGCGCGCCCTCCTTCTTCGCGAGCGTCTGGCGCCGCCTGCTCGCGATCCCGTTCGGTACGACGGTCAGCTACGGCGAGCTCGCCCGGCAGCTCGGCCGGCCGACGGCGGCGCGCGCGGTCGGGATGGCGAACGGCCGCAACCCGATCGCGATCATCGTCCCCTGCCACCGGGTGATCGGCTCTGGCGGCAGCCTCACCGGCTATGCCGGCGGCCTCGAACGCAAGCGCTACTTGCTGCGCCACGAGGCCGAGGTCGCCCAGCGAGCGCGCTCACCACACCAGCCTGGCTCGGCGCGCGAGCACGTCCTCGAGCGCGCCGCTGCGGGTCACTATCTCGAGTAGCCCCGCGCGCATCGCCGCCACTCCGCCGGCCCCGAGCGTCTGCTCGAGCTCGCGTTCGAGCTTCTCGCTCGCGGCCAGCGCGGTCGCCCGGACCCTCCTGCCCTTGGCGGTCAGAAGCAGGTTCCGGCTGCGTCGATCACCCGGCGCGGCCACGCGCTCGACGAACCCGGCGCGCTCGGCCTCATCGGCGAGCGCGCTGGCCGACTGCTTGGACACATCGAGCATCTCGGCGAGGCGCGTGATCGTCGGCTGCTCGGCATCGACGGCACGGATCACGAACCCGAACGACGGCCGCATGCCCTCGATGCGACGAGCGTCCATCGCGCCGCCGAGACGCTCGGTGAGCGCGCGATACGCAGCCGCCAGGAGGATCGCCAGGTCGGGCTCGTCCGCGGCCTTCACTGGGCCCACGGGATCGGGAACGGGTCACCGCCGTCGATCCGCGCCCGACCACCGGCTGCCATGCAGCAGATCGCGATGAACGGCTCGGGGCCGTCATTGCTGACCGCGAACCACGTCTTGGCTGGAACGCAGATGGCGTCGCCCGCGCCGAGTTCGTGCACCCGTCCCTCGATATCGAACCGGGCAGCGCCGTCGAGCACGATGAACACCTCGCCGTGCGTCAACTCGTGCCTCGGGCTCGAAGCGCCTGGATCGAGCGCGACCTTCCATGCGCTGACCGACTCGGAGCCACGCGTCGGCGATGCGTACCCGACGACTTGTGTCCCGTCCTGGCCGAACTGAGGCGCCTCCGACCCGCGGATGACCGTCTCGATCATGGCCTGTCCCCTTTCGCCTACGTGGTCTTGTGCGTGCCAGCATATAGTCAGGACTGACTGACTGTCAATATCTCCTGACTATGCCGGAACGCTGACCGCGCGCTCCGGCGCAGACGCAAGCGGGCGGTGCAGCAGCAGCGCGGCCACGACCAGGACGAACAGCCCCGCCACCGCAAGCGCGCCCGTGAGGCCGAACAGCGCCAGGAGCGGGCCGGCGATTGCCGAGCCGGCAACGATTCCGAAGATCGCGGCCGGGAAGACGAGACCGTACGCACGGGCCAGCACCGCATCGTCCAACAGTCGCGGGAGCGCGGTCTCGGACAGGACCTCGCCGACGACCATCCCGCCGCCGCCGAGCAATGCCAGCGCCAGCGCCAGCGGAAGCGTGGGTGCGACGCCGAGCGCCGCGAGCGGGACGCCTACGAGCGACAGGGCCAGCGCCAGCGTGCGCCGCCACTGCGCCGACGCCGAGATCCGCGCCGTCATGATCGCCCCGATCACGCCGCCCGCTCCGAAGGCGCCGAGCAGCAGGCCGTAGCCGCTGTTGCCGGCGCCGACCTTGCGACTGACGAGGACGAGCGTGACCGTCAGCAGCCCGTACACCGCACTGCAGAGCACATCGGCGGCGATCAGCGTCAGCGCCGCGGGCGCGCCCTGCAGTGCGCGCACGCCGTCCCGGATGTCGGCAACCACGCTTGGGACGGGCGCGCCGGCCTCCTGGACGGGCGGGCGAAACGCCGCGCCCGGCGCCACCGAGAAGATCGCGGCCGCAGAGCCGAGAAACGTGAGTGCGTTCGCCAGGATCGCCATCGATGGAGTCGATGCCATCAACACGACTGCGCCGACGGCAGGACCGACGACCACCGCGGCCTGGCCGATCGCCGAGCGAAGCGCCTGCGCCCGCTGAAGCTCGTCGTCGGCGACGAAGCGTGCGGTACAGGCGGCGACGCACGGCGGCTGGGCGATGGACGCGGCCGTGGCGGCGGCGGCGATCACCGGCGCGAGGATGATCGGCAGGCCGGCGGCGGCCACCGCCGCGAGCGCGACCATCATGAGCGCCCGGGAAAGGTCAGAGGCGATCATCAGGCGCCGGCGGTCGTAGCGATCCTCGAGCACTCCGCCGATCGGCCCGAGCACGACGACGGGCAGCACGCGTGCGGCGGTCGTGAGCGCCACCCATGTGGCGGACCCGGTCCGCTGGAAGACGAGTGCGAGTAGCGCGACGTTGTAGAGCCAATCGCCGCACGAGGACACCGCCAGGCTGAGCAGGATCAGATGAAAGGGCCGGCCGCCCGGGAGGCGGAGGCGGTGGGTGATGGCTGTGGCGGACATGGGAACAGCATCGGTCTAAAGAGCCTCTCCCACATCGGTCAACCTCCCAGTCTTGGGGACTAAATCTTTACTCGGCGAGGGGCAACGGGAGGCCCGTGCCAGAGGGACGTGTGACGCACGCCCGCGGCGGCCGGAGATACACTGGCGCCGGGTCGGCCGGTCACAAGCTCCAAGGAGGTTGGTATGTCCAGGAACGCAGGGTTCCGGGCCGGCGCGGTGGTGGCGGCATTCACGATGGTGCTGGTGGGGACGGCGGCAGCGGCCGGTGGCGTCTCTCCCGCGCTCCTCTCACCGAACCACAAGCACGTTGCGCAGGGCCGGATCAGGCTCGTGGTGGAGGTTCCCCTCAAGCCGACGAGCCACGGGGTGTTCATCGCCGTCTCGCCGACGCGCAAGCTCGACAAGTACGGCCACCTCAAGGTGTGCAGTTCGAGCCGGTGCGACTTCGTCAGCCCGACCCACTGGAAGGGCCACGACTTCAGTTACGTCGCCCCGTTCAACTTCCCGGGCTACTGGTCCGTCACTCCCGGCAAGTACTACTGGCAGGCGCACTACTACTCATCGAGTCCGATCGGCGTCTACTGGAGCGGCATCGGTTCGTTCGTCGTGAAGTAGAGCAAGGGTTCACGCGGAGTGCGTCCGCACCGC
>Ga0335077_10012850_pt1 | contig 10472 bp, 5 predicted proteins | sample Lox_Sample_31_FD_207151 | JGI IMG/M metagenome (GOLD analysis project Ga0335077, IMG submission 207151) | Soil microbial communities from Loxahatchee National Wildlife Refuge, Florida, United States - Lox_Sample_3.1 | ecosystem: Environmental > Terrestrial > Soil > Wetlands | place: USA: Florida...
AAAGGACTTTCCCATGCTGCCGACCACGCTCGTTGACGGTCCCGCGCAATTTTACCGGCCCGCGGCGGAACGGCATGACGACAAGGAAAGGCTCTCACGGCACTTGCGCGGAATTGCCCGTCTCAAGCCAGGCGTATCGGTTCAACAAGCCCAGGCCGACATGGAGCTGATCAACAAACACCTCGCCAAGCAATTCCCCGACGAGTACTCGACGACAGGCGTGCGCGTTGTAAGCCTCCGGGATGACATTGCCGCCGGGTTGCGTCCGGCTCTGCTGGTATTGTTGGGGGCCATTGGTTTTCTGCTGTTGATCGCCTGCGCCAACATGTCCAATCTGCTGCTCTCGCGGGGTGTCCAACGCCATAAGGAAGTGGCCCTGCGGTCAGCGCTCGGAGCATCCCGTGCACGGCTGGTTCAACAGGTTCTCACCGAGAGTGTGCTGCTGGCGGTGTGTGGCGGGATTCTGGGTGTGGTTTTGGCGATTTGGGGCGTGAATATCATCGTCGCGATCGGCGCAAAAGTGATCCCGCAACTGGTAGGGATCTCGATTGATGGACGAGTGTTGGTTTTCACCGGGGGACTCAGTTTGCTTACCGGAGTGGTATTCGGCCTGGTTCCCGCTCTGCGCATTTCAGCAACGACTCGCAACGATGACCTGCGCGAGGGTGTGCGGACCTCCGGCGCGGGGCACGTAACGTTTCGCAAAGCTCTGGTGGCGAGCGAGGTGGCCCTCGCTCTGGTATTGCTCGCCGGAGCGGGACTCCTTTTGCGGAGTTTTAGCAAACTGCGCGGGGTCGATCGGGGATTCCGGTCCGACCACCTCCTCACCATGAACCTCGGGCTTTCGGAAGCCAAGTACCCCGAAGGCACCAGGAAACCACTGGCTTTCTATCGGGAGCTGATCAGCCGGATTAACTCGCTGCCAGGGGTGGAAAGCGCGGGTGGCGTAAGCGTGCTGCCGCTGGGCGGCGATTTCGACACCGCAGGCATGGAAGCCGAAGGATTCACACACGGGCCGGGCGGGACCCTCTATCCTGAGCGTTACATCGTCACGCCAGGGTATCTGACTGCCATGGGCATTCGCTTGAGCCGCGGACGCTTTTTGACGGAAGCCGATGACGAGAACGCCGCACTTGTGGTTCTGGTCTCAGACACCGCGGCACAACGCTGGTGGCCCGCGCAGGATGCCATCGGGCGCCACGTCAAGGTACCAGGCTTCGATAGCGGACCACAACCGTGGCGCACCGTCGTCGGCGTGGTGCACGACGTCAAGCAGGCAGCGTTGGATGCTCCTCACACGATGCAGGTCTATCTGCCGCACGCGCAGTACGGAAATAGATATCTGACGCTAGTCGTGTGCACCAAGGTAGATCCACTGAATCTCGCAGCCGAGGTTCGGCGGCAAATTGGCGCCATGGACCCGGACGAAGCAGCTGCAAACATCGCCAGCATGGATCAAGTGCTCTCGGATTCGGCCGGCGCACAGCGATTCTCGGCCGTGCTTTTGGGGAGCCTGGCTGGCGTGGGACTGCTTTTAGCTTCCGTGGGCGTGTATGGGGTTCTCGCGTACGATGTGTCGCAAAGGACGCGGGAGATCGGGATTCGAATGGCTTTGGGGGCCGTCCGGAGAGATGTGATGTCCCTGGTCGTGGGCCAGAGCATGAGGCTGCTGCTGATTGGAATTGCAGCGGGCACTACTGCGGCGTTGCTACTGACTCGATTTATGTCCGGCTTGCTGTTCGGTATCAGCCCCAGCGATCCAATTACGTTTGCGAGCGTGGTGCTTTTTTTGGCGGCGGTGGCGTTTCTGGCAAGCTATCTCCCAGCCCGCCGGGCGGCGTGCGTCGATCCTATGGTGGCGCTGCGCTATGAGTAGGAGAGGATGATGGAAACACTCGGGCAGGACATCCGTTACGGCCTGCGCATGCTGGCCAAGAATCTGGGCTTCACCGCCGTGGCGGTCCTGACCCTTGCACTGGGCATCGGCGCGAACACGGGAATTTTCTCCGTGATGAGCCAGGTCCTGCTGCAGCGCTTGCCCGTGCCTCACCCGGAAGAATTGGTATTGCTTTACGCTCCGGGCCCGAAGACCGGGCACGTCAGTTCCGATGAGGCAGACGGATCAGAGTCTTTTTCGTATCCCATGTACACCGAACTTCGGGATCGAAATACGGCGTTCGCGGGGTTGGCCGCGAAAGCGAATTTCCCGGTGAGCGTGGCGTTCCGCGGGCAGACGGAACGCGCCACTTCCGAAATCGTCTCGGGAAATTACTTCGAAACACTCGGTGTCCGTCCGGCTCTTGGACGACTGTTGTTGCCCGCGGACACCCTGGCCGAGGGTGGGAATCCGGTGGCCGTGCTCGGCTACGGATACTGGCAAAAGCGATTTGGCGGCGACGCCGGCATCTTGAATCAGAGCGTGCTAGTCAACGACCACTTGACAACCGTGGTGGGCGTGATCCAGCCCGGCTTCAACGGCATTCAGCTTGGCCTTGTCCCTGACGTGTACCTCCCCGTAACCATGAAGTCTTCGATCACTCCGGCCTGGAACGGTCTCAGTGACCACAACGATTATTGGATCAAGCTTATCGGTCGGTTGAAGCCCGGCACTTCTCCAAAACAGGCGCTTGCAGCCCTGGCACCGACCTACCACGCGTTGCTGCAAGACGAATTGCCACTGAACAGCGGAATGAGCGAGCAGCGGAAAAGGGAGTTCCTGGCCAAGCAGATTGTCCTGCGCAACGGCGCGCGCGGGCGGCCGCTGCTTGAGCAGGATGCCGGGCAGCAATTATTGACGCTGATGGGGATGGTCGGCTTGGTCCTTTTTATTACGTGCGCGAATGTGGCGGGATTGCTCACCGCGCGCGGTTCGGCCCGGCAAAAGGAGTTCGGCATTCGCTTCTCCCTGGGCGCAGGCCGCTGGACGATCGTCCGCCAACTAGTTATCGAATCTTGCCTGCTGTCGATTATGGGCGCGTTGTTCGGGTTGGTGATTGCCAATTGGTTGAACGGGGCGCTTGTTCATTTTGCAGTCGCGAACCAGATTGCAGACGGGCTGTCCAGTTCGCTCAGTGTTCCGGTGCTCCTGTTCACTGCGGGACTGGCTTTGTTGTCTGGGGTGATCTTCGGCGTCGCCCCTGCAGTGAGCGCGACGCGCGTTCAACTTGCCTCGACGCTGAAGGAACAAGGGGGCGGGCTCGGGTCAGGACTTGTGCATGCGCGGCTGCGCAAGGTCCTTGTGGTTTCGCAGATTACTCTGACGCTGCTGTTGGTCACCAGCGCGTGGGGATTTGTCGAGAGTCTTTACAACCTGAAACATGTCGATCTGGGATTGCGCGCGGATCACGTGCTGCAATTCTCCGTCGCGCCTCAACTCAATGGGTATGACCACCCGCGAAGCCTTGCGTTTTTCCGCCAGTTGGAAGACCACGTCGGAACTCTGCCGGGCGCCACCTCACTTAGCGCGGCGGAGGAGCCGTTAATCACGGATAGCGACCGAGGCTCCAACATATCTGTAGAAGGCATGCCGGCGGACATTGGCGACGCGAATCATATCTTGTGGAACGGCATTGGCCCAGGGCACTTTGCAAACCTCTGGATTCCGCTTCTGAGCGGGCGCGAATTCACGCGCCGCGATGGCCCGGACGATCCCAAGGTCGCCATCATCAACGAAACCATGGCCAAGATGTTCTTCCCTAAGGGCCAACCGGTTGGGAAACGGATGAAATTTGGCTCAGGATCTGATCCTCTGAATATCGAAATTGTCGGCGTCGTTCGAGACAGCCACCACTCCGACGTAAAAGAAAAGCCGAGGCCTTTCCTCTACATTCCGTACAGTCAAGAAAAGTCGATCCGTTCGCTGACCTACTACGTACGCACTTCCACGGATCCTTCGGCCCTGGCCACTGCGGTTCGGAAAGCCGTGGCGGAGCTGGATGAGGGCATGCCGATCTACGCGGTCCGGACATTCGAGGAACAGATCGAACAGCAACTTTCCGGCGATGCGCTCGTTGCATTTCTTGCGTTGGCGTTTGGCGCTCTCGCCGCCATCCTGGCCGCCATGGGCATCTACGGTCTTTTGGCTTACACAGTCACGCAGCGCACGCGGGAAATCGGCGTGCGCATGGCGCTGGGCGCGGAGCCGCGGCGTCTTGGCTGGATGCTGTTTGGAGAAGTCGCGGAGCTTGCGGGAATCGGCGTGCTGCTCGGCCTGCCGCTCGCGTATGGCTTGAGCAAACTGATCAATTCCATGCTGTACGACGCACAAGCCTTCGGATTGGCGAGCGTGGCGATGGCGCTTTTCGCGCTGGCGATTGTTTCGTCGATTGCCACCTACGTGCCCGCCAGAAGGGCCATGCGGATCGATCCGCTGGAGGCGTTGCGGTACGAGTAGGAGAGGATGATGGAAACGCTCTGGCAAGACATTCGCTACGGCTTGCGCATGCTGGGAAAGAATCCGGGCTTCACCGTGATCGCCATCGTTACGCTGGCACTCGGCATCGGGGCCAATACGTCGATCTTCAGCATTCTCGATGCGGTGTTGCTGAAGCCTCTTTCCTTCCCGGAGCCGCAGCGGATCGTGGCGATTTGGGGCACGGACTCGAAAAACGGGGAGACGCATCGCCCGATCAGTTATCCGGACTTCGCGGATTACCGTAACCAGAATCGCACTCTCGAATCGCTTGCCGCGTATACCGACGCGACGTTCACGCTCACCAGAAACGGCGAGCCGCTTCGACTTCATGGGGGAATTGTCAGCGCGAGCCTGCTGTCTGTTTTGCGGGTCACCCCGGAAATCGGCCCCGGATTCATGGCGGCCGATGACCAGCTTGGCACTCGCGTCGTGCTCTTGAGTCACTCCCTCTGGACTTCCCGGTTTGGTGGAGACCCCGCTGTCGTAGGCCGTTCGATTGTGCTCCAAGCGAGGCCGTACAAAGTTGTCGGTGTGATGCCAGCTTCCTTTCAATTCCCGCTGGATGGGGAAGCCGTGGACATCTGGACCACCATGGCCGTGGAAATGGTGAGCGACGACGGGGATAAGCCGATTACGGCGGAGCGCGGTGCGCATTATTTGTTCGGGATCGCGCGGCTGAAATCCAATGTCACTCTGGCGCAAGCCAACAATGATGCGGCTGCGATCTCACGCGGCCTCGAAAAACTCTATCCCGGCGAAAACTTGCATTTGGGATTGGCGCTGCAGACGGAAGCGGACGCGCTGGTCGGTGATGTTCGCGAGTCGCTGTTGCTGCTGTTCTGCGCAGTCGGCTTTCTTCTACTGATTGCCTGTGCCAACGTAGCGAATCTGCTGCTCGCGCGGGCCACGGGGCGCCAGCAAGAGCTGGCGGTGCGAGCCGCGATGGGCGCCAGCCCTTGGCGCCTGCGGGGCCAGCTTTTGATAGAAAGCGTGATCTTGTCGCTCGCGGGCGGATTGGCAGGGCTGCTGCTCGCCGCCTGGGCGACCAGTTTTCTCTCCACAATTCCTTCCCTGCAGATCCCGCGCCTGGCGCAAGCCCGCCTGGATTGGGTGGCTTTGCTCTTCATGACCGGAGTCTCGGTCGTGACGGGCCTCGCGTTTGGACTGGCTCCGGCATTCCATTTCTCCGAGTTTGGGCTATCCTCAACGCTCAAAGAAGGGGGCAGAACGTCTTCGGGAAGTGCGGGCCAAAATCGCATTCGGAGCTTTTTTGTCATCGGCGAGGTCTCGCTCGCGCTGGTCCTATTGGTTGGCGCAAGCCTGCTTTCGGAGAGCCTTGTTCATTTGTGGCGGACTCCGCCGGGCTTTGACCCGAAGGGCGTGCTCGCCTTCGATGTCGACCTGCCCAACGCGCGCTACCCAAAGCAGGAGCAGTCCATCCGCTTCTACGAGCAACTGTTGGAGCGTATTCGCATGGTCCCGGGCGTGACCATGGCCAGTGGCGTTCTTCCTCTTCCCCTTTCGGACAGCCACATTCGCACAACACTTGAAATCGAGGGCCGGCCGGTGGCTGAAGGGGAGAAACCCCGGACGCAGATCCGCGCGATTGCGCTCGATTACTTCCGGACGATGCGCATTCCGCTGCTGGCTGGGCGTGAGTTCACTTCACACGACGACCCGCATAGCGCGCCGGTCGTGATCGTAAATGAGGCCTTCGCAAAGAAATTCTTTCCCAACGAGAATCCCATTGGCAAGCGGGTCAAACCCGAGGCTTCCCGGGCGCGCGAAGCACCGATGCGCGAAATTGTGGGGGTGGTAGGCAACGTAAAGCACCGGAGCCTCTGGGAGCCGGCGGATCCGGAATCCTATGTCAGCTACGACCAACTGCCAATCGGCGATATGACCATGGTCGTGCGAACTGCGGGCGATCCCATGGCCCTGGCCACGGCCATACGGGAGCAGGTAAAGTCCCTGGACACGGAACTTCCTGTCTACCGTGTGCGTTTGTTGGAAGTGTATGTCTCTGACTCGATTGCGCAGCGAAGGTTTACCGGGGTGGTCTGCTCGATATTCGCGGGCGCGGGCTTGCTTCTGGCGGTGGTCGGCCTGTACGGTGTGATGTCTTATCTCGTTGCCCAGCGGACTCACGAAATCGGTGTACGAGTGGCCGTGGGAGCCAAGCAGGGAGACATCGTCCGCCTGGTATTGCGCCATGGCATGAGACTTTCGTTGATCGGTACTGTCCTCGGCACGATCGGCGCGATGGCGGTCTCTCGCGTGATTGCGAGTCAGTTGTTTGAAGTGGCCGCAACGGACGTTCCCACGTATGTTGCTGCTGTTCTGGTCCTTATGGCTGTCGCGGCGGCTGCGTGTTATTTTCCGGCGCGGCGGGCGACGCGAATCGATCCGTTGGTGGCTTTGCGTTATGAGTGAGTTCTGCAACGAGGCGGGTGAGACGGCTGGCCGCTCCAGGCTTTGGATTTAAAGGAGAAACGATGGGCGACACAAATCATGTTCTGATCAAGATGGAAGGCGTAAAGAAGGTCTTCCTCACCGATGAGGTGGAAACCCATGCTTTGTCGGAAATTCATCTGCAGGTCGGCCGGGGGGAATACGTTTCCATCTCCGGGCCGTCCGGCTGTGGCAAGTCAACGCTGCTCTCGATCATGGGCCTGCTGGACTCTCCGACGGAGGGAACCTATCTCTTGAACGGCAAGCCGGTGGCTAATCTGACCGCGAGTGAACGGACGAGAATCCGCAATCGCGAGATCGGGTTCATCTTCCAGGCGTTCAATCTGATTGGCGACCTGACCGTCTACGAGAACGTCGAGCTACCGCTCACGTATCGCGGCACCAGTGCGGCGGAGCGCAAGCAAAAAGTGGAGCACGCGTTGCAGCGCGTGGGCATGGCACACCGCATGCGCCACTATCCCTCGCAGCTCTCCGGCGGCCAGCAGCAGCGTGTCGCCGTGGCGCGTGCGCTCGTGGGAGACCCGCTGATTCTGATGGCCGACGAACCTACCGGAAACCTCGATTCGCGAAACGGCGAGGCGGTCATGGAGTTGCTGCGCGACCTGCACCGCAACGGGGCCACGATCTGCATGGTGACGCACGACGAGCGCTACTCGCATTTCGCCGAACGCACCATTCGCCTCTTTGATGGACGTATCGTCGAAGAATCCCAGGAAGCGCACGCAAATGCTTAGGCGGACCGAACTCTCGTTGCACTAATGAGGTGCGCCGATGAAATCCATTTTGCAGGATATCCGCTTTGGATTGCGCATGCTGGCAAAGTCACCGGGGATTACGCTGACGGCAATCCTCGCTTTCGGTGTCGGCATTGGCGCGACCGCCGCGATGCTTAGCGTCGCCGACATCTATTTGCGCAACCCGATTACGTTTCCGGAGGTCAACCGAGTTGTGATGGTTTTGGGCCGCGCTCCGGGACAAACGGAAGGTTGGAGCAGCATTTCGCCAGCGGACTTTCAGGATTGGCGCGCGCAAAGCCATTCCTTCGAATCTCTGGCTGCTTATGACTGGGCGGACGTCAACCTGACGGGGGTGGGAGAGCCGGTCAAGGTTCAAGGATTCCGCGTGTCCGCTAACTTCTTCGATGTTCTGCGAGCGACACCTCGTTTGGGTCGTGGTTTCGCCAGTGGAGAGGACGAGCCGGGACGGGAACATGTCGTCGTTCTAAGCGCCGGCCTCTGGCGCCGCCAATTTGGCTCTGACCCCAACGTCGTTGGACAGATCGTTCGGCTGGATGGGACTCCGGCGCAGATCGTCGGGGTGATGAACGATAAGGTCCGTTTTCCGCAGGGTGTGGACATCTGGATACCGATGGCCCTCTCGCCCGAGGCCAAGAGCGTGCGGAATGTTCGATATGTGGTTGCGATTGGCCGCTTGAAGGCGGGAATCACGATCGAACAAGCGCGAGCGGAGATGCTGACCGTTCAGCATCTGCTAGAGAACTCCTTCCCGGAGTCAGAAAAAGGTTGGAGTGTGCAGTGCATGACGCTGGGCGACTTTGTAGCTGGTCCTGGGAAGGACTACAGCGTCATGTTGCTCTTTTCGGTCGGTTTCCTGTTGCTGATCGCCTGTACGAATGTTGCCAACCTACTTCTGGCACGGAGCGCCGGGCGGCAGAACGAATTTGCCATCCGGGTGGCCCTGGGCGCTAGCCGTGTACGGCTGACGCGGCAGGTTCTCGTGGAGAGTGTGCTGTTGGCGATGGGTGGCACCGTGGCGGGACTGGTCTTGGGTTCGTGGTGGATTTCCCTCATTCGCCGCGCAATGCCGCCAGAAGTCGAGCGCTATATTCCCGCTTGGGATCAAGTGCAGCTGGATACCCGTACGTTCCTTTACACCTTTGGGATTGCTTTGGCTGCGGGTGTTCTTGCCGGCTTGTTTCCAGCAGTGTACGCATCCACAGCGAATGTGCTGCATGCTTCGCTCAAGGAGGCCGGACGCGGGGGCGGACCCGGTATTTCGAGGATGCGCCTTCGCAGCGCGCTGGTCGTCGTTCAGGTCGCGCTCTCCCTAGTCCTGCTCGTGGGTGCAGCTCTGATCAGTAAAGGGGTGCAAACGCTCTTTGATCTGAATTTCCAATTCAACCCGGAGTCGGTGCTCACCTTCCGCGTAGCATTGCCCGACTACAAGTACGCGACACCCCAACAGCGCGCCACTTTCTTTCAAAGCCTCACCGAACGCCTCAGTCAGACCCCCGGCGTTCAGGACTCCTCCGTAGCGGTCGGAATTCCTTTCCTCGACTACGACTCCGGGACTTTCAGCCTCGAAAACCGACCTTTGCAGCCAGGCGAATTCTTTTTCGCCGAGATAAACGACATTGATTCCGGATATTTCCGGCTGCTCCGCGTGCCGATCCTCGCAGGGCGTGGGTTCAGCGATCAGGATTCGGCGGATGCCGCTCCGGTTGCGATCGTCAGCGAGAAACTCGCCAAGCGCTTTTGGCCGGGAGGAGGCGCGCTCGAGCATCGCATCAAACTTGGTGACGCGAAATCGAAAGAGCCATGGGCCAGGATCATCGGCGTGGTCCCTGAAATTACCTACAACCCGTGGGTCCACGAACCCCCGCCGGCTATCTATTTTCCGATGCGCCAGCGGCCGGCCTCCAGCGTTTATGTGCAGGTCCGCACCGACAGTGATCCCAAGGCCTTTATCCCCGTGATTCGTTCGGCGGTCTCAGCGATTGATCCGGACCAACCCGTCTTTGACGTGTTTTCTCTGCAGCACGTGATTTCCAATCAGATCCTGGGGCTCTCTTACGTAGCCGTGCTTATGGGGGTGACTGGCCTGATGGCCCTGGGGCTCTCGGCAGTCGGCGTCTCCGGAGTGATGGCTTATTCGGTGGCGCAGCGCGTGCATGAGATTGGAGTGCGCATGGCGCTCGGGGCGAAACCAGGCGATGTGCTGCGGTTGTTCGTCAAATACGGCCTGAAGCTGCTGCTGATCGGCATCTGCATCGGTTTGCCGCTGTCGATCGGGCTCGCGCGCTTGCTTTCCAGTTTGCTGTTCGGTGTTCAGTCGACGGACTTCGTCAGCTTCTTCGGTGGCGCAATGCTGTTGGTAGTGGTGGTGTTCGTTGCTTGTTACCTCCCCGCGCGGCAAGCAACGCGCGTCGATCCCATGGTTGCCCTGCGGTACGAGTGAAAGGAGCTATCTTGCAACCCCTCATTCAACTGAAGAACCTCGAAAAAGTCTTTGAAGCGGGAGGGCAAAAGTTCTTCGTGCTCCGGCGCATCACTGTGGATATTCACCCGGGCGAGTTTGTCACTATCATGGGCCCCTCGGGGGCGGGCAAGTCTACCTTGCTGAGTATTCTGGGCATGTTGGACGGCGCATGGTCGGGCGAATACTATTTCGCCGAGCACCCGGTGCACAGGCTCAACACCAAACAGCGAAACGAGCTGCACAAATACAACATCGGCTTCGTTTTTCAGAGCTACCACCTGATCGACACCCTGACCGTCTACGAAAACCTGGAAATTCCGCTTTCGTACAAAAATATTCCGCACAAGGAGCGTTCCAGCCTCGTCTG
>Ga0335077_10012851_pt1 | contig 10472 bp, 8 predicted proteins | sample Lox_Sample_31_FD_207151 | JGI IMG/M metagenome (GOLD analysis project Ga0335077, IMG submission 207151) | Soil microbial communities from Loxahatchee National Wildlife Refuge, Florida, United States - Lox_Sample_3.1 | ecosystem: Environmental > Terrestrial > Soil > Wetlands | place: USA: Florida...
CGTGACGCAGCGCAGCAGCAGAAGCCGCCGGCGCGTCCGGCGGCAGAATCCGGGAGGTGGTAGAGATGAGACGCCGTGTGCAACCGGGACGGGACAATCAGGATCGATGGCTGGTCTCCTACGCTGATTTCATTACCCTGATGTTCGCCTTCTTCGTGGTGATGTTCGCCTCCTCGCAGGCCGACCGGGCCAAGGTCAAGAGGGTCGCTGAATCGGTGACCCGGGCTCTGGAACAGGGGGTTGGGGCCAAGGTGAAGCCCGCGAAGCTGGAGATCGTGGTAGGTCCCGCAACCGGGCAGGGCAAAGATGCCAATGCGGCCAACAACGGCGCGTTCCATTACCAGAGCGACGCCCGCCTGGCCCCTTCGGCGCAAACCGCCGAACTGCTGCCCTCCCTCCAGTACCTGAGCGCCCAACTGAAAAACGAAATCGAGAGCGGCAAAATGCATCTCAGCATGGAGAGCCGCGGCCTGGTGGTCAGCTTGCGGCAGGCCACTTTCTTTCCGTCCGGTGAGGACACCATTGATCCCGCGACCTATCCGAGTCTGCAAAAGGTCGCCACCGCCATTTGCCAGCTCCCGAATCCGGTCCGGCTGGAAGGGCACACCGACGCCATCCCCATCCACACGGCGCGCTTTCGCAGCAACTGGGATCTGTCGGCAGCCCGGGCCATCGCCGTGCTTGAACTGCTCACCACACGGTTTAACGTGCCGCTCCAGCGCCTGGCTGTCGCCGGATACGCCGAAACCATCCCCATCGCGTCCAATGATACCGACGAAGGCCGCGCGCGCAACCGGCGCGTCGACATCGTGATTCTAAACCGGCAGCAGTTGGTCAACGAACCCGCGCCCGCGACCGCCCCTTCCGGGAATCCCGCGCAGCCCGCAAAGCCGCAGGCCCCCGCTCCGCAGCCTCAAGATTCTCATGCCACAATGTGAAACCAGATATTTCGGAACCGTCTCCTATGACCCTCAGACGGTGATCACATTCCCCGCCGGCCTGCCGGCCTTTGAGCACTGCCGCGGTTTTCTACCCATTGAAGATGCGGCGCGGCAGCCGTTCATTTTCTTGCAGAGCCTGGAGGATCCGCATCTCTGCTTCCTCACCTTGCCCGTCGCCATGCTGGACCGCGGTTATCAGCTCAAAGCGAGTATCGATGATCTCGCAACCATCGGGCTTGAGAAACCGCTGGCCGCCGGGACCGATCTGCAGTGCCTCGCCGTGGTTTCCTTCACCCCGGAGGGAGCCGCTACCGCGAACCTGCTGGCGCCCATCATCGTGAACGCCGGCACCCGCCAGGCCGTGCAGGCGGTGCGGGATGACTCGGTTTACAGTTCCTGCCATCCGCTGGCCCCGGAGGCGGCTCCATGCTCGTGATCCGCAGGCGCGCCGGGGAATCCATCCTCATCGCCGGCGAGGTGGAGATCGAAGTCCTCGAAATCACGCCCACGCGCGTGAAGTTGGGCATCAAAGCGCCGAAAGAAGTGCCGGTTCTGCGCAAGGAAGTGCGCTTGACCGAAGATCACAACCGCGCCGCGGCGCAGGAGGTTCCTTTGAATCTCCTGGCGCCCCTCTTACCGCTGCTCCGGGTTAAGCCTTAGCCCGGGTGGAATCCGCTCAAACCCCCAAAGCGCTCGCCGATAAGCGGTTTGTAAGCAAGCTCCAGGCGGGCAAAGCCCGCCGCCCGGAAAGGAATTCCGGATACTGAGCGGCTTCAAGGAGAGAAGCAAATGTCTTTTGATATCAATACAAACATATCGTCGTTGCAGGCCCAGCAGTACCTCAACGTCAACACCCAGTTTCAAGCACAGACGATCAATGAAGTCACTTCCGGATTGCGCATCATCAATTCCGGCGACGACGCGGCGGGTTTGGCTGTGGCCAACGGATACCGTTCTGACGAGGCCGTGCTGACCCAAGGTATTCTCAACGCCAACGACGGTTTGTCCACACTGCAAACCATCGACGGCGGTATGAACAACATTTCCCAGTTGCTCGATCGCGCCCGCACCCTGGCCACGCAGTCGGCCTCGGGCACGTTCCAGGGCGACCGCAGCGTGCTGAACTCCGAGTTCACCAGCGTGCTGTCGGAAATCAGCCGGCAGGCGCAATCCATCGGTCTGAACACGGGTGGCACGTTTGCCACGAAATTGTCCGTGTTCCTCGGCGGTGGCCGCGGCGTCAGCGCCACAGACACTAACGCCCAGGACGTTATCAACAACGGTTCGGTGTCGGTCGATCTGAGCAATTCCGCTGTCGATGCCGCCGGTCTGGGGCTGCAGGGAGTTGCGGCAGTCGGCACTCCCAATGTGAATCTGGTTGTACCGCAGGTTGTGGCCGACGGCACCAACGCCACCTCGACCGGAAACACCACCTTCTATCTGGCGGGCGCGGGCTTTTCCGGCGCGAACAAAGTGGGGATCTCCTTCGCATACGGTGGCCTGGAAACGACCGATCAACTGGTGTCCGCCGCCAATGCCGCCATCGCGTCTGCAGCCAGCGGGACTTCGTCGGCGGCGCAAGCCTTGAAGGCAGCCAACATTCAGGCGTACATCTATACCAATCCGACGACCGGAAGCCAGCAGTTGGCCTTCAAGTCGGCCAATGCCGCGTTTCAGGTGGAGGCGGGCGACCGCATGGCCAATGCCCTGATGGGGAATGTTACTGCGCCAGGCAGCTTCGACGGCAAGAATCTCACCGCGTCCACAACCGCCGCAACTGCTTCACAGGCTGGCAATTCGGTCGGCAACGTCATTGTCCGCGTCCAAGGCGGTGGGCTCGCCAGCCCGGTGGATATTCAGGTTGCCAACGGCGTCACCAGCACTGCCAACATGCTGACGGCGCTGACCAGCGCTTTCTCAACGAATGCGGCTTTGCAGGCGGCGGGCATCACCATCGCATCCGGGACCGCCGTGGTAGGCCAGCAGCTTCAATTCACCAGCAAGACCGGCGAGGCGTTCGACGTGCAAGTGGCCGGCGACACCGGGAACCTGCTGGGACTCGGCACTTACCAGTTGCAGTCAACCGGTGCGACGACCTTTGACTCCACCAGCATTACCGGAGGCGCCTTTACCGCTGCCACTCAAACCGACAAGCTGGACTTCTCCATCGCCGGTGGCGCCACCCAGACCATTACCGTGGCTCTGGACGCGGCGGTTCAAACGAACGCAACGACCGCTGCCGTTGCCATCAACGCCCAAATCGCGGCGAACGCCACGCTGGAGGCAGCCGGACTGCAAGCCTCCGCGAACGGAAGTGGCCAGTTGGTCTTCAGCACCGGCACCACGGGCACGGAGTTCCGCCTCAGCGTGAATACCGACGCAGGCTCTAAATTGGGTTTCGGAACGGCGGCGGGCGCAGCCTCTGCATCCGACTGGGCCTCCTCACCCACCGACAACACCAACAACGTGCACTTCGATTCGGGTGGGGCGTATACCACCGGCAGCTTCCAATTTGCTCCCATTCAGTACGGAGACGACGTGCAGACGGTGAGCTTCTCGGCGCAGGATTCTGCCGGCACCATGCACAGTACGCAGGTGGTGTTGCAGAACAACGATACCGGGCGGAATGCCCGCTCGCTCGAGGAAGCCATCGATTCCATCAACACGGCTCTCCAGAACTCCGGCGACTCGACCATGCAGCAGATCGTGGCCGTGAAGGAGTACGATACTACCGCGCACGCCGATAAGATCGCTTTCATGAGCGCCGGCGGACCGTTCCAGGTGACCGTTGGTTCCACGGGCAGCGGCGCCGGTGTGGGCAGTGCGGCGCAGCAGGGCCAAGTGGCTACGGCTACTTTGTCGGCCGGCGGCAGCACGGTGGCGATCGACCAGCAGGCGGACGCTGCCACTGCGGTCACGGCGCTGTCGAACGCCGTCCAGGCACTTGGCGCGGCGCAAGCCGTCGTCGGCAAGGGTGAGAATGAGTTCAACTACGCCATTAACCTGGCGCAGTCGCAGAACACCAACCTGGCCGCCGCCGAAGCCCGTATTCGCGACGCCGACCTGGCCGCCGAAGCCGCCAACCTGACCAAGGCTCAGATCCTGATTCAGGCTGGTACGGCCGCTCTGGCCCAAGCCAACACCTCTTCGCAGGCCGTGCTGGCTCTGCTCAAGAGTTAGTTCCTTTAGCAACTGTCACTAGCAGTCGCTAATGCCGCGGTTTCCGGTCCCGAGGGCCGGCGACCGCGGCTTTTTTGTTGTGTGCCACGCGCGCGGTTCGCCGAGATGCCCTCTAAAGCTCCGTAGGGTGTTCTGCCGATGAACAGGTGTGCGAAGGAACCGAGCCAAAATCCGGCCCGGCCGCCACTCCAAGACGGTCCAGGCCGCGAGCCCACCGTGGCTGGAGCATGCGTTCCGGCTGGCGCTTCGGTGCAAGCAAGCTGGCCAAGCCGAGCAGGCCAAGCAGTTGTACATCGGCATTCTCGAGCAGCAGCCAACTTGCGCGCCCGCGCTCTACAACCTGGCCACCATCGCCCGCGAGGCCGGCGATGGCGAGCTTGCGCTGGGTCTCTCGGCGCGCGCCGTTGCGGGGTCTCCCGAGCGTCCCGAATTCCATGCGGCTTACGCCTTAGACCTGGAGGCAGCCGGGCAACGAGACCGCGCCGTCTCTGAATACCAGGCCGCGCTCCGCCTGGATGCCAACTGTGTGGATGCCCTGTACAACTACGGCAACACGCTCAAACAGCAGGGATCGTTCTCCGAAGCCATTGCCTGTTTTCAGAAGGCGCTGGCGCTCAAGCCGGATCACTCCTTCGCACGGAACAACCTGGGCAACGCGTATTTAGCCAGCGGCAGGTTCGAAGAGGCTGCGGCGTGTTTCGAGAAGGGGTTTGAGCAACAGCCGGACAGCTTCATGGCATTGCTCAACCTGGCCAGCGTCAGCCGCCGGCTGGGCGACGCGGCACGGGCGGAAACGCTTTTGCGGCGTGCCATCCAGCTTTACCCCGATAAGCCCGTTGCTAGCAGCAATCTCGGAGACCTGTTGCTCTCCGCCAACCGGCTCGCCGAGGCGGTCGAGTGCCTGGAAGCCGCGGCCCGTCACGCGCCGCACCTGGGGGAGCTGCACATCAACCTGGGCCGCGCCTACGCCTCCCAGGGCCGCTTCGACGAGGCTCTGCGTTGCTACAAATGGGCGCTCGCCGTTCAGCCGCAGTCCGCCGTGGGCCATGCGATCATCCTGTTCGTCTTCCATTACTGCCCGGAATTCGATCCCAAGGCCCTGTTGGCCGAGCACCGCGCCTGGGCCGGCCGGCACGCGGCGCCCTGGTTCCCGGCGGGTAAGCGGCACACCAACCCGCCCGATCCCGAGCGAAAGCTGCGCGTGGGCTACGTTTCGCCCGATTTGCGCGAGCACCCGGTGGGCTACTTCATGCGGCCGCTCGTGGCGACCCACGACCCCGAACAGATTGAAGTGGTCTGCTATGCGTGGGGTAAGACCGACTCCTGGACCGGGCGCATTCGAGCCCACGCTTCGCTCTGGAGAACCGCCGATGGGCTCGGGGATGCCGAGCTGGCCGGTCTCATCGAACAGGATCACATCGACATCCTGGTGGACCTTTCCGGATACTCGGCCGGCAACCGCCTGCTCGTCTTTGCGCGCAAGCCCGCGCCGGTGCAGGTGAGCTGGCTGGGGTATTTCAACACCACCGGCATGCAGGCCATGGATTACCTGGTTGTGGACGAACACCTCGCGCCACTCGACGAGGAAGCTCCCTTTGTCGAGGAGCCTTTGCGCATCCCGGGCTGCTATCTGGCGTATGAAATTCCCCATGACGCGCCACCCGTAGCGCCCGCGCCTTGTCTCCACCGGGGATTCGTCACCTACGGGTGTTTTAACAATCCATCCAAGATCGGGTTGCACGTCGTGTCGGTGTGGTGCGAGATTCTGAGGCGCAACCCCATCGCCCGGCTGGTCATGAAAAATTATGCCTTTGCCGACGAAGGGTCCCGCAAGCTCTATCAGGACCACTTCGAGAAGGGCGGCATTGGGGCGGAGCGGCTCGACCTGCTCGGGCCCTCTACCCCCCAAGAGGTGCTCCCGTTCTATTCGCAGGTCGACATCGCGCTCGATCCTTTTCCGTATAACGGTGGGACCACGACCTGTGAAGCTCTAGCTATGGGCGTGCCGGTCGTCACCATGCGCGGCGACCGCTTCGTCAGCCGCGTGGGATCGACGATCCTGTATAACGCCGGGCTAGGCGCCCTGGTCACCCACAGCCCGGCCGAATACGTCCAGAAGGCGGTTGAACTGGGACAAAACCCGGCGCTCGTTGCCGGGATGCGGGCCGACATGCGGACCAAGCTGGCGGCCTCAACGCTCTGTGATACCGCGGGCTTCACAAGGAGACTGGAAAGTGCCTATCGAGACATCTGGCGTCGCTGGTGTGCCGCCCAACCAAACGCCTGAAACCCCAGCCGAGCTGGCGCGCACGCTGGTGGCTTCGACTTGTCCGGCGTGCGGCCATCACGTGGCCGCGCCATTCTATTTTGGCGGCAAGCAGCCGCTCGCGACCCTGGGCTGGCCCAAGACGGCTGAGGAAGCCCGCGGCATGCCGGCCCTGCCACTTGACTTCGTCCGCTGCACCGCGTGCGGGCATGTCTTCAATGCATCTTTCGACTACCAGCAGGTGCCGTACTCGGAAATGCCGAATCTCATGTTCAATCGCGGGAGTCTTTGGTCGAGTTTTCTCCAAAATATCGGCGGCCAGATTCTGCGCCGCCTTCCATCGTCGCCGGTTGTGGTGGAAATCGGCTACGGCGATGGCAGTTTTCTCGACATGCTTTCGAAGCACTGCCCACGGGGCCGCTTTATCGGGTTTGATCCGCACGGCGCGCCGCCACCGGATGGAGCGCAGCTCGAGTTGCGGCGAGAGCTGTTCCAACCGGCTGTACACCTCGCGGCGACCCGGCCCGATCTCATCATCAGCCGGCACGTGCTGGAACACCTCAGCGATCCTCTCTCCTTTGTGCAGCACCTCGCGGTGACCGCAGCCTGTCTCGATCGCCACCCGTTGATGTATCTGGAGGTGCCTTGCATCGACCGTGCGCTGGAAACCGGCCGGACTGCAGATTTCTACTACGAGCACAATTCGCACTTCACCACGGCGAGCTTCTGCCGCATGCTGGACCGCAGCGGCGCGCGCCTCGAGACGCTGGGTCACGGATACGATGGCGAAGTGGTCTACGCTTTTGTGCAGTTGGAAGCCAGGAGTGAGTCCGTGCGTAATGGACTCGCGGCTCGCAGCTTCCTCACGCAAGCCCGCCGCGCACAAGAAAACATCGCGGCGCAGCTCACAGCGTTATATGAATCCAGCAAACGCGTGGCCATCTGGGGCGGGACCGGGAAATCGGCGGCGTTCATCAATTCGCATCGGGCAGACGCGGAGCGCTTCCCCATAGTGGTGGATTCCGATGCCGCGAAGGCCGGAACTTACGTGCCCGGAACCGGACAGCTCATCCGCTTCCGGGACTGGCTGGCCGACAACCCCGTGGAGGTGATAGTGATCCCGTGTCAATGGCGCGCCGCGGACATAGTCCGCGAGATCGAGGGGCATGGAATTCGTTACGAAACCATCCTCATCGACCACCTCGGGGAGCTGGTTGACTTTTTTTCCGCCGATCATCCTTACCTGCCGGTCTGCGAAAATGCAGTAGCCGACTTGTCCCGCCTGGCGGACGGCGTGATGGCCGCTGCCGGCCCTCTCGATGCCGCGCGTCACGCAAAAATTGAATGCTGCGCCGCCGAAAGGGCGAAGCCGTTGCACAGCCCTGATGTGTAGCGGCGGGATCCGGGCGGTGTACGATCCGCGAGTGGCGCGCCAATCTTACGCCGCTCAATCGACGTGGGATTTGGTCCCACCGCGAGATCGGCGAGCGGCCTGGCCGCTGAGGTGGACTTTACCGTCCCGGGACGCGGCGGGCAAGGTTTGCTCGTTGATTCGCTAATCGGCGAACTGTTACCCAGACATTAGCCGTCGTGTGCGCCAGATGGGAAATATCATACAAGTGCACATGTATTACAAGGATAGGTGGTTTCCCGCGCCGCCACAGTTCTTCTGTAGTTGCGAAAACGAGGAGAGTTGTAGATTTCAAGAATGGACTGTTCGTTCGCATTTCCGAAGGGGAAGTCCCCTCTCGCATCCATGCAGCAATGGGGCACAATGCCGTTGCATAACACACTGATGTTGAGCCATTGGTTGCACGGCTCCAGAAAAGGGATGCTCGTCTGCGAGCTGCTGTTTTGACCCAGCCAGTTTGCCCGGCTCTTGCATTCCAGTATGAAATCGCGTCCATATTCGAAGCCGGAGAACACTTGGGTACACTCCTCGACGAACCTGGCATCGCGCTCATCCAAACTTGAAATCCGCGACAGGGCAACCGGAGAAGCAAAGTACCCCTGAGTGCGGTTTTCTGTCAGGAGCTTGCGGATGTTGGACACCGTCCGGTTAAAATCGATTCGCATCGTCTCTTCATACTCGGCTTTATTTGCCGCATTGAAGGAAATGTTGAAATAGGTAAGCCGGCGAACTTCCTTCAATTTTTCGAAGAAACGCGGAGGCATAACGTTCAGATTTGTATAGATGCCGATTGTGGCGTGCGGAATCTCGCGGTTCAGCAACGCAATCCGTTCAAAGATCTTTTGGTCCATAAACGGTTCATTGACAACGTTCAGGATGAATTTGACAGCGCTGCCGGCTGGTATCGCGCTGGCTTCACGAATGATTTTTTCGTACAGGGCGTCGCTCATTACCTGAGACTTGCGGTCAAGCTGTTCGTGAGGGCAAAACGTGCACTTGGCGTTACAGCGGCCGGACGTTTCGAGCTGGATGTTCCTGGGGTATTCCAAGTGGCGCGATCGCAACACCAGGTAAGAGCTTTGATATTCATCCGTGGCGAATCGGGCGGCGATCTTGTCCAGTTGGTTGTTGAGATCACGAGCTGGCTCGAACCCCGGCGCCAAGGCCAGAGCCCGGTTCACCAAGGGACGCGCGACGGCAAAGCGCCCAACGCTAAGGTCGGCTTGGGCCACCAACAGGTACGCCGCTGGATCCATCGGAGCCGCCGACAGTATTTTGTTCGCGATGGCTTGCGCTTCGGCGTGATTGCCGGCGTCGAGAGCCTGTCGAGCCAATTGCTTTGCCGTGTCGAGCGTGACTGTACGCGCGGATCCAACGGTGTTTGTGCAGCCCATGCTTCCGTTTTGTTCTCCCTGCAAGTTGATCGGCAGACTCGACAGCTGGCATTACCAAAGTACCGGCGGAAAGCCGCAACCGGTCCTCGCGTTGCAGCGCCGGTCCCTTTCGCGCCCTCCACGGCTCGCTAGGCGTGCACCGGGGCCGCCGTTTATCCCTGGCAGTCGATGGTGCTGGTTTTGGGGGCGCTGGAGTTCTTCAGACCGCGCAGGACCTGCAACTCTCGGACGAGCTTTGCCAGATCGAGGCGGGCTGCTTCGCGGCTGATCGCCATCCGCACCAGAATCCCGGTTCCCTTGTCCAGGTCTCCGATGAGATGGCCAGCCAACTCCGGACTTATGGGCCTCGAGGCCTCGCGCTCGGCGGCTATCCAGCCGGCAATGGCCGCTATGGCTTGCCGGCGTTCTTCAAAGGCCTGCGGGGCCTCCACTGCATCCCGCGCAGGGAGATCGGCTAGCCGGGCGGTGGCCCGTTCGAGTGACTGCACTAGCTGTTGGCACTCCGGCGTCAAGTCGTGAGTCTCTCTAGCTCCCGGAACCGGAGCTGGAACTGTCCGTGGAAGCGGCATTGGGGGCAAACGTTGTCGGGTTGGAGCTCGAATAACCGAAGGAGGCGAAGTTCAGGCCCTCGATGGTCGCGGTCAGCACCTGCTGCTGCGACTGCATCTGCGCAATTTGGGAGTCGGCGGCCTCCAGTTGGGATTGCAGGGCGGTCTGCATATCGTTCACTTGGTCGGTCATGGTGCTGATTTGGTCGTTGAGGCGCGTGTCCGTTGCCTGGAACTGGGCCTGCTGGGCTTGGATGGCGCCGGAGACAGGATCGCTGTATTGCGTGAGACTGGAGGCCAGTGCGCCGAAGCCCGTGGTCGCCGAGCCCAGAAACGAAAAGGCGCCGGCGATCTGGTCGCTGGTGAGGGAATCGAAGGCGATATGTTGAGTGGGATCGGTGGTGGTTTGGTTGAACGACATCACGCCGCTGCTGTCCAACTCGATCCCCAGGTCACTGAGGCTCTTGATCGTGCCGGTCCCGTTATAGTTCACCAGGCCTTCAAGCGCCGATTTTATCCCCCAGATCAGGGAATTTCCGCTGAGCAGGCCGCCGGCCGGACCAATCTGCGCGTTCAGCAGCGATTCCACCGAGTTGTACTTGGTTACAAAATCCTGCAAGGCGGTCGAGATTTGGCTGGGGTCCTGGGCTGCCGAGATGGTGACGGCCGGGTCGGTGGCGGCGGTGGTCCCGGTGAGCGTAAAATCCATTCCCGGGATCACGTTGCTGATGT